>FTHA01001271.1_pt1 | contig 14995 bp, 27 predicted proteins | sample 1640771 | NCBI WGS metagenome assembly FTHA01 (sample SAMEA3914789, study PRJEB12502) | metagenome | biome: forest; material: soil | place: Canada | collected 2011-07-03 | depth 0.3 m | reverse complement strand
GGAGATGATCATGCCCGGCGACAACGCCGAGCTGAACGTGGAGCTGATCACGCCCATCGCCATGGAGGAGAAGCTGCGCTTCGCCATCCGTGAAGGCGGTCGCACCGTCGGCGCCGGCGTCGTCGCCAAGATCCTCGAGTAGCCGCCGCCGCCCGGCCCATCCGCCGGACGCCTGCGTGCGAATGGAATGCGAAGGGCCGTCTTGGGCCTGTCTGAGATCTGACTGGGCCGCCGGAGGGAAACCCCGGCGGCCTTTTCATTCGGGCGTTCGGCGGGCTTGCAGATGGACGGCAAGTCATGACCGCGAATTAAGCTGCCCGACAGACCGCCCGGGGATAGCTTCACGACGGCTGGGACAGGGGAAACATATGGAACGCACATGGATGTTGGGCGTCGCCGCCCTGGCCTCGCTGGCCGCCGGCGCCGCTTCCGCCGCGCCGCTGGCGGAGGTCCGTAACGCCGCCGCGCGCGTGGTGGTGATCCCGGAAGACCGCCAGGACGTGAAGGTGGAGTTCGCAAGCATCAATCCGGCCCTGCCGTTGACGATACGCGAGGACGTCGGGCGCGTGATCGTGGACGGCGGCCTGCACCGGCGCATCGGCGGCTGTCAGGCCGAGTTCGGCAAGATCACCGTCCGGGTCCATGGCCTCGGTGACGTCGCCTACGACAACCTGCCCCAGATCATCATCAGGACCCCCCGGCAGGCCCGGGTGGAGGCGTCCGGGGCTGTCTTCGGCTCTGTGGGCCGCACGGACAGTCTGGAACTGTCCAACGCTGGCTGCGGCGACTGGACCATCGCCAATGTGAAAGGCGAGCTCAGGCTCAACCAGTTGGGCTCCGGGGACTCCCGCACAGGCTCCGCCGGCGTTCTGGTGGCGCACGTGGCCGGCTCGGGGGACGTGATGGTCAAGGACATCGGGGGCGGAGCGACCATCGATATCGCGGGATCCGGCGATGTCTCCGCGGCTTCGATCTCCGGGGCCTTGAAGGCCAATATCGCGGGCTCCGGCGACGTCAGGATCGACCGCGGGCGGGCGACCGAGTTCGACGTCCATATCGCCGGCTCTGGAGACGTCCGTTTCGGCGGCGTCGCCGACCGGGTGAACGCGGCGGTGGCCGGCTCTGGCGACGTCGATGTCGCCAAGGTCACCGGCCCGGTGAGGAAATCCATCCTCGGTTCGGGCGACGTGATCATCGGCGGCTGACGCCGCCGCGGGGCTGCGGCGACAAAGCCCGCGCCAAGCCTTGACGGATACGGAATCCCCGCGTAGATACCCGCGCTCTGTTGGACCGGCCGTACCCGCCAAGGGTAGACGCGGTTCGCGAGACGACCTGACATGACGCCGCCGAAGCTTCTTTGAGCCCGAGCGACGTGATATGGGCCAGGGCCCCCGCGATCCGTCGCGCGGGCCTTGATCGTTTTGCGGAATTTCGCGCGTCGAGGTGCTGAGGGCTCCGGCCCAAGGGACCTCACTGGTCTTTGACAGAGTGACGGACGTCGCGGGCGCAACTGAGTAGGAAACTTGTGGCGTGGCCATTGCGGCGCCACCGGGGAACAAGAGCGAATGGATCGACAGAACATACGCATCCGGCTCAAAGCCTTCGACCACCGTGTCCTGGATCATTCGACCCGGGAGATCGTGCAGACGGCCAAGCGCACCGGAGCCACCGTCCGCGGGCCGATCCCGCTGCCCACGCTCATTGAGCGTTTCACCGTCAACCGCTCGCCGCACATCGACAAGAAGTCGCGCGAGCAGTTCGAAATCCGCACGCACAAGCGCGTGCTCGACATCGTCGACCCCACCCCGCAGACCGTTGACGCGCTGATGAAGCTCGACCTGTCCGCCGGCGTGGACGTCGAGATCAAGCTCTAGGGGCCGTTACGATGCGAACCGGCGTAATCGCCAGAAAGCTCGGCATGACCCGCTTCTTCGATGAAGCCGGCGCCGACGTGCCCGTGACCGTGCTGGCCCTCGACGGCTGCCAGGTCGTGGCCCACCGCACCAAGGACAAGGACGGCTACGTCGCCCTTCAGCTGGGCGCCGGCGCCAAGAAGGCCAAGCGCACCACCAAGGCGCTGCGCGGCCACTTCGCCAAGGCCCTGGTCGAACCCAAGCGCACCGTCGCGGAATTCCGCGTCTCCGAGGACAATCTGATCGAAGTGGGCGCGGAAATCACCGCCGACCACTTCGTCCCCGGCCAGAAGGTGGACATCTCCGGCGTCACCGTCGGCAAGGGCTTCGCCGGCGCCATGAAGCGCTGGCACTTCGGCGGCCTGCGGGCGACCCACGGCGTCTCGGTGTCCCACCGCTCGCACGGCTCGACCGGCCAGCGCCAGGACCCCGGCAAGGTGTTCAAGGGTAAGAAGATGGCCGGCCACCTCGGCCAGGACACCCGCACCACCCTCAACATCACCGTCTGGCGCGTCGACACCGAGCGCGGCCTGATCCTGGTCCGCGGCGCTGTCCCCGGCACGGAGGGCTCCTGGGTCAAGGTTCGCGACGCCGTGAAGAAGGCCCTGCCGAAGGACGTTCCCATGCCGGGCGCCTTCAAGACCTCCGGCCAGGCCGTCGCGGCCGCTCCGGCTGAAGCGCCGGCCGAAACGCCGGCTGAAGACGTCCAGGCCCCCGAGGCCACGACCGACGGGGGAGACGCATGAAGATCGATATGACCAAGCTCGATGGCGCCAAGGGCGGCTCCATCGAACTGCCCGACGACATCTTCGGCATCGAGGATATCCGGGCCGACATCCTGCAGCGCGTGGTGACCTGGCAGCTGGCCAACCGCCGTTCAGGCAACCACAAGATCAAGACCCGCAACGAGGTCTCCCGCACCGGTAAGAAGATGTACCGGCAGAAGGGCACCGGCGGCGCCCGCCACGGTTCGCGCAAGGCGGCCCAGTTCGTCGGCGGCGCCAAGGTGTTCGGCCCGGTGGTCCGCAGCCATGCGGTCGACCTTCCCAAGAAGGTGCGCGCGTTGGGCCTGAAGCACGCCCTGTCGTCCAAGGCCAAGGCCGGAACGCTGGTGGTGATGGAAGCCCTGGCGCTGGACTCCGCCAAGACCTCGGCGCTGAAGGCCTCCTTCGACAAGATGGGCCTGAAGAACGTGCTGGTCATCGCCGGACCGGAAGTGGACGGCAACCTGAAGCTCGCCGCCCGCAACATTCCGGGCGTGGACGTGCTGCCGAACGCCGGTCTCAACGTCTATGACGTCCTGCGCCGTGACACCCTGGTGCTCACTCGGGCTGCGATCGAAGCGATCTCGGCCCGTTTTGCTGAGAAGGAGGCCGCATAATGGCCGCCACGGTCCGCCACTACGACACCATCCTGGCGCCGGTGATCACCGAGAAGGCCACCTATCTGTCCGAGCACAACAAGGTGGTCTTCCGCGTCGCCAAGGACGCCTCCAAGGACGAGATCGCCGAAGCCGTCGAACAGCTGTTCAAGGTCAAGGTGGTCAAGGTCAACACCCTGACCGTCAAGGGCAAGACCAAGCGCTGGCGGGGCCACCTCGGCCGTCGCTCCGACGTCAAGAAAGCGATCGTGACCCTGGCCGAAGGCCAGTCGATCGACGTGGCCACGGGACTCTAGGCGATGGCTCTCAAGCAATATAATCCGACCTCGCCCGGCCAGCGCGGCCTGGTGCTGGTCGACCGCTCCGAACTCCACAAGGGCAGGCCTGAAAAGAGCCTGGTCGAGGGCCTGACCAAGTCCGGCGGACGTGGCGGCGGCGGGCGCATCGCCGTGCGCTTCCGCGGCGGCGGGGCCAAGCGGCTCTATCGCATCGTGGACTTCAAGCGCCGCAAGTTCGACGTGGCCGCCACGGTCGAGCGCCTCGAGTACGACCCCAACCGCACCGCGTTCATCGCGCTGATCAAGTACGCCGATGGCGAGCTGGCCTACATCCTGGCGCCGCAGCGCCTGAAGGTCGGCGACCAGATCATCGCCGGCGAAAAGGTCGACGTGAAGCCGGGCAACGCCTCGCCGCTGCGCTCGCTGCCCGTCGGCACGATCATCCACAATGTCGAGCTGAAGCCCCTCAAGGGCGGCCAGATCGCCCGGTCCGCCGGGGCCTACGCCCAGCTGGTCGGCCGTGACGCCGGCTACGCCCAGATCCGCCTGCAGTCGGGCGAACTGCGCATGGTGCCGGACAGCTGCATGGCGACCGTCGGCGCGGTGTCCAACCCCGATCACATGAACGAAGTGATCGGCAAGGCCGGCCGCAACCGCCACAAGGGCCGCCGGCCCCACGTGCGCGGCGTGGCCATGAACCCGATCGATCACCCGCACGGCGGCGGCGAAGGCAAGACCTCCGGCGGCCGTAACCCGGTCACGCCCTGGGGCGTCCCGACCAAGGGCAAGAAGACCCGCAAGAACAAGGCGACGGACCGCCTCATCATCCGGTCCCGCCACCTGAAGAAGGCCCGCTAAGCCATGACCCGCTCGGTTTGGAAAGGTCCGTTCGTCGACGGTTATCTGCTGAAGAAAGCCGATACGGCGCACGCGTCGGGCCGCAAGGACGTGATCAAGACCTGGTCGCGCCGCTCGACCATCATGCCCCAGTTCGTGGGCCTGACCTTCGGCGTGCACAACGGCCAGAAGCATGTGCCAGTCCTCGTCTCCGAGGACATGGTCGGCCACAAGCTCGGTGAGTTCGCGCCGACCCGCAGCTTCTTCGGCCACGCGGCCGATCGCAAGGCGAAGAGGAAAGCCTGATGGGCAAGAAAGCGACCGAACGGCGCCTCAAGCCGGTCGAGGCCATGGCCAAGGTCATCAACCTGCGCGTCAGCCCGCGCAAGCTGAACCTCGTGGCCCAGTCGATCCGCGGCCTGAAGGTGCAGCGCGCCCTGAACGAGCTGGAATTCTCCGCCAAGCGGATCTCCGGCGACGTGCGCAAGGCGCTCTATTCGGCGATCTCCAACGCCGAGAACAACCACAACCTCGACATCGACAACCTGATCGTCGCCGAGGCCTACGTGGGCAAGAACCTGACGATGAAACGGTTCCACGCCCGCGCGCGTGGCCGCGGCAATCGCATCGACAAACCCTTTTCCGAGATCACCATTGTGGTCCGCGAACTGAGTGAGGCCGCCTGATGGGTCAGAAGGTAAATCCGATCGGGCTCAGGCTCGGGGTCAACCGCACGTGGGACTCCCGCTGGTTCGCCAAGAAGGAGGAGTACGGTCGTCTCCTTCACCAGGACATCAAGATCCGCCGCGAGCTGAAGAAGCGCCTGAACCAGGCCGGCGTGTCGCGCATCATCATCGAGCGTCCGCACCGCAAGTGCCGCGTGACCATCTATGCCGCGCGCCCCGGCGTGATCATCGGCAAGAAGGGCGCGGACATCGACAAGCTCCGCAAGGACCTTCAGGCCATGGCCGAGGGCGAGGTGTTCCTCAACATCATCGAGGTGCGCAAGCCTGAGACCGACGCACAGCTGGTGGCCGAGAACATCGCCCAGCAGCTCGAGCGCCGGGTGGCCTTCCGCCGCGCCATGAAGCGTTCGATGCAGAGCGCCATGCGCCTGGGCGCCAAGGGCATGCGGGTCAACGTCTCCGGCCGCCTCGGCGGCGCGGAAATCGCCCGGATGGAATGGTACCGCGAAGGCCGCGTGCCGCTCCACACCCTGCGCGCGGACATCGACTACGGCTTCGCCGAGGCCAAGACCACCTACGGCCAGATCGGCGTCAAGGTCTGGATCTTCAAGGGCGAAGTGCTCGAGCACGACCCCATGGCCCAGGACAAGCGCCTGTCGGGTGAAACCGGACCGGCCAACGAAGGCCAGCTGCGCGATCGTCCGGATCGTCCGGAACGTGGGCAACGGCGTGATCGCCGCGATCAGGCGGGCTAAGTCATGTTGCAACCTAAGAAGACCAAGTTCCGCAAGCAGTTCAAGGGCCGCATCCACGGCTCGGCCAAGGCGGGGTTCGCCCTGAACTTCGGCGCGTTCGGCCTGAAGTCGCTGGAACCCGAACGGGTCACGGCGCGCCAGATCGAAGCCGCCCGGCGGGCGATCACCCGCCAGATGAAGCGCCAGGGCCGCGTGTGGATCCGTGTGTTCCCGGACGTGCCGATTTCGTCCAAGCCCGCCGAAGTGCGGATGGGCTCGGGCAAGGGCGCGCCGGAATACTGGGCCGCGCGGGTGCATCCCGGCCGCATTCTGTTCGAGATCGACGGCGTGCCCGCCGACGTGGCGCATGAAGCGTTGCGTCTTGGCGCGGCCAAGCTGCCGGTCCGCACCAAGGTCGTCAGCCGTCTCGACGCCGGCGTGGCGCACGAGGACTGACGATGAACATCCAGGACATCCGCGGCATGACCGCCGACCAGCTGAAGGATCAGTTGCTGAACCTGAAGAAGGAGCAGTTCAACCTGCGCTTCCAGGCCGCGACGAGCCAGCTGGAGAAGACCCACCGTGTGAATGAGGTCCGCAAGGACATCGCCCGCATCAAGACCGTTCTGCGGTCCAAGACCGCCGCCTGAGGAATCGATAGATGCCAAAACGAATTCTCGAAGGGGTGGTGGTTTCCGACAAGGGAAACAAGACGGTGGTGGTCCGCGTCGAGCGCACCCTGCAGCATCCGCTGCTGAAGAAGCCCGTCCGCCGCTCCAAGAAGTATCACGCCCACGACGAGGCCAACGCCTTCAAGGAAGGTGAAGTGGTCCGCATCGTGGAATGCGCTCCGCGTTCCAAGCTGAAGACCTGGGAAGTGCTGGCCAAGGACGTGGGCGAAGCCGCCGCCGCCAAGCCGGCGCGCCGCAAGAAAGCCGAGGCCTCCGCATGATCCAGATGCAGTCCAACCTCGACGTGGCCGACAATTCCGGCGCACGCCGCGTCATGTGCATCAAGGTGCTCGGCGGCGCCGGTCGCCGCTATGCGCACGTGGGCGACACGATCGTGGTGTCGGTCAAGGAAGCCATTCCGCGTGGCCGCGTGAAGAAGGGCGAGGTCCTGCGCGCCATCGTCGTGCGGACGTCCCAGCCGATCCAGCGGGCCGACGGCTCCACCATCCGCTTCGACAAGAACGCGGCTGTGCTGGTCAACAAGCAGGCCGAGCCGATCGGCACCCGGGTCTTCGGCCCGGTGCCGCGTGAACTTCGCGCCAAGAACCACCTGAAGATCGCCTCGCTGGCGCCGGAGGTGCTGTGATGGCGGCGAAGATCAAGAAGGGCGACAAGGTCGTTCTGCTCGCCGGCCGCGACAAGGGCCGCCAGGGCGAAGTGATCCGCGTGTGGCCCAAGGAAGACCGCGTGCTGGTCTCCGGCCTCAACCTGGTGAAGCGCCACACGCGCCCGAGCCAGTCCGATCCGCAGGGGGGCATCAAGACGAAGGAAGCCCCACTGCACGTTTCCAATGTGGCCATTGCTGACCCCAAGACCGGGGAGCCGACCCGTGTCGGTTTCCGCATGGAGGGGGACAGGAAGGTCCGTTTCGCCAAGAAGTCCGGCGAGGTCATCGATGGCTGAGACCCAGAACTACGAACCCCGGATGAAATCCATCTATCGCGCCAGCATCCGCGCCGCGATGAAGGAGAAGTTCGGCTACACCAACGAGATGCAGATCCCCAAGCTCGACAAGATCGTCGTGAACATGGGGATCGGCGAGGCCGTGGCCGACTCCAAGAAGGCCCAGGCCGCCATGACCGACCTGGCCGCCATCACCGGTCAGAAGCCGGCGCCCACCCGCGCGCGCAAATCGATCGCCCAGTTCAAGATCCGCGAGAACATGGTCATCGGCGCCAAGGTGACGCTGCGCAAGGACCGCATGTACGAGTTCCTGGACCGCCTGATCACCGTGGCCCTGCCGCGGGTGAAGGATTTCCGGGGCCTCAAGCCCACCAGCTTCGACGGCCGCGGCAACTACGCGCTCGGCCTTCGCGAGCACCTCGTGTTCCCAGAGATCAACTACGACGAAATTGATCAGGTCTGGGGCATGGACATCATCGTCTGCACCACCGCCCGGACCGACGAGGAGGCCAAGGCCCTTCTCGCCGAGTTCCAGTTCCCGTTCACAAGCTGAGCGGGGGGAAAGTCACTCATGGCCAAGAAGAGCACGGTCAATCGCAACGACATGGTCAAGCGCCTGGTGAAGCAATACGCCAGCAAGCGCGAGTCCCTGAAGGCGATCGCCAACAATCAGAGTCTGCCGCTGGACGAGCGCTTCGCCGCGCGTCTGAAGCTCGCCGAGCTGCCGCGCAACTCCTCCAAGGTGCGCATCCGCAACCGGTGCATGCTGACGGGGCGTCCGCGGGCGTTCTACCGCAAGCTCAAGATGTCGCGGATCGCGCTTCGCGAGCTATCCAATTCCGGGCAGATTCCCGGAATGGTCAAGTCGAGCTGGTGAGGGGCTGATGTCGGTCAATGATCCCATCGGCGATATGATCGCCCGTATCAAGAACGCCGCCATGCGCAAGCGCAGCAAGGTCGCGACGCCTGCATCGACGATGCGTGGGCGCGTCCTCGACGTGCTGCAGACGGAAGGCTACATCCGCGGCTACGCCCTGATCGAGAAGCCGGGCGAACACCCGGAATTCGAGATCGAGCTGAAGTACTTCGACGGCAATCCGGTGATCGCCGAGATTTCGCGCGTGTCCAAGCCTGGACGCCGCGTCTACTCCTCGATCGCGGACCTCAAGCCGGTGAAGAACGGGCTCGGCATTTCGATCCTGTCCACGCCCAAGGGCGTGATGTCCGACAACGCGGCCCGCGACCAGAACGTCGGCGGCGAAGTCCTCTGCCGGGTTTACTGACATGTCTCGGATCGGCAAGAAGGCAGTCTCCATCCCGTCCGGCGTCACGCTGACGCTGTCGGGCCAGACCATCACGGTGAAGGGGCCCAAGGGCCAGCTTTCCTGGACGGTCGCCGAGGAGATCGAGATGAAGCAGGAGGGCGCGGAGCTCACCTTCGCGCCGCGCGAGGACACCCAGCGCGCCCGCGGCATGTGGGGTCTGTCCCGCACGCTCGTGAGCAACATGGTCGAGGGCGTGACCAAGGGCTACGAGGAGACCCTCGAGCTGGTCGGCGTCGGCTATCGCGCGGCGATGAAGGGCCAGGCGCTGTCCATGCAGCTGGGCTTCTCGCACGACGTCGACATTCCTGCGCCCGCCGGCATCGCGTTCGCGACGCCGCGCCCGGTTGAGATCAAGATCTCCGGCATCGACAAGCAGCTGGTCGGCGAAACCGCCGCCCGCATCCGCCGCATTCGCCCGCCTGAGCCCTACAAGGGCAAGGGTGTCCGCTACGCCGGCGAGCGCGTCCGCCGCAAAGAAGGCAAGAAGAAGTAGGTCATGGCGCTTTCATCCCGCGAAATCCTGCTCCGCCGCGCCCAACGGGTGCGCACCCGGCTCCGCTCGGTGGCCACCGGCCGTCCGCGGCTCACGGTGTTCCGCTCGAACAAGAACATCTACGCCCAGGTCATCGACGACCTGGCCGGCAAGACCCTGGCCGCCGCCTCGACGCTGGAAGGCGACGACAAGGGCGCGGACAAGGACGCCGCTGCCCGCGTGGGCAAGCTCATCGCCGAACGCGCCATCAAGAATGGCGTCAAGGACGTCGTCTTCGACCGCGGCGGCTACATCTACCACGGCCGGGTCAAGGCCCTGGCCGACGCCGCGCGCGAAGCCGGCCTGAACTTCTAAGAGGATCGCATGGCCCGAGAACCAGGACAGCGCGGCGACCGCCGGGAACGGCGCGACCGTGACGAAGGCGATAGCGATATCGTCGAGAAGCTGGTCCACATCAACCGCGTCGCCGCCACCGTGAAGGGCGGACGCAGGTTCTCCTTCGCCGCCCTCATGGTCGTGGGCGATCAGAAGGGACGTGTGGGCTTCGGTCACGGCAAGGCGCGCGAAGTGCCGGAAGCCATCCGCAAGGCGACCGAGGAAGCCAAGAAGTCGATGATCCGCGTGCCGCTGCGCGAATCCCGCACCCTGCATCATGACGGCTCTGGCCGGCATGGAGCGGGCAAGGTGATGCTGCGTTCGGCCCCTGCGGGCACGGGCGTGATCGCCGGCGGCCCGATGCGCGCGGTGCTCGAAACCCTCGGCGTCCAGGACGTGGTCGCCAAGTCGCTTGGCTCGTCCAATCCCTACAACATGGTGCGCGCCACCTTCGACGCCCTCAAGGGCCAGGCTTCGCCCCGCCAGATTGCGGCCAAGCGCAGCAAGAAGGTGAGCGACATCCTCGGCCGCCGCGCCGACGCCTCGGCTGACGCCGCCGCGGAAGCCTGAGGAGTCTCTTGATGGCCAAAGTCACCGTCGTACAGACCGGCAGTCCGATCCGCCGCACCAAGGACCAGCGCGCCACGCTGAAGGGCCTCGGGCTGGACCGTATCGGCCGCACCTCCGTCCTCGAAGACACCCCGTCCGTCCGCGGCATGATCGCCAAGGTCGCCCACATGGTGGCGGTGAAGGAGTAGGGCAGGCGGGGCTCTACGCCCCCAGTCCTCTTCCTCGCCAGGGGAAGTCCACATTTTGAAAGCCGAGTCGGGCCTATCGCCCGGCGCAGATCTCCAAGGAGAGGCTAGATGACCAAGCTCAATGAACTCGCGCCCAAGCCCGGCTCGCACAAGGGCCGCATGCGCGTCGGCCGCGGCCCCGGCTCCGGCAAGGGCAAGACCGCCGGGCGCGGCGTGAAGGGCCAGACCTCGCGGACGGGCCACGGCATGGCCATGTTCGAGGGCGGCCAGATGCCGACCCACATGCGCGCGCCCAAGCGCGGCTTCAACAACCCCTTCGCCAAGAAGCTGGTGGAAGTGAACCTGTGGCGCCTCGCCCAGGCCATCGAGGCTGGCAAGCTGGACGCCAAGCAACCCGTCGACGCCGACGCCCTGCTCAAGGCCGGGGTGATCCGTCGCGCCCGCGACGGCGTGCGCCTGTTGGGTCAGGGGGAGCTGAAGACCAAGCTGAACATCAGCTGCCATTCGGCGACCGCCTCCGCCCGCAAGGCGGTGGAAGCCGCCGGCGGCTCGCTGACGACCGTGGTCGCGGCCGCGACGCCGGACGCCGAAGCGCAGGCCTAGGCCGTCCTGGCGCGGTAGACCCTCGCCACGGCGGTCGGAACACCCTATTTCAGACGGACCAGTAATCTCGAGGGGCAGCCATGGCTTCGGCCGCTGAACAGCTCGCCGCCAATATGAACGTCGGGGCCTTCCAGAAGGCGACCGATCTGCACAAGCGCCTGTGGTTCACCCTGGGCGCGCTGATCGTCTATCGACTGGGCGCCTATATCCCGATCCCTGGAGTCGACTCCAAGGCGTTCGGCGACCTGTTCAATTCCCATTCGGCCGGCATCTTCGGCATGTTCAACATGTTCTCGGGCGGCGCCGTGCAGCGCATGGCCGTGTTCGCCCTGAACGTGATGCCCTACATTTCGGCCTCGATCATCGTGCAGCTGCTGCAGTCGATCTATCCGCCGTGGGACAAGCTGAAGAAGGAAGGCGGCGACGCCGGCCGCAAGCAGCTGAACCAGTACACCCGCTACCTGACCGTGGTCCTGGCGGCGTTCCAGTCCCTCGCCATCGCCATCGGCCTGCAGACCTCGCAGGGCGTGGTGCTGACCCCCGGGCCGTTCTTCATCGTCTCCACCGTGGCGACGCTGACGGGCGGGACCATGTTCCTGATGTGGCTGGGCGAGCAGATCACCAGCCGCGGCGTGGGCAACGGCATCAGCCTCCTGATCTTCGCCGGCATCGTGGCGCGCCTGCCATCGGCGCTCAGCCAGCTCCTGGCCATGAGCAATCAAGGCGCGATTTCGGGCTTCAGCCTGTTGGTGATCGCCGTGGTCGCCATGGCCGTGGTCGTGGCCATCGTCTTCTTCGAGCGCGCCCAGCGGCGGCTGCTGATCCAGTATCCCAAGCGCCAGGTGGGCAACCGCATGTTCGGCGGGGATTCCTCGTTCCTGCCGTTGAAGATCAACACCTCGGGCGTGATCCCGCCGATCTTCGCCTCCAGCCTGCTCCTGTTGCCGGCCACGGGGCTGCAGTTCCTGTCGCTGAACAACCTGCCGAGCTGGGCCCAGTGGGCGCCGACGCTGATCGGCCAGCTCCAGCATGGCCAGCCGCTGTTCATGGTGCTGTACGGCGTGCTGATCGTGTTCTTCTGCTTCTTCTACACCTCCGTGGTGTTCAATCCGGACGACACGGCCGAGAACCTGCGCAAGTACGGCGGGTTCATGCCGGGCATCCGGCCCGGCAAGCGCACCGCCGAGCACCTCGACTATGTGCTGACCCGGCTGACCGTCATCGGCGCGGCCTATATCGCCGTCGTCTGCCTTCTGCCCGAGTGGCTGATGGCCAGCATGCAGTCCAACCAGTTCTATTTCGGCGGCACGTCGCTGCTGATCGTGGTCTCGGTGACCATGGATACGGTCGCCCAGATCCAGTCGCATCTCCTGGCGCACCAGTACGAAGGCCTCATCAAGAAGTCCAAGCTCAGGGGACGTGGACGCTGAACCAGCGGACAGCCGTGTCGCACGGCGTCGCTCGCATGCAATCGCGTTGGACCAGGACGCGTCAGGGGCCGCAGCCTCGACGCAGCGGGCGTCCAACCGGGGGAGGGCTGACTTGAACCTCATACTGTTCGGACCGCCAGCGGCGGGCAAGGGGACCCAGGCCAAGCGCCTGGTCGCCCTGCGGCGGATGGTGCAGCTGTCGACCGGGGACATGCTGCGCGCGGCGCGGACGTCGGGCTCGGAGCTGGGCAAGCGCGTGGCCGGCATCATGGACCGCGGGGAATTGGTTTCCGACGAGATCGTGATCGCCCTCATCGAGGAGGCCATGCAGGCCTCGCAGGCGCCGGGCGGCGCGATCTTCGACGGATTCCCCCGCACGGTCGCCCAGGCCGAGGCGCTCGACGGCCTGTTGGCCAGGCGCGGGGGCAAGATCGATATCGTGATCCGCCTCGTGGTGGACGATGAAGCCCTGATCCATCGGATCGCCAAGCGATTCGCCGAGGAGGGACGCTCGGACGACAATCCGGAGTCCTTCAAAGTGCGCCTCGCCGCCTACAACAGCCAGACCGCGCCCTTGCTTCCGTTCTACCGAGGGCAGGGCAAGCTTATCGAAATCGACGGCATGCGGACGATTGAAGAGGTTGCAGGCCACATTGACGCAGCGTTGGGCGCGATTCAGCCCGCCGCCGCAAAATAGCTCGCCATATCAGGCCGCCAATTCCTCGCACGCCATTGACGGACCGAATTTCATACCTATAACAAGCCCCTTCCGCGAAAGGGCGCGAAAGGCGCGCTAGCTCCGTCCGTTAGATTTCGGAGGGGTGAGCTGCTTTCGCGTCTTTGCGCGTGTCAGGAGAGAACAGACGTGGCCCGCATCGCAGGCGTCAACATTCCAACGAACAAGCGCGTCGTCATAGCGCTGCAGTACATCCACGGCATCGGCCCAGCCAAGGCGAAGCAGATTGTCGCCAAGGTCGGCATCGAGGACGCGCGGCGGGTCAATCAGTTGACCGACGCCGAGGTCCTTCAGATCCGGGAGTCCATCGACCGCGACTATATCGTGGAAGGTGACCTCCGGCGCGAGACCGCGGTCAACATCAAGCGGTTGATGGATCTGGCGAGCTACCGGGGGCTGAGGCACCGCAAGGGCCTGCCCGTCCGCGGTCAGCGCACCCATACCAACGCCCGTACGCGCAAGGGCCCGGCCAAGCCGATCGCCGGCAAGAAGAAGTAAGTCAGGGACCTGCCCACATGGCCAAAGAGCCCGCCCGCGTCAAAAGGCGCGAACGCAAGAACATCACCTCCGGCGTCGCGCACGTGAACGCCTCGTTCAACAACACCATGGTGACCATCACGGACGCGCAGGGAACACCATCTCCTGGTCGTCGGCCGGCATGATGGGCTTCAAGGGATCGCGCAAGTCGACGCCCTACGCCGCCCAGATGGCGGCTGAGGACGCGGGTCGCAAGGCCATGGAGCACGGCGTGAAGACTCTCGAAGTCAACGTCGCCGGACCTGGCTCGGGCCGCGAGTCAGCCCTGCGAGCGCTGCAGTCGGTGGGCTTCACCATCACCACCATTCGTGACGTGACCCCGATTCCGCACAACGGTTGCCGGCCGCCCAAGCGCCGGCGCGTCTGAGCTATATGTCCTATTCCCCATCTCCGGCTGAGTTTTCAACGCCGGACAGCCCTGTCCGAGGGACACAATCCGTGATCGAAAGAAACTGGAACGAGCTGATCCGTCCCGAGAAGCCCCTTATCGAGTCCGGCGCTGACAGTGCGCGCCGGGCCCGTATGGTGGCTGAACCTCTGGAGCGCGGATTTGGCGTGACGCTCGGCAACGCGCTTCGGCGTGTGCTGCTGTCGTCGCTGCAAGGCGCCGCGGTGACCTCCGTTCAGATCGACGGCGTGGTGCACGAGTTCTCTTCGATGGAGGGCGTGCGCGAGGACGTCGTCGACATCGTCCTGAACATCAAGGGCCTGGCTCTGCGGATGCACTCCGAAGGCCCCAAGCGCATGACCCTGCGCGCCACCGGCCCCGGCGCGGTGACCGCCGGCCAGATCGAAGCGCCTTCCGACATCGAGATCCTGAACAAGGATCACGTGCTGTGCACCCTCGACGACGGCGCCACCATCCGGATGGAATTCACGGTCATGAACGGCAAGGGCTACGTCCCCGCCGAGCGCAACCGTCCTGAAGATGCGCCCATCGGCCTGATCTCGGTCGACTCCCTGTTCAGCCCGGTCAAGCGCGTCGCCTATCGCGTCGAACCGACCCGTCAGGGCCAGTCGCTCGACTATGACCGCCTGGTGATCGAGGTCGAGACCAATGGCGCGGTCTCGCCGGTGGACGCGGTGGCCTATGCCGCCCGCATCCTCCAGGACCAGCTGCAGATCTTCATCACCTTCGAAGAACCGAAGAAGAAGGTCGAAGGCGAAGCCAAGCCGGAGCTGCCGTTCAATCCGGCCCTGCTCAAGAAGGTCGACGAACTGGAGCTTTCGGTCCGTTCGGCCAACTGCCTGAAGAACGACAACATCGTCTACATC
>FTHA01002051.1_pt1 | contig 15061 bp, 14 predicted proteins | sample 1640771 | NCBI WGS metagenome assembly FTHA01 (sample SAMEA3914789, study PRJEB12502) | metagenome | biome: forest; material: soil | place: Canada | collected 2011-07-03 | depth 0.3 m | reverse complement strand
GAGCGGGGGCGTCGACGGCCTTGGCCGTAGCCCCGCTACGGCCTGCGCCCATCTCCTGCCCGCTCGACAAAATCCGGCGGCGCAGGCGATTCAATCTCACCTCAACCCGCTCTAGGCCGCGCCCAGGCCGAGCGCCCGGCGTTCGCGCTGGCGCTCGGCGTCGCCGACCGCGATGAGCAGCTTCAGGGCCTGTTCGCCATCGAGGCCATGCCCATCGAAGTGCGCCACCATGCCGAGTTCGGTCAGGAGCGGAATCGCCTCCGCGCCCGGATGCGCGGCGGCCATGTTCCAGTCCCGGAAAGCGCGCGCCGTGTCCATGTTGGAACCCAAGAGCTTCACGTCGACGTGCCTTTGGTCGCGCACAATCCGTTCCATTGTGGCGGCGATCGGCCTGGAGCCGCCCTCGAGGGCCTGGACGAACCAGCCGTCGTGGACCACCAGCAGTCCGGTGAGGTCGGCGATGCGGTTGTTATGGATCGACACGCCCAGAATGGCGCGGACAGACTCGTCTGTGTCCTCGGCCAGTCCAGGGGCCCAACGGCTCGCATAGATCAGACGTTCCAACACGGCGGCCATGGAGATCTCCGATCAGCCGAAGGCCGTCGGACTATCCATCGCTTCCCTTAGGAATGGCTTACGGCTGCCGCCAGGTCGTGGCGAGCGCCGTCAGGTCGGGGCGGACCCGTTCCAGCGGCGATTCGGGTGCGGTCCCCAGGTGCACGAAGCCGGCGACACGCTCCTCGGGCGTCAGACCCAGTAGCGCCTTGGCCCGCTCATCATAGGCGTACCAGTCGGTGATCCAGTTGGCGCCGTAGCCCATGGCGTCCGCCGCGATCAGGAACGTCATGCAGACGGCGCCGGCGGAAAGCACCTGTTCCCACTCGGGGATCGCGCACGGGGTGATGTGGGAGACCACGGCCACGGTCAGGGGCGGGTTCCTCAGCTTGGCGAGGACGGCCAGGGCCTTGTCGGGAGCGGGTTGCTCGGCCGCGAGGGGTACGAGGCCGTCGGCGTAGGCGGCCTTGGCCGCGCCTTCCAGGATGATGAACCGCCAGGGGTTCAGCTTGCCGTGATCGGGAACCCGGGCCGAGAGGCGAAGCAGGGTCTGAAGCTCCTCGGGTGAGGGGCCCGGCGCCGCCAACAGGGGCGCCGAGGCCGAGCGCCGTCTGGCGAGCAGCGCCAGGGCGTCCGCGGACGGATGGGCGCATTCGGCGGGCGCGCCGAATTCCGGCGCGGGAGGAACGGTCAGGGGCAAGGTGATCTCGTGTGTGGGGCGAACCGGCCGGCTTCAGGTATAAGGCCGGGCTCCCAATCGCAACGGTTCATGATGACCCCGCCGCCCAAGCCCGACTGGATGAAGGTACACGGCTCCGGCTGGAGCTTCCACGAGGAACGCCTCGTCTACGACAATCCATGGATCACGGTCCGCGAATACGACGCCGAGGCGCCCACCGGCGCGCGCACCATCTACGGCGTGGTCGGTTACAAGAACCTGGCGGTGGGGATTCTTCCGATCCACGACGACGGGAGCATCGTCCTGGTGGGCCAGCACCGATTTCCGCTGAAGGACTACTCGTGGGAGATTCCGGAGGGGGGCGTGCCGCTCGCGCTGGATCCCCTGGAGGGCGCCCGGCGAGAACTGCGGGAGGAAGCCGGACTTGAGGCGGCGGACTGGCGCCAGGTGCTGACCTTTCAGCTGTCCAATTCGGTCACCGATGAGCGGGGCGCGGGCTTCATCGCCACCGGCCTGGCGGCGGTCGCCGCCGAACCGGACGCCACCGAGGCGCTGGTCCTGGCCAGGGTTCCCTTCGCCGAAGCGCTGGAACAGGCCCTGTGCGGACGCATCTGGGACATGATAACCCTGGCGATGCTCCTTCGGGCCTACCATATGGCGATGGAAGGGGAGCTGCCGGCGGCCCTGGCGAAAGCCATGCTCTCGAAAGCTGGGAGGACTTGATGACCCAACGGCTCGAACTGGTTCAATCCGATCAGGCTCCGCCGGTCTGGGCGGCGCTCCGCAACGAGGCCATCGCCGCCTGCCGCAGCGAGCCACCCTTGGCGTCCCTGTTGGACGCGGTGATCCTGTCGCACCATTCCTTCGGCGAAGCGCTGAGTTTCCAGGTCGCCCGCAAGCTCGGCGACGCGGTGCTGCCGCCGATCAGCCTCAGGGAAGTCTGCGCGGAAGCCTACGAGGCGGATCCGGGCATCGTCGCGGCCGCGCAAGCGGACCTGCGCGCGGTGTTCGAACGGGACCCCGCCTGCAAGGGCTATCTGCAGCCCTTCCTGTTCTTCAAGGGGTTCCAGGCCCTCCAAGCCTACCGGCTAGGGCGTTGGCTGTGGGGACAGGGGCGCGAGACCCTCGCCTTCTATCTGCAAAGCCGCACGTCCGAGCTGTTCCAGGTGGATATCCATCCGGCCGCCAGGATCGGCGCCGGCCTGTTCGTGGACCACGGCACGGGAATCGTGATCGGCGAGACGGCCGTCGTCGGCGACGATGTTTCGATGCTGCACGGCGTGACGCTCGGCGGCACCGGGGCTGAGCGGGGCGACAGGCATCCCAAGATCGGAAAGGGCGTCCTGCTGGGCGCCGGCGCCAAGGTGCTGGGCAACATCCAGATCGGCGACTACGCCAAGATCGCCTCAGGGTCGGTGGTGCTGAAGCCGGTTCCGTCCGGATGCACCGCGGCCGGCGTGCCCGCGCGCCTGGTGAACTGCCCCAGCTGCAGCGAGCCGGCGCGAACCATGGACCACACGCTCGCGGACATCGTCTACGACTACCAGATCTGACTGTCGCGCGGCGCGGCGGATTCCCCTTTTGCTTTCATCGGCGGGGGGCCATAAGCGGGGCCGCCGCCCACCCTGGAGAATCGTAGTGGACGATAAGGACACCAAGCGCATCGAGAGCCACCTGCGCCGAACCTTCGGCAACGCGGGAATCGCTTTGAAAGCGCGTCCCAAGCAGAAGGATTCCGCCGAGGTTTACGTCGGCGAGGAATTCGTGGGCGTGGTCTACCAGGACGAGGACGAGGACGGCTCGTTCATGTTCGAGATGGCGATCCTGAGCGAAGACCTCGACGCCTGACGGTCAGCCGCGCGACAGCACGGCGCGCAAAGCTTCGGTGACCGCGCCGGCGGGGTCCGTCGGCAGGGTGGGTGCGCGCCAGGCGACGAAGCCGTCGGGCCTCACGAGCGCGGCGCCGGTGTTCGACACGCCGAACGAATCCTCAAATCGGCTCTCTGGGTCGGCGACATCCGCGCCGACGCGGATCAGTGCGAGCGGCGCATCGCCGAGCCTCGCGGCGGCGGCTTTGGCCGCCTCGGCCCAGGCATGGCCATTCGAGCCGGCGAGGAGCACGAAGCCGTCTCCGAACAGGTCGAGACTGGACACCCGCCGCCCGTCCCGTTCCAGCCACAGATGCGGCGCGCGCGATCCCGGCCGTCCCTTGGAGACGCGCGGATCCTCATGGATGTCGGCGCCATCCGCCTCCGAGACGACGGCGGCGGAGCGATAGAGGTAGCCAAGTTCGATCTCGAAGTCGTCGGCGGGCGGTTGGAAATCCTTGGCCCCGAGATATGCGGCCGAGCGGGTGACATATCGGGTGTAGGCCTGCTCCACGGTGAACCTGCCGACCGGCCGGCGTTCGGCCTCGTAGCTCTCCAGCAGCCCAGCGTCAGCATGACCGTTCAGGACCATGGCCAGTTTCCAGGCCAGGTTGTGGGCGTCGTGAATGCCGGTGTTGCCGCCGAAGCCGCCGTTTGGCGGCATCAGATGGGCCGTATCACCCGCCAGGAAGATGCGGCCGCGCTGATAGCGGTCAGCCACGTCCGACGTGCACCGCCAGCGGGCGACGCCCTCGATGTTGACCTTCAGGTCGGGCGCGCCGGCCGCGGCGCGCACCAGCTCGATGAGCCGGGCCTCGGAAACGTCTGCCGCGGCGTTGGCCGCGTTCTGAGGATCGGCCGTCGGGTCGCCAACGGTGGAAACGACCAGGAAACCGCGCTGCGATCCCTTTTCGAGGCGGAAGAAGCCCGTGAGGACGGGGTTGTTGACGTAGATGATGCTGAGGTTCCGGTCGCCGATAAGGGGTGCGAGGTCGCCGTTGAGGTAGATGGTGATCGAGTTGGAAAAGACCCCGCGGCCCTGCATGGAAATGCCCAGCTGGTCGCGTATGCGGCTGTGGGCGCCTTCGCAGGCGATGAGATAGCGTCCCCTGAGCTGGCGCTCTTCACCGGTCTCGACGTCCTTGGTGGTCACGGTCACGCCGTCTGCGTCCTCGGCGGCGGACATCACCTCCTGGCCATTGACCACCCGCGCGCCGACCTCTTCCGCGCGCCGCCTCAGGATCGGCTCGATTCCGGGCTGGCTCACGAACCAGCGGCGGCAGGGACTGAGGGCCTCAACGCCCTCGTTCAAGGTGGGAATGAAAGCGGCGATCTGCGGACCCGAAAGGGACTCCACCGCGACGATCGCCCCATCAGGAACGAACTCCTTCTGAGACTGTGCGCGCACGGCGTCTTCGAGGCCCGCCTGACGGAAGAGTTCGAAGGTGCGCATGTGGAAGAATGCCGCGCGGGGTAGCGTCGACGGCTTCGTCAGGCGCTCGATGGCCAGCGAGGATACGCCCTGCTGGGCCAGAAACATGGCGGTCGACAGACCCACCAGTCCGCCCCCGACGATCAAAACAGGGGCCTCTTCCTGAACCGCCATGACACGCTCCCTTGGTCTATTTTCGGGGAGCCTAGACGATGATTCAGTGAACTGGAACCGCTACTGTTACATAAAGATCGGCCTAGCCGGCCGGCCTGGCGGGATCAGCGCCGATCTGCAGGAGGCCCCGCTGGTTCGCGCGAACGGGACCTCCTGCGATGCCGAAATGAAGGGTCAGAGCACCCCCAACATGCTGGCCACCAGCGGGTGGCGGACGATGTCCGCCTCGTCCAGCCGCACCACCGCTATCTCGTCCACCGCTTCAAGCCGCCTGGCCACGTCCGCGAGGCCTGACAACTCGGGCAGCAGGTCGGTCTGCCAGGGGTCGCCGGTCACCACCATGGTCGACTGCCAGCCCAGGCGGGTCAGCAGCATCTTGAGCTGGACGTAGGTGCAGTTCTGGGCCTCGTCGATGACGACAAATGCGTTGTTCAGGGTGCGGCCGCGCATGTAGCCGACAGGGGCGATTTCGATGGAGCCATCCGAGATCAGGCCACGGACCCGCTTCATTGACAGCCGATCGGACAGGGCGTCGTAGAGCGGCCGCAGATAGGGCGCGAGCTTGTCCTCCACGTCTCCGGGCAGGAAGCCGATGGATTCCCCGGCCTCCACCGCCGGACGGGAGAGCACGATGCGGGAGACCTTGCCGGCCTCCAGCGCTTCCACCGCCTTGGTGATCGCCAGATAGGTCTTGCCCGTGCCGGCGGGGCCCAGCGCCATGACCAGGCTGCGCTGGTCAATGGCCTCGAGCAGCCGAGCCTGTCCTGCGGACTTCGGCCTGACGGTCTTCACGTAGGCCTGGTCCCGCACTTCGCCGGTCTGTCCCAACGGCGACCATCCGCGGTCCACGGGAAGGCGTCGGATCTTGGAGTCGTCACCATAGGGCTCGGAATGATGCTCGCTGTCACGGGACAGCCGCTTCAAGGCGCGCTTGGTCATGTGGGCCTCCGTAGGGCAATCCTCCCCGGCTCGACGGGGAGAGATGAAAAAAAAGGGCGAGACCTGTGAGGTCCGCCCTGGCGGTGACGTGGAATCGAGGGGAGTTGCAGCTGCGGAACCTGGCGGCTCCGCTCTAGACCGGGAGATTCGCGGCTCGAGACGCCGCCGAGACACCCTACGCGACACTCTGCGCTCCACTCTGGAGACAGCGACAGGCCGAAGGTCTGCCGCGGCTTGTGACACGAAGGACGTGCGCCCTTCGAATCGCCTAGCTAGGATCATCCTAGCCGTCTTTCTGACCGGTTAAGCTCAAAGTCATGCAAAGTTCACAGACCCCGAAATGACAAGATATGCACTGGGTCCGCATCATCCGACGCTTCCCGACGATGAAGAATACTGGATAGCTCCGTCGGCGAGCGTGATTGGCGATGTCGTCCTGAAGAAGAACGTTAGCATTTGGTTTGGCGCTGTGCTTCGCGGCGATAACGAAACCATCGTCATCGGCGAAGGTAGCAACGTTCAGGACAACAGCGTGCTGCACACTGATCTTGGCGTGCCGTTGAACATCGGCGCGGGCGTGACAATCGGACACATGGCGATGATCCATGGGGCGGTGATCGGGGAGGGGAGCCTGATCGGCATCGGAGCTGTTCTGCTCAATGGCGCCCAAATCGGCAGCAACTGCATCATCGGCGCTGGAGCGCTGGTGACTGAAGGCAAGTCGATCCCGGACAATTGCCTCGCCATGGGCTCGCCCGCGCGGGTCGTTCGCGAAGTGACCGATCAGGAGCGGGAAATGCTCGCCGCATCCGCGCGGCACTACGTGGAGAACTGGCGCCGTTACGCGGCGGGCCTCAAGCCGGAAGGCTGATCGGCGGCGTCGCCGCTAGTCGACTCTCTGGCCGTCGACGGTGGCCAGGCGCAGCCGAGGGAAGCGCTCATCGTGCTCGGAGCCGCCGAAACGAATCAGTTCCAGCTCGCCAAGCGGACGGCCTCGCAGCGCTCCGAGATGCGACAGAGGTTGATAGATGCCCATGCAGCGATCCGGAATCAAACCGTCGGCCCGGAGCGGCGCCAGCAGGAATTCGATCCTCGCCAGGTCTCCATCGGCGGTCCGGGCGCCCGCGACGACGATGACCGGTTCGCCCGCCCGACGGCCGGCCTCCATCGCAGCGGCGAGCCTCGCCCTGTCCTGATTTGCCCAAAGTGAAAGGAAATCAACGCCTCTGAGGTCGCGTTGGTGCAGATCGGTGGCGAGGCCGCCGGCCAAGCGAAAGGCATAGTCGCCTTTTTCCGTGCGTCCCAGGATGAAGACCTGGGGAAGCAGATCGGTGAAGTCGGCCGGATCGATCGCCGAACGCGCCGGACAAAGGCGGTCGACCTTCCGCGCCCGCCAATAGTCTATCAACCGTTCCGTATTTGAATGGAACATCGACATCTTCCATCCCTCGCGGTCCACAACGGCCGCACGGGCATTGCAGGGGAAGGGTCGGGCCAGGACGAAGCGTGCCATTCCGGCACAGCGGACTGGGAAGCGGCGTCCCTTCGGGGGCGCGTCAGCCGAGGGGGAGCCCCGATGCCCGCGCGTGCGATCAAGTCCTGGCTGATGACGGTCGGCGTGATTCTTCTGACCCTGGCCGGCGCCGGCGCGGCGTCCGCCGCCTGCAATTGCGTGCCGCCGCCCTGCTGCGCGCCGCCGACTCCACCGCCGCCCCCACCGCCGTCCTGCTGCCATCAGGTCAATGTGCCCGGCGTCACCGTCAACGTCGGCGCCACCGTGATCGTCAACGCCAACGCCAGCGCGCAGGCCGTCGCCCTGGGGTCCGCCAGCGCCAACGCCGGGTCCATGGTGTTCTTCGGCGGCGGATCCAACTGGTCGGTGGGCGAGACCACCCCCGGCCTGATCCAGGGCCTGAGGGTCGAAGGCGAGCAGTCCCGCCGCGTGGCCTATCAGGCGACGCGCAGCCGGACCCGGATCGTGGTGATCCAGGCGGTGTGCATCGACGACAGGGATGTGCCGCATCCCGCGTCACAGGCGGTCCCAGACCGAGAAATCGACGAGCATTACGAGGGCGAGCTGTTCAGGTGCATCGCGGGCGCGCACATGCAAGCGACCCTGGCCGACTACAACGGTCAGATCAGTTTCGAACACGGCCAGATCATCAGCTGCGCCAAGGGCGATGCGTTGTTCCGCTCGGCCACTGGCGCGGTCGCGTGCCGGCCCCAGATTCCAGCCCGCGACTGCAACGAGCGCTCGTTGCTCCGCCGCTTCGGCGCCGGGGTGAAGATCGTCAGGATCGTGACGACGGAGACCTACACGGCCTTCCGCGAGGAACAGGTCCAATCGGCGTCCGCTTCGTCATTCAGCATGACCATCGACGGCGGCGTCGGCGGCATGGTGCGCTGAGGCCGCCGACCAAGCCAACTCCACCAGCCGGTTGAGATCCGCGACCTGTTCGCCGTCGCCGGCGTTCGCCATCCCGGGCGGGCCATATCCAAGGGCCTCGGCGCGCGCGCCGTGGAGCGCCCAGAGCCTCTCCAGCTGATCGGTGGAGAAGCACCGTTCATAGCCTTCATCGGTTCCACGTAGCCCATGGTCCGGGTGGCGGGACCGGTAGGCCTCAAAGTCGACCGGGGCCTCGGCCATCACCGGCAGGCGCAGGAAGCGGTGGAGGGCTGTTCGCACCGACGATTGGTCCTCCGACATCCCTTCGAAACGCAGTGTCAGGAGGCGCTCGCCGAGCGCGGCGCCCGCCTTCGCCCAAGCCGCGTGATAGTCCGACCATCCGCCGAACTGCACATCGCCGGCGATGATCCGGTCGAGGGTCGGAGGCGGGGCCTGCCAGGCGGGCGCGCCCCGTTCGATCGCCTGGCGAACCAGGAGCCGGAAATAGGACCAGAGCGCCGGTCCAGGGCTGCGGACGACCTGGATCACCGCTTCGCCGTCCAGAAAGGCGGCAAAGGGAAGATTGTGGGTCTTCAGGAAGAAAGGCGTCGATTCGCCCGCGAGCGCCTGACGCAGCTCCAGGGTCAGGTGCTCGGCCGGGATGTCGAGGAGCTGGCGACGCCAAGGCTCGTCGGCGGCCTTGCGACGATACAGGGCCGTGTAGGGCGTCCAGACCGCCGCTTCCGGCCAATCGGCGATGGCGGCCGGGGCCAGCCTGCGCTCCCAGCCGGCGATCTTGCCGATGCGTGGGACGTGGCGGGCCGACGCCTTCATCTGGGACGGAAGCCGCCAGAAATTGTGGACCAGGATCCTCTGCAGCAGGGAGTTGCCGCTGCGCGGATAGGTCGCCAGGTAGACCAGCATGGCGCTCCCGCCCCCAGCCCGCCGGCCTAGGGCGCGCTGGCTTTGGCGGGCGCGGACGCCGCAGGCGTGATCACCAGTCGCCAGAGCTTGTCGCCCTGCAGATAGGCCTGGGCGGCGCGTCGGACCGCCGCCGCGTCGACCTGTTCGAGGCTCTGCTGCACGGTGCGCACGGCGTCGAGCTTGCGCGGGTCGTCCTGGGCCCCGGAGAGCTGCTCGAGCCAGTACTCGTTGGTCTGCCGCGCCTTTTCGAGGCCTTCGATCAGGGGCTTCTTGGCCCTTTGGAGTTCGTCCGCGCTGACGTCCTGGGCCTTCAGATCTGCCGAGATCTTCGCCAGATCATCGTAGAAGGCGCTGATCTTAGCCGGTGGGATCTCCACCGCGGAGGAGACGTAGCCGTAGTGGGCGAACACCTGGGATGCGGTGGCGCTGGCCTGGGGCGAATAGGTTGCGCCTTCGGTTTCGCGAAGACCTTCCACCAGGCGGTTCTCGACGATCTGGGCCATGACGCGGATGGTCCGGGCCTGCTGGGGGCTGCTGAAGAAATCATCCGTCGGCCAGGCGGCATAGGCGACCGCCTGGTCGGTTCGGCCCTTGTGGCTGAGCTCGACAGGCATCGGGGCGGGAGCGGGCAGGGTCTCAGCGCGGGACGCCGCGTCAGGCGCCGGAGCGGCGGGCCTGGCCGGCAGGGACCCGAAGGTGGCGGCAGTGCGCTCGATCGCCTGATCGACGGTGACGTCGCCGACGATCAGCACCTCGATCTGCCCGGCCGCAAGCGGGCCAGCCACGGCGGCTTCGAATTGAGCGGGTGTGCTGGACGCGATGTCCGCGGGGCTTGGGAAGGTGAAGCGGGCGTCGCCGACGTGCAGGAGCCGGTTCAAATCGCGGTTCATCACCCCGTTCGGCGTCGCCGCCAGCTGATCGTGCAACGTCGCCATGTAGCTGCGGACCCGCTGGAACGCTTCGGGCCGGAAGCCTGGGTCGCTGGCGTAGGCGGCCAGCACCTGCAACTGCACCGGCAGATCCTGCGGCCGGGTGCTCCCCTGCAGCACGAAGGCGTCCTCGCCGGTGGCGAAGTCCGCGCCAAAGATGTTCGAGGCCAGGATCCGCTCCATATCCTCGGCGCTGATGGCCTTCAGGCCGCCCTCGGTGAAGGCGCCGAAGCGCGCCGCCCAGACGGGGGTCAGGTGATCCCTCGGCAGGTCCAGCAGGCCATGTCCGATACGCACGCGCACCAGAACCTGGTTGTCGCGGAATTTGGTGGGCTTCACGGTCAGGCGAACGCCGTTCTCGAACCGCACCAGGCTTGCGCCGAGGTCGGCCAAGGTCTGGTTGTCGGCGACCTTGCCCGGTGCGCCAAAGGACGAATAGGGCCAGGTCCGGGCCGCCGTCGCCACCGACGGCGCCACGGTCGTCGCGCGCGAGTCGGCGTAGGCGTGCCTGAGGGCGGCCTCGCCGCCCTCGATCGGGCCGGGGCTGGCCATGAACAACAGCGGCCCCTGTCCCGAGAAGACCTGCTTCAGGTTCTGCGAGACTTCCGCGGCGGTCAGGCCTTTCACCTCCGCTTCGAACAGCGCGAGATCCGTTGCGGGGCTGGTGTAGACCGACTTGTCGCCAAAGCTGTCGACGATCTCGTCCGCAATGCGGGTGGTCTTGCGCGTCGGCGCCGCGGCGAGCGCGGCCTGCAACTGCACGCGGGATTCGGTGATTTCACGGTCAAGTTCGTCCTGGCGTACGCCGTATTGCACCAGCCGGCGCTGTTCCTGGTCCGCCGCGGCCAGGGCCGCACGCCACTGCTCAGGCCTCGCCGCGAGGCTGAGGGTCGTCGGCTGGGCGGAATGGAATTCATCCTCGCGGGAGGCCTGGGCCTCGATGAATGGGGGCTGGTCGGAGCGCGCCAGGCGCTCAAGCCGCCGGTCGAACACCGCCAGGCCCAACTGGTCGATCAGCTGGCGCCGGCGTCGGGCGGCGCGGTCCGCGTTGAGGTCAGCGGGGTTCAGCCATTGCAGCTGGATCTGAAGGGGCGCGCCCGGCTCGATGACCAGCTTGGCCTCCGGTCCCCGCCGCAGCAGGGCGCCGAGCTTGGGCTCAGATCCCGGCGCCCGCCGGGGCGCCCAGGAGCCGAACCGCGTCTTGATCTTGGCCTCCATCGCCGCGACGTCGAAATCGCCCACCGCCACCAGGGTCGCGCGTTCCGGCCGGTAGTACTTGTCGTAGAAGCCCTTGAGCAGCGCATGGTCCGCGCCCTTGATCACGGCGACCTTGCCGATAGGAAGGCGTCGCGCCGCGAGCTGGTCCTTCAGGGTGAAGGCGATCCCTTGGCGGAAGACGCGAAGGCCTGGCGTGTCCCGCAACCGCTCTTCGGACAGGATGACCCCGCGCTCACGGTTGATGGCGTCCGGGGAAATCAACAGGTCGCCGGCCGATTCGCGGAACAGCATCAGGCCGGTGTCGATCGTGTCCTCGTCATTGGCGGGCAGGTCCAGCTGGTAGACGGTCTCGTCCCACGAGGTATGGGCGTTGGTGTCAGCGCCGAAGGCGAGGCCGTGGCGTTGCAGGATCTTGATCATTTCGCCGTTGGGCACACGCTTGGAGCCCTCTAAGGCCATGTGCTCGAGGAAGTGGGCGAGCCCTTGTTCGGCGTCGGTCTCCATCAGAGAGCCGGCGTGGATGTAGAGGCGAAGAGCCGCCTGCCCCTTGGGCGTGGCGTTGCGCTGGATCGCGTATCGCATGCCGTTGGGCAGCACGCCGAAGCGCACGTCTGAATCGGCGGGGATGTCCGACTGCGCCTGGGGCCAGGGCGCGGCCCTGGACCTCGCCTCGGCGGCGGGCGCGATGGCTGTCAGCAGCACGGCGGCCGCGAAGGTGGAGAAACGCAGTTTAGCGGTCATTGAGCCCTGTCGCGATGCATCAGCCGGGCACCATGGCGGCGCCTCATGGCCGGATCAAGTCGGCATGGCCTGGCGGGCCGCCGGGCGGGCGCCGCTGAGATCGGGCTTTCCTCGGGGCGCGGGCTGACTAGAAATCAACGCACACAGAACAAGAGGGACAGGAACGCCATGGAACAGGTCGAGGGACGGGTCGCCTTCATAACCGGCGGGGCCAGCGGCATCGGACTGGGAATGGCCAAGGCCTTCACAAAGGCGGGCATGAACGTGGTGCTGGCCGATGTGCGGGATGACCACATCGAACAGGCGCGGGCCTGGTTTCTCGACGCGGGTCTGCACGACAGCGTACACCTCCTGAAACTCGATATCACCGACCGTGAGGCCTACGCGTCCGCGGCGGACGAGGCTGAGCGCGTGTTCGGCAAGGTCCACGTGCTCTGCAACAACGCCGGCATCGGCATCGCCAGCCCGGTCGCCGAGGCGAGCTACGCGGATTGGGACTGGGGGATCGACGTCAATCTGAATGGCGTCTTCAACGGCGTTCATACGCTGTTGCCGCGCATCCGCGCGCATGGGGAGGGCGGGCATATCGTCAACACCGCCTCCATGGGCGGAATTCTCCAGTACAGCCGCGCGGGGGTCTACGTGACCACCAAGTTCGCCGTGGTCGGCCTGTCCGAAGCGCTGCACGCCGAGCTCATCGACGAGAACATCGGCGTTTCGGCCTTCTGTCCCGGCGGCGTCCGGACCAACATCCGCGAGTACGAAAAAACCCGGCCCGGACGCTTCGCTGCTGAGCCGGCGACGCCCGGAAAGGCGGCCGCGGTCCCAGCCTTCACGCCGAGCGAGGAGGTCATGAAGACGCTGGGCCGGATGAGCTGGGAGCCTGAACAGGTGGGCGAGATGGTGCTGAACGGCATCCGGTCCAACGCGCTCTACATCTTCACGTCCCCGGAGTTCCGACCGGGCATCGAGGAGCGCTTCCAGGCCATCCTCGCGGCCACCGGCGACAACCCCGATCTCGCCGCGGCGGCGCGCTCCCATGTGCCGAACCTGGTCTCAAGCCCGATCTATCGGAAGAGCATCGAAAGACTGGAGCTTAAGGCGGGACAATAGGCAGCCCGCCTTCATGCGCGCCCATCAACTCGACGGCTTGCTGACGTAGAAGGTCGCGCTGTTGCCCACTGCGGTCGCGACGCCTGTGACCGTGCGCGCCGACCCGCCGGGGGCGAGGCTGACGGACGTGGTCGCACTGACTCCGACGCCGTTGAGCTGGGTGTTGTTGATGGTCATCTTCCCGCCGCAGTCCGAGCAGGCGAAGCCGGTGACCGCATTGGCCATGGCGGTGGCGGAGCCAGAGATGTCGTAGCCCTGGGTCCCTGCCGAATTGGCGATGACCTCGATGCCGCCGCCCATGTTGATCTGATTGTTGTTGAGATTGATCTGCGCCCCGGTCTCGCCGGCGATGACGGAATTGCCGACGCCCATCGCCGTGACCGCGCTGGACCCGAATTCATAGGCGGTGGTCTCGGCCTGGGCGCGCAGATAGCTTTCATTGTCCTGGGTGGTCGTCAGATCGAGCAGGTCGCCCTCATTGTTGACCGTGACGTTGTTGCCGGTGGCGGTCGCGGCGTTGGTCACCGTCTGGATGTTGCCGAAGTCCAGGAACTGCGTGGCCTGGGTCATGGCCCCGGTCATGGTCTGGTTGACGGTCAACGTCTGTTCGGCGCCGTTCGTCCCGGTCGCGGTCACGTTATTGCTGATGGCGAGGGAGGAAAAGGTCCCGGTCCCAGGGCTGTATTGCAGCGTTGCGCCGCTGTCGGCCTGGGTCTGAGCGTCGCTGGTCTGGACGATCGAGACAGACGCGGCGCCGGCGTCGGCCGCGACGCCCTGGGTGTTGGCGATCGCCTGGGAAGTGACGGACACGTCGCCGCTGGCCTGGGCCGTGGCGGCGTTGAGCTGGTTCTCCGTCGAGATCGTCACCGCCGACGTATCCTGTTCGAGATTGCCAGTGAGCGGGCCGCCGCCCAGCGTGTCGGCTTCACTGGTGTTGCCCGTGGCCGTGGTCGTCATGGTGGTGGCGGCCGAGTCGGTCGTGACATTCAGCGTGGTCGTCGCCGTCGCGTTCGCCTGCATGGACTGCGTGGACTGCACATCGATGGAACCGGACACGGCTTGGGCCGAGACGCTGTTGCCCGTCGCGGTGGTCCCGGCGGTGGTGGTGTCCGTAACGGTGTCGACGTCGAGCGTCTGGGTGGCGGTGATGTCGCCGGACTGGGTCTGGGTATTGACGACGTCGTTGTCGGCCGCGCGGCTAGTAGCGGCCGCGCTCAGCAGCGGGATCGCGATCGCGATTCCAGCGAGCAGCGTCTTCACGGGTCTGGGCATTGTTGGTCGCCAGGTTGTTGTAAGCGGGGGTGTATCCGCCGGTGAGTCCGGTGGTGGCGTCGGCCAGGGGGTCTCCGCCGGCCGCGAGGCAGGCCTGCGGTCCCGGTGCGCCGTAGAGATTCGCCATCATTTCCAGGACGCCGCGCTCGATCAGTGCGCGCACTCCAAGTTGCATGGGTTCGAGCGCGCCTTCGCCGACGGAGACGTCGAACATGTTGCCGTGCAGGATATCGAAGACGCCGGCGGAGACTTCACGACCGACGATCTGCTTCTGGTAGGAAATGACGTCCACCACCTCGAGGGTGCGGGTGTTCACCAACCGCATGTCGAGGCCGACGTTCATCACGAACAGGCGTGCGCCGAGCTGTCCCTTCAGACCGGTGGTCTTGGTCTGCCCTCCCGCCGCGTCGAGGCCTGAGGAGCGGATGTTGAAGTTCAGCTCGGTGATCCCGCCGACCAGATAGAAATCGGAACCCGGGACCTGGCCGGACACGATCCGCCGATAGTCCGACGGCGCGTTGCTCTTCGCATTTGGATCGTCGGTGATCAGCTTGTTGTTGGCGTATTTCAGCTCCAGCTCGGACACCGACGTGTCGTAGCGTTCCACCAGCGGCGCGCCGGCCTTGGCCAGGGCCGAGATCGCCATCAGCGAGGCGCCCTGGGTGAGCTTGCGGCCGGAGCCGTCCGCCTCTTCCTTGCCGGTGTAATCGGAAATGCGGCCGACCGCGATCCGCGGCGCGCGCGCGCCGCTGCGACGGGCGTATTCGCTGAGGCAGACCAGGGCCGTCGAATAGGGAGTCGGATTGGCCGTAACGGGCGCGTCGCCGATGG
>FTHA01000616.1_pt1 | contig 15076 bp, 15 predicted proteins | sample 1640771 | NCBI WGS metagenome assembly FTHA01 (sample SAMEA3914789, study PRJEB12502) | metagenome | biome: forest; material: soil | place: Canada | collected 2011-07-03 | depth 0.3 m | reverse complement strand
ATTCGAGCCTGACGATGGTCAGCCGCTTGATGGGTTTCGCACGCGATCTGGCGGTGACCTACGCCATGGGGGCGAGCGCCACCTTCGCCGCTGACGCCTTCAACACCGCCTTCGCCTTCCCCAACCTGTTCCGCCGCATCTTCGCCGAGGGCGCCTTCGCCGCGGCCTTCGTGCCGGCCTATTCCCGGGCGCTGGAGCAGGACGGCGAGGAGAAGGCCGACATCCTGGCGGCGGACGCCATGGCCACGCTGGCGGCGTTCACCGTCACCCTCACCGTCATCGCCGAGCTGGCCATGCCCTGGCTGATGCTGGCCATCGCGCCGGGGTTCAAGGCCACGCCGGGCAAGTTCGAGCTGGCCGTCATCCTGACCCAGATCACCATGCCCTACCTGCCGTGCATGGCGATCTATGCGCACCTCTCCGGGGTGCTGAACGCGCGCAACCGGTTCGTGCTCTCGGCGGCAGCGCCGATCCTGCTCAATCTGTGGACCCTGGTGGCGGTGCTGCCGGCCTCCACCCCACAGGGCGCTGCCCAGGCGGCCTCGTGGGGCGTGCTCGTGGCCGGGTTGTCGCAGGCGGCGCTGCTGTGGTGGGGCGTGCGGCGCTCCGGCGCGCGGGTCGACTGGCGCATCCCGCGGCTGACGCCGGAGATCCGGGCCCTGATCGGGCGGGCGGTGCCTGGCGCGATCGCCGCCAGCGCCACCCAGGTGAACGTGTTCGTCTCCGGCATCCTGGTGTCCCAGATCAACGGCGCCCGCTCCTGGCTGGCGGTGTGCGACCGGCTCTACCAGCTGCCCCTCGCCCTGGTGGGCGTGGCGGTGGGTGTCGCGCTGCTGCCGCGGCTGTCTCGCGCGGTCCACGCGGGGGACAAGGCGGAGTCGGGCGCTGCGCTCGACCAGGCGATCACCTTCTCGGTGGCCATGACCTTGCCCGCGGCCGTCGCCCTCGCCGTCATGCCCGTCTTCCTGATCGACGCGCTCTACACCCGCGGCGCTTTCACCAGCGTCGACGCCATCGCCACCGCCGGCGCCCTGCAGCAGTACGGCTGGGGCGTGCCGGCCTTCGTTCTGGCCCAGCTGAGCTCGCGCGCCTTCTTCGCCCACCAGGACACCAAGACGCCGATGCGTTTCGCGCTGATCTCGGTGGCGGTGAACATCGGGGCGGGGGTGACGCTGTTCCAGGTCATCGGCGTCACGGGCATCGCGCTGGCCACCAGTCTGGCGGCCTGGGTCAACGTCGGGCAGATGTTCGTCGCCCTCTGGCGGCGCAAGATGTACCAGCCGAGCGCCCGCACCTGGGCGCGGCTCGGGCGCATCGTCATGGCCAACCTCGCCCTGGCGGTGATCCTGGGCGCCGCCGCCCACTTCAGGGGCGCGATCGAGACCTTGTTCGCTGGCTTCCACGTCGGCCGGGCCCTGGGGGCCAAGGAAGCGGCGTTGGTGCTCGTGGTGGTGGGCGGCGCTGCGCTCTATCCACCGCTGCTGTTCGCCTTCGGCGGCGTGAAGCTCGCGGAGGTGAGGGCCGCCCTGCGCCGGCAGCCGCGCACGCCCGACATCGAAGAGGATCCCGGCAAGACACCCGCCGGCCCCGACTTGCTCTGAATCCGGCTTTGGCGCTATTTGCGCCCCATGGATCGGATCGACAGGCGATGGCGGGGCGGACGGCGAGCCCTCTGAACCCTTCCCGGGGCGCGTTCTGGCGCGCCCGTCCGTTCCAGCTGCGATCACCCAAATGACCGACCAATCCCCTGTCCCCTATTCTGGCTCCCAGCGTGTGCTGTCGGGCGTGCAGCCTTCCGGCGCCCTGCACCTGGGCAACTACCTGGGCGCCCTGACCAAGTTCGTCGCGCTGCAGGACCGCATGGAGTGCTTCTTCTGCGTGGTGGACCTGCACGCCATCACCCAATGGCAGGAGCCGGCGCAACTCGCCGCCCAGACCCGCGAGATCGCCGCCGCCTACCTCGCCGCCGGCGTGGATCCCAAGCGGGCCGCCATCTTCGTGCAGTCCGCCGTGCCGGCGCACGCCGAGCTCGCGTGGATCTTCAACTGCGTCGCCCGGCTCGGCTGGCTCGACCGAATGACCCAGTTCAAGGACAAGGCCGGCAAGCACAAGGAACGGGCGTCGGTGGGCCTCTACACCTATCCGGTGCTGCAGGCGGCCGACATCCTGGTCTACAAGGCCACTCACGTGCCGGTGGGCGAGGACCAGAAGCAGCACCTGGAGCTGACCCGCGACATCGCCGGCAAGTTCAACCACGACTTCGCCGCGCCTGGCTTCTTCCCGCTCACCGAGCCGCTGATCGAGGGGCCGGGCGCGCGGGTGATGAGCCTGCGCGACGGGACCGCCAAGATGTCCAAGTCCGATCCGTCCGATATGTCGCGCATCAACCTGCTCGACGACGCCGACGCCATCGCCCAGAAGATCCGGCGGGCCAAGACCGATCCCGAGCCCCTGCCCGAGACGGTGGACGGCCTGGCGACCCGGCCCGAGGCGGACAATCTGGTGGCGATCTACGGCGCCCTGTCGGGGCAGACCAAGACCGAGGTGCTTGGGCGCTTCGGCGGCCAGGGATTCGGCGTGTTCAAGCCCGCCCTCGCCGACCTGGCGGTTGAGGCGCTGGGGCCCGTCAGCGAGCGCATGCGGCGACTGATGGCCGATCCCGCCGAGATCGACCGCATCCTGGCCGCGGGCGCCGAGCGCGCTCACGAGGTCGCCGATCCGATCGTCGCGGAGACCAAGCGGCTGGTCGGCTTCTGGGGAGCGTGAGCGATGAGGGTCCTGGCGGCTGCACTGTTGGCGGCGAGCGTGGCCGGCTCGGCCGTGGCCCAGGAGTCCAAGGTTGGGGCCCTCTCGATCCGGGGGGCGGTGGTGCGCGCGGTTCCGCCGGGCGTTCCCAACAGCGCGGGCTACATGGTCATCGCCAACGCCGGGACCAAGGAAGACCGGCTGGTCTCGGCGACGTGCCTCTGCGCCCGCGCGGTGGAGATCCACCTCAGCCACGTCATGAACGGCACGGCCATGATGATGCCCGCCGGCGCGCTGACGATCCCGGCCGGTGGGCAGATCGCCTTTGGCCCCGGCGGCTATCACCTGATGATCCTCGGGCTTAAGCAGCCGTTGCAGGACGGCGCCGTTCAGCCGCTGACCTTGAGGTTCCAGCGTGCGGGCGCGGTCGTGACGCCGTTCCAGGTGAAGGCGCGCATCCCGCTGCAGCCGGCCAAGGCCCAGTGAGCCGGGAAAGGCGAGGGACGTTGCGCGTTGGCCTCCGCGGCGCCATCTAAGCTCCATGTTCATCCAGACCGAACAGACGCCGAACCCCGAGGTTCTGAAATTCCTGCCCGGCCGCGAGGTGATGGGCGAGGGCTCCCGCGAATTCCGCGACGCCGACGAGGCCCACGCCTCGCCCCTGGCGGAAGAGCTGTTCGCCATCAACGGCGTGGCGCGGGTGTTCTTCGGCCCGGACTTTGTCACTGTCACCAAGGCGGGCCCGGCGATCGACTGGGGCCACCTGAAGGCGCCGATCCTGGCGGCGGTCATGGATCACTTCACCTCAGGCGCGCCGCTGCTTGCCGGGGGCGGCGAGGCGACCTCGCATGACGGCGAGGTCTACGAGGGCGAGACCGCCCAGATCGTGGCCGAGATCAAGGACCTGCTCGACACCCGCATCCGCCCGGCAGTGGCCCAGGATGGGGGCGACATCCTGTTCAACCGGTTCGACCCCTCCACCGGCGTGGTCTGGCTGCACATGAAGGGCGCGTGCTCGGGCTGCCCCTCCTCGTCGGCGACGCTGCGCTCGGGCGTGGAGAACATGCTCAAGCACTACGTGCCCGAAGTGACCCGGGTCGAGCAGACGCTTTAAACCGTCCGGGGGGCCGGCCAGCCGCTATCTCCATCCAATCGCCTGTCCACAAGGGGAGCCGCATGGCCCATCCGATCGATGACCACAGCCTCGATGTGCTGTTCCGCGGACCCCGTTCGCACCAATTCTGGGGCGACGAGCCGGTCACCGAGACCGAGCTGCGGGCAATCTACGAGCTCACCAAGGGCGGGCCGACCTCGGCGAACTGCTCGCCGGCCCGGTTCGTCTGGGTGACCTCGGCGGAGGGCAAGCAGCGACTGGCCCGTCACGCCAGCGCCCAGAACGGCCCCAAGATCCTCAAGGCGCCGGTCACGGTCATCGTCGGATACGACCTGGATTTCGCCCAGCGGCTGCCCGACCTGTTCCCGGCCAACCCGACCGCAAAGGACTGGTTCGCCGATCCCGAGGTGGCCCGCACCACCGCAGTGCGCAATGGGACCCTGCAGGGCGGCTATTTCATTCTTGCGGTGCGCGCGCTGGGCCTGGATGTCGGCGCCATGTCGGGTTTCGACAACGCCGGCGTGGACCAGGAGTTCTTCGCGGGAACCAACATCAAGTCCAACTTCCTCTGTTCGATCGGCAAGGGCGACGCCTCCCGGCTTGGCCCGCGCCCACCGCGCCTGTCCTTCGAAGAGGCCGGCTGGATCGCCTGACGCCTTGCGGGTCCTCGGCATCGACACCACTCAGGACGCCTGCCAGGCGGCCGTGATTGACGGCGCGCGGGTCCTCGCCACGCTCTCGGAGCCGATGCAGCGTGGTCACCAGGAACGACTGGCGACGCTGGTCGCACAGGCGATGGCCGAGAGCGGGCTGGGATTCGACGCGCTGGAGCGCATCGGAGTCACGGTCGGGCCCGGCTCGTTCACCGGTCTGCGCGTCGGCCTGGCCTTCGCCAAAGGGCTTGCCCTCGCCCTGGCCGTTCCCTGCGTCGGCGTGTCGACGCTGCAGGCGCTGGTCGCCGGCAGGCAAGGCAAGTGTGCGGCCGTGCTCGACGCAAGGCGCGATCAAGTCTACCTGCAGCTGTTTGAGGGTGATGGCTCGCGGAGCGATCCCATGGCGGTTTCCATTCCCGAGGCGGTCGAACACGTGCGGACGTTCGCGGGGAGCGACCCGATCCAGCTGCTCGGCCCTGGCGCTGTGCTCATCGCCGAGAGCGTTCAAGGTGCGCTCACCTCCGTCGCCGTCGATCCGGCCACGGTGGCGAGGCTGGCCGCCCGGTCGCCAGCGCCGCTCGGGACGCCGCGGCCGATCTATCTGCGCGCGCCAGACGCGCGCCTGCCGGCGTGAACCTGAGGTTCGCCACCGCCGAAGACGCCGACGCCCTGGCCGAGGTGCATGCGCGAGCCTTCGACACGTCCTGGAGCGCCCCCGACATCGCCCGCCTGATGCAGATCATGGGCGGCTTCGCGCTGATCTCGCTGGACGAGGCCGGCGCCATCACCGGCTTCATCCTCGCCCGCAGCATGGCCCGCGAAGCGGAGATCCTGACCCTGGCCATCGCCCCCTGGGCGCGCCGGCAGGGCGTGGGCTCGGCGCTGGTGGAGGCGGCCGCCGCCGAAGCCCTGGTCCGTGACGCCGACTCACTGTTCCTGGAGGTGGCGTCCGACAATCCCGCCGCCCTCGCCCTGTACGAATGTGCGGGATTCGAGCGCGTCGGCCAGCGTCGGGGGTACTACATGCGCCCGGGTGGTCCATCGATGGACGCCCTGGTGTTGCGGCGGACGCTTAACAGGTCCGTTCCGTGAGACTATGTTGGCGTTGATCGCCGCACCGCGATGGAGAGGCCCACCTTGGACCGGATCGAGAACCTCTGCTCGGAGAAGGGCATGCGCATGACCGACCAGCGTCGGGTCGTCGCGCGCGTGCTGTCCACGTCCCATGACCATCCGGACGTGGAAGAGCTCTATCGCCGCTCCCACGCCATGGATCCGCACATTTCGATCGCCACCGTCTATCGCACGGTGCGGCTGTTCGAGGAGGCCGGGATCATCTCGCGGCACGACTTCCGCGATGGCCGCTCGCGCTACGAAGAGGCGCCCGAGACCCACCACGACCACCTGATCGACATGAAGACCGGCCAGGTCATCGAGTTCGTCGATTCGGAGATCGAGGCCCTCCAGGAAGCGATCGCCCGCAAGCTGGGTTATCGGCTGGTGGATCACCGCCTTGAGCTCTACGGCCTACCGATCGCGGCCCAGCCCAGCAGCTAAGCCCGAGAACGGCCCGCCAGGTCGCTCACCGGGCCTCGCCGCGGCGCCGTCACGAACCCGACGGAATTGTTCAGCGCAAAGTTCGCAAGAGTTTGGCGCGAGCGTCGCAGAGGCGTCGCTCGCTCTTCGCTCAGTTCGCGCAGCGTCCGGCCGCCCCGAATGTTCGGGGGGCTGGAGGAACGCCATGACGACTGGTCCATCGACCACTCAGACCCCATACCTGGTCAGCTACGATCCCCTGACATCGTTCACCTCGCTGCTGTCCGCCGGCGACGTCGCCGGAACCAAGCCCGACGGCTCCGCATGGCGTTACGTCGGGACGCCGGACGGGATCGGCTGGTTCGACAACGGCGACGGCACGATGACCGTGATGAACAATCACGAACTGCTGGCTGGCGACGGCGTCGTGCGGGCGCACGGCTCGATCGGCTCATTCGTCGACCAGTTCATCGTCGACAAGACCACCCTGCAGGTGAGCGGCGCCCACGACCTCGGGGTCAACGTCTTCAACTGGGATGTCACCAGCCAGCAATACGTTGCCGGAACGACCGTGTGGCAGCGCTTCTGCTCGAGCGACATGGCCGCCCCGACGGCGTTCTACGACTCCGCCAGCGGCCTGGGGACCACCGAGCGCCTCTACCTGACCGGTGAAGAAGTCGCCACCGGTCGCGCCTGGGGCTTCATCGCCACCGGCGCCCACGCGGGCGATGTCTATGAGCTCGCGGGCATGGGCAACCTCGCGTTCGAGAACATCGTCGCCAACCCCACCGAGCAGGTGAAGACCATCGCCATGCTCGACAACGACACTTCGCCCCGTGGCCAGGTGTACATGTATGTCGGGACCAAGCAGGGCAGCGGGACGGAGCTCGACAAGGCCGGCCTGACCGATGGCCAGCTCTATGGCGTCGCGGTCGCCGGCCTGACCGCGGAGAGCACCACGACCGATCTGACCAACGGCGCGGCGTTCACCATGGCGAGCCTCGGCGACGTCAGCAGCCTTGACGGAGCCGCCCTGAACACCGCCGCCAACGCGGCCGGCGTCACCGGCTTCCTGCGGCCTGAGGACGGCGCCTGGGATCCGTCCCATCCCAGCTGGTACTACTTCGTCACCACCGACGCCTATGGCGCGCCCTCACGGCTGTGGCGGCTGGAATTCACCGACATCCACAATCCGGAAGCCGGCGGGACCATCAAGGAGGTCCTCAATGGGACCGAAGGCCAGCAGATGTTCGACAACATCACCGTCACCCAGGACGGCAAGGTCGTGCTGCTGGAAGACCCGGGCAACAACGCAGAACTGGCCAAGGTCTGGTTCTACGATCCGACCACCAACTCGCTGGACCAGCTCGCCAACCATGATCCGGGCCGCTTCACGCCTCCGGGAACGGCGCCGTTCATCCAGGACGAGGAATCCTCCGGCGTCATCGATGCGACCGCGGCGCTCGGCGACGCCCACACCCGCGCCTTCCTGCTCGACACCCAGGCGCACTACATCAACAGCGACAAGGAGCTGGTCGAAGGCGGCCAGCTGCAGCTGCTGAAGATCGACACCACCAACTGGGTCGCCGGCACGGGCGGCGATGATCTGATGAGCCACGCCCGGTCCGACGCGGCCTGGCATCTCGACGGCGGCGCAGGCAGTGACTCGCTGATCGGCGGCGGCAAGGGCGACTACCTCAACGGCGGCGCTGGCGTCGATCGCATCAATGGCGGCGGCGGCGCGGACATCATCGATGGCGGTGCGGGGTCCGACCGGGTCTCCGGAAACGCCGGCGACGACATCTTCGTGTTCAGCAAGTCCAGCATCGGCGCTCTGGATCCAGTCAACGGCTACGACCAGATCGTCGACTTCGAAGGGGCCGGCGTCGCGGGCGGCGACGTGCTCCAGTTCAACGGCTTCAGCTCACAGACGGCGCCGACCTTCGCCTATGTGAAGGCCGTCGGCTCCTACCAGCAGTACGAAGTCCACGACGGCGCCTACACCGGCGAGATCTGGGTTCACTCGGCCAACGGCAATCAGCTGACGGCCGGCGACTTCCTGTTCACCTGAGTTCAGTCGCTACGGCGGCGCGGCCCCGGCTGCGCCGCCGTCGATTCTCTACATTAGAGCGGGATTTGCGCGGAAAACCGGTATCCACTTTTCCGCATCCCGCTCTAGCCGTCGAGCTCCGGGTAGCGCCGGAAGATCCCCTGTTCGTTGAAAGGGATGCGCCGGTCAGAGGCGAGGTAGGCCTTGATCGCCGGCAGGGCCGCGACGCGATCGTGCACGCCGACAAGCTTCGGAATGGTCTTCTCAAGGCGCTCCATCGCGCGGGGGAAGGCGTAGCGCATGCCTTCCACGATCTGGAACAGTGACGTGTCGACATAGCTCAGCTGGTCGCCCACGGCCCAGGCTGAGCTGCGTTCCAGCACCTGTTCGAAATAGCCGAGATACTTGGGCGCCCTGGCCTTCAGGAAGTCCGCCGAGCGGCCCTTGGCTTCGGGCTTCTGGTCCTCGTAGTAGAGCCCCGAGGCGATCGGATGGTGGGTGTCGTGCACCTCGTCGACGAAGTCGGCGATCGTCAGCTGCAGCTGGTTGGCCCACAGCCGTCCGGCCTCGTCCTCTGGCGCCAGGCCGATCCCGGGGCCGACGTGCAGCAGGATGTTGGTTGTCTGGGCGATCAGCAGATCGCCCGCTTTCAGGAACGGTGGAGCGAAGGGCGGACGCCTGGTCGTGGCGTCTTCCAGCAGGCGCATCAGCGCGGGAACGCCATGGCCGTCCTTGGGCGAGCCTCTGGCCACATCGACGTAGTCGACGCCCGCCGCCTCTAGCGCCAGCCGCACGTATTCGCCGCGCCCCTGGATCGAGGGCCAATAGTAGAGCTCGTAGGGCATCGGATCGCCTCCTTGCGTGCGACGCTGGCGGCCCTCATAACCGCGGCGATGACCCAGCCACCGCAAAAGCGGCTCTATATCAAGACCTACGGCTGTCAGATGAACGTCTATGACAGCGAACGGATGGCCGATGTCCTGCGTCCGCTGGGCTACGCCATCGCCTCGGAACCGCAGGGCGCCGACCTGGTGGTGCTGAACACCTGCCACATCCGGGAGAAGGCAGCCGAGAAGGTCTATTCCGAGCTCGGCCGCATCCGCGTCATGAAGCAGGAGCGGGCCGAGGCAGGCGCCAGCATGACAGTGGCGGTGGCCGGCTGCGTCGCCCAGGCCGAAGGCGAAGAGATCATGCGCCGGGCCCCCGTGGTGGACCTGGTCGTGGGCCCGCAGTCCTATCACCGACTGCCCGAGCTGATCGCGCGCGCCGCGCGGGCCAGCGGCGAGCGCCTCGCCGCCGATTTCGAGCCGCAGGCCAAGTTCGACAGCCTGCCGCAGGAGCGCGCCGTCGACGGCTATTCGGCCTTCCTCACGGTGCAGGAGGGCTGCGACAAGTTCTGCACCTTCTGCGTGGTGCCCTATACGCGCGGGGCCGAATATTCGCGTCCGGCCGACGGCGTGGAGGCCGAGGCCCGGCGCCTGGCGGCCAGCGGCGTGCGAGAGGTCACATTGCTGGGCCAGAACGTCGACGCCTACCGCGGCGGGCTGGCGCCCCTGATCCGCCGGCTGGCCCGCATCGAAGGGCTCGACCGGATCCGCTACACCACCAGCCATCCGCGCGACCTCGACGACGACCTGATCGCCGCCCATGCCGAGGTCGAGGCGTTGATGCCCTATCTGCACCTGCCGGTGCAGTCCGGCTCGGACCGGGTGCTCAAGGCGATGAACCGCGGCCATACCGCCGAGCACTACCTTCGCCTGGTCGAGCGCATCCGCGCGTCCCGGCCGGACATCGCCCTTTCCGGAGACTTCATCGCCGGCTTCCCCGGCGAGAGCGACGCAGACTTCGAGGCCACCCTGGCGTTGGTGCGCGAGGCCCGATACGCCTCGGCCTTCTCTTTCGCCTATTCCCGCCGCCCGGGAACGCCCGCCTCCGCCATGCCGGGCCAGGTTGCGGAAGAGGTCAAGTCCGAGCGGCTGCAGCGGCTGCAGGCGCTGCTGGCCGAGCAGCAGCACGCCTTCAACGCAGGGCTCGCGGGCCGCACCGTTCCGGTCCTGTTCGAACGCCCTGGCCGCCACGCCGGCCAGATCCTCGGCCGCAGCCCGTACCTGCAGGCCGTGCATGCGGAAGGCCCGGATCAGCTGATCGGCCGGATCGTTCCGGTGAGGATCACCACCGTCGCCAGGAACAGCCTTGGCGCCTCGCTGGAGCTGGAGTCCGCGTGAGTCCGCGCGGAGAGGAATTCCTGCCCCTGTCGGAAGCGGCTGTCAGGGCCGTCGCCGGACCCCACAGCCGTCATGCGGCGCTCCTGGAGGACGCCTTCCACGTCCTGCTCGAGACCCCCGGCGGTGGCGTCTCGATCCGTGGCGACGTCAAGGGCCGGGCCGCCGCCAAGCGGGCGGTGCGGGTGATCGCCGAGCGCGCCGACGCGGGCGCCGAGATTTCCGAGGCGGATGTGCGGGTCGCCCTTTCGGCGGCGCGCACGGATGGACATTCTCCGGCGCCGGGCGGGCTTCCCGTGGGCCGGCGCGGCCTGATCGCCCCCAAGACCGCCGCCCAGGCCCGCTACCTCGATCTGCTGGCCGCCAACGAGCTGGTGCTGTCGCTGGGTCCGGCGGGCACCGGCAAGACCTTCCTCGCCGTCGCCTATGGCGCATCGCTGCTGCTCAAGGGCGAGGTCGACCGGCTGATCGTCACCCGTCCAGCGGTCGAAGCGGGCGAGCGGCTCGGGGTCCTGCCCGGCGACCTCACCGAAAAGGTCGATCCCTACATGGCGCCGGTGTGGGAGGCGCTGAACGACATCCTGGGTCCCGAGCAGCTGCGCCGCCGGCGCGACCGCGGTGAGATCGAGGTGGCGCCTATCGCCTTCATGCGCGGCCGGACCCTCAGCCACGCCTTCGTCATCGTCGACGAGGCTCAGAACGCCTCGCGCCTGCAGACCAAGATGGTCCTGACCCGGCTAGGCGAAGGCGCGCGCATGGCGGTGACCGGTGATCCAAGCCAGGTCGACCTGCCCAATCCCTCCGACTCCGGCCTGTACCACGCGGTCGGCATCCTGGAGGGGGTCAAGGGTGTGGGCGTGGCGCGCTTCGCCGCCGAGGACGTGGTCCGCCACCCGCTCGTGGAGCGGATCGTCAGGGCCTACGACGCCGATACGGCCAAGCGCCCGCCTTCCGGGCGGGGCAAGGACCGATGATCGAGGTCGAGATCGAAGCTGACGCCTGGTCCTCGGCGCTCGAGGATCCTGGCGGGCTGACGGCGCGCGCGGCTGAGGCGGCCCTCGCGGGAGCCTCAGCGGGTGGGGACGTCGTGGTGCTGCTTGCTGGCGACGAAACGCTCGCCGAGCTCAACCAGCGCTTCCGCGGCAAGCCCGGGCCTACCAATGTGCTGTCGTTTCCGGCGCCGGAGAGCGCACGGCCGCATCTGGGCGACGTGGCGGTGGCCTTCGGGGTCTGCGAGCGCGAAGCTGCGGACCAGGGCAAGCGCCTGGGCGACCATCTTATGCATCTGGTGGCGCACGGGGTGCTCCATCTAGTAGGATACGACCACGAGACCGACGCAGAGGCGGAGGCCATGGAAGCGCTGGAGCGCCGGGTGATGCAGGGCCTGGGTGCGCCGGATCCCTACCTGGCGGCTCGGCCGATTGGGACACATGCCAGCTGACGGCCCGAGCCGCTCTACGGAGTCGCGCCCCACATACAGACGCCGCCTGGGCGCCTGGCTGATCCGTCTTGGCCGGCGCCTGGGCGACGACGCCGACCGGTCGCACGCCCACCGTGAGTCCCTCTCCGACTCACCCTCCGTCGACGACGGGGCGATCGACATCGTCGATCAGGCCGAGGCGTTCCAGACCCTGCGGGTGTCGGACGTCATGACCCCCAGGGCCGACATCGTCGCCGTCGAACTGTCCTCTTCCTTCGAGGAGGTGGTCCACCAGTTCGTCGAATCCGAGCACTCGCGCCTGCCGATCTACCGCGAGAGCCTGGACGAGCCGATCGGCGTCGTGAACATCAAGGACGTGTTCAAGCTGCTGCAGCCGCAGGGTGGAATTTCCACGTCAGAGTGGTCCGAACCCCTGCTCAAGCGCCTGCGGCGGCCGGTGCTCTACATTCCCGCGTCCATGCGCGCCGCCGACCTGCTGATCCGCATGCAGGCGAGCCGGATCCACATGGCCGTGGTGATCGACGAATTCGGGGGCACCGACGGCCTTGTCACCATGGAAGACCTGATCGAGGCCGTCGTCGGCGACATCGATGACGAATACGACGAGGCCGCGCCGCAGATCGTCGCCAGGGCGGGCGGCGTCTACGAGGCGGACGGCAGGGCTCCGCTGGAGGACCTGGAAGCGGTGCTCAAGGCCGATCTCAATCCGCCCGACTTCGAGGAGGAGATCGACACCGTCGCCGGCCTGGTCAGCGCCCTGGCCGGGCGCCTGCCCCAGCGCGGCGAAGTGATCGCCCACCCTGCCGGCTATGAGTTCGAGGTCACCGACGCCGACCCCCGCCGCGTGAAGCTGGTGCGGGTGCGCCGCTCGTCGGAGGCGCCGGCCGGGGCCGAGGGCCAGCCGGTCAGGGCCGCGGGGGCGTGAGCTTCAAGCCGGGGCCTAGATCACGATGAGTTTGGATTGAAGCAATCCAAACTCATGAACGTGATCTATTTCAACATTTAGAGCGGGATCGATGCGGAAAACCGGCGCCCACTTTTCCGCATCCCGCTCTTGGGCCTCCGCCGCCCTCTGCCTGGCGGCCGGCGGGCTGGCGGCGATCGCCCATCCGCCCTTCGGCTTCCTGCCGGGCCTGCTGGGTTATGCCCTGCTCATGGTCCTGGTCGATACGGGACCCGACGCCAGGCCGCTGCGGTCGGCGTTCTGGCGGGGCTGGCTGGCGGCCTTCGCCTACTTCCTGGTCGGCTGCTGGTGGGTGGCCGAGGCGTTCATGGTCGACGCCCGCGGCCAGGGGTGGATGGCGCCCTTCGCCGTCGTCCTGCTGCCCGCGGGCCTTGGCCTGTTCTGGGGTGCGGCGATGGCGCTCTACCGCGCGCTGGCGCCGCGCGGCCCGTGGCGGGTGCTGGCCTTCGCCGGCGCCCTGACGGCGTTGGAGTGGCTACGCGGGCATCTGCTCACGGGCTTCCCGTGGAACCTGCCCGGCGAGACCTGGCGGGCTGGCTCGGCCATGTCGCAGGCCGCAAGCCTGGTCGGCGCCTACGGCCTCACCTGGCTGACTCTGGCCGCAGCGGCGGCCTTCGCGGCGCCAGCGCAGCCAGGCGAGCGCCGGCGGGGCCTGGCGACCCTCCTCGCAGCCGTCTGCGGGCTGATGATCCTGTGGGGTTGGGGCGAGCTTCGGCTGCGGCACGCGGTCGCACCCCCCGAGCGGCAGGCGCCCCTGGTCCGCATCGTCCAGGCCGACGTCAAGCAGGAGGCCAAGTACGACGAGAACAACTTCCGCTCGATCTTCGACCGCTACCTGGACCTCACCGCCGCGCCCGCGGCGCGGACCCCGGACATCGTGGTCTGGTCCGAGGGCGCCGTGCCGATCTCGGCCAATGAGCTGCTGGCGCCGCAGAGCTGGACCGAGGCCGCCATCCGCCGCACCCTGCGGCCCGGCCAGACCCTCCTGCTCGGCGCCTATCGGGCCGACGGGAATCCCGACCGCCCTATCTACTTCAACAGCCTGATCGCTGTCCGCGCCGGACCGGCCGGACTGACGGTGACCGGCGTCTACGACAAATATCGCCTGGTGCCATTCGGCGAGTACCTGCCGGCCGAGCAGATCCTGCAACCCTTGGGCTTCAAGGATCTTACGCACATCGGGGACAGTTTCACGGCGGGCGCCGTTCCCCGGCCGATCACCCCCGCGGGCCTGCCGGCCGTCCAGCCGCTGATCTGCTACGAGAGCCTGTTCCCGGACCTCGTCCGCGATGCGGTCCGACGCGGACCGGTCCGCCCGCGCTGGATTGTCAACGTCTCCAACGACGCCTGGTTCGGCGTGACCTCCGGGCCGCTGCAGCACCTGAACCAGGCGAGCTATCGCGCCATCGAGGAGGGCCTGCCGATCGTCCGGGCGACGCCGACGGGCGTGTCGGCCGTCATCGACGCCTACGGCCGTGTTCCTCCAGACCTGCAACTCGGGTTCGGCCGCAAGGGAGTCATCGACGCGTCGCTGCCCGCCCCGCTGGATCACGCCACCACTTATGGTGGCGTCGGAGAGGGGCCTCTGGCGGCGCTCCTGCTGCTTTCCCTGTTTACCATGCGCCGAGGCATATCGACCCGGGGGCGCACAATGGCAGTGACAATGGTCAAGCTTTGGCCGAAATAGAGCGTCTAAGCTGGCGAGGAAAGAGAACAGCTAGATGTTGGCAAGGGTGGTTGAAGCGGCAAGGTCCCCCAATCCTGTCGATCTGCACGTGGGCGGACGGGTGCGGATGCGACGCAAGATGTTGGGGGTGAGTCAGGAAAGGCTGGCGGAAGCGCTGGGCCTGACCTTTCAGCAAGTGCAGAAGTACGAGCGCGGGGCCAACCGGGTCAGCGCCTCAAAGCTCTACGAGATCGCCAGGTTCCTGTCGGCTCCCATATCCTATTTCTTCGATGGGTTGGCCGATCCGACGACCAACGATGCGAGCGATGGAGCGTCAGAACAACTGATGCATGACTTCCTGATGTCCGGCGAAGGACTCGAACTCGCCGCGGCGTTTCCGAAGATCCTGCGTCCACGGGTGCGCCGTCGCATCCTGGAGCTGGTCCGCACGCTGGCCGGGGACGAAGAGCTGGCCTGACGATGGCCGCATTGGCCACTTGAACCATATAAAGGTATCTTTATATGTTCGTCTCCATTCCGCCGCCGGGCCCGCCGGCGGCTTCAATATGTGGAGGCCAGGGTGGCGCGCACTTCCTACCTTTTCACCAGTGAAAGTGTTTCCGAGGGTCACCCGGACAAGGTGGCGGATCGGGTCTCCGATACGGTGGTTGACGCGTTTCTGGGT
>FTHA01001098.1_pt1 | contig 15146 bp, 14 predicted proteins | sample 1640771 | NCBI WGS metagenome assembly FTHA01 (sample SAMEA3914789, study PRJEB12502) | metagenome | biome: forest; material: soil | place: Canada | collected 2011-07-03 | depth 0.3 m | reverse complement strand
CTATTCCACCTTCCAGCAGAGCCCGGTCGCCATGCGCCTGCTGGATTTCTATGGCGACAACCTGCTCTGGGCCTCTGACTATCCCCATCCGGACAGCATCTGGCCGAACTCGCGCCGGACCATCCAGGAAACCATGGGCCACCTCTCGCCGGAGACCATCAAGAAGATCACCCACGACAACGCCGCCAGGCTCTACGGCTTGGATATCGGCGGCGGCGCGTCCAGGATCGCGGCGGAGTAGGGCGAGCAAGACCATGGCCCTGACAATCAACCCGATCCTCGAGACGTTTGGCGCTGAGTGCTGACTGCGGCCAGCCAAGGTCGTTGACCGCGCACAATCACTCGGCCTAATGTTGTCCGGACAATGCGTCTGGCGTGGCGACCTTCGAAGCGCCGAGCGAACACCGAAGGAGCGCCGGACGATGTTCAAACCTGCGATGGTCGCCGAGTTTGCCGCTCCGAAGTGAGCGCTATGTCTGAGGGTGAATCCGAATGAGCGGACTTGAACAGCTCGGGGGCAAGGTCGCGGTGGTCACAGGTGGCGCCTCCGGAATCGGCAAGGGCGTCTCCCAGCGGCTGATCGCCCAAGGGATGAAGGTCGTCATCGCCGATGTGGAGCAGGGGAGCCTGGAGAAGACAGCTGCAGAGATCGGCGCGACGGGCATCCGCGTCGATGTGAGCGACATCGACAGCGTTCAGGCCCTGGCCGCCCAGGTCCGGGATCGCTTCGGCGGGGTCCATGTGATCTGCAACAACGCCGGCGTGGGTTCCCTGGCCAGGATCGCAGACATGAAAGTCTCCGACTGGCGCTGGATGGTCGGGGTCAACCTCTGGGGCGTCATCCACGGGGTGACGGCTTTCCTGCCAATGCTGCTCGCCAATCCGGACGGTGGGCACATCGTCAACACCGCGTCGGTCGGAGGGCTGGTCACCATGCCAGGGCTGGGGCCCTATTCGGTGACCAAGTTCGGCGTGGTCGCGCTTTCCGAAGCCCTGGCTCAGGAGATGGCGCTGGACGGCTCGAAGGTGGGAGTGACTGTGCTGTGCCCCGGCCCCGTGCGGACCAACATCAAGTCGAGCTCGCGCAATCGGCCGGCGGCGCTCAGTGGGGGCGCCCTGACCGACGTGGACCTGGAAACCAGCGACGACATGGTCCAGTCCCGCTGGATCGATCCGCTGGAGGTCGGTGACATCGTGGTCCGCGCGATCCGGCGGGGCGATCTGTACGCATTCACGCACCCGGAGATGGCCCCCGCGATAGAGGGGCGCCAGGCCGCGATCGCAGAGGCCCTTCGGGCGGGAGCGGCAGACCTTGCCGCCGAGTGATAGCGAGCCGGCGCGGCCCCAATAGCCTCGACCCGGCCCTCAGCCGTTGATAAGCCCGCAAGGCGTGGTGGAGGAAACCGTGACCCTGACTGAAGCGCCCGCCGAAGCCGCCTCGATCGAGGCTGTCATCAAGTACGTCCCGCTCGGGACCAGGGCGGTGTTCTATCCCACCGACCGCGCCCGCTCCTCCTGGCCCATCGACGACCATCGCCTGACGGTGCGCGACATGCGGCCGGTCGCCGGACAGCTGTCGCTAGAGCAGAACGGCTTTGTGCTCCTGAACGAGCCGACCACAGTGACGAACTTCTATGATCCCGAGGAGGTCACTCGGGTCTACATCCCCGAGATCAAAGCCCTGGTGAAGCGCCTCACAGGCGCTGCGGAGGTGCTGGTGTTCGGCGAAGTGGTGCGCAGCGACGGCGCGGGCACACCGGATGGCCGCCAGCCTTCCTTCGGCGCCCACGTCGACTATGGCGATCGAACCGTGCGTGACATGATCCAGCGCTTCGCCGGGGAAGAGGCGGCCGCGCGCTGGCTGATGGGCCGCTACATGCTGATGAACCTCTGGCGTCCGATTAAGACCGTGGAGCGCACGCCGCTCGCCCTGTGCGACGCCTCGACGGTGTCGAGCGATGATCTCAACGAGAGTGAGATCAGGGGCGGCCTGAACGATCCGAACCGGCCGTCGATGTTCGGCTTCAACCTCAGCTACAACCCCAGGCACCGCTGGTACTACGCGCCGCGGATGCAGCCGGACGAGATCCTGGCGTTCAAGCTGTTCGACTCCGAGTCAGACCGAATCCAGTGGACCGGCCATACCGCCTTCGAAGATCCGACCTCGCGGCCCGACATGCCGGCGCGGGAAAGCATCGAGATCCGCACCATCTCGCTTTTCGGGCCCTGAGCAGCGAGGCTCAGCCGCCGAGCTCCTCCCGCACGATGGCCGCGCCCTCGACCATGGCGCGCATCTTGCCGAAGGCGATGTCCCTGGAGAGGTACTTGAGCCCGCAGTCCGGCGCGATGATCACCTTGTCCGGATCGATGTAGGGCAGGGCGCGCCGGATTCGCCCGGCCACGGTCTCAGCGCTTTCGACGGCCGGGTCCGCAAGGTCCAGCACGCCCAGGATGATGCTCTTGCCGCGCAGCGTTTCCAGCACGGAGGTGTCGAGATTGGACTGCGCGGTCTCGATGGAGATTTCGTCGACGCAGCAGTCCGCCAGCTCGGGAAGGAAGGAGTAGCCCTCCGGCCCGGGCCGCTGGTGGATGATCGCGGCATAGCCGAAGCAGATATGCACCGCAGTGCGGCCCTTCACGCCGTCGAGGGCCGCATTCAGCGCCTGGAGCCCGTATTGGCGGGCTTTCTCGGGGCGCGCCTGGAGATAGGGCTCGTCCACCTGCACCACGTCGGCGCCGGCGGCGAACAGGTCCTGGATCTCCTCGCGCACGGCCTTGGCGTAGTCGAGCGCCATGGCCGTCTCGTCCGGATAGAAGTCGTTCTGCGCCTGCTGCGCCATGGTGAAGGGACCCGGCACGGTGATCTTGATCTTGCGGTCGGTGTTGGCGCGCAGGAACTCGACGTCGCGCACCTGGACTGCGCGCTTGCGGCGGATCTTGCCGATCACCCTCGGGACCGGGTTGGGGTGCCCCGAGCGGTCGAGGGCCGTCCCATGGTTGTCCATGTCGACGCCTTCGAGGGCCGTGGCGAAGCGGTTCGAATAGCTCTCACGCCGCATTTCGCCGTCGGTGATGATGTCGACGCCGGCGCGCTCCTGGTCACGGATTGCGATCAAGGTAGCGTCGTCCTGGGCCTCGGTCAGATGCTCCGGCGAGATCCGCCAGAGCGCCTGGATCCGCACGCGCGGGGGGAAGCGCGCAGCGAGCTTCTCCCGGTCGATCAGCCAGTCCGGCTGGGGGTATGACCCGACCAGCGATGTCGGCAGCAGTGTCATGTCCTGGGTGCTCCGTTGACGGTGACCGCCGGCCGGCCCGCCAGAGCCGGCGGTCGCTTCAGAACGCCAGATGTCCGGACATATTGTCAAGGCTGAATTTCCGTGGCATTCGTCGCCTGTCCGTCCTCTCAGAGCTGACCCATGATGCGTTCCTGGCTGTTCGCCCCCGCCAACCATCCCCGACGCATGGACAAGGCTCTCGCGCTGGGAGCTGACGTCTCGGTGCTCGACCTGGAGGACGCCTGCCCGGAGGCGGAAAAGGAGGCCGCGCGGGACATGGCGCGCGAGGCGCTGACCAAGCCTCGGCGCGGCCTGGCGTATGTCCGGATCAATGCGCTGTCCTCGGGCCGAGCCGAGGGCGACCTGCAGGCTCTGGTGGGCATGGGGCTCGATGGCGTCATGCTCCCCAAGGCTGAGCGGCGCGCGGACCTGGTGGCCGCTGACGAGCTCATTCACTTGCTCGAGAGGCGCCGTGGCCTGGTCGAGGGAGAGATCGACCTCGTGCCGCTGATCGAGACGGCGGCCGGCGTGGCGGGAATCGCCGCCATCGCAGGCTCATGCCGGCGCGTGCGGCGGTTCGCCTTCGGATCGGTGGACTTTGCGCTCGACCTCGGCCTGCGCCCCGGCCATGAGGAGATGGAGTTGCTGCCCTACCGCGCAGCGTTGGTGCTGGCGGCGAAGGTCGGCGGGATCGAGCCACCGATCGATTCGGCCACGCTCACCATCGATGACGAAGGTGCGGCCGCAGAGGCCGCGCTCCGATCGCGCGCAATGGGTTTCCAGGGCAAGCTCTGCATCCATCCCAACCAGGTCGCAGCGACCAACGCCGCCTTCACGCCCGGTGACGCCGAAAGGGCCAGGGCTGCGCGAATCGTCGAGGCGTTCGAGGCGGCGGAAGCCCGTGGCTCGGCGGCGATCAAGGTCGACGGCGAGCTTGTGGACTATCCCGTATTCCGCAGGGCGAAGCAGGTTCTCGCGTCAGCGGCGTCGACTGACGGTCGGTAGCGGCGGCCGCAGCCGCCACCCCGCCAAGGGTTGACAAATAGCGCGCCGCGCGGGTACTTGTCCGTACAATTGATCGGGAGTCCTGCCGTGAACGTTCATATCGGTTCGACGGACTTGGCCGCGTCCGGCGAGGACGCCGAGTTGCTGGCCGCCGTCGAGCGCTGGGTCGAGCGCGAGGTGCGCCCGATCGTGCAGGAATACGATCACGCCGACCGCTACCCGGATCATCTGGTCGAACAGATGAAGGACATGGGCCTGTTCGGCGCGACGGTCAGCCCCGAGTACGGCGGCCTGGGCCTGTCGGCGTCGACCTATGCGCAGATGGTCATGAGCATCTCCGCGGTCTGGATGTCGATCACCGGCATCTTCAACTCCCACCTGATGCTGGCCCTGGCGGTGGAGAAGTTCGGCACGCCCGAGCAGAAGGCGACCTGGCTCCCGAAGCTGGCGTCGGGGGAAGTGCGCGGAGGGCTCGCGCTCACCGAGCCGGATGCGGGCACCGACCTGCAGGGCATCCGCATGACCGCCCGTCGGGACGGGGATCATTATGTGATCAACGGGACCAAGACCTGGATCTCCAACGGGATCGAGGGCTCCTGCTTCGCCCTGCTGGTCAAGACGGACCCCGGGGCCCAGCCGCGCCACAAGGGCATGAGCCTGTTCATTGCGCCGAAGGGGCCGGGATTCACGGTCGGCAAGAAGCTGGAGAAGCTGGGCTACAAGTCTATCGACTCCGCCGAGCTCATCTTCGAGGACTACCGTATCCCCGCTGACCACCTGATCGGGGAAGTGGAGGGGCAGGGCTTCTACCAGACGACCGGCGGGCTCGAGCTCGGCCGCATCAATGTGGCCGCTCGGGGGGTGGGCATCGCCGAGGGCGCGCTGGCGCTGGCCACAAGCTACGCCCAGGTGCGCAAGACCTTCGGCAAGCCGATCTGCGAACACCAGGCGATCCAGCTGAAGCTCGGCGAGATGGCCACCCGCGCCCGCGCCGCGCGCCTGCTGACGCTGGACGCGGCCCGCATCTTCGACCGGGGCGAGCGGTGCGACATGGAAGCCGGGATGGCCAAGTTCTTCGCCTCCGAAGCGGCCCTGGAGAACAGCATCGAGTCGATGCGCATCCACGGCGCCTATGGTTATTCCAAGGAATACGACATCGAACGGCTGTACCGCGACGCCCCGCTGACCTGCATCGGCGAAGGCACCAACGAGCTGCAGCGCATCATCATCGCCAAGCAGTGGATCAAGCGGAACCCTGCGGCATGAAGCCCCTCGCCGGCATCCGCATCCTCTCGATCGAGCAGTTCGCCGCAGGCCCCTACGGCACCATGCTGCTGGCCGGGCTCGGGGCGGACGTGATCAAGATCGAGAATCCCGACATCGGCGGAGATCCAGCGCGGCGCACCGGTCCGCACATGCTCGGGAAGGGGGACAGCCAGTACTTCCAGACCTGGAACCTCAACAAGAAGAGCGTCACGCTGGACCTGAAGTCGCCTGAGGGCAGACGCCAGTTCGAGCAACTGGTCGAAGGCGCCGACGCGGTCGTCAACAACCTTCGGGGCGACCTGCCGGCCAAACTCGGGCTGGAGTATTCGACGCTCGCCAAGATCAAGCCCTCGGTCGTCTGTCTGCATATCTCGGCCTACGGACGCGACAACAGCCGGGCCGGCTGGCCGGGCTATGACTACCTGATGCAGGCCGAGGGCGGCCTGATGAGCCTGACGGGAGAGCCGTCCGGGCCGCCCGCGCGCTTTGGCGCGCCCTCGCCGATCGATCACATGACGGGAATGACCGCGATGGTCGGCCTGGTCAGCGCACTTCTGGGGGCACGCATCAGCGGCCGTGGGTGCGATGTGGACGTTTCGCTGCTGGACACGGCGCTGCACCTGCTCGGCTATGCGGGCACCTGGGCGATCAACGGCGGGGAGGGCGCCGAGCGCCAGGCCCGAAGCGCGCACTATTCGGTGGCCCCGGTGCAGACCGTCCCGACCGCGGACGGCTGGATCTTCATCATGTGCATGACCCAGAAGTTCTGGGAGTCGCTGATCTTGGCGATCGGCCGGCCCGAGCTGGGTCGCGACCCGCGGTTCGTCTCCAACCCTGAGCGCTTTGCTCACCGGGCCGAGCTGACCGAGATCCTGGACGCGGTGTTCCGCGGTCGCTCGACCGAGGCGTGGCTGGAGGCGCTCTCCGGCGTGCTCCCGGTCGGGCCCGTGTTCGATGTGGACCAGGCCCTGACCAACCCCTTCGTGGCGGAGATCGGCATGGTGCAGAGCGCGCCCCATCCCGCCGATCCGGAGTTCAAGGTCATGAGCAGTCCGATCAAGATCGACGGCGATCGCGGAACCAGCGCGCCTTGTCCGCCGGTGGGAGCGAACAATGCTGAAATCCTCGGCGAGCTGGAGCCCGCGCTCGAACGACTGTCATGAGGGCCTGAGCGCTCTGGCGATCTGCAAGCCCGGAGCGGGAACAAGTCAACACACTGCCGAGGTCCATGTGCGCGTCGCGCCGTGCCTTGGCTCGAGGAGGCGCACAATGGTCATGACGGCGGAATCGGCCGGAGGGACCCGGTATCGGGAGAGCTTCGGCCGCTACTACGAGGACTTCAACATCGGGGACGTCTACGAGCACCGGCCCGGGCGAACCATCAGCGAGACGGACAACACCTGGTTCACCCTGCTCACCATGAACACCCACCCGCTGCACTTCGACCATGTCTACGCCGCCAAGTCGGAGTTCGGCAGGCCATTGGTGAACAGCTGCCTGACCCTGTCGATGGTCGTCGGCATGAGCGTGAGCGACATCAGCTACAAGGCGATCGGCAATCTGGGCTGGAACGACGTGCGCCTGACCGCGCCGGTATTCGCGGGCGACACCCTGTATGCGGAGTCCGAGGTGCTCTTCAAGCGCGAGTCCGCCAAGCGGCCGACCCAGGGGATCGTCACGGTCCGCACCATCGGCCGCAACCAGGCCGGAACCGAGGTGATCCGCTTCGAGCGGACCGTGCTGGCGCCCAAGCGCGGGCACGGCGTCGACGACGAGGCCTAGCACGATGACCCATGCCTTCAGTCCGCATGCCCTTGCCGCGCGCTCAGCGCCACCGACGCGGTTGGTCGCGCAGGGATCCTTCTGGGCGGGCGTCGAGCGCGTGACGCGCGGCCAGGCGACCCAGGCCAGCGGCCAGATGTTCGTTCAATACGCTATTCCCGCCGAACTCCGCTGCCCCTGGCCGCTGGTGCTGGTGCACGGCGGGGGCGGGCAGGGGACGGACTATCTGATCACCCCTGACGGACGCCCCGGCTGGGCCAGCTTCTTCCTGCAACAGGGGTATGCCGTCTACGTGGTCGACCGTCCCGGGCACGGCCGCTCACCTCACGATCCGCAGATCCTGGGGCCGATGGGCCCCTCTCCTTCGTATGAGTTCATGGAAGCGCTATTCACCTTCCCTGAGCGGACGTCCGGATATCCGCAGGCGCGCCTGCACGACCAGTGGCCGGCGCCGCGCGCCGACGGGCTCGACGTCATGGATCAGTTGCTGGCGGCCATGGGACCCGCGGCCGCCGATCTGGCGACGGCGCACGCCGGCATGCAGCGCGCGGGCGCCGCGCTACTCGATCTGATCGGCCCGTCCATCCTGGTCACCCATTCAGCCGGCGGGCCCTTCGGCTGGGTCGTGGCTGACGCGCGGCCGGATCTCGTCAAGGCGATCGTGGCGATCGAACCTATCGGTCCGCCGTTCCTCGACCGGGACCCGGGCGGCGGCCTGGCGTGGGGGATCACCGCGATTCCGCTGACTTTTGATCCGCCCGCGGCGCGGGCCCAGGACATCGAACGGGTCGAGCGGCCCGCGCCGAATCCCGACCTGAAACCCTGCCTGGTCCAGGCCGAGCCCGCGCGCAAGCTGCCAAGGCTCGCGGGTATCCCCATCGTGGTCGTCACCGGCGAGGCCTCATGGATGGCCCAGGACAATCACGGAACAGTCGACTTCCTGGTGCAGGCCGGCGTCGCCGCTGAACACCTTCGGCTGGAAGACCACGGCGTCCATGGCAACGGCCACATGATCATGTGTGAAGCCAACAGCGACGCCGCCGCCGCTGTGGTCGATGCTTGGATCACCCGGAAGGTGCTGGGCAACGCGTCCTGAAGCAATTGAGCTGTCCGCATAACTGCGTGACGGCGGCGGACAGTTCACGCAAGTTGTGGCGGGCGGTGGAGGGCCCCAGATGAGTCGCAGGGCCGGCAAGTCCGAACCCGATGAGCGCACCGACAGCGCCGAAGGTCCGCTCTATCGCAAGGTGGTCGGAGCGCTGAGGTCGGAGATCCAGTCGGACACCTATCCGGTCGGCGGCCTGCTGCCCACCGAGGCGGAGTTGCGCGCTCGGTTCGGCGTGAGCCGTCACACGGTGCGCGAGGCCCTGCGCCAGCTCAGGGACGAGGGGTTGGTAAGCTCGCGCCAAGGTGCGGGGACCACGGTGGTCCGCAAGGACGGCGCCGAGCACTTCGTGCATGAGGTCGACTCGATCGCCGACCTCATCGCCTATGCCGAGGAACTCAAGTACCAGGTCGACGCGAGTTCGATGATCGCCGCCGACGCCGTCCTCGCCGCGCGGCTCGATTGTCCGATCGGTGAGCGGTGGCTGAGGGTCCAGGGCTTCCGCTATCCGGAGGGCCAGTCCGTCCCGATCGCCTGGACGGAGGTCTACGTCCACATCGACTACGCCGGTATCGCGCTCTATCTCGGGCGGAGGCCGGGCCCGATCTACCTCTGGATCGAAGAGATGTACGGCACGGCCGTGCAGGAAGTGGAACAGGTCTTCACGGGGGCGATGGTCCCGGACGAGGTCGCGCCAACTCTGCGGCTCGCGAAGGGCGCTCCGGTCATCGAAGCGCGCCGAAGCTATTTCCTCACCGGCGGCGCAATGGCTTTGATCGCCATCACTGTCTACCCCGTCGAACGTTTCCGCCACGCCATGGTGTTGCGCCGCTCACGCCAGCCTGACTGAGGCTTTCAGGTTCTCGCGGAGAACTTGGCCGGCGGCAGGCCCAGATGGGTCTGGCCCCGAGCCTCCGTCACCCAGCTCTGCGAGGACGGGTGGATCCGGAACATCTGGACATCGCGGAAATAACGTTGGAGCCGCTGGCCACGGTTCGCCGAGGCCACGCCGCCTGAGCTGAACATGATCTCGACGGCCTTGCAGGACATGAACGAGCTCTGCCGGCCCATCGCCCACATGCGCATCGTGTCCTCGGTGGAGATGCCTTCGCCGGTCCGGGTCCAGCGGTCGAGGTATCTGTCCCAGTGTTCCATGGCGCCGAACATGATAGCTTCGGCGCACTCGATCAGGTTCAAAACCTCGCCGAGGTGGCGGTGCACGTCCGGGTCGGACACCATCTTGGCGCCGCCGCTGCCGCCATAGGCCTTCCGCTCGCGGATCACGGCTTCATATTCGTCCAGCGCCGCGCGGGCGGCGCCGGAGGTGATGGCGCTGAAGCACAGGTGGAAGGGCCCGCCGGCGACGCCGAGGTACATGGGGTTTCCATGCAGGCGCGTGCCATGGGTGCCGCTCGCCCAGTCAAAGTCCTGGCCGAACAGGACGTCGCCGAAGGCGATGTGATGGTCGGGAACGAACACGTCCTCCAGCTTTACGCTGTTCGACCCTGAGCCCTGCATGCCGAGCGCGCTGTCGCCGCCCCAATCGGGAAGGACGGTGACCTTGTCCTTGGAGACGAAGAAGTTGGCCGGACGCAGGCGGCCTTCGGCATCGGGGAGCAGGGCCCCGCCGCAGAAGTGCGTCGCCCAGGGGATGCCCGACGAATAGGACCAGACGCCATTGACGACGTAGCCGCCGTCCACAGGCTTGAAGACCCCCGAGGGCACCGCCCGGTGGGGGGAGCGGAAATCGCCATCGCCGAACAGCTCCCGCTGCGCCTGTTCCGGCCAGTGCGAGCCCAGCATGTGCGAGTGGGAGGATCCCAGGCAATAGCACCATCCACTTGACGGATGGCCGCGTGCGATGGCGTGCACGACGCGCAAGAAGTCGGTCCAGCTGAACTCGTAACCGCCGAACTTCTTCGGCTGAACCATCCGATAGAGGCCGCCTTCCAACATCTGCTGGTGCACGGCCTCGGAATAGTGACCGCGCTGGTCGGCCTCTTCCTGCCCCTCGCGAAGCAGGGGGATGAGGGCTTCTGCGCGGGCGAGCGCCAACCGCGGCGTCAGGCCGGGCTCAGGCTGGGGGAAATCGGTCGTCGGACCGGCTTCGCGATCCAGCACCTCCACGCTGCCCATCGGCGTGCTCCCTTTCCGCACTGGCAAGGCGGTGCGCCTTGCTCACGATTTGTACGGATAAGTAACCGCCGTTGCCCCGGCGCGTCAATAGATTTGTCAGGACAAGATGACTCAGGCGACCTGGGAGGCTCGTTGGTGCACCTGAATGCCTGCGGCGAGCGTGGGATCAACCCCGACCCAGCGGGAGGCCGGCCTCAGGGGATCGCCGATCACCTTGAACGGGAACGACATCATCAGCTGCGCCACGGCAGGGTCCGCAGCCGCGGCCTTGATCACTTCGATGTCCTTCAGCCGGCGGTCTCGGTCGGCTTCCTCCATTATCCGCTTGTTCTCGGAGGCGCCCGGCGAGGTGATCTCCCAGAACACGCGGCGACGTTCGTCGGAGTAGCGGTCGAGAATCGACTGGTCCTCCTCGCCCCTGATGACCGCGCCAAGGAGGTCGCCCAGGATCATCCCCGTCCAAAGGCCGGTTGTCAGCCCCAGACCACCGCAAGGATTGGTCGCGTGGGCGGCGTCTCCTGCGAGTAGCAGGCGGCCGACCCGAAGCTTCTCGGCGCACCGCTGGTGGAGGGCGTAGGGCCTGGCACCCGCCGCTGCTGTTGATGGCCGCGCCGAATGGCGTGGGCCAGCCACGCAGGGCGTGCACGGTGGAACGCATGGAGGTCAGGGTCGTCCCCGCCGCCTGCCAGCCGGCCGCGACCACGATCAGCCCCACAGCGACTCCGTCCAGATAGGCCCTCTCGTCCGCGGCCGTGTCCTCGATCAGGTCCAAGGCGTTCTTCACCACGCCCGACATGCCGCCGTGATAGCCCGGCGTGGCGATGACCAGCCCGTCGGCCTTCCGGACAGCCTGGATCAGCTCGCGCTCTTCAGGGATTCGCTGGCGCTGGTCGGGGGCATAAAGGGGCAGGCGCATCAGGAACTCGCCGCCGAACATCAGGGTGCGCGCCCCTTCCCGCGCCGCGGCGTCCAGGGCCAGGCCGACGATACGCTCAGTGCCGGACGCTGGCCGTGAGGTCCCGCCGATCCCGACGATCAGCGGCATGAACGCCGCGCCGGCGGTCCGATCGCTCCGGAGCTCCATCGTGATGGTTCCGTGCATGCTCGCCTCCTCGCCGCTCAAAGGCGGCCAAATCATCCCAATATATCCGTACAAATCATTCAAGACCACCTCGCCACGCCAGCGGAGCCTTGCAAGAGGCGCAACGTGTCCATACAGCCAGCGCGGATTTGGACATGGAGGACACGCCGATGCCGCTGGCTCTCGAAGGCAAGACAGCCCTGGTGACCGGGGCGGGCAGGGGACTGGGCCGCGAGCATGCGCTTGCCCTTGCCGGCGCTGGTGCGCGGGTTCTGGTCAACGACAACGGCGGAAGCGATCGAGGAGAGGGGAGCGACGCCGGCCCCGCGGAAGCGGTCGCCGCCGAAATCCGCGCCCTGGGCGGTCAGGCTGTCGCCAACACCTCCAGCGTCGCCGACTGGGACAGCGCCCGAACGATCGTCGACGATGCCGTCGCTGCGTTCGGCGGCCTCGACATCGTCGTGAACAATGCGGGCATCGCCCGGTTTGCGACCACCGAGGTGATGACCCGCCAGGACTGGGAGCTGATGATTGCGGTCAACCTGACGGGAACAGCCGCGGTCTGCCACTGGGCGTCGAGCTACTGGGCCTCGCTGGGGCCCAAGGCCGGGCGGGCGATCATCAATACGTCTTCGCCGGCGGGCACCAATCCAGCGGTGGGCAGTCCCGGCTATTGCGCGTCGAAGGCGGCGGTGGCGGCGCTGACGGTTTCCGCGGCGGCGGAGCTCGCGTCGCTGGGCGTGCGGGTCAACGCCATCGCCCCCATGGCCAGGACCCGAATGACCGAGGCAGTCCCTGTGCTCGCGGAGATCCTGAAGCCCGTGGAGCACGGCTTCGATCGCGTGGCCGCTGAGCACGTCTCGCCGCTCGTCGTCTATCTCGCGTCTCCCGGCTGCCGCTTTACCGGAAGGGTGTTCGGGATCGAGGGCGATGACCTCTTCCTGTTCGAGGGATGGAGCGCGGAGCATCACTTCAACAACCAGAGCAAGCAGTGGTCGCTGGCGTCACTGTCGGACGTTCTCGGCGATATTGATACCCAGGACAGGGGTTGGATGATCGCACCGTCCCTTCGTGTCAGGGCGCCCAGCCCGACCGACGAGACCCTTGCGGCCCTCCAGAAAGTCGACGTCGCGGCCGGGTGATATGCGCTGGCCCGAGGGCTAGCCGCCCGTGTCGGTGACGGTGATGCGCTTGCCGAAGGCGGCGAGGAGCCGCGCCGCCCGAGCCTCGACGCGGTCGGCCTGGACCGGGTGGGTGATGGCGTACATCCGCCCGTTCCGGATCGCATCCACCACCACCTCCGCGACCTCGGCGGGCTCCTTCCATGGCAGGGCGTTGCGGTATTGGGGCAGCGCCTCCAGGTCGACATCGGCCAGTCCTCCATCGCCCAGGTCGGCTGGTCGGTTGCGTGAGCTTCTGGTCAGGTCGGTGTGCACAGGCCCGGGACAAAGCAGCGTCGCGCCGACTTTGGCTCCATCCTGCTCGAGTTCCATCGCGAGCGTTTCGGTCAAGGCGGTGACGCCGAACTTGGTCGTCGCGTAGGCTCCTAAGGTCGGAAAGGTGGTGAGGCCGCCCATCGATGCGGTGTTCACGATCCAACCCCCGTCGCTGTTGTCCAGCAGCGTCGGCAGGAAGGTCTGGACCCCATGGATCACCCCCCAGAGGTTGACGCCCATGATCCAGCGCCAGTCGGCCATGGTCAGATCGCGGATCCGGGCAAAGGGCCCGATGCCGGCGTTGTTGCAGACGATATGGACCGCGCCGAACCGCGCTTTGGCGGCCTCGGCAAGCCCCTCGACGCTGGCCAGTTCGCTCACGTCGGTGCGCACGCCGTACGCGCCAATCTCGCTGGCGGTCTGTGCCAGCCGGGCCTCTTCCACGTCGGCGATGACAACGTTCATGCCCTCGGCGACGAAGCGCTCCGCGAGCCCCCGTCCTATGCCCGAAGCGCCGCCGGTCACGACCGCCGTCTTGCCCGCAAAGTCCCGAAAGCCTGGCATGGAGCTCCCCAGCCTGTGTTGTCCGGACAGGGGTATGGCGAGTCGCAGCCGGTCAGGTCAACCGGTCATCGGCCCGGACCTACAACCCCACGGCAAATTGACACCGAAGCGACCGCGGCCCATTGTCCGGACAAAAGCGTTCAAGGAGTTGGAGGAACATCATGCAGGAAGATGTTGAGGCGCTCACGGCGCGGGCCTCCTCGGGCGCCAGCATCAGGGCCGTGATCAACTACGGCGCGCCGGTGGAGGGACGGGCCAGGTTCGACGTCCCCGACATGTCGCGGACCAATATCGCGTTCGCCCCTGCAGAAGTCGATGTGCTCGACGCGCGGAGGCAGGACGAGGCCCCGAGCCTCGATCGCGAAGGCTTCGCGCTGATCCCCCATCGGAGCGCCGTCTGCCACTCGCGCGACATGGACGAGATCAACCGCGTGTACCACGAGGAGGTGGGTCGGCTGATCGCCGACATCAGTGGCGCCGATCTCGTCCTTCCGCAAAGGACCGGGTTGCTCGTCCGGCGTGGCGAGCGCGCCAAGGAGCAGACCTGGGCCAAGCCGGCGCGCTTCGCGCACCTGGACTACACGCGAAAGTCCGTCGATGACTTTGTCGGCTGGGTCCAGGAGTGGGAGGGGACGGACCCCGGGCCATACGCGCGGCTGGCGATCTTCCAGACCTGGCGCGCGACTTCGCCGCCGCCGCAGGACAACACCCTCGCCCTGTGCGACGCCCGCACCCAGTCGCCAGGGGACACGATGGTCTTCGACGCGGTGATCGGGAACACCGGAGCGGCGGGGGACATCTTCGAGTCGAGGCTCTGCCTCCCCAACCCCCGCCGCCGGTGGCTGTACTACTCGAACCTGCGCGACGATGAGCTGCTCGTCTTCAAGGCCTACGACTCCGACCCGCAGCGACCGACGGACGTCGGCCACACGGCCATCGACCTGCCGGACGCCGAGAAGGCCCACGCACGCGAAAGCCTCGAGGCGAGGTTCTTCGCCTTCTTCCGTTAGGCGCCGGCGACTGCGCTAACCCCTCCATCTGAAGACGTTGATCGAGCGCGCCCTGTCGCTGGACTGAAGCGGGCAGAGGAACCTCAGGCCGCCGCTCGTCTCCCTCAGAGTGAGGATGCGGTCTGTTCTGCGCTTCATGCTCGTCTCGCGTCTTGGGCGTAGGACTAGGAACCTTGTCGCGACACCCGCAGATCCGGCCCGGATCGCCTCGAGATCACGAAAGACTCGTCGTTGAACCACAAGGCGCCGTGCTTGCGAAGCACTTCGCGGGTGGCCTTGAGGTAGCTGTCGTCGCGCATGGCGCCTTCCAGACGCTGATCCTCGATCTGAGCGACATAGGCGGCGTCGTTCCAGGCGGCGAACAGGGTGGAGGTGCCGATGGAAGCATTGTCGGAGTCGATCTCGCCGGGAAGGGTGTGCATGTCGTAGCGGAAGATCGACTTGGCGTCCGAGCCGGCGGTGAAGTTGAACAGCCGGGCGGCCTTG
>FTHA01000557.1_pt1 | contig 15148 bp, 11 predicted proteins | sample 1640771 | NCBI WGS metagenome assembly FTHA01 (sample SAMEA3914789, study PRJEB12502) | metagenome | biome: forest; material: soil | place: Canada | collected 2011-07-03 | depth 0.3 m | reverse complement strand
CACGTGAGCCGTTCCCAGCAGCACCTGCTCGCCGACGGCTTCGGGGCCGAGCAGGTGCTGCTGGGAACGGCTCACGTGCCGGCCGACCTGACCGCGCCCGCGTCGGTGGTGACCCACGGCTTCGGCAGCCTTGAGCTTGGCGGCTTCACCGCCGCGGCGCACCGCTTTGCTCCCGAGGTCGCCGGCCTGCTGCAACGCGCCGGTTTCAGCACCCACGTGGCGGACGACATCAACGCATCGGTCTGGGAGAAGGTCGCCTTCAACGCGGCGCTCAACGCCACGGGCATGATCTGCCAGGTCGCCAACGCTGGCGTCGACAACGAACCTGGTCGCCGTATCGCGGCCAAGGTGGTGGACGAAACGACGAATGTCGCAGCGGCGAGCGGAATCAGGATCGATCGGGAGCGGATCGTCGCGACGGTCGACGCCGCTTTGCGTGAGCATGCGCATCATAAGGCGTCGATGCTGCAGGATCGGGAGCATGGGCGATTGACGGAAATCGAGACGATCAACGGCGCGATCGCGCGGGAGGGCGCGCGGCTGGGCGTGCCGACGCCGGTCTGCGACACGCTCACCGATCTTGTCAGGATCATCGAGCTGGCGCGCAGGCCCTGAGCACCGCCATCAAACGGTGACGAAGCGGGTCGGCCGCGACGCCCCTGCCGGCATGATAGGCTCAGACCGCCTCGCTGGGCGCCGCGTCGAGCAACATCGTCTTGGTCTCGAGGTAGTGCATCAAGCCCTGCGAGCCGCCTTCGCGGCCAAGACCCGATTGCTTGTAGCCGCCGAACGGCAGCGAGAAATCGCTGCGCATGCCGTTCTGGCCGACATTGCCGGTGCGGATGCGTCGGCCGACACGCCAGGCGGCGTCGGCGTCATGGGTTAGAACCGAGCCGTTGAGGCCGTAGTTCGAATCGTTGGCGATGCGGATCGCGTCATCGACGTCATCGCAGGGAATCAGGCTCAGGACTGGGCCAAAGATCTCCTCGCGCGCGATCGTCATATCGTTGCTGACATCGGCGAAGAGCGTCGGCTCGAAGAAATAGCCGTGGTTGAGGTGCGCCGGTCGGCCGCCGCCCGTGACCAGCGCCGCGCCCTCCTTCTGCCCCTTCTCGACGTAGGACTCGACCCGCTCGAGCTGGCGACGCATCGCGAGCGGCCCCATCTGGGCCTCGCCATCGTCGGAATGGCCGACGCGCACCTGCTGCATCGCCGCTGCGATCGCGTCGGCGATCTCGTTGTGGCGCCGCCGCGGCACGATCGCCCGTGTCAGCATCGCGCAGACCTGTCCGCTGACCAGCGTGATTGCGCCAGCCAGCACCTTCGCCGTCTCCTCTGCCGAAAAGTCATCGAGGATGATCGCGGCCGACTTGCCGCCGAGCTCGAGCGTGCAGCGCGCAACCCGCGAACCACAGACCGAGCCGATCCGCTTGCCGGCGAGTGTCGAGCCGGTGAAGCTCACCTTGTCGACGCCGGGGTTGCAGACGAGGTGGTCCGCGGCTTCCCGATGCCCGGGCACGAGGTTGACCACGCCTGGCGGCAACCCGGCCTCCTCGGCGCATTCGGCGATGATGTAGGCCTCGAGCGGCGTCTCGGGCGAGGGCTTCATGATCACCGTGCAGCCGGCCAGCAGCGCGGGAGCGAGCTTGGCGGCCATGATCATGTAGGGCACGTTCCAGGGTGCGATCGCGGCGACGACTCCGACCGGCTCCTGCACGACATATGCAGCCGGCGCGGCGGGGCTCTCGACCTTTCGGACGAACGGGAACCCGCCGTCGAGATCGATTGCGTCCTGCAGATTCTGAGTGCCGCGGCCGGTGAGATAGGGGGCGAGTGCAACCAGCCCACCCATCTGAAGCGACCACGCGGCGGCCAGCTCCGGCTCGCGTCGGCGGAGCGCCTCGACGAGCCGGATCATCGCGGCGATGCGCTCGGCCGGCGAGGTCCATGGCCACGGCCCCTCGTCGAAGGCCTTGCGGGCAGCGGCGACGGCGCGGTCCATGTCGGTTTCGTCGGCCTCGGCGACACGGGCCACCACCTGCTCGGTGTCGGGCGAGACGATCTCGAGCTGGCGGCCCGAATGGGGCTCGACCCAGGCGCCGCCTATGAAGAGGCGGTCGGGATGGCGGAGGGCGGATGCGCTCATGCGAAGGTCTCCATCGAAAGGTGGGCCGGGCGTATGCCGCCGTTCGCATAGTTGGCGGCGTCGGCCAACAGGCTATCAGAGGATTTCGGGGCCGGTGAAGGCGGGGCGAAGCAGGAACTCCCTCACCTCACGTCGGTGAACGCAGGGCCCTCGAGCTGCCCCGCCTTTGGGAAGCCGACCAACCCTGGTGATCACGGTATTGGAGCGCAGCGATTTGCTCGCCATCCGGGGCGACGCCCCGGATTTCCCACATCGCTCTCGCTTCATCCCATGTCAGAGAGCGCACTTCGGTGCTACGCGTGATATTGTCACGCAGGTCGAACCTGCCGGCTTCGCGCCAACACCTGACGGAGAGAACGCGCTACATGTACGACAAGTCAGATCCCCGTTCCGCGCTTGCTGTCACGACACGCGACACAACTCCCGGCGTCACGGTGACGCCCGCGAGCCTTGGCCTGTACTATCAGGACGAGCCAGTCGACGACGACGCCAATGGGCGCAGCTGGTACACGAGAGGCCAGGACCTGCTGGTCAACTTCATCGAAGCCAAGCCGGGTGCGCGCTTCTCGCGAGCGGGCCAGGTCGATGAATATATGATCGTCCTGCCCGACGAACACACGCCGTACGAGGCCACCGCCAGGGGCGAGTCGGTGAAGGGCGACGGCTACCAGCTCATCATCGTGCCGCCGGGCGACAGCGAGATCCAGTTGCCCAAGGGTGGACGGGTGGTCCGCCTGTTCTCGACGCAATCGCCCGACGTGAACGCCAAGTGCGCGAATGCCGACGTCTATGCCCAGCCCGATCCGGCGATCCCCCCGTTCAAACCCTGGCCGGCGCCGCCAGCCGGCTTCAAGCTGCGCGTCTATGATCTCCAGAAGACGATGGAGCCGGGCAAGATCGGCCCGATCTGGCGCTGCACGACGATCATGCTGAACTTCCCGCCTCCGGGCGGCGGGCCGCGCGACGTCACGAAGCTATCGCCGCATAGTCACAACGACTTCGATCAGTGTTCGCTGGTTCTCGCGGGGGCCTTCAGGCACAACATGCGCTGGCCGTGGGGCCTCAACAAGAACGACTGGCGCCCGGATGAAGATCCCGTGGTCGAAGCGCCCTCCGTCACGATTATCCCAGCGCGGGTCATCCACACATCGGAGAGCGTGATGCCTGAAGGAAACCGGATGGCCGACATTTTCGCGCCGCCGCGCCTCGATTTTTCCCTGCAGGACGGATGGGTGCGGAACGCAGACGAATATCCGCTGCCGCAGGAGGCGGCGGGCTGACTTGGCGAGACGGCCGAGTATGACGTCAATCCCACAGGCTGCTCCCCCTCCCCACTCCCACGCCAAATCCTCGAAAGTCACAGCCAGGCCATGACGTCATCTGCGCCAAGCCCCGATCCGCGCGAATTCCGCAACCGGCTGATCAACCGCGAACCGCTGATCGGCACCTTCATGAAGTTTCCCGGACCGCACGCGACCGAGATCTTGGGGTCTGTCGGCTATGACTTCGTCATGCTCGACGAGGAACATGCCCCCTGGACGCGCGACCAGCTCGGGATGGGCCTCCTTGCGGCGCGAGCGTTCGGGACGGCCGGGCTGGTGCGGATCTCGCGGCCGGATGCCGCCAGCGTCCTCTCGGCGCTGGATGACGGCGCCATCGGGGTGATGGTCCCTCATGTCTCGTCCGCCGACAAGGCTCGCGAGGTCGCCTCCTGGGCCCGATACAAGGGCGGCGCGCGCGGGTCCGGCGTCGGTCGCGCCGGCGACTATGGCGGGCGGATCGTTGCTGGCATCGACGCCTACTATGAGGCCGCCGACGCGCTCACCACCGTGATCGCGATGATCGAAGATCGTGAGGCGGTCGAACGGATTGACGAGATCACCTCGGTCGAAGGTATCGACGCCTTCTTTCTGGGACGAGGCGACCTTGGCCTGTCGCTGAGCAATGCGACTGGCCCTGCGCCGACGCTGGACGAGGCGGTCATGGTCGTCGCGGAGTCGGTGCTCAAGAGCGGCAAGGCCCTGTCCGCGGTCTCGCCGAACCTCGCGTCTGACGATGCGAAACAAATGAAGGATCTCGGCGTCACGGCCCTGATGGTGGGGAGCGACCAGGGCTTCATGCGCTCGAGCGCCACTGCACAACTCGCACACTTCGAGAAACTGATGAGGGCCGAGCCCAACTAATATGTGGAAGAGCCTGGTCGCTTGCGCGGGACTTCCTCCTGGCTGGAGCTAGCAGCGTGCAAGCCCAGCATTCCCTGGTTCGATGTCTTAGCAGCAATCCTCCTCGTTGATGTCGGCCCGCCCGGCGTTATCAGGCAGGGTGATCGGCGACATCAGGCGACCTGTATCCCCGCGCCGAGCAATTCGACCTATTCCTCCGCGACCAAGGCGACCGGCTCTTCGGCGCGCAGAACCGACCGGCGACAGATGCCGGCGTCCTCGGGGGAATGGTGAAACCGATTGCGGCGTTGACGGCGGCCCTGGGGCTCCTGGCGGGCGCCGATTGGGCTGGGGCCCAGCCGGCCTGGACGCCCAGCACCCCGCCGCAAGGCGTCAAGGCCGGCGCGGGGGCGGCCTTCCCGCGCGGACATCACGCCGCCCTCGACTCCCTGCCCGACTGGGGCGGGATCTGGTTCCTCGAGCTCGAGCCCGGCGCGCCGAACGAAGCGCCGTCACCCAAGGGGCCCTACCTGGACGCCCATCTGAAGTGGCGGGCCGAGGTCGCCCGGAACCACGGCGAGGCGAAGTCGTCCGGATCACACTGCCTCCCGCGCGCCATGCCGGGCATCATGTCGATGGTCCAGTACCCTTATGAGTTCCTGTTCACGCCCGGACGGGTCACCATCAACCAGGAAGCCTGGATGCAGACCCGGAGCATCTGGACCGACGGGCGCTCTCATCCCGCCAACGCCAATCCCGGCTTCATGGGCGACTCCATCGGCCGCTGGCAGGGCGACGCCCTGACGGTGGACACCGTGGCCGTCAGCGACGCCCAGCCCCTCGCGCCCGGCTTCGGCCATTCGGAACGCCTGCGCATCACCGAGCGGATCGGCCTGAACCCCGCCGACAAGGACCAGTTGATCGACCGGATCGAGGTGCAGGACACCGACGCGCTCGAACGGCCCTACGTGGTCACCGCCACCTATCGCCGGGACCGGCATGGCCGGCTGCTCGAGTTCGAATGCGCCGAGAACGACCGCAACCCTGTCGACGCCGGCGGCGACACGACCTTCCGGTGATCCCGGGGGCCACCAGACCTCAGAGTTGGAGCAACCCATGAAACGGACCTCGTGGCGCCGCTGCCCGGCGATCGGGATCGCTGCGGCGGCGCTGGCGACGGCTGACGGCGCCGCGGCGCACCATTCCTTCGCCATGTTCGACCAGTCCAGACAGGTCGCTGTGAACGGCGTGGTCAGGGACTTCCAGTGGACCAATCCCCACGCCTTCATCGAGATCGAGGACACCCGGCAGACCCGCTGGAGCATCGAGCTGAACAGCCCGAACAACCTCATCCGCCAGGGATGGACCCGCACCGCCCTGAAGCCGGGCGACAAGGTCACCGTCATACTGAACCCACTGAGGAACGGCACGCCCGGTGGCCTCTTCAACGCCGTGACCCTTCCGAGCGGCAGGGTGCTGGGCAATCCCAAGCCGGCGGGACCAGTGAACGTCCCGGAAGCGGAATAGGGCGATGCGCAGGACACTCTTGAGCTACCGGATCGGACTCCTGGGCGGCTGCGTCCTCGCCGGCCTGCTGTCATGGACCCTGACCGACGCCGCCTTCGCCCAGGCCGCCCCCCGCCGGACCATGACCGCGGAGCGGGAGGCCGAACTCGCCCACGCCCATGACGGCTATTTCGGCGCTTTGGCGCCCCAGAACTTGCACAAGCCGCGGCCCAGGGCGCCGTTCGACCTTACTGGCGCCTGGTTCATCAACCTCCGCCACGCCTTCTCCGACTTCATGTTCGGACCGCCGTACCCCGAGTTTGGACCGGAAGGGAAGAAGGCCCTGGCCGAGGCCGCTGAGGCGCGGACCAAGGGCGTGCCCTACCGCGACAGCATCGGCGCCTGTTTCCCGGCGGGGATGCCGATGATCACGACGCGCGTCTGGCCGATCGGCATGATCCAGCTGCCGACGGCGATCTGGGTCACCTATGCCTTCACCAACAGCTTCAGGGTCATCTATCTCGACGGGCGGAAATTCACCGACCCCGACCTCGCCATCTACTCCTACAACGGCGAGTCGATCGGCCACTGGGAAGGCAAGACCCTGGTGGTGCACACCCGGTACATCGAGCCCATGGAGCACTACATCGACGCGGGCATTCCCATCTCGGACCAGTTCGAGATCACCGAGCGCTTCAGCGTGCTCGACGAGGGCAGGACCATGCAGGTCGAGTTCATCATGACCGACCCGAAGATGTGGAAGGGCGAGTGGCGTTCGACCAAGCGCTGGATCCGCAAGGACTATTCCGACATCCCCGAAGTCGAGTGCCTGCCCAGCCTGAACCAGCACCTGCCCTCCACCGCGGCAGGTCAGGCGGCCATCGAGAACCGCGAGAAGCCGGCTCCTGCCCAGCCCTGACCCTGGTGACGCCCCCTCTCTCCTAGTATCCGCGCTCCAGGAAGAGGACGCCCGCCCCGGAGGATAGGGGGCGGGCGCTGAGTCTCGCTGCCTGACGGGCGGCGTTCGGTCAGCGGCGGAACACCGCCGTGATCCCGATCATCCGCGGCCTGAAGGTCGCGCCATTGTGGACGTAATAGTAGGACGCGAAGGTCGAGCAGTTCGCGTTCCGGCAGGTCGCCCGGCCAGTCAGGGTATTGGGGAACAGCTTGTTCTCGTTGAACAGGTTGTCGGCGAAGATCGACAAATCCATGTCGCCATGGAGCAGCCCCAGCCGCGCCGTGACGTAGTTCATCGCGGGCACGGTGAAGGCGTCGGGCGCATAGCCGCTGGTGCCCGGAGGGGTCGCGTTCGGGTATTCGCCGATGTGCTGCCAGTTGACGGTCAGATAGACGGGCAGCCGGCCGATCTCGGCGTCGTATCGCCCGCCGAAGTTGAACTGCCACTTGGGGATGCCGACGAAAGGCTGGCCGGCGAACACCAGGGTCGTGCGCACGCCCGCGGCGTTGGGGACCGTCTGGACGGTCTCGGTGTATCGCGCGTTGGTGTAGCCGACGTTGAAGTTGGCCCTCAACTGGTTGGTGACCTTGACGTCGCCTTGCAGATCGAAACCGGTGCTGCGCGCCTTGCCGATATTGGTCAGGTAGCTGAACACGCAGGTCGGCAAGAGGTAGGGCGTCTGAGGCTTGTTCCACTCGACGTCGAAGGCGCTGCCCGACAGGCTGACGCGCCGATCGAAGGCGCGGACCTTGGCGCCCGCCTCGTAGCTCCAGACCGAGTCCGCGCCGAAGGTGGCGGGGGTGGAGGTGAGGCCGAGGGCGGCGAGGTCGGTCGCGCACTGCGCCGACGCCTGGCCCTGCACGCCGCCTGGCCGGAAGCCCTTTGCGGCCGTCGTGTAGACAAGCACGTTGTCCGTCGCCTGGTAGGACAGGCTGAACTTCGGCGTGATCGGTGTTTCGACAGCCTTGCCCGTCAGGGTGCGGGCAGCCTGGTCGGTGAAGGTGCCAGGGAACAGCAGGCCGTAGGAGTAGGACTTGAAGTCCAGCTGCTCATGCGACCAGCGCAGCCCAGCCGTGAACCGGAGCTGGCGGGTGATCTGCAGGTTACCCTCGCCGAAGAAGGCGTAGCGCTCTTCCTTGACGGTCTGGTTGTTGGCTGTCTGCAGATTGGAAGCGACCTCCCCCGCCGAGTGGCTCGGCGCGATGCCGAGTTGCTTGTGGCCCAGCAGGGTCAGCTGCAGCAGGTTCCGGTCCTGGGTCGCCTCGGAGTGGGACTGGGTGGTGGCCGACTGGAAGTAGGCGCCGCCGGTGAAGCTGATGCGACCGGAGAAGTTCGAAGACACCCTCGCCTCCTCCGTCCACGCCGTGCGCTTGCCGTGGAAGAAGTACGAACTCTCGTAGGCCCCCGGCAGATCGTAGACGAACGGCGATTGCGCGAACGGATCGTAGCCGCCGCCCACGGTGACGGTCGTGTTCTGGGTCTCCTGAAGCGTCAGGTCGCCGTAGCCGTCGCCGGTGTCATGCACCCAGGAGGTGATCGACTGCAGGATCACCGGTCCCGCGTCGTACTTGGCGTCGAGGCTGGCCATGGCGATCTTGGAGGTACGGTTCGCCGTTTTCGGCTGGATTGGTCCGGCGTAACCGAGGCCGGTGTTGGTGTTCACCAGCGTGTCGTACGGGCCGAGGTTCAGGGGTCCGTAGGTGTGCCCCGGATGGACGAAGACGGTCTGGCCGACGTACCCGGGGACATTGGTGTAGCACTGCATCACCCCGGTCACCGGGCAGGCGATGGCGCCGGACGGGGTGTAGCCGGTCGGCAGCAGGCCACGCTCGACGATCGGCGTCGTGGCGCCGCCTCGAAGGACGGGTCCGTTCGCGCCAGCGCCGGTCAGCACCGTCGCCAGGGCCGGCGCGGTGTAGGCGGGCGTGCTGTCGTACTTGGTGTCCGCGTCGTTCTTCTGGTCCTCGGCGTAGTAGAACGAGGGCTTGATCGACAGCCGATCGGTGGGCTTCCAGAGCACGGCCAGACGCGCGGACTTCTGGTCTTCCCAGTTGGTGTCCTTCGCGACGACGCCGCCGTCGCGCCAGTCGACGTGATCGATCCAGCCGCCGATCTTCCGATAGAAGACGCTGCCCCGGAATCCGAGCTTGTCCTCGACCAGCGGCCCGCCGAGGGCGACGCCGGCCTCACCGCCATAGTCACCGTGATTGAGCGAGGTGAGCTCGCCCTTGGCCAGCATGGAATAGTCGCCGGTCAGCCGTGGATCGGGGGTGATGTAGCGAAGCGTCCCGCCCTCGGACGAGGAGCCATAGAGGGTGCCCTGCGGGCCCTTGAGCACCTCCACCCGCTCCAGGTCGAACAGGATCGGCAGGAACGCACCCCCGCCGTTGACCAGGCCGCTCAGCGTGCGGGCCTGGAGCGGCGAGTCGTCCAGGTAGACGCCAGTGGTCGGCGCCCCCTGGGTGGTCGACTGGATACCGCGGATCGAGATGTTCGGGCCGGTGGCCGAGTTGGCCCCGCCCGCGATCCGCAGGGCCGGCACCAGACGCGTCAGGTCCTGGCTGGACTTGATGTTCAGGTCGTCGAGGGACTTCTGGGTCGTGGCGACGACGCTCATGGGGATCTTCGATATGGCGGTCTCGCCCTGGCGGCTGGCGGTGACCACCACCTCGTCAGCGGTCGTCGGCGGCGCGGCGGCGGCGGCCGAGGCCGCGAGGGCCAGGCCCCCCACGGACGCCAAAAGGCCGAGCGCGAGCTTGGAATGACGCATGACTTCAGATCCCTCCCCTTTGATCAGTTCTCCGCCGGGCAAGAGGGCGCCCCCGGCAGCCACGGTGGCTGTTCGGATGACTGCATTGCGCAGTTCGATGGCCCCTCGTCCCCAACGCGCGCCGACGGACTGGATCATCTGCCAGTCCGGGCGCTCTACTTGAGCGGTGACTTCTGCATGGCTCCGACGCGGGGTGGTATCGGCATTGTATGATTGCGCTGATCAGCGCTGCTAATGACGAACGATCACGCTCTGCGTGATTGAATCACGCCCTGCGTGATTGACGGGTCGATATTTGTCGCGTGTAGTTGCTTTTCCGGACGCGGTCCCGACCGGCCGCGGGCGGGCGGGATGATCGAACCAGGGATCCATGCGTTACCGCGAAATCGATCTCAACCTGTTCATCGTCTTCGACGCGCTGCTGCACAGCACCAGCGTCTCCCGCGCGGCCAAGACTCTTGGCCTCAGCCAGAGCGCCGTCAGCCAGTCGCTCGCCAAACTGCGCCGGCACTTCGGCGACGAGCTGTTCCTCAAGAGCAGCACCGGGGTGACCCCCACCTCGACGGCGATCGCGCTCGCCGACGACATCCGCAAGCTCATCACCTTCTCGGAAGCCGCGCTCACACCGCGGGCCGCCTTCGATCCGATCGCCAGCCCGCGCGATATCCGCATCAGCACGAGCGACATGGGCGAGATCCTCGTGGCTCCGGTGATGCTGGAGGCGTTCGCCCGGTTCGCCCCGAACTGCCGCCTGACTTTCCTGGACCTCTGGGGCGAGGAACTGCGTGAAGGCCTGGAGCGCGGGACCATCGATCTGGTGATCAACGGCCGCCAGCCGCCCGGAGGCGACGTCCTGCAGCAGAAGCTGTTCGATGACACGATTGTGGTCCTGGCTCATGGGGCCAGCCGCCTCGGACCGTTCATCACCGAGGCCGAATTTGCCGCCCTGCCGCACCTGGCCGTTTCGCCGGGCCGGCTCGACCACGTCAACCCGGACGATGTGGGGACGTTCAGGGGGATGCCGCGCAATGTGGTGGCGCAGGTCTCCAACTGGCTGGCCGTGCCCCATCTGATCGAGCCTCACCGCGAGCTGATCGCCGTAGCGCCATCACTACTCGCCCAGGCCTATCGGCGCTTCGACCTGAAGGTCCTGAAGCCGACCTTCAACCTCCCGAAATTCGACATCTTCCAGTTCTGGCACCGACGGGTGAACGCCGATCCCTTCAGCCTCTGGCTCCGCTCAAAGGTCCATGGGCTGTTCGCCCGGAGCGCGGCGGCTCTGGACACGCCATCCGCGGGCGTCAGGACGTCCGGCCGCTCCCCGCTCATATCGCCTCTCCCACAATGAGCGCACCACGCCCTTGAGCAGCAACACCCGGCTTTCATCGAACATGGCGGCGGAGTGGTCCGCGAGGGCCGGTGCTGCAGCCAGCAGCGCCGCTGCAAGAAGGATCGGCCGGAGCAACCTCATCGCCGCGACGCGCTGGCCGCAGGCGCTGGCCGAAGGCGCCGCCCTCGCCGCCTCTTCCTCGAGTTCCTGTGGCAGGCCGCCCGCGCGCGAAATCTCGGCCGTCACGGAGCGTGTCACAGCGGACTGCGGAATTGCGCGGCTTGGCGGCAGTCTGTCCGGCTCCCCTTCGGGCCGGCCCTGGATTGGACTGATGTCGGGCTCCCGTTCGAGGGAGACGTCGAAGGATCGTCGTGCATGCGCCCGACCGGCCTTGAGGGAGCAGAATTGGCGCAGGATCAAAGCGGTTCGAACGCGGCAGAGGAGGGTCGATGGACGCCAGGAACCTGCTCGACCCTGGGCTTCCTCACCCTGATCTCGGTGTTCAACTATCTCGATCGATCTCTGCTCGGACTTGTGCTGCCGCTGATCAAGGTCGACCTGCGCCTGTCCGATGCATCGCTCGGTCTCATTTCGGGCCTGGCCTTTGCAGTCTTTTACTCCCTGCTAGGCGTACCGATCGCCAGCCTTGCCGATCGCTCGAACCGCCGCAACATCATCGCCGTCGGCTTCGGTCTCTGGAGCCTGATGACAGCCGTCACCGGCTCGGTGGCGAATGGCTGGCAGCTCGCCTTCTGCCGGTTCCTGATGGGAGCCGGCGAGGCGGCGGGCCTAGCGCCGTCCCAGGCGATGATCGCCGACAAGTTCCCTCCGGCGAAGCGGCCGCTCGCCCTCTCGATCTTCACCACGGCAAGCGCGGTGAACAGCCTGGTGTTCATGCCGATCGCCGGCTGGATCGCCAGCGCCTATGGGTGGCGCGCGGCCTTTCGCCTGGCCGGACTGGCGGGTCTGGTCCTCGCCGGTCTGTTCCTGTTGACCGTAAGGGATCCGGCCCGACGCCATTCGAGCGTATCGAGGCCTGAGCCGGCGAAGATGCTGCAGGCGATCCGTACGCTGGCCCGGTCGCCGGCCTATCTCTGGCTGCTTGCCGGATCGTCGTTCATGGGCGGCGCGCTCTACGCCACCGCGACCTGGATGACCAGCCTGCTGGTCAGGGTCCATGGCTTCAGCATCGTCAAGGTCGCGTCCATCGTCACGCCGTTGGGCGGCATAGTCGGGGCGCTTGGCGTTGTCGGAACCGGCTGGATCGCCCACACGCTCGGCCGCCGCGATGCAAGGTGGCGACTCTGGGCGCCCGGGAGTGTCTGCATCCTGTGCGCGCCCGCTCATGTCGCCTTCCTGCTGGGCGACAATCAGGCCGTCTGGGCCTGCGGGCTGGCCGTGGTGTTCGCGCTCCAGGCGGCCTATCAGGGACCGATCTTTGCGGTCGTGATCTCCATGGCGCCGGAGAACATGCGCGCGGTGGCGGTGTCGATCATCGTGTTGTTCACCGGACTGGTCGGCCAGATCTTCGGGCCGCTCGTGGTCGGCGTGCTCAGTGACGCGCTCACGGCCGGCCAGGGAGAGAATGCTATCCGCTACTCCTTGCTCGTGGTGGCGCTGAGCAGTCTTCTAGGGGGTCTGTGCTTCCTCATCGCCTCCCGGGTCGAGAGCAAAGGCGTCATCGGAACGCCGCTTCCAAATACCTGAGGAACGTCGTGACCTTCGCGGACACGTAGGGTCGGCGCGGAAAGATGGCGAATAGCTTCATGGGCGAGGCCGTCTCTTCCGGCAGGACATACTCGAGACGCCCCTCGGCCACGTCTCTCTCGATCATTGCAGAGGGCATGAAGGCGGGGCCGATCCCGGCGCACACGCCTCGATAGAGGAGCTGGGTGCTGGAGCTGCGCAGTATGGGCCTGAAGGTGACGTGGTGTCCGCTGCGGAACACCACTGATGCATCGGGGGAGTAGGCCGAATAGTGCAGCAGTGGCCAGCCATCCACGTCGTCCGGACTGTTCGGCCGGCCCTGCACATCGAGGAACGACGAGGTCGCGACAAGGCGGAAAGTGAAGGTCGCAAGATGCTGCGAGACCATGCCTTCGTCGGGCAAATTCGTCACCCGCAGGGCGATGTCGAGGTCTCCATACTCGCGTGAAGAGCCGAGCTCGATCCGATCGATGTCGATGTCGAACGTCACCTCGGGATAGGCGCGGCGATAGTCGGCAAGCAGCGACACGAAGTCATTGTTGGCGAGCCAGGGGGGCGCGCTGATCCTGAGGACGCCGGAGGGCTTGACCGCGGTCCCGCGCACGCCCGCCTCGACCTCATCCACGGAATCTACGATCCGCCGGGCCTGCTCGACGTATTTCTCCCCAACCTCGGTCAGGCTGACACGGCGACTGGTGCGATTGAGCAGCCGTGCGGACAATCGCTGCTCCAGGAAGGCGACGTGTTTGCTGACGGCGGAGTGCGCGACGTTGTGCTTGAGGGCCGCGGCCGTGAAGCTGCGCTGTTCGGCCACCGTGCAGAAGATGCGCATGCTCTGCAGGAGATTCATCGCCATCTGTCTCCATTTGTGAACGCTGCATGCTCGACATACGTGATGATCGCGCCCGCTCAAACCAATAAGACTCCCTGGAAGTAGCACCTACCGCTCAGTCGAGCATGAATATCGTTCATGACCGCGCCGGTATTCGCGACACGCCGAACAATCTTTGGAAGCGCAGGATCGGCCGCACTCGAAGACTTGAGGGGCGGCGAGGAAGAGGGGGAGACGGGAGTGGACTGTTCTTCTGCACATCGGCCGCATGCACGGCCGTCCTCGTGAAAGCACGGTCCAGGGCTTCAGGCCGGGCGCGTCCCAAGGTCGACGCCACCTCGAACACGCACGGGAAACGACGATGAGTCTCACCGTTCGCCCGCTCCACCCCATCTTCAGCGCCGAGCTTCTCGGCGCCGACCTCACCGTCCCGCCCGGGGGGGAGTTGATCGAAACGGTCGAGGGGACGATGGCGGCCTACGCGGTCACGGTGGTGCGCGATTGTCGCATTTCGGACGAGCAGCACATCCGCTTCAGCCGCGCTTTCGGGCCACTCGAACTACCGCCCGGGATGGACCGCTTCGCCGGCAACAAGGCGCGCAACATCGCGCCCGAACTCTTCGACGTGTCGAACCTCGACGAGAATGACGAGATCATCCCCCGCGCCAGCGAGCGACGCAAATACGCCCTGGCGACCGAGCGCTTCCATACCGACAGCTCCTTCCACACGCTGCCGACCAAGTGGTCGCTGCTGCTTGGGCACATCATTCCTCCGAAGGGCGGCGATACCCATTTCGTCGACACGCGCACGGCCTATGACGACCTTCCGCTCGAGACCAAGGCGAAGGTCGAGGCGCTGGTCGTGATCCACGATTTCTGGCGCGGCCGCGAGCTCGCCGGGGCGGGAGGTGTGACGGACGAGATGCGCCGGGCCTTGCCGCCGGTCACCCAACCCCTGGTCCGCACCCTGCCCTATGGCCGCCGCGCCCTCCTTATCGGCAGCCATGCGACCGGGATCGTCGGTTGGGCGGAACAGGATGCGCTGCGCCTTCTCGGCGAGCTCTACGACTTCGCCACCCAGGACAAGTGCATCTACGTCCACAAGTGGCGTCAGGGCGACCTGCTGATCTGGGACAATCGCTGCACAATGCACCGCGCCACGCCTCTGGAGACGGACGATTACAAGCGCGACGTACGGCGCACCACGGTCAACGAGTATGGCCCGGAGGTCTCGGCGACGCAGGCGGCCTGAGCGGCGGTCTGCCATCGTCCATCGGTACACAGGGGAAAGGCGCAGGGGTGAGCGATGAGGTTACCGCCTGACGTCGACCACGCGGATTTCGACCGCGCGATCGCAGCCTTCAGGACCGCGGTCGGCGACGAATGGGTGTTCACGTCCGAGGAGGATGTGGCGCTCTACCGCGACGCCTATTCCCCCTTCTGGGGCGAGCCAGAAGAGCGCATCGCCTCCGCGGCCGTCGCGCCAGCCAATGTCGACCAGGTCCAGTCGGTAGTGCGCATCGCCAATGGGGCGAAGGTGCCCATACATCCGATCTCGACCGGCAAGAACCTCGGTTATGGCGGCTCTGCACCGACGCTTTCCGGCAGCGTCGTTCTCGATCTCAAGCGCATGAACCGGGTCCTCGACATCGACGAGGAAAACGCATCCGTCCTGGTCGAACCCGGCGTCAGCTATTTCGACCTCTATCGCGCCGTCCGTGACGCGGGCGCCAGGCT
>FTHA01001879.1_pt1 | contig 15308 bp, 3 predicted proteins | sample 1640771 | NCBI WGS metagenome assembly FTHA01 (sample SAMEA3914789, study PRJEB12502) | metagenome | biome: forest; material: soil | place: Canada | collected 2011-07-03 | depth 0.3 m | reverse complement strand
GTTGGAGACGCGTGTAAAGTTCCTGTCGGGAGCCGTGTGGTCGGGCGTCAACGCGATCGCCTCGGTCCTGCTTCCCCTCTTCATGTTCTTCTATTTCGCGCGTCTGACCCCGCCCTGGCAGGTCGGGGTCATCGCCTACGCCCTGGCCTGGGTGGAGGTGGTCAAGATGTTTGCGCCCCTCGGGATCTACGAGGCGCTGCTGGCCGCCGACGACGACGGCCCGCTCGCCGGTCCCGCCGCCACGCTCATGGCCGTCTGCGGCGGGGTGGGATACCTGCTTTACGCCGGCTTGATCGCGGTCAGCATCCTGTGGATGCCGGCGATCGGCAATCTCTACTGGCTCGCCCTGGCCCTCGGCTCGCGGATGGTCTTCGACCTCCTGTCGGTCCAGCCGCAGGTGACCCTGGCGCGGAGCCTGAAGTTCCGCGGCCTGGCGTCCCGCAGCCTGTTCGGCAACCTGGCCGCCAGCCTGATCGGCCTCGGCGCCAGCGCCTTCGTGCAGCCGGTGGTCGCGCTGACCGTCTATTACGTCGTGCAGGCCATGGTCGGCTATGTGGCGACCGTGCTCAGCGCGCGCTCCTGGGCCCGGTTCACCCTGAACTGGACGCCCCTGCGCTCGATCGCCAGGACCGCCTTCCTGGCGACGCAGGTCCGCTCGCTGGCCACCATCATCAACTATGCCGACCAGCTGATCGCCGGCAGCTTCGTCTCTCCGGCGGTGATCGCCTGGTACAATGCCGGCAAGCGCATGGAGATCGCCGAATTCACCGCCGCATCCTCATTCTCGAGCGTGCTGTTCCAGCCCCTGTTCGCCCGCGCCGCTGACCAGGACATATCCGAGCGGTTCCAGCGCTCGCTGATGCTGATCACCCTGTTCTGCGGGGTTCCGGCGGTGGTGCTGGCGGTGAACGCCAAGCTGGTCATCGGGACCGTGCTCGGCCCGCAGTGGCTCGGCGCAGCGCCGTTGGTAGCCGCCCTGGCGATCGCCGGGCTTGGCCGGGCGGTCGGCGGGGTCCATGGCGCCTATATGTCGGTCAATGGCCTGAACGCCGTCCTGCGCAATCGGGCGATCGCGTCGGCGCTCGCCGGCGCGGTGATCGTGGCCTTGACCGGGGTGATCGGGATCGTATGGGTCGGCGTGCTGCTCGCGGTGAAGAACTCGGCGATCACGGCCTGGTCGGCGTGGATCACCCGCGGTCTCGCCGGGCCCATGGCCTATCTGAAATCGGTGTTCTCGGTGCTCGCGGCCGCCCTCGCGGGCGCGTTGCTCGGACGCTGGCTGGGGGACTGGGTGGGGGCAGAATGGCCGGCCATGCCGCATCTCGGGATCGCCGTCATCTCAGGGGTGGTGGCCGTGGCTCTGGTTGGCGTGATCATGGCCCACACCGTGATCCAACTGATGCGGGGGCGGGTCCTCTACGGAGGACTGTCCGCTTCCGCCGCGCCTGCGCCCGACGGTCATGGTTGATCCCGCATGACCGATACTGACGGCATCCGCGTCCGCAATCCCGCGCCCCGCGCCCGGCGCAGCGCGGCGCCCGCTGGGCTGGCGCAAGCGAGGCCGGACCCGGTCGTCACTGTGGCCATCGCCAACTACAACGGCGGCCGCTACCTCGCCGACGCGGTCGCCAGCGCGCTGGGCCAGAGCCTTGCCAACCTCGAAGTCATCATCGTCGACGACGCCTCCAGCGACGACAGCCTGCAGCTCGCGCGGCGGCTCGCCGAGAGGGACCCCCGCGTCGTCGTCGAGGCCCTCGCCGTCAACGGCGGCCCTGCCGCGGCCCGCAACCGCGCCCTGGACCTGGCGCGCGGCCGCTGGCTGGCGGTGCTCGACAACGACGACCAGTTTCACCCCCGGCGTCTGGAGCGGTTGATCGCGCAGGCCGAACGCGAAGGCGCGGACATCATCGCCGACGACCTGCTGGTCTTCCAGGAGGGCCGCCCAGACCTGATCGCGCGGATGCTCGCGGGACGGCGGGCGCATGCCGCGGACTGGGTGTCGCTCGCCGACTACATCCGCGAGACCGGCGTCGGCCACCGCAATGGCAACCTCGGATACCTGAAGCCCGTGTTCCGGCTGGACCGCTGGCGGGCGTCGGGGGTCCGCTATGACGAGACCATGCGCATCGCCGAGGACAGCGACCTGGTGATGCGGCTGATCAACGCCGGGCTGACCCTGCGGATCGAGCCGGAGCTCGGCTACTTCTACCGCCGCCATCCGCAATCGATCTCCCACCGGCTAGGCTCCGGGACCCTGACGGCGATGGTGGGCGCCGAGGCGCGCTTCCGCGCCAGCCTGGCCCACCCGCCTGCCCCCGTGCGGCAAGCCCTGGACGCCAGCCGCAGCGGCCTCGTCACCGCCGTCGCGTTCGATCAGCTTGTGCAGGCGCTCAAGACCCGCAACCTCGGCCGCGCCCTCTCGATCGCCGTGCGCACACCCTCCGCCGGGTGGATGCTGAAGGATCCGATCCTGGCCAGGCTCGAGCGGCTCGCCCTGGCGGGGCGCCGGCGCGGCTGGTCCGACCCGTCCGGCAAGATCAAGGTCTGCTTCGTCAGCCGCCAGCGGCTGATCGGGTCCACCAACGGCAGCTCCGCCTATCTGCTGGCGCTGGCCAAGAGCGTCCGCGACGCGGGGATGGAGCCGCACCTGCTGCAGCCCGCGCCCTCGGTGCTCGGCCGCTGGCTCCTGCTCAGGCACAAGCCGGAGATGGAGGTGTTCGCCTCTATCCGCCTTCGCGGCGTCACCCGGATCGGCCGCTGGGTGATCTCGCGCGACCCTGCCACCTACCTCGGCGCGACCAAGGCGGTCCTGGCCACGGGACTGCGCAAGCTGGGGCTTCCGGCAGGCTGGGTCGGGGCGACGCCCGCACCCTATGCCGTGGCGGCGGCGTGGACGGCTGAGGACCAGCTGTTCGTCGCCCGCGAGTCGGCCGGAATCGCCGACCGGGTGATCGCCGACTACATGTTCCAGGCCGAAGCGTTTCCCTATGTGCTGAACCCGTCCGCGCCCACCGCCGTGGTGATGCACGACCTCTTCCACCGCCGCGCCTCCGACTTCGGCTCGCAGGGCCTGTCCGATCCGGTCATCACCGTCAGCGAGGCCGAAGAGCTGTCGCGCCTCCGGCGCGCGCAGGCGGTGATCGCCATCCAGCAGGCGGAAGCGGACTATGTGAGCGCCAACCTGCCCTCGACGCGCGTCATCCTGGCTCCCATGGCCGCCACGCCGGTCGCCCGCGCGCAGCCTGGCGATTCGGACACGATCCTGTTCGTCGGCAGCAACACCTCGCCAAACGTGATGGGAATGGAGTGGTTCTTCGAGGCGGTCTGGCCGAGGGTCCGCGCCGCGGTCCCCTCAGCGCGCCTGGTGGTCTGCGGCAATGTCTCCAGGGCCCTGCCGCCGCCGCCGGAAGGCGTGAAGCTCCTCGGCGTGGTCCCCGATCTGGCGGAGGCCTACCGGTCCGCGGGCGTGGTCATATCGCCCTTGCACGTGGGCTCCGGCCTGAAGATCAAGCTGATCGAGGCCTTGGCCCAGGGCAAGGCGATGGTGGTCACGTCGGTGACCCTGCAGGGCGTCGAGTCCGAGGTGACGCCGGCGGTGCTGCTGCGCGACGACGCCGACGGCTTCGCCGACGCGGTGATCAGCCTGCTCGGCGACCCTAAGGCCCGGGAGTCTGCGGGTGAGGCAGCGCTCCAGGTCGTACGCGAGCGGTTCTCCAGTGAAGCCTGCTTCGCTGAGCTTGTCGGCTGGCTCCAAGAGCCTCCGGCGCCATAGCCATCATCGACTGACTCGCCGGTCCCCGCGCCGTCATGGCGGCGACCAGCAGGATGATCGTCGGCTGCAGTGGTCCCGGCGGCGCAATGCTCTCGAACGGCGTCCGGAACAGCTCGTAGGCCAGGACGCCCAGCCAGAAGCACAGGGTCACGTCCGCCGCCCTGACGTACTCCTTGGTGACCCGCACCCCGTAGCCGATGACTGTGACCACCAGGATGAAGAACCCGATGGCGCCCAGCGCCACCATGGTCTCGTAGTAGGAGTTGTGGAAGTTGAAGCCGGTGCGGCTGGCGATGCCGCCCCACCGCCAGAGGCCCTCGGCGTCGGAGTTGCCCTTCAGCCAGAAGGCGTTGTAGCCGTGCCCCTCGATCGGGTGCTCGACGATGATCCCCTGGGCCCGGTACCACAGATAACTTCGGCCGGTCAGGGTCTGGTCCTTGCCAAGGAGCGTCAGCAGGGCCTGGGTGATCTGTTCCTGGTAGGCCGAGATGATCGCCCCGAAGAACACGAACATCAGCAGCGCCAGCAAGCGCGTGCTGGGCGTCGCCTTGCGGAGCATCGAGAAGGTGATGATCACCCCGGCGCCAAGCGCCAGGCCGGCGAAGGCGCCGCCCGACTTGGCCTGGATGATGAGATACATGTGCAGCAGGCCGGCGAAGGCGATCAACATGGCCGACAGGGGCTTGCGGAACGGATTGGTGTCCAGCCCGAACGCGATCGCCGCCAGCAGCCCGAGCGTAGCGGTGTCCGCCTGCAGGTTCTTGCCGCCATTCAAGCCTGAGAAGGCCTTCACGCCGTAATTCCCGACCGTCACCCGGTGGCCGAAGACCAGCGAGACGACGTCGTAGAGCATGAAGGCCAGGAAGATGCCGGTGACGATCGAGCCCCTGCGGCGTTCCTGGGCGAGCTGCAGGGCGATGGGGAAGGTGATGAGGAGCTCCAAGCCGGCCCGCAGGGTCGAACCGGGAGCGTAGGACCAGAACACGGTCATCAGGCAGTAGAGCGGGAAGATCAGCATCTTCCAGTGATCGCGCAGGCCCTCGATCATCGAGGCGGAGTTGCGGAGCAGCAGGACGCCCGAAACCGCCAGCAGGATCATCGGCCCCTTGTTGCCGATCTGCGGGCCGAACAGCATGCCGAGAAAGGCGGCGCAGGACAGCCACAGCTCAGGCGAGCGCAGGTTGGCGCCCAGTCCGATCAGGTCTTCGCCGAGATGTCCCAGGGCGGGACCGGCGGGGGCCTGCACGGCGAAGCGCCGCGAACCCGCTGTCGCCAATGCGTATCGGCGATTCATGCACTGACTCCTGGCGTGACGACGAACCTTCGACGAGTTTGCGCCACGGTAGCGCGCAGGGTCCTGATAAAGGCCTTACGCGGTTGCAACCGGTCTCAGCATAGCAGCAATCCCGGCGCCATCATGTCAGAAGTCCGGTTTCCAGGCGCAAAACGGAACTCGGGCGGACGCCTGAGGCGCCCGCCCGAGCCTACGCACCCCCTACAGACGCCACTTGCCCCCTACTGAAGCAACTCACTTACGCTACTCACTCACGCTACTTACGCACGCAACTTGGCTGCCCAACGGCGCCCGGCTCCTTCGGCGCTCCTCGATCACGATGAGTTTGGATTGAAGCAATCCAAACTCATGAACGTGATCTATTTCAAACATTAGAGCGGGATTTACGCGGAAAACCGGTATCCACTTTTCCGCATCCCGCTCTAGTAGAAGTTGAAGTCGCCGGTCCCCAGGTGGTGGCCGTTGGTGGAATTCACGGTGATCATGAAGTCGTGGTTCGTCGCCGCATCGTGGACCCGGTAGTAGCCGAGGTGCGAATTGGTCGGCGCATCGTGGTCCCAGCTCAGCGTCGAGCCCTTCGAGAAGCCCCCCAGCGCCAGGAAGTCGTTATCCGACGCGAACCACCCGCCGGCGCCGCCGAACGCGGTGACCGCCGCGACGACGCCCGTCGACGTCGTGTTCAGCGAGGTCAGCTTCAGGGTGAAGGACTCGGTGGTCGAGTGGCCGGTCAGCGTGACCGGCGCGGGCGCGGGGGTCGACGTGGACGCGGCGGTGACCGTCAGGTTCACCGTCCCGGCCACCGGGCTCGTCACATGCCCGTCGCTCACATAGTAGGTGATGCTGTCGGAGCCGGTGTAGCCGGCCTTGGCCGTGTAGGTGACTACGCCGTTGGTCAGGGTGACCGTGCCGTGCGGGTTGGCGCCCATGGCCACGCCGGTGACGGTGAGCTTGTCGCCGTCCGGATCCGTGTCGTTGGCCAGCAGGGTCGCGGCCGAGATCGACACCGAGGCGCCTGACTTCACGGTCGCGGAGTCGCTCACGACGACCGGCGCATCATTCACGGCCGTCACGGTCAGGTTGATCGTCGCGACGTTGCTGTCGATCTTGCCGTCGTTGGCCTTGAAACTGAAGCTGTCCGAGCCGCTGTAGTTGGCGGTCGGCGTGTAGGTGTAACCGCCGCTGGAGTTGACCGTCACCACGCCGTGCTGCGGCCCGGAGACGACGCTGTAGGTCAGCGCGTCCCCATCCGGGTCGACGGCCGAGACCGTACCGGAGATCGCCTTGTCCTCGGCGCCGGCCGCCGAACCGCCGGTCGCCACGGGGGCGTCATTCACCGGCGTGACGGTCAGGGTGACGGTGGCGACATTGCTGTCGACCGAGCCGTCATTGGCCTTGAAGGTGAAGCTGTCCGGTCCGTTGTAGTTGGCGTTCGGCGTATAGACGTAGGTCCCGGCGCCGTTCAGCGTCACCGTGCCGTGCTGCGGCCCGGAGACAACGCTGTAGGTCAGGGCGTTGCCGTCCTGGTCCGTGGCGGACAGCGAGCCGGACATGGCCTTGTCCTCTGCGCCGCTGATCGAGCCGCTGACCGTCACGGGCGCGTGGTTCACCGGCGGCGTCGTGGTGGTCGCCGGCGGCGTGGTGGTCGACGTGACCGGCGGAGGCGTGGTCGTGGTCGGCGGCGTGCTGACCTGGCCGTTCAGCTGATAGGCATGGACATAGTCGATCGACATGGTCGCCGGGAACGGCGTGGTCGCATCCGCATTGCCCGGCCATGAACCACCCACCGCCAGGTTCAACACCATGTACATCGGCTGGTTCATGTCGGACGGCGTGGTCTGGCGGCCGACCTCGACGCCGTCGATGTACCAGACCAGGTAGTTCTGATCCCACAGCATGCCGTAGGTGTGGAACTGGTCGGGGTTGTCGAGGTGCGCCACCTGCTGCTGCGTGGTGCGAGCCGTGCTGTGGCTGGTCTGGTAGATGGTCGAGGGGTCTTTGCCGAGCTGCTCGAAGATGTCGATCTCGGGCGGCCAGCTGCCGTTGGCCGGCACCATCCAGAATGCGGGCCACAGGCCCTGCCCGGCGGGCAGCTTGGCCTTCACTTCAAAGTACCCGTACTGCTGGGCGAAGGTGTAGCGCGTGTTCAGCTGGCCCGAGGTGTACTGGTAGCCGGCCATGGCCGCGGAGACGGCTGCGGAAGCCGGCGCGGCGGTGATGTCCAGGATGCCGTTGTGCAGCGAGAAGGGATTGACCCCGAGCGGGGTGGTCCCGGTGCCGGTGTAGTCGGCGTCGACGTAGATCTGCTGCTCGCCGTTGCTCGACAGGGTGCGGCCCTGGATCGGGTTGCCGCCGTACATGGTCCGCCAGGTCCCGGCCGAGCCCTTGGCCCCGGTGTTCAGGCTGAGGCTGTCGAATTCGTCGTCGAACGTCATGGTCAGCTTCGACGTGTCGAGCTGGAGCCTGAAGTCCGAGGCGGTGAAGTCTGAAAGCTGGTGGTTGCGGAACAGCACCTCGTCGCCCGTCGGCAGGTTCAGCGCCACATCCGCTCCTTGCTGGACCATCAGACCCTGCACCTGGCCGAAGCTGGTCAGGCCGAAGTTGTCCAGGCGCACGGTGTCGACGCCGTTCTGGAAGTCGGTGATCGCATCGTGGCCGCCCCCCTGGGACATGACGAAGATGTCCGCCCCAGCCCCGCCGGTAAGGATGTCGTCGCCGCCCTTGCCGTCGAGGATCTGAGCGCCGGCTGACCCCGAGATGATGTTGCCCAGCGCGTTGCCGCCGCCGTAGGTCTGGTTGTTGAGGAGCGTCAGGTTCTCGATGTTGGCGCCGAGCGTGTAGGACACGGTGGTCACCACCGTGTCGACGCCCTCGTTGGCGTTCTCGATCGCCAGGTCGTGGATGTCGTAGATGTTGTAGGTGTCGTCCCCGGCGCCGCCCTTGAGGATGTCGCCGCCCCCGGCGCCGCGGAAGCTGTCGTTGCCAACGGTCCCGATCAGCGTCTCGGACGCCGTTGTTCCATAGAACCCTCGGTTCGTCGCGCCGCCTATCGCCAGCTGTATGCCGCCTGCACCTGTCAGGTACTGAGCCATCGAGCCCCCATGTCCACCTGCGAGTGCGGAAGACGCACCGGTCTAGCTGCCGGCGCTTGAAGTTCCGCCTCGCCTTCACGCAGGAAGATGGGGCTTCAAGATTAAATTAGTGCGCAATCCCATGGTAAAATAAATTAAGCATGTGGGACACATTGTCGCTATACTAGACTTTACCAAGACAAATTTTGGCATTCTGTAGGCTTGGTGAAATCTATGGCAGGGTTAATCGCTGATTTACTGTGGTACATGGCGGAATGTCTCGCCCCTGCGGCAGGGCGCCGCATCTATACCCAAATGGTCAGGGGCCTGGATCGCGGAACGGGCGCCGCGAACGATCAGCCGCGGCGCCCGCCCGGGCGTCGCGCTACGACCTCGCTCCGAAAGCCTGGCTAGAGGTAGAAGTCGCTGGCCTGGAGGCTGGAGATGCCCAGCACCTTGAACTGGAAGTCCGCCACGCCGTCGCCGTTGACGTCGCCGGAGACGATCAGGTCGGGGCCCGAGGCGACGTAGTGCAGCTCGCCGGCATGGTTGGTGAAGGCCCCGGTCCCCAGGAAGCTGAAGGCCTGGTCGCCGCCGCTGATCGTGTTGGCGTCCACCTGGTTCAGCCGGATGCGGTCGCCCTCGACGCGGTTGAAGTCGGTGATCACGTCTTCCTGGCCGGCCAGTCCGAACTCGGAGATGTCGGTGAAGATGAACGTATCCGCTCCGGTGCCGCCGGTCATGATGTCCGTGCCGACGCCGCCGGTGAGGCTGTCGGCCCCGCCATTGCCCTTCAGGATGTCGTTGCCTGCACTGCCGCTGAGGGCGTCCCCGCCGGCGCCGCCGGTGATCGTGTCATTACCAGCTTGGCCGTTGACCAGCTGGCCATTGGTGCGGGCGGAGTAGTCGTAGACGTCATTGCCGGCCGTGCCGTTGGTGAATGTCGAGGCCTGGGTGGCGATGGTGACGTTCACCGTGCCGGGCGTGGTCACATGACCGTCGCTGACGGAATAGGTGAAGCTGTCGGTCCCGGTGTAGCCCACCGTCGGGGTGTAGGTGACCACGCCACCCACGAGCTGCACCGTCCCGTGCGGGCTGGCTCCCATGGCCACGCCAGTAATGCTGAGGACGTCCCCGTCCACATCGCTGGCGTTGCCCAGCAGGGCCGCGACCGTGAAGGACACCGAGCCGCTGGCGGCGGCGTTGGCGCTGGATGCGGCGACCACCGGAGCGTCGTTCACCGGGGTGATGTTCAGGGTCATGCTGGCAGGGGCGGAGGTGTCGTGCCCGCCATTGGCCGTCCCGCCGTTGTCCTGCACCTCGAAGGCGAAGCTGGCGTAGCCCGCGCCATTGGCGTTGGCCGCCGGAACAAAGGTCAGCTTGCCCGCGGCCAGGTCAGCGACGCTGACGCTCTGGCCGGCGACGGCGGCTGCGCCGTTGTAGAGCAGGGACCCCGCCCCAGGCAGGCCGGTGATGATCACCGCCGCCAGGCTGTTGGCCGGGTTGTCGTGGCTGTCGGAGAACTGGAAGTCCGCCGCCGCGAACACCTTGGTGGTGTCCTCGTTGAACGTCGCCGATGACGCCAGGGCCGTGGGCGCCTGGCTCGTCGGATTCACCGTCAGCGAGATCGTGGCGGCGCTGGAGTCCGCCTGGCCGTCGTTAGCCTTGAAGGTGAAGCTGTCCGCGCCGCTGTAGAAGGCTGCGGGAGTGTAGCTGTAGGTTCCGTCCGGATTGAAAGTGAGCGCCCCGTGCGCCGGGCCCGACACCAGGGCGTAGGTCAGGCTTGGGCTATCCACGTCCGTAGCGAAGGCCTGGCCGATGATCACGCCGCCTTCGGCGCCCGACGCCGCACCGACGTTCGCCACCGGGGCGTCGTTCACCGGCGTGACGGTGACCGTGTAGGTATAGGAATTGGAGCCGCCGTGGCCGTCCGAGACGCTGAAGCCGAAGCTGTCGGAGCCGTTGTAGTCGGCCGCCGGCGTGTAGCTGAACGTCCCGTCGGCATTCACCGTCGCCGAGCCGTGCACAGCGGCGCTCCCGAGCGCGTAAATCACAGTGTCGCCGTCGGCGTCGCTGGCCGTCGGCAGCGAGCCGGTCAGCGTCGTGTCCTCGTTGGTCGAGCCGGATCCGTCGGACGCCACCGACTGGTGGTTCCCCGAGCTGACCGTGAGCGACACGGTCGCGGTGTTGGAGTCCAGCGACCCGTCGTTGGCCTTGAAGGTGAAGCTGTCAGGCCCGGCGTATCCTGCTGTCGGGGTGTAGCTGAACGAACCGTCCGGGTTGAAGGTCAGCGTCCCGTTCTGGGGACCGGCGACGAGGGCGTAGGTGAGGCTCGGGCTGTCGATGTCGGTCGCCACGGCCTGGCCGCCAGCGCTCATGTCCTGCATGAGCGACAGGGAGCCATTCGCCGCCACCGGCGCGTCGTCCACCGGCGTGACCGTGACGGCGTAGGTATAGGAATTGGATCCGCCGTGGCCGTCTGACACGGTGAAGCCGAAGCTGTCGGCGCCGTTGTAGTCGGCCGTGGGGGTGTAGCTGAAGGTCCCGTCCGCGTTCACCGTCGCCGAACCGTGCGCCGCGCCACTCGCCAGGGCGAAGGTCACCGTGTCGCCGTCGGTGTCGCTGGCCGTCGGCAGCGAGCCTGTCAGCGTCGCGTCTTCATTGACCGAGCCCGAGCCGTCGGCCGCTACGGGAAGGTGGTTCGCCGGAGCGATCGTCAGGCCGATGGTCGCGGTATTGGAGTCCAGCGAGCCGTCGTTGGCCTTGAAGGTGAAGCTGTCCGCGCCGGAGTAGCCCGCCGTCGGCGCGTAGTTGAACGTGCCGTCCGGATTGAAGGTCAGGGTCCCGTGCAGGGGACCGGTGACCATCTCATAGGTCAGGCTCGGCCCGTCGATGTCGGTCGCCACGGCTTGGCCGTTGATGGGCGTGTCCGGGAGCACGGAGACCGTGCCATCGCTCGCCACCGGGGCGTCGTCTACCGGATTGATGGTCAGGGAAACGATGGCGGTGTTGCTGTCGAGGGCGCCGTCGTTGGCCTTGAAGGAGAAGCTGTCGGCCCCGTTGTAGTCGGCGCCCGGCGTGTAGACGTAGGAGCCGTCCGGATTGAAGGTCAGGCTGCCGTGCGCCGGACCCTGAACCAGGGCGTAGGTGAGGCTGGCGCTGTCCACGTCGGTGGCGACCGCCTGGCCGGCGATGGCGCTGTCTTCGTTGCCCGAAGCGGAGCCGTTAGCCGCCGCCGGGGCATCGTTCACCGGATTGATGGTCAGGGAGACGATGCCGGTGTTGCTGTCGAGGGCGCCGTCGTTGGCCCTGAAGGAGAAGCTATCGGCGCCGTTGTAGTCGGCCAGCGGCGTGTAGACGTAGGAGCCGTCCGGATTGAAGGTCAGGCTGCCGTGGGCCGGTCCCTGGACCAGCGAATAGGTCAGGCTGGGGCTGTCCACGTCGGTGGCGACCGCCTGGCCGCTGATGACGCTGTCTTCATTGCCCGACGCAGAGCCGGCGGCGGCCACCGGGGCGCTGTTCACGGGGTTGACGGTCAGCGAAATGGTGGCCGCGCTGGAATCCAGCGACCCGTCGTTGGCCTTGAAGGTGAAGCTGTCGGCGCCGTTGAAGTCGGCGACGGGCGTGTAGGTGTAGGAGCCGTCCGGATTGAAGGTCAGGCTCCCGTGCGCGGGCCCCTGGACCAGGGCGTAGGTGAGACTCGGGCTGTCGACGTCGGTGGCGACCGCCTGGCCGGTGATCGGTGCGTTCTCATTGCCCGCCGCTGATCCGTTGGCCGCCACCGGCGCGTCGTTCACCGGGGAGACCGTCAGCGAGATGGTCGCGGTGTTGGAGTCCAGCGCGCCGTCGTTGGCCTTGAAGGTGAAGCTGTCGGGGCCGTTGTAATCGGCGAACCCCGTGTAGCTGTACGAGCCGTTGGGATTGAAGGTCAGGGTTCCATGGGCCGGGCCCTGGACCAGGGCATAGGTCAGGCTCGGGCTGTCCACGTCTGTGGCGACCGCCTGGCCGGTGATCGCCGTGTCCTCGGCTCCCGATGCCGAGCCGTTCGCGGCGACGGGCGCATCATTCACCGCGGTGACCGTCAGGGCGATTGTCGCCGTGTTGGAGTCCAGCGAGCCGTCATTGGCCTTGAAGGTGAAGCTGTCCGCGCCGTTGTAGTCGCCGACCGGCGTGTAGATGTACGAGCCGTTCGGATTGAAGGTCAGGGCGCCATGGGCCGGGCCCTGGACCAGCGAATAGGTCAGCGTGGGGGTGTCCACGTCTGTGGCGACCGCCTGGCCGTTGATGACGACGTCTTCAGCGCCGGAGGCCGAGCCGGCGGCAGCGACCGGGGCGTCGTTCACCGGGGTGACGGTGAGGCTCACCGTGGTGATCCCGGACTGGGATCCGCCGTTGCTGGCGCGGTAGGTGAAGCTGTCCGCGCCGTTGTAGTCGGCGACGGGCGTGTAGAGGAAGCTGCCGTTCGCGGCGAGGCTCAGGGTTCCGTGCGCGGGGCCGGTCACCAGCAGGGCGGAAAGGGCGTAGCCCGCCGGATCGGCGTCGTTGGCCAGCACGCCCGTGGCGGCGGCGACGGTGAGCGCCGAGTCTTCAGCGGTTGAATAGCTGTCCGCGGTCGTCGTGGGCGGCGATGGCGCAACGGAATTGACGAAGACGAAGTCGCCGGCCTGCAGCACGGCTGTACCTGAATAGGTGACGACGAAGCGGCCATGGAAGGCGCCGTCGGTGACCTCGTAGGTGTGCTTGTTGTTGGTGACGGAGACCTGGGCCAGGGTCGCGCCGGCGCCGAAGCCGGTGAGCTGGATCACATCGTCGCCGGCCACCGCGCCGTTGCCGGCGCCGGTGAAGTCGGTGACCACGTCATAGGTCGGCGAGGTGAGGTCGGTCTTGGCGAAGACGAACGCATCCGCCCCCGCGCCGCCGGTCAGGGTGTCCGAGCCGGCGCCGCCCTGCAGCACGTCATTGCCGTTGGCCCCGTTCAGGACGTCGTTGCCGCTGCCGCCGGTGATGGTGTCGTTGCCGTCATTGCCGTTGACCAGCTGAGGGCCGGTGCGGGCGGAAAGGTTGATGACGTCGTTCCCTGACCCGCCGGCGGTGTAGGTGGAGGTTCCGCCCGCGGCGACGACTGTGACGTTGACTGTCCCGGTGGAGGTCACGTGGCCGTCGGAGACGGTGTAGGTGAAGCTGTCCGCGCCGGAATAGCCGGTCGTGGGCGAATAGGTGATCACCCCGCCGACCAGCTGCACGGTCCCGTGCGGGCTGGCGCCCATGGCCACGCCGGTGATGGTCAGGGGATCGCCGTCGGCGTCGGTGTCGTTGGCCAGCAGCGTCGCGGGCAGGATGTTCAGCGAGTCGCCCGCCGTGGTGGTGACCGCGTCGGCGCCAGCCACGGGCGGGTGGTTGGCGGCGGTGATGGCGATGGTGGCGCTGGCGGTTGCGGCCAGGTCCCCGCCGCCGGTGTTGCCGTTGTCGTGCACGGTCAGGGCCAGGCCGGTCGAGGCGCTGACATGCGCGTTGTTGTCGATGTAGCCCAGCGTGCTGGTCCCGCCGGAGCCGAGCAGGGCGTTGATCTGGGCCAGCGTCCCGGTCAGCGTCAGGGTCGAGGTTCCCGAGCCGCTCACGCCCGCGCCGCTGTCGCCGGCCGCGGCGTTCAGCACCCCTTCGCCCACCGCCAGGGTCACCGTCATCGGGCCGGAGCCGGCGTCGACATCGGCGATCGACAGGCCCGTCCCCTTGAGCGACAGGCTCGAGCCCTGCAGGGCGCTGTAGCCGGCTCCGACCGTCGCGGTCGGCGCATCGTTCACCGGATTGACCGTCAGCGAGACGGTGGCGGTGTTGGAATCCAGCGAGCCGTCGTTGGCCTTGAAGCTGAAGCTGTCGGCGCCGTTGTAGTTGCCGACCGGCGTGTAGACGTAGGAGCCGTCCGGATTGAACGTCAGGGCGCCGTGGGCGGGGCCCTGGACCAGCGCATAGGTCAGGCTCGGGCTATCCACGTCGGTGGCGACCGCCTGGCCAGAGATGGCCGCGTCTTCATTGCCAGACGCCGCGCCGTTGGACGCCACCGGGGCGTCATCGACCGAATTGACGGTCAGCGAGATGGTGGCCGTGTTGGAATCGATGATCCCGTCGTTGGCTTTGAAGGTGAAGCTGTCGGGGCCATTGAAGTTGGCGACCGGCGTGTAGACGTAGGAACCGTCCGGATTGAACGTCAGGGCGCCGTGCGCGGGCCCCGAGACCAGGGCGTAGGTGAGGCTCGGGCCGTCCACATCCGCCGCCAGGGCCTGGCCGGTGATGACGCCGTCCTCGTTGGCGGAAGCGGATCCGTCGGACGCGACGGGCGCATCATTGGTCCCGGCGACCCCGATGGTGATCTGGGCCAGGTCGGTCAGGCCGTGGGCGTCAGCGACCTGGTAGGTGAAGACGTCGCTGGCCGACGCGCCCTGGGCCAGGGCCTGGGTGGCGGGGCGGCTGTTGTCCAGGTCGTAGCTGTAGCTTCCGTCGGCCTGGATGGTGAGCGCGCCATAGGTTCCTTGGATGACGGTCGCGCCCGAGACGCCCTGAAGGGCGCCGCCGGCGGCCTCGGTCCCGGTGCGAACGCCGGTCACAGCATGGGTGTCGCCCAGCGGCGTGTCGGCGTCGGTGTCGTTGGCGAGGACGTTGCCGCTGGCGTTGGCGACGCCGGCTACGGGCGTCCCGTCCGCCAGGACCCCCGCCTCGGTGACAGCGGCTGCGTCATCGACGCCGATGGGTGCGTCGTTGGCGATCTGGCTGGCCGAGAAGGCGCCGTTGGCGAACTGGAAGGTCTCGACGTTGGTGACGCTGTCCGCGCCGTCGCGGCCGGCTTGCGGGTCCGTCAGGGTGGTGACGCCACCGACAGTGTTGATCGAATAGTCGACCCAGTTTCCCGAGAAGACCGCGACGTCGCCGCCGCCGGCGCCGCCGTCGATGGTATCATTCCCGCCGCCGCCGGTGAGGATGTTCTCTCCGCTGTTTCCGGTGATCAGGTTGTCGAGGCTGTTGCCGTTGACGTTGACGTTGGCGCCCTGGCCTGGGGCGTAGTCGGCCAGCGTCAGGCTGCGCACGCCGCCGCCGGCGATCGCCGAGCCGTCGGCGAAGCTGGTGGCCAGGTTGAGCGTCAGCGCGGCGGAGTTGGCGTTGGCCTGGACGGTGAGCCCCT
>FTHA01000691.1_pt1 | contig 15354 bp, 13 predicted proteins | sample 1640771 | NCBI WGS metagenome assembly FTHA01 (sample SAMEA3914789, study PRJEB12502) | metagenome | biome: forest; material: soil | place: Canada | collected 2011-07-03 | depth 0.3 m | reverse complement strand
TAGGTTCCGCGCCTTCCAAAGCCGGCCCCAAGCACCCGTAGCTCAGCTGGATAGAGCGCAGCCCTCCGAAGGCTGAGGTCACAGGTTCGAATCCTGTCGGGTGCGCCAGCTGCAGATCGTCCCGCCAGGCGACGGCTGTAGCAGTGCGAAGCGCTGGGCGCCCAAACCTTGACCCCGAATCGTTCGGCGACAGTCGCGAAGGTTGAAGGCCATGTCCGCCCGCCTCGTGTGTTCCAGTTGACGTGACACTGTATCGGCATTCAATGAGCGACGTTATCGGTCCCTAGGAAGCGCCATGACCCGCATCCCCTATCCAGACGTCTCTCAGATGACCGGCGAGAAGAAGGCAATGATGTCCGGGGGCCGGGTGCTCAATGTCGTGCGCATGTCCATGCATGTGAACGACACGCTCTGGAGCGCCCAGTCGAGGCTGGGCCACGCCACGGTGTTCGGCGCCGACATGGAAGAGCGGCTTCGTGAGGTGCTGATCCTGCGGGTCGCATACCTTTCCGATAGCGAATACGAGCTGTTCCATCACCTCTCGATCGCGCGCCGCCTGGGCCTGGGCGAGGACAAGATCGACGCGCTGCGCACGGGCGACTTCGCGCTGCTCTCGCCCGAGGAACGGGCGGTGGCGGAATTCACCTCGGAGGTGCTGCTGGACATCAGCCCGAGCGACCGGACGCTGGCGGCCGTGCGTGCGCTGTTCAGCGACGCGCTGGTGATGGAGATGGTGCTACTGATCGGCAGCTACATGACGACCGCGCGGGTGATCGCTGTCAGCGGCATCGAGTGCGACACGAACGCAGTGGAAGCCTGGTCGGAAGAGTCCTGATCCTGGCGGTCAGGCGTAGAAGGCGAAGAACCGGGCCTCGAGGCTCGCGCGCGGGCGGGCATCTTCATGGCCGGGCACGTCGAACCCGGTGTGGAAGGGCTGCACCGCCTGGGGATCGGCGGAATCGTAGCCCACGAACACCAGGATGTCCTCGGCGCCCATGTCCGAGGCGTACCACCAGCGGTGGCCGGACCCGTAGCGGCAGCTTCGAGCCTCGATGCTTTCGAGGGCGGTGTCCTTGTCGCCGATGATGGCGTCGTAGAACACCACGTCGGAGCGAGGGACCGACTGCCGGTCGCAGAGCGCCAGGAGATTGTCCTGCGGCGGATCGCTCACCGTCCGCCAGGTCTGATAGAGCACGACGCGGCTCCAGGGCGCGATCGGCCGCTCCGCCGCGGCCAGGCTGAAGTCGAGGAACCGGGCGATCGACTGGTCCGTGACGTCCAGATGGATGAACCCTGCCGCGCCGGCCCAGCTCTGGCGCTTGGACCGCGCGCTGAACCGGACATTGAGTCCCGTGGCCTGGGGGATCAGGTCCCGGGCGCCGCTGAGGTCCTGGATCAGCGGCAGGAGCTCGTCGTAGTAAGCCTTGTTGATCGGCGGCAGGCCGACCTGGTTGACCGTGTTCGTGTCGGCCATTTCCGGGCTGTGGGCGACGCGGCTCCTATGCGACGCCAGCACGAAGCCCTGCCGATCGAGCGATATCTCCTCGCGGGCCGCGCGCATGTCGTGGATGGCCACCTCATGCGCTTCGAGGGGCATCAGGTTCAGCTCGGGGCTGATAAGGTCGAAACGCCCGCGCGCCAGGGTCGGGTCGAAGTAGTTCACGGACGCCTTCACGGTGGTGGCGACATCGGCGGCAAGCATCGTTGACCTCTCTGCGGCTCCGGTCCCGTCTCGCCTCTCAGCCGGGCCGCGTCAATGCGCCTGCCACTCCCGGCGCATCAGGGCGACGCCAAGGGCGGACAGCACGGACGGAATTGCGAGCAGGGCGAGGATCGAGACCGTGGACAGCTGCATCGAGATCAGCCACGCCCCGGCCAGGGGCGCCACAATCGATCCCACGCCGCCGACGAGCAGCGCCCAGGCCACGCCCGTGGCCTTGATCGCGGGTGGGTAATAGGCGGCCGACAGGGCGTTCAGCGACAGCTGGGCCCCGGAGACGCCGGCGCCGATCAGCAGCAGCAACACGATCCAGAACGGGCCGCTCGGCGCGATCGTGAACAGCAGGAGACTGACGGCGGACAGGCAGAACCCGCCGACGAGCGCCGATCTGGTTGCGCCGCGGTCCATGAACCGGGACATCAGCAGGCCGCCGACCACGCCGCCGGCCTGGATCAGCACCGCGCCCCGCAGCGCCGCCTCCATGCTCCATCCCGAACGCTGGAGCAGGGTCGGCAGCCAGCTGATCAGGACATAGAGGTTGAACAGGTTGAGGGCGAGCATCCCCCACAACAGCAGGGTCCGCGCCCGGAACGTCGGGTTCAGGAGGTTGAGCGGCGAGGCCTTGGGTTGGCTTCCTGGCGGCGGCAGACGCACGGTCGAAGGATCCACCTCGGGCGCGACCCTGGCGAGGATGCGGGCGATGCGGGGATCAGACGGGCGCCGGGCGATCAGGAATTTCAGCGACTCGGGCGCCAGCAGCAGGACGAGCAGAGCGATCAGCAGCGGTGTGGCGCCGCCGATCAGGAACGCGCCGCGCCACCCGAACGCGTCCAGCACCGGCGGCGCGATGAAGCCGGCGGCAAAGGCGCCGATGGGCGAAGCGATGTTCATCAGCCCCATCACCAGGGATCGCTGCGCCAAGGGGGCGTACTCCGACGTGAGCGCGGCGCAGCTGGGGATGCCGGCTCCCAGCGCCAGGCCGGTGAGGAAGCGCCAGGCCACGAATTGCCCGGGACTGGCCGCCAGGGCCGTGCAACTCGTGGCGACGCCGATGGCGACCGCGGCGGCGACCAGCATGGTCTTGCGGCCCAGCCGGTCTCCAAGCGGCCCGATCAGGCCCGAACCGACCGATATGCCGATGACCACCGCCGACAGGGCGAGCCCGAAGCTCGACGGCGGCAGCGACCAGCCGCGCGCCAGCGAAGGGACGGCCAGGGCCATCACCTGGATGTCGTAACCGTCCACCAGCAGCGTCGCGGCGCAGAGTACGGCCACCAGGATCTGGATCGGCGAAATCGGCCGTTGGTCGATCAGCTCACCGAGCTCGACCACGCCTTCGGCTCCATCCGCCATCCGCTCCCCCTTGAAGTTGGGTGACTGATGGCATGAACCGAGTCAGCTCGCGAGGCCCTTGGTGATGGGCCCCAGGGACCGCCGCGGGCGTCCCGCGGCCCTTACCGCTTGAAGCTGTACGGCGCAGGGTATCTCATGGGCGGCGCAAAGGCCCGGTTCCAGGGCCGTGGAGGGAAATATGAGGGCAGTTCCAAGCATCCTGGTGGCCGCGTTGCTTTCGACGGCGGGGCTTTCAATGGCGGGCGCGGCGAGCGCCGCCGTTCCGCTGGAGGCGCGGGTCGCGGCCGTGGAGGATCGGCAGGCGATCGAGCAGCTGGTGGCGGGCGATTACGTGCGCGCGCTGGATTCCCATCAGTGGACGGACTATGCGGCGACCTTCACCGAGGACGGCGAGCTGTCGGTGTTCGGCCAGACCATGAAGAGCCGCGCGGCGATCCTGAAGTTCTTCACGACGCCGCGCCCCACCCTGGGGCCGGGGACCAAGATCAGCCACATCATCTCCAATCTCTCGTATCGGATCGCGGGCGGCAAGGCCTCCGGCGGGGCCTACTGGCAGGACATCGGGATAGCGCCCAATGGCCTGCCCGGCGTGCTGAGCGCGGGGCACTATGACGACGCGCTGCGCAAGGTCGGTGGCCACTGGAAGTTCGCCAAGCGCACCATCGTCACCGACTTCGCAGCGCCTGCAGAGACGCCGCCGGCGAAATAGGCCCGACGGAACGCGACCTGTCGCGCGTCAGCCGTTGACCGTGGTTTATTAGGTTGATATCAACTTATCTATGGCGAGCAGGAGAATGACCATGATCAAGGTAAGTGGATTTCGTTCGGTCCCGCCCTTCGCCCAGGGCCTGGTGCGCGACTTTCGGGTGCGTTGGGCGCTGGAAGAAGCGGGCCTTCCCTACGAGGAACTGCTGATCGGACAGGAGGACCAGGGGACCGAGAGCTATCGGGCGCTCCAGCCGTTCGGACAGGTGCCGGCCTATCAGGAGGACGGGTTCGCGATGTTCGAATCCGGCGCCATCGTGCTGCACATCGCCGAGCAGTCCGAGGCGCTGATGCCCAAGGACGCCAAGGGTCGCGCGCGGGCGATCACCTGGATGTTCGCCGCCCTGAACACCATTGAGCCGCAGGTGCAGAACCTCGCAGCGATCGACCTGTTCGCGGCCAGCGAGGACTGGGCCCGGCAACGCCGCCCAAAGGTGGTCGAGGCGGTGACGACGCGGCTGGCGGACCTGTCGGCCGTCCTTGACGGGCGGGACTATCTCGAGGGCCGCTTCACCGCCGGGGACCTGTTGATGACGACGGTGCTCCGCATCCTGCGCCACACCGACCTGGTGCAGCAGGCGCCGGCGCTGGAAAACTACCGCCTGCGGTGCGAGGCGCGGTCGGCGTTCGGCAAGGCCATGGCCGACCACATGGCGTCATTCGCGGCCAACGCCCCGGCGGCGGCCGCCTAGTCGTCGAGGACGGGCCGGACCACGAGCTGTTCGAGCCTGGCCTGCCTGAGCACGGTGATCGGCGCGTCGACGCCGGCCGCCTGTTCGGTCAGCAGTCGGTGCAGATCGTCCACGCTGGTGACCGGCGCGCCGGCCCACTCCAGGATGACGTCGCCCTTGAGCATCCCGGCCGCGGCGGCCGGCCCATCGGCAAGCACTTCGGCGGCCATGACCGCCGTGTCGGCGCGGCCGAGACGGCGGGTCAGGCGGGCGTCAAGCGTCACGGTCTCGGCGTTGAGGCCCAGGCGCGCGCGCCTGACCCGGCCGTCGCGCATCAGCCGGGCGGTGACATCCAGCGCCGTGTCTGCGCCGATGGCGAAGCATAGCCCCTGGGCGCGGCCGATGATGGCGGTGTTGATCCCGACGACGCGGCCGGCGCCGTCCACCAGCGGACCTCCGGAATTGCCGGGATTGAGCGGCGCATCGGTCTGGACCACGCTCTCGATCAGCCTTCCGTTCGGCGCCCGGAGGGTGCGGCCCAGCGCGCTGACGATGCCGGCGGTCACCGTGGCCTGGAAGCCCATCGGGTTGCCGATGGCGATCACCATCTGGCCGACCCTGAGGCGGGAGGACGAGCCGAACTCGGCATAGGGCAGGCCCGACGAACCCAGCCGCAGGACGGCGAGGTCAGTGGCGCGGTCCATCCCGATCACCTCGGCGTCGAAGCGCAGTCCGTCGGTGAGACTGGCCGAGACCCTGGAGGCCCTCCCGACGACGTGGCTGTTGGTGAGAAGGTAGCCGTCGGGCGCGAACAGGACGCCTGACCCGGACCCGGAGCCGCCGGGGCCGGTGACGGAGATGTGGACGACGGCGGGACCGACGGTCTCGACGGCATGGATGACGCGGGAAGAGTAGGGATCGAGCGCCGCGTCGGGGCGCTCTGCACTATCGTAAGCCATGCCATGCAGGTGGTGGCCGCGGGGCGTTTCGTCCAGGGGCAGCCTAGAGGTCCGAAAACCGCGAGACAGCGCCCCCGGCGTTGGTGGATCATGTGGGCATGGAACTCGATCACGACGCCTGCTACCGCGCGATTTCGACTCGCGACGCGCGCTTCGACGGACAGCTGTTCACCGGGGTCAAGACGACCGGAATCTACTGCCGGCCGATCTGCCCCGCGCGCACCCCCAAAAGCGAGAACGTGGTCTTCTACCCCACCGCCGCGGCCGCCCAGGCGGCGGGGTTCAGGCCCTGCCTTCGCTGCCGGCCGGAGACCTCGCCCGACCTCGCCGCGTGGCGCGGGACATCCAACACCGTCTCGCGCGCCCTGGCCCTGATCGAGACGGGAGCGCTGGATGCTTCGGATGTCGAGGGACTGGCCGACCGGCTGGGCCTTGGCGAGCGGCAGCTGCGCCGCCTGTTCCGCCTGCACCTGGGCGCTTCGCCGATCGCGGTGGCCCAGACCCGCCGGGTGCTGCTGGCCAAGCAGCTGATCCATGAGACGCGCCTGCCCATGGCCGAGGTGGCCATGGCCTCCGGCTTCGGCAGCATCCGACGCTTCAACGAAACCTTCCAGACCCTCTATCATCGCCCGCCCGGCTCCCTGCGGCGGGGCAGGGCGACCGAGATTCCGGCCAGCGCCGGCGATGCGTTCTCCATCCGCCTGCCCTATCGGCCGCCCTATGACTGGGACGCGATGATCCGATTCCTGGGCCATCGCGCCATCCCCGGCGTAGAGGTCGCGGAGCGCGGACGGTACGCGCGCACGATCGCCATCGGGCCCGATCGTGGCGTCCTGGTGGTGCGCCCATCGTCCGGCGACCGGCTGGATGTCGAGATCCGCTTTCCGCGCCTGTCATTGCTGCCGGCCATCATCGCCCGGGTCCGGCGCGTCTTCGATCTTGCGGCCGATCCCTTGGCCATCGGCGCCCAGCTCGGCCAGGACAAGACCCTGCAGCCGCTGGTGGCGGCGCGTCCGGGCCTGCGCGTACCGGGCGCCTGGGAAGGGTTCGAGCTCGCCATCCGGGCCATCCTGGGCCAGCAGGTCACCGTCACGGCCGCCACCGCGCTGGCCGGCAGGATCGTGGCCGCTCACGGCGAGCCACTGCCGACCGGGATCGCCGGCGCGATCGAGGGCCTGACCCATGTCTTTCCGGCCCGGCGGCCCTGGCTGGGGCCGACCTCGCCACCCTGGGCATGCCTCGCGCCCGGGCCGCTTCGCTCTCTGCGCTGGCCGCCGCTGTGCTGGCCGACCCCACGATCCTTGGACAGCGACGCTCCCTTGAAGAGGCGATCGCCCGGCTCAAGGCGCTGCCGGGCGTCGGCGAATGGACTGCGCAGTACATCGCCATGCGCGAGCTGCGCGAGCCGGACGCCTTCCCGCACGGCGACGTCGGCCTGATGCGGGCTCTCGCCGATGCAGACGGCCATCGTCCCGACGCCGCGGGGCTACTGGCGCGGGCGGAGGCCTGGCGGCCATGGCGGGCCTATGCCGCTCTGCATCTCTGGGCCTCTGAAGCGCCGGCTGCGGCCCGGGAGAAGATCCATGATCGACAGGCCGCCTGAAGACTTGCGCCTGGAACGGCGGCGGTCCCGCCCTTTCATCGGGTCGTGCTTCGCTGACTGGCTGCACACCAGGACGCGTGGCGGGCCCCGCTGACCTCCCAAGGCGTGCAACGAACCCATTGGGCAGCACGTTGAGCCGCCACACTGCCGCGCAACGCCGGCAGGCCAACAAGCCCAGGAGACTTCCATGCGCAGACATCTCATCCTCGCCGCCGCGGTTGCGGCGTTTGTCGCCGCGCCGGCCCTGACCTTCGCTGCCGACACGCCGGCGCAGGCCAGTGAAGACAAGGCTGAAGCCGCCGCCCACGTGGCCAAGACCAGCGCCCACCGCGCCAAGCACTCCGCAAAGAGGGCGCATCACCTGGCCAAGAAGGCCATCAGCAAGTCTGCCGACGCCGAGAAGAGCGCGGTAGACGCCAGCACCCCGGCCCATTAGCCGCTGCGACCTGGGTGGGGCCAGCGCCATTGCGGCGTTCGGCCCCACCCCACGATCCCAATTAATCCAACATCATAGATCGTTGGGTAACCTCTGAGAGCGATCTTCTGCAGGGCTGCGGGAGAACGGCTTCTTGCTCAGGGTCCTTATTTGCATAGGCCAGGACCACGATCTGCGTCTTGTGCTGGTGGCCGCAGTCATCTGCGCGTCAGCCTCGGCGCTGGCCTTCTGGCTCTACCGCAAGGGGTTGGACCGCCGCAGTCGCGGCGGCTGGGGCTGGTTCGCCTTTGGCGGAGCCGCCGCAGGGTACGGAATCTGGGCCACTCACTTCGTCGCCATGCTGGCCTTCGAGCCGGCGCTGAAGACCGGGTACCATCTCGGCGGCACGCTGCTGTCCCTGCTGTTCGGCGTGGTCGCGGCGGGGAGCGGGTTCGCGGTGGCTGCTCACCTGAAGGGACGGATCGGTGCGGTCTGCGGCGGTGTGGTCCTGGGCGTGGGGATCGGCCTCATGCACTTCACCGGCATGGCGAGCTTCCAGACCCAGGGAGTGTTGATCTGGGACCAAGGCTATGTCGCGGCCTCGCTCGGCCTCGGCGTGATCCTCGCGATAGCCGCCCTGCTGGTCGCCGGCGATCAACCCGACCTCAAGCGAGGCGGCTGGGGAGCCGTGGTGCTGGTGATCGCGATCTGCGCGCTGCACTTCACCGCCATGGCGGCGGTGACCATCCTTCCGGATCCGACCAAACACATCCCAGCCGCCCTGGCTGAGCGCGGCCTGATGGCCGGCGCCATCGCCGGACTAGCCGTGCTGGTGATGGCCGGCGCTCTGGTCGCGACCGTCCTGGAAGCCCGAAATCGCCACAGCGCCCTAGTGAAGCTGCGCCTGGCGACCGACGCCATGCCCGCGGCGCTCGCCGTCTATGACGCCGACGACCGCCTGATGGTGTGGAACGCCCGCTACGAGCGGATCGTCCCTGGCGGCGGCAAGGTGCTGAGACAGGGCATGACCTTCGACGAGTTGCTGAGCCACTATCGCATCGATGCCACCGCCGTCGCGGAGGAGAAGGTCCGGCGCCGGGCGGGGGTGTCCTCCGTCCAACAGTTCGCCAAGGATCTCTGGATCAGGATCGAGAACATGCCAACGGCCGACGGAGGGGTGGTGACCGTCGGCGTCGACGTCAGCAGCCTGAAGCGGGACCAGGAGGCGTTGCAACACGCCTTGCAGCAGGCCGAGGCCGGGAGCCGCGCCAAGAGCGAATTCCTGGCCAACATGAGCCACGAGATCCGCACGCCGCTCAACGGGGTGGCGGGCGTTGCCGACATCCTCGCCGGAACGACGCTCGATGAGCGCCAGGCCGGATTGGTCGAAGTCATCCGCAACTCCGCCCGCCAGGTCGACTCCCTGCTCGGCGACATCCTGGACCTGTCGAGCCTGGAGGCCGGGCGCACCAAGGTCGAGCGCCTCCCCTTCACCCTGGCCGCCACCATCCGCGACGCGGCCTTTCCGCATGCGGCGATCGCTGAGTCCAAGGGGATCGAGCTTGTCGTCGACCTGCCGCAGACAATGGAGACGACGGTCGAGGGCGACGCGATCCGCCTGAGCCAGATCCTGAACTCGCTGATCAGCAACGCCGTCAAATTCACCGAACGCGGCCAGGTGACGGTCGATGGTCGCGAACTCGACGGGGACCGCTTCCTGATCCGGGTGCGCGACACGGGCCCTGGCTTCGATCCTGCCGCCAAGGAGCTACTGTTCGAGCGGTTCACCCAGTCTGACAGTTCCGCCACGCGGCGCCATGGCGGAGCGGGCATGGGATTGGCGCTGGCCCGGCGGAGCGCCCAGCTGCTCGGCGCCGTGCTGGACTGCGACTCTACGCCGGGCGAAGGCACCGTGTTCACCCTGGAAGCGCCCTTGCCGAGAACCTCCGGCTCACAGCCTGAGGGCGCCGTTGCCCCGCGGTCCATGCTGGCTGCCGGGAGGCCGCTCACCGCGCTGATCGTCGACGACAATCCCACCAACCGGCAGATCCTCGAGCTGATCCTTGATCAGGTGGGCGCCAGCCACGTCTCGGTCGAGAACGGCCGCGAGGCCGTCGACGCCCACGCCCTGGGCGCCTTCGACGTGATCCTGATGGACATCCAGATGCCGGTGATGGACGGCATCGAGGCCACTCGCGAGATTCGCCGTGCGGAGGCGCAGAATGGCCGACCGCAGACGCCGGTCATCATCATCTCCGCCAATTGCCTTCCCGAGCAGGTCCTGGCTGGCCAGGAGGCCGGAGCGCAGCGTCACATGCCAAAGCCTGTGAACGCCGGCGTGCTGATCGAAGCTCTTGGGGACGTGCTCGATTCCCGGGCCCGCCAAGCCGCCTAGCTCGGCAAGGGTTCGCGCTGCGGCTCAGCTCGTTCAGACAGGTGAACCTCAGCTTAAGCCGCCGTCGCGGGCGGGTTCAGGGCCGCCCCCTATCCTGGAGCCATCGCAACTGCCCGAAGCGTGGGAGTGTTTCGGGCCCAAGATGGAGTTCCAGATGAACACCTTCGGAAAGATCGGCCTGGCGGCGGCGGCGGTTTGCGGCGTCGGTCTGGCCACTGCGGCGCCGGCTTCCGCGCAGGAGTGGCGTAACCGCGGCCATGACCATGGACGGTATGAGCGTTCCTGGGGCCACGACGGGCGCCGCGGGGATTGGCGACGCGACGGATGGCGGCGAGACTGGCATGGCTACGGTTACAGCTACGGACGGCCGTACTACGCCTGGCGTGATGGCTGCGGAACCTACTGGCGCTGGGACGCCTGGCGCGACCGTTATGTCCGGGTCACGCGCTGCTACTGAACCCGTTGATGCAGGCAGGGCCTGACCTCCAGAGGGTCAGGCCCGCCCTCGCGTCGCTCAGGGATGATAGGGGCCCAGCTCGCACCAGTAGCCGCCGGGCGTGCCGTCGTGGGCGGAGAACATGCCTGCGGCGATCCGGCAGTTGTCCTCGTTCCGCGCGTCCAGCCTGTGGGCGTTGAAGGTGGCCACGTGGATGCGGGCCTTGGCGGCCCTGTCGCGCTCATCTGGCGACATCGAAGGGGTGACCGCCCCGTGTCGATAGAGGGTGTATCGCGCCGCCTCCTGGCCGCACCCCGCAAGGGTGAGCAGCAGGGCCATCGCGGCAGCGACGCCCACGGGCACGCGCCGCAGTCCCAATAAGTCCCTCATGTCGGCCAGGCCCCTTCTTGCACGCTCAATCGTCGATACTCTGGTACGCGAGGGTCCAGAAGTCCGAATTGATCCCCGCCGGCTGGGGACCGAAGCCCATCCGCTGGATCATCAGTATCCCCACCATCTCCTCGAGCGGGTCCGAGGTCCAGCTCGTGCCGAAGGCCCCGTCCCAGCCGAACCGGCCGGGGGTCATGGAGATGTCCGTGCGCCGGGTCGCCACCGAGACGCCGAGGCCCCACCCCCGGCTGTCCCAGAACCCCGGGAAGAAGAGGGACACCCGCTTCTGTTCCGCGGTGAGCTGATCAGTGGTCATGGTATGGACGGTGGGCCGCGCGAGTATCCGCTCATCGCCCAGCCTGCCGCCATGCAGCATCATCCTGCCGAATGCTAGGTAGTCGTCCACGGTCGAGACCAGGCCCCCGCCGCCAGCCGGGAAGACCGGCGGCTGCGCCCACTGGCTGCTGGATCCGTCGCCGTCGTAGGTTTCCAGCTTGCCGGTCTGCGGGTTCACCGAATAGCAGCTGCCCAGCCGGTCCAGCTTGTCTGCCGGGACGCTGAAGCCGGTGTCCACCATGCCGAGCGGGTCGAAGATGCGCTGCTTGAGGAAGCGCTCCAACGGCATGCCCGCGGCGCGGGCGATGAGGACGCCCGCCACGTCGGATCCGGTGTGATAGAGCCAACGCTCCCCGGGCTGGTACATCAGCGGCAACGAGCCGAATTTCGCCATCCACGTATCGGGATCGTGGGGCGTCGGCGGCTTCAGGCCCATGATCTGGGTGTCGGTCATCGCCTGCTGGATCGGCGTTGGCGCGCTCCCCAGGGGGGCGATGACCATGCCGAAGCCCATGCGGAAGGTCAGCAGGTCCCGCAGGGTGATCGGGCGGTTGGCCGGGACGACGTCGTCCAGCGGGCCGTCGGCGCTCTTGAGCACCTTGCGGTTGGCGAGCTCGGGAAGCAGCCTGTCGACCGGCTCGTCCAGCCGGAGCTTGCCTTCCTCGACCAGGATCATCGCCGCGACGGCCGTGATCGGCTTCGACATGGAGGCGATGCGGAAGATGGAGTCTCGCCGCAGCGGGATATTGCGTTCGCGGTCCTGCAGCCCGACCACGTCGACATGGGTCTCGCCGCGCCGGTCGATCAGGGTGATGGCGCCGACCACTTCGCCCGAGTCGACGTAGCCCTGGACGACATCGTGCATGCGGACGAGCCGCGCGGCGGACAGCCCGCCCTTTGGAGACATCATGAGGTTGTTCCGTTCCTGGGGTCTGTTCCTGCGCCCCGGGGCTTCCCCTCCGGGCGGTGCGACTATGGGACGTCCAGCCGGCGCGGTCCACGCCCGCGAGCCTTCCAGGTGAATTGACTAGACGTCCCGACCAGCCCGGGCCTAGCTTCCCGCTCCACTGACCAAGGCGACCGGGGGCTGTCGGGCCGGGCTCCTCCAGGCTCCGACCGAGATCCGGCCCACCCTCCGGGCGGCAGGCGGGCGAGGACGGGCGAGCATGAGTGATCAGGACATCGGAACGGCGCCCGGATTCAGTGCGGCCATGGCGCCGGCGGCGACCGCCGCGTCGTCGCTGGCCTATGCGAGCAGCCAGATGAAGAGCGGTGGGCTCACCGTCTTCGACAGCCAGCTGAGCAAGCTCTATCTGCAGAACGCCCAGCCGGCGCTCGCCAGCGCCTTCGCCGCCGCCACGCCCGACCTTCCAGGATCGCTGCAGACGGTAGGCGGGCAAACCTACATCACCGTCGACATCACCGCCCGCAATGGCGACGGGGCCTCGCTCATGCCGGCGCTGCAGCAGGCGGGGCTGCTGAACGCGGAGAGCTTCCGCGGGATCGTCTCCGGCGAGATCAGCACCACCAACCTGGACGCGCTTCGCGCCGCCCTGGGCGGATCGACCGACGGCAAGGCCGACGATCTCGGATTCGCCCACGTCTCGGTGATGACCACCCACGCCGGGACCGTGACGACCCAGGCCGACGCCGCCGAACACGCCGATACCGCGCGCGCTACCTATGGCGTCGACGGGACCGGCATCATGATCGGTGTCATCTCGGACAGCTTCAACACCTCCAGCTCGGCCAGCACCCACATGGCCGGGGATATCGCCAGCGGCGACCTGCCGGCCGCGACCACCATCCTCGAGGATTCGGCGGGCGGCACCGACGAAGGCCGGGGTATGGCCCAGCTGGTGCATGACCTTGCGCCCGGAGCGTCGATCGAGTTCGCCACCGCCAACGGCGGCCAGGCCCACTTCGCCAACAACATCATCGCCCTGGCCAACGCCGGGGCCAAGGTCATCGTCGACGACGTCAGCTACTTCGCCGAGCTGGCCTATCAGGAAGGACCGATCGCCCAGGCCATCGACCAGGTGGCGGCCAGCGGCGTCAGCTATTTCAGCTCGGCCGGGAACGACTCCAACGGAACCAAGGTCACTGGCTACGAGGGCCTGTGGAACACCGGCGCGACCTATACCGGCGGCGGCGAGACCACAACGCTGATGCGTTTCGCCCCCGGCCAGGACTACCTGCCCATCACCATCCAGGGCGGCGAGGTGATCGTCCTGCAATGGAGCAATCCGGGCTCCTCGGCCGGAGGCTCAGGCGCCACGGCCGATGTCGACTTCTTCCTGACCAACCAGAACGGATCGTCGGTGAGGGCCTCCTCGACCGCCAACAACCTCGGCGGGGACCCGGTCGAGGTGATCGGGACGACAGGCCTGGCCGCCGGCACATACTACCTGCGCGTCGGCCTGTTCGCCGGCCCAGCGCCGTCAGAGATCCGGATCATGGCCGAGGGGAACGGCAGCAACGTCTTCCTGACCTCCCCCGCCTCCAATCTGAACACTGGCACCTTCTACGGCCACGCCGCCGCGGCCGGGGCCATGGGCGTGGGCGCAGCGTCCTTCGCCAGCACCCCGCAGTTCGGGGTGAATCCGCCGGTCGCGGAGTTCTACAGCTCCGCCGGCCCGGACAAGATCCTCTATGACAACAGCGGCGCCCTGCTGGCGACGCCGGACCTGCGCAACGTCTCCTTCACGGCGGTGGACGGCGGCAACACCACCTTCTTCGGCTCGGACAGCGGTTCGGACCCCGACACCTTCCCGAACTTCTTCGGCACCTCCGCCGCAGCGCCGGATGCGGCCGCCGTGGCGGCGTTGATGCTGCAGGCCCGGGCGGGCCTCACCCCGGCCGACATCCGTAGCCTGCTGATGGACTCTGCGCTGGACATGTCCACGCCTGGCTTCGACATCCTGACCGGGACCGGGCTGATCGACGCCTCCAAGGCGGTCGGCTTCGCCTCGAGCCTGTCGATCGCCAACGCAGGGCAGGCCAGCCTGACCGGCACCCATCTCGGCGACGCCGTGAGCGGTTCGTCCGGTGCGGACTCGCTGAACGGCGCAGGGGGCTCAGACACCCTGACCGGCGGCCAGGGCGCGGACACCCTGGATGGCGGGACCGGCTCCGACACGGCGAGCCTCTCCGGCGCCTGGGCTAGCTACAACATCACCACCACCGGCCTGTCCTCCGGCATCACCACCCTGGCGGACTCCCAGGCCGGGCGGGACGGAACCGACACCGTCACCAACGTCGAGACCTTCCAGTTCGCCAACGGGACCTTCTCGGTCGCCCAGATCGCCAACGATGCACCGATCGGCGTGGACGACACCGGCGCCGTCACCGAGGCGGGCGTGCTCGGCGACGGGACCCCCACAACCGGGGCGCCGGCGGCCAGCGGCAATGTATTGGCCAACGACACTGATGTGGACACCGCGCTCGGTGACACGCGGGCGGTCAACGGCGCGCGCGGTGGGAGCGAGGCCGGCGGCGGCGCTCTCCAGTCCGTGACGGGCCCCACCGTAGTCGCGGGCGCCTACGGATCGCTCACCATCCAGGCCGACGGGAGCTACAGCTACGCCCTGGACAACACCAGGGCCGCCACCCAGGCGCTGGCGCAGGGCGCATCCGTCCCGGACATCTTCACCTACCGCGTCGCCGACGCCCACGGCCTGACCGACCTGGCGCAGATCACCATCACCGTGACCGGGACCAACGATGCGCCGACCGCGTCCAATGGCGGCGGCTCGACGCCCAAGGGCGTGACTCTGAACGGCGCGCTGCCGGCGGCGGCCGACCCCGAAGGCGATACCGTGACCTACGCGCTCGCAGGCGGTGCATCGCACGGATCGGCGAGCGTGAACCCCGACGGGACATACAGCTATGCGCCTAGCGCCGGGTTCTCGGGCTCCGACAGCTTCGGGTTCACCGTCTCGGACGGTCATGGCGGCGTCAGCAACTACACCTTCGCGGTGACGGTGAGCGGAGGCGGGAACAGCGCCCCGGTCGCGTCCAACGGCACGGCGTCTGGCAATGAGGACGCGGCGATCAGCGGCCAAGCGGTCGCCACCGACGTGGACAGCCCGAGCCTGAGCTATGCGCTGGTCCAGGGCCCCGCCCACGGCGGCCTGACCTTCAATCCGGACGGGTCCTACGTCTACACGCCGGTCAGCGACTACAACGGCGGCGACAGCTTCACCTTCAAGGCCAACGACGGCACGCTGGATTCCAACACCGCCACCGTCTCGCTGACCGGCGTGTAGACGTAGGACCCGTCCGGATTGAAGGTCAGGCCGCCGTGGGCGG
>FTHA01000615.1_pt1 | contig 15434 bp, 12 predicted proteins | sample 1640771 | NCBI WGS metagenome assembly FTHA01 (sample SAMEA3914789, study PRJEB12502) | metagenome | biome: forest; material: soil | place: Canada | collected 2011-07-03 | depth 0.3 m | reverse complement strand
GCGATCATCTCGGTGACCTTGAAGCCGGGCAGCTGGCCGCCCTCGCCGGGCTTGGCGCCCTGGGCGACCTTGATCTCGATCTCGCGGCACTGGTTCAGGTATTCCGCCGTCACGCCGAAGCGGCCGGAGGCCACCTGCTTGACCGCCGAGTTGGGGTTGTCGCCATTGGGCAGGGTCTTGTAGCGGGCCGGATCCTCGCCGCCTTCGCCGGAGACCGACCTGGCGCCAATACGGTTCATGGCGATGTTCAGGGTTCCGTGCGCCTCGGGCGACAGGGCGCCCAGCGACATGCCCGGCGTGTTGAAGCGCTTCCTGATCTCGTTGACGCTCTCGACCTCGTCGAGTGGCACGGGCTTGCCCTCGCTGCGCCAGTCCAGAAGGTCGCGCAGCTGCACCTGGGGCATGGCCCGCAGGGCGTCGGAGTAGCGCTTGAAGGTATCGTAGGAGCCGGAGTCGCAGGCTTGCTGCAGGGTGTGGATCAGCCGCGCCTCGAAGGCGTGGGTCTCGCCCGAGCGGCGTGCCTTGTAGAAGCCCCCGACCGGCAGCATCACCGCGGCGGGGCCCCATGCCTTGCGATGGATCTCCACCGCCTTGGCCTCCAGGCCCGCCAGGCCGATGCCGGAGATGCGCGACGGCATGCCCGGGAAGAACTCCGCCGCCAGGGCGCGGCTGAGGCCCACGGCCTCGAAGTTGTAGCCGCCCCGGTAGGACGAGATCACCGAGATCCCCATCTTGGAGAGGATCTTCAGGAGCCCCGCCTCCACGGCGCTGCGGTAGTTCAGGCAGACCTCGCGCAGGCCAAGGTTCCCGGTCAGGCCGCGCTCCAGCCGGTCCTGCAGGCTCTCCTGGCTCAGATAGGCGTTCACCGCCGTCGCCCCGACGCCGACAAGCACCGCGAAATAGTGCGTGTCCAGACATTCCGCCGAGCGAACGATGATCGAGACGTAGGACCTGAGGCCCCGGGAAATGAGATGGCTGTGCACCCCGCCCGTGGCCAGGATCATGGGCAGGGCGACCCGGTCAGGCCCCGACATCTCGTCGGTGAGGACGATCTGGCCGCAGCCGCGCAGCGCCGCGTCCTCGGCCTCGGCGCGGATCCGGTCCAGGCCTGCGCGCAAGGCGTCGCCGGCGCGGGCCTCCGCCGCCGGGATCGGCATGGTGCAGTCGATCACGGCGATCGACTTTTCGCCGATCATCTCGACGATCCGCTCGTACATGCCGGTGGTGAGCACCGGGCTCTGCAGCACATAGACGTCGGTCTGGGTCTCGTCCTGGGCCAGGATGTTGCCGAGGTTCTTGAACCTCGTCTTCAGGGACATCACCCGCGTTTCGCGCAGGGGATCGATCGGCGGGTTGGTCACCTGGCTGAAGTTCTGCCGGAAGAAGTGCGACAGCGGACGGTAGCGCTCGGACAGCACCGCGATGGGCGCATCATCGCCCATGGAGCCGACCGCTTCCTTGCCCTCCTCGATCATGGGGGCGAGGAGCAGCTCCAGGTCCTCGAGGCTGAAGCCCGCGGCCACCTGGCGGCGGAGGAGTTCCTCGCGGCCGTAGCGGCGCGGCTCCGGCCCCGGCCCGATCCGGTCCTCGAGCGTCACCATGTTGCCGAGCCACTCGGTGTAGGGGTGGCGTTCGGACAGGTGATCGATGATCTCGTCCTCGCCGTAGAGGCGTCCTTCCAGCAGGTCGACGGCGATCATGCGGCCCGGCCCGATGTGGGCCTTCCTGGTGATGCGGCTCTCGGCCACGCCGCACATGCCCGCTTCCGAACCCAGGATCAGCAGGCCGTCGTCGGTGTAGGCGACGCGCATGGGGCGCAGGCCGTTGCGGTCCTTGCCGGCGATCACCCAGCGGCCGTCGGTGGCGCAGATGGCGGCGGGGCCGTCCCACGGCTCCATCACCGCGTTGCAGTAGGTGTAGAGCGCCTGGTGCTGCGGACGGGTGGCGTCCTCCAGCTGGGACCAGGCCTCGGGCATGAGCAGGCACTTGGCCATGGGCGCATCGCGGCCGGCGCGCACCAGGACCTCGAAGGTGTTGTCCAGCGCCGAGGAGTCCGAGCCGCCGTGCTGGATCACCGGCTTCACGTCCTCGCCGAACTCGCCGAACGCCTGGGCGGCCATGCGGATCTCATGGCTTTTCATCCAGTTGGTGTTGCCCTTCACAGTGTTGATCTCGCCGTTGTGGGCGAGCATCCGGAAGGGCTGGGCCAGGCGCCATTCGGGGAAGGTGTTGGTGGAATAGCGCTGATGGAACACCGCCACGGCCGCGGCGAAGCGTTCGTCGGTCAGGTCCGGATAGAACTCATCGATATGTTCGGCCAGGAACATCCCCTTGTAGATCAGGGACTTGGCCGAGAAGGAGCAGATGTAGAAAGCCGCGATGCCCGCCTGGGCGACGCGCTTCTCGATCCGGCGGCGGCACAGGAACAGAAGCCGCTCCAGCGCCTCGGCGTCCATGCCCGGGGGGCAGGCGAGCATGATCTGCTCGATCTCGGGGCGGGTGGCGTTGGCCTTTTCCCCGATCACCGACGTGTCCACCGGCACCTGGCGCCAGCCATAGATGTAGAAGCCGAAGCGCAGGACCTCCGACTCCACGATGGTGCGGCAGGTCTCCTGGGCGCCGAGGTCCGTGCGCGGCAGGAAGATCTGGCCCACGGCGATGGCGCCGGGCTTCAGGGTGTGGCCCGAGCGGCGCACCTGGTCGGCGAAGAAGTCCTGGGGCACGGACACGAGAACGCCGGCGCCGTCGCCGGTCTTGCCGTCGGCGTCCACGGCCCCGCGGTGCCACACCGCCTTCAGAGCGCGGATGGCGAGTTCCACCACCTCGCGGCGGGGCTGGCCGTCGATGGCGCAGACCAGGCCCACGCCGCAGGAGTCGCGCTCCGTCGCCGGATCATAGGCATGGCCATCGATCAGCCGGGTGCGTTCGGAGAGGTAGCGTTGGATGTCCTGACTCATGGCGCTTACTCCGCCGCGGCGAGGGCGGGCGTCCTGGCCCCCTTCGCCTTGGCCTGCAGATAACTGTCGATGGCCTCGGCCGCGTCGCGGCCGTCACGCAGGGCCCACACCACAAGCGAGGCGCCGCGGACGATGTCGCCGGCGGCGAAGACGCCGTCGAGGCTGGTCATCAGGGTGCGGAAATCCGCGCGGATCGTGCCCCAACGCGAGACCTTCAGGGCCGGCTCGCCGAACAGGGTCGGCAGGTCTTCGGGGTCGAATCCCAGGGCCTTGATCACCAGCTGCGCGGGCAGGTCGAAGTCCGCGCCGGGAACTTCTTCCGGCGCCTGGCGGCCGGACGGATCAGGAGCGCCCAGGCGCATGCGCGCGGCGCGCACGCCCGTCACGCCCGAGGCGTCGCCCAGCACGGCGCGTGGCGCGGCCAGCCACTCGAACACCACGCCTTCTTCTTCGGCGTGGGCCACTTCGCGCATGGAGCCCGGCATGTTGGCGCGGTCGCGGCGGTACAGGCAGGTGACCGACCTGGCGCCCTGGCGCACGGCGGTGCGCACGCAGTCCATGGCGGTGTCGCCGCCGCCCACCACCACCACGTCCTTGCCCTCGGCGTTCAGCGCGCCGGAGGCGTAGGCCTCGACCTCGTCGCCCAGACCCCGGCGGTTGGAGGCGATCAGATAGTCCAGCGAGGCGGCGACGCCTTCGGAGCCCGCGCCAGGCGTGGTCAGTTCGCGGGCCTTGTAGACCCCGGTGGCGATCAGGAGCGCGTCATGGCGGCCGCGCAGCTCGTCGAGCGTTGCGTCCCGGCCGACCTCGAAGTTCAGTTCGAACGCCACACCGCCCTCGGCGAGCCGCGTCGTGCGGCGCTGCACCACTTCCTTTTCCAGCTTGAAGCTGGGGATGCCGTAGATGAGCAGGCCGCCGGCCCGGTCATGACGGTCATAGACCGTCACGCGGTAGCCGCGCTCGCGCAGCAGCTCCGCGGCCGCAAGACCCCCCGGCCCGGCGCCGATGACGCCGATCGACTGGCCGCGGTCCGGACCGGCCCTGAGCGGGGCGACCCAGCCCTCTTCCCAGGCCTTGTCGGTAAGGTAGCGCTCCACGGCGCCGATGGTGACGGTGCCGTGACCGGATTGCTCGATGACGCAATTGCCTTCACACAGGCGGTCCTGCGGACAGATGCGCCCGCACACCTCGGGCATGGCGTTGGTGGCCTGGGACAGATCGTAGGCCTCGCGCAACCGGCCCTCGGCCGTCATGCGCAGCCAGTCGGGGATGTTGTTGTGCAGCGGGCAATGGGTCTGACAGAAGGGCACGCCGCATTGCGAGCAGCGCGACGCCTGCTGGCTCGCCTTGGCGTCGATGAAGTCGGCGTAGATCTCATGGAAATCCTGCGCACGCGCCGTCACGTCACGCTTCTCGGGCGTGGCGCGCTCGACGCTGGTGAATTTCAACATGCGTTCGGCCATGGGCCCGCCGCCTTCCGGTGTCCTGATTGGAATTGGCGGCCGTCCTACAACAACTGGACCGAGGGGCCTATGGGATCGGTCAATCTAGTTGACAGTTTTATCCACATGCTCGGCCGATGCGCAGCCTCGCCTAGCTTTCAATCATTATTAAGTCCACTTGGTGGATTATCCGCATCCTGCGCGCCTGGTCGCGCTTCTGGAGGACGTTTGCATGCATGACTGGCTGATGGCCGCCCTGCTCGGCGTGATCGAGGGCCTGACCGAATTCATCCCGGTGTCCTCGACCGGGCACCTGCTGCTGGCCAGCGAAGCGCTGGGGCTGAAGGACCCGTTCTGGGGGACTTTCAGCGTCCTGATCCAGCTTGGCGCGATCCTGTCGGTGGTGGTCCTGTACTTCGCCAAGCTGTGGAAGGTGCTGGTCACCCTGCCGACGGACCCGCACGCGCGGCGCTTCACCCTCTCGATCATCGTCGCGGGCCTCCCCGCCGCCGTCCTGGGCTTCGGCCTGCACGACTTCATCAAGCGGGTGCTGTTCGACAGCCCGCAGCTGATCTGCTGGTCGCTGATCGCCGGCGGCGTCGTGCTTCTGGCGCTGGACCGCTTCGAGCCCAAGCCGCGACATACCGACGCCATGCGCTACCCGTTGTGGACCTCCTTCGGCATCGGCCTGTTCCAGTGCCTGGCCATGATCCCGGGCGTCTCGCGTTCAGGCGCCAGCATCGCCGGCGCGCTCCTGATGGGCGGCGACAAGCGTTCGGCGGCGGAGTTCTCCTTCTTCCTGGCCATCCCGACCATGGTCGGCGCCTTCGCCCTGGATTTCTACAAGAACCGCAACAGCATCGACCTGAGCCACGGCGAGCTGATCGCCTTCGGGTTCGTGGTGTCGTTCCTGGTGGGCCTGGTGGTGATCAAGGGCCTGCTCGGCTTCGTGCAGAAGCGCGGCTTCTGGCCGTTCAGCGTCTGGCGGATCGCGGTGGGCGTCCTGGGGCTGGTGCTGCTCGCGGCGCACTGAACCAGGGCCCGTCACCATATGGCGATTGCGCGGACGGGGTTCGTGTGCTCAGAGCGCGCCGGACTCTTTTCGCAGGACGCCGCCCGTCATGAACGCCCCCACCAACACCAAGGCCGAGCTGCTCGCCGATGTCGTCGAGCATGTGGACATCACCGCCTACGACGCCCGGCCGGTGATCGATTCCATGCGCAAGATGAGCTTCTCCTCGCGCGACACCGCGCGGGCGGCGGACATCCTGTCCATGGGCATCGAGGACGAGGCCTGCTCGGTGTGGCTGACCCTGGCGGGGTCGACCTCGGCGGGGGGCTGCATGCACGTCTACCGGGACATGATCCGCTGCCACATGATCGATGTCGTGGTGTCCACCGGCGCCTCGATCATCGACATGGATTTCTTCGAGGCCCTCGGCTTCAAACACTACCAGGCCAAGGCGGACGTCGATGACCGCGACCTTCGCGCCCTATACATCGACCGGATCTACGACACCTATATCGACGAGGAGGAGCTGCAGGCCTGCGACCACGCGATCCAGGAGATCGCCGACGCGCTCGAGCCGCGCCCCTATTCCTCCCGCGAATTCATCCACGAGATCGGCAAGTGGCTGGCGTCGGGCAAGGCCAAGAAGCCGAACTCCCTGATCCAGACCGCCTATGAGGAGGGCGCGCCGATCTTCTGCCCGGCCTTCACCGACTCCTCCGCCGGCTTCGGCCTGGTCAAGCACCAGGCCCAGCGCATCAAGGCCAAGAAGCCCTATGTCTCCATCGATTCCGTCGCCGACTTCCGCGAGCTGACCGACGTCAAGCTGGCGGCCGGGACCACCGGCCTGTTCATGGTGGGCGGCGGCGTGCCCAAGAACTTCGCCCAGGACACCGTGGTCTGCGCCGAGATCCTCGGTCACGAGGCGGAGATGCACAAATACGCCGTGCAGATCACCGTCGCCGACGTCCGCGACGGGGCCTGCTCGTCCTCGACCCTCAAGGAGGCCTGCTCCTGGGGCAAGGTCGACGTCACCTGGGAGCAGATGGTGTTCGCCGAGGCCACCACCGTCGTGCCCCTGATCGTGTCGGACGCCTACCACCGCGGCGGCTGGCGCAAGCGCGCCAATCGCAGCTGGGCCAAGCTGTTCGCCTGACCCCGTCGTGGGGGCGCCGGACCTTGCGCCGGCGCCGGATCGTCACTACCCAATAGGCATGGCGGAAGTCTGCGCCCATCCGCATGAACGGTCCGGCCTCTCAGGCCGGCTGCTGAAGGCCGAGCTTGCGGCCGCCGAGGCGCGCTGCGCCGGGGCCGACCAGCGCCTGACCGCGCCCCGCCGCCGGGTCCTCGAGCTGCTCCTGCAGGCCGGCCACCCGGTGAAGGCCTACGACCTGATCGCCGGCTTCGGCACCGACGGCGCGCCGGCCAAGCCGCCCACGGTCTACCGCGCGCTGGACTTCCTGGAGCGCCAGGGCTTCGCCCACCGGATCGAGAGCCTGAACGCCTATGTCGCCTGCCGCCAGGGCCCCGACGCCCACGCCGCGGCCTTCCTGATCTGCGACTGCTGCGGGGAGACGCGCGAGGTCGAGCCCGTGGGGGCGGATCGGCTGATGGAGCTGGCCGGCCGGTCCGGCTACAGCGTCACCGTGGTGACCGTCGAAGCCCACGGCAAATGCGCCGCCTGCGCGGCGGGCTGAACCTGTTCTTCGCCGTGAAACGGTGATTGCGGCGCCCGGGCCTTTGGGTTCGACTGGGACGCCGTGCAGCATCCAGGGAGTCGCGACATGATCATCAGGGGCGGGAGGATCGCGCTTGTCCTGCTGACGGCCGCCGTCGCCTGGAGCCCCGCGGCCTCGGGCGAGCAGATAGGGCCGGCGGCCTCGCCACCGCCGGTCGCGCCGGGCTACCTCGCCAAGGGCGCGGCGCCGGACGCCCTCGCGATCCTGCCGCCGCCGCCGAAGCATGGCTCTGCGGCCGAAGCGGAGGATCAGGCCGCCTTCGTGTCGACCCGAAGCCTCCAGGGCACGCCCCGCTGGAAGATGGCGACCAACGACGCGGTGATCTCGACCCAAAGCGCCTACCAGGACTACGCCTGCGCGCTCGGCGTCACGCTGGAGACCGCCCAGACGCCAACGCTGTCGACCCTCCTGGTCCGGGTCGCGACGGACGCCCGGCCGGTGATCGATCCGCCCAAGGACTATTACGCGCGCCCCCGACCCTTCCTCGACCTGAAGGGGCCGATCTGCGTCGAGGACACGTCCTTCCTTCGCGCCGCCGCTTCCTACCCGTCTGGCCACGCCACCCTGGGCTGGACCTGGGGCCTGATCCTGGCCGAGCTGGCCCCGGACCGGTCGACCCAGATCCTGTCGCGGGCGCGGGTCTACGGTGAAAGCCGGGTGGTGTGCGGGGTGCACTACCCCAGCGACATCGAGGCCGGCCGCACCAATGGCTCGACCCTGTTCGCCGTGCTGCAGAGCGATCCCGCCTTCCGCGCCGACATGGAAACCGCCCGCGCGGAAATCGCCGCGGCCCGCAAGGCTGGCGGGGGGATCAAGCCCGACCCGGAACAGTGCAAGCTGGAAAAGGACACGGCGGCGACGCGGCCATGGTGAGCAGGGGTCCTTGCGTTCGCAGCCTCTCCCCCCAGGTTGTCATCCCGGCCGGAGCCTCGCGCGGCGAGGCGGAGAGCCGGGATCTGACCTAGGTTTGATCCCGGACAAGCCGCTGGCGCGACTTTCCGGGATGACGATCCTTCTTATATAATTGATATTTATGACATAATTCCCGAAGGTCCGAGACGTCAGGCTTGGCCTTTCCGCGCCGCATAGACCAGGTGCCGCCGCAATGGGTGGTCCGCCGCCAGCGCGGGGTGGTCGAAATCGCGGGACGGGTCGGGGACCATGCCGATGCGTTGCATCACCCCGATCGACCGGAGGTTCTGGTCGGACGTGAAGGCGATGATCTCATCCAGGCCGATCCGCTCCAGCCCATGGGCGAGGGCGGCGCGAGCGGCCTCCGTCGCGTAGCCCTGGCCCCAGGCGGCGCGCGCCAGCCGCCAGCCCAATTCAAAGCCGCCGAAGGGGTAGGCGCCCATCACCGGCATGACGCCCACCGCCCCGATCAGGGCGCCGTCGCCGCGGCGCTCGACGGCCCAGCGGCCAAACCCGTGCGCGGTGATGCAGGCGTTATAGCGATCGATTGCGGCGTCGCCTCGCGGACGATCGATGGCGCCGCCCAGCCAGTAGGCGACCTGCGGATCGGCGTTGATCGCGGCGAAGGGCGCGCAGTCCGCCCCGCGCCAACGGCGCAGGACGAGGCGTTCCGTCTCGATCATCCCCGCGAGATCCCCGTGGACCCAAGCCCGCCGTAGAGGTCGGTCCTCCGGTCCCGGAAGAAACCCCAGGCCGCGCGGTGGCGGGACAGGAAGTCGAGGTCGACCTCGGCGGGGATCACGCCCTCCTCCTCGCGCCCGAGTTCTGCGACCAGGTCGCCGCGATGGTCGCAGATGAAGCTGGAGCCATAGAAGATCTGTCCGCCCCCAGGTCCGGATTCGAAGCCGATGCGGTTGGCCGCGATCACCGGGATGACGTTGGAGACCGCGTGGCCCTGCATGGCCCGCCGCCACGGATCGCGGGTGTCCAGCGAGGCGTCGTGCGGCTCCGAGCCGATGGCGGTGGGATAGAACAGCACCTCCGCCCCCATCAAGGTCATGGCGCGGGCGGCCTCGGGATACCACTGGTCCCAGCAGATGCCGGCGCCCACGCGGCCGAACCGGGTGGTCCAGGCGCGGAAGCCCGTATCCCCCGGCCGGAAATAGTACTTCTCCTGATAACCCGGCCCGTCGGGGATGTGGCTCTTGCGGTAGACGCCAAGCGCCGAGCCATCGGCGTCGATCATCACCAGGCTGTTGAAATAGTGCGGGCCGTCCTGCTCGAAGATGGAGATCGGGATGGCGACGCCGAGCTCCGCCGCCAGCGGCGCCAGGGCGGTGACGCAGGGATGCTCGCGCCAGGGATAGGCGGTGGCGAACCAGCGCTCTTCCTGGCTGACGCAGAAATAGGGCCCCTGGAACAGCTCCGGAGGCAGGATGATCTGGGCGCCCTTGGACGCGGCCTCGCGCACCAGGGACGCCACCTTGGCGATGTTGGCGGCCATGTCCTCGCCGAACGCGGCCTGGACCGCGCCGACGGTGAGGGTGCGGGTCATCAGGCGGGCTCCTGCTGGGTGATGCAGTGGAAAGAGCCGCCGCCGGTCAGGATGGCGCGCGAGGAGAGGCCGATCACCTCCCTGTCCGGAAACAGGCTCTTCAGGGCGGCGAGCATGAAGCCGCGCGCGGCGTCGCTGTAGACCGGCGCGATCACCGCGCCGTTGGCGATGAGGAAATTCATGTGCGAGGCGGCGACGACCTCTCCGTCCTCGTCGAGGATCCTGCCGGGCGAGGGGATGCGCATCACCTTCAGGGGGCGGCCGTCAGCGTCGGTCATGGCCGCAAGGTCGCGGGCGGCGGCGTCATAGGCGTCGGCGTTGGGATCGTCCGCGCCGAAGGCCATGGGGCAGGCGACGACGCCGGGCGCCACGAAGCGCCCGAGATTGTCTACGTGGCCGTCGGTGTGATCGCCCTGGAGGCCGTCGCCCAGCCACAGCACCTTGCGGGCGCCCAGCGCGGCCGCCAACGCCGCTTCCAGGGCGGCCTGGTCCATGCCCGGATTGCGATTGGGGTTCAACAGGCACTGGCGGGTGGTGAGGATCGTGCCGGCCCCATCGTGATCGACGGCCCCGCCTTCCAGCACCAGGTCGTGGGCGATCAGAGGCGCGCCCGAGGCCTCCGCGATCTGGGCCGCGACGGCGGCGTCGCCCTCCAGGTCGTACTTGCCGCCCCAGCCGTTGAAGCGGAAGCCGGCCGCGCGCGCTCCATCGTCCGTGGCCGTGAAGATCGGACCGGTGTCCCGAAGCCAGATGTCGCCGAACCGGGCCGGCCGGATGTCGATCCCCGCCACGCCCCCGAGCAACTCCCGCGCCGCCCTCAGGGCGTCGTCGCCGCGGACCATCAGCTTGACCTGCTCGCGGCCCGGACCCGCCAGGGCGCGCGCCAGCGCCGCCACCTCGGCCTGGGCGGGCCCGAAGTCATCCTCCCAGAGGTCCGCATGGCTCGGAAAGCCGAGCCACATGGCGCGGTGCGGGGCCCACTCGGCGGGAACGGTCACGGTCATGGGCTCCCCATAGCATCGGAACGCGCCCAGGTGGGAAGCCGGCGCGACCTGGACAAGCCCGTGGCGCTTTACATCCATCCGGGCAGGCGCGAGGGAACGGCGTCAGGGAGTCGATCGCACGTGAATCCGGACGCTTTCAACGACGACGGGCGCGCCTGGCGGGCCGTGCTGTGGCTCGCCGCCGGCCTGACGATGGTGCGCATCGCCGCCCTTTTCTCCACCACGCTCGAACTCTATCCGGACGAGGCGCAGTACTGGCTGTGGTCCAGGGACCTGCACTGGGGCTACGTCTCCAAGCCGCCGATGATCGCGGCCCTGATCCGCCTGACCACCCTCGCCAGCGACCATGAGGCCTGGGTTCGACTGTCGGCGCCGCTGGTCCACGCAGGCGCCATGCTGGCCCTCTATCCCCTCGGCCGGAAGCTCTACGCGCCGGCCGTTGGCCTGCTCGGCGCGGTGCTCTACGGCCTGATGCCGGCGGTTCAGGTCTCCGCCCTGTTCATCGCCACCGACGCGCCCCTGATGCTGTTCCTGGCCCTGGCGCTCTGGGCCTATGTGGAGCTGATCCAGGCGCCGGACGACGGGCGACGGCGACTGATCGCGGCGGGATTCGGCGCGGCCATCGGCCTGGCGTTCCTCACCAAGTTCGCGGCCGTCTACATCCTGATCGGCGCGGCGCTGCATGGCCTGATTGACCGCGACGCGCGGCGGGTCTGGGGCGGCTGGGTCTGGGCGGCTGCGCTCGCGCCCATGCTCGCCGTCTTCGCCCCGAACCTGATCTGGCAGGCCAGCCACGGCTTCGCGACCGTGTCCCACACCGCCGAGGTCAATGCCCACTGGAGCCTGGCCAAGCTGTTCAATGTCGGCGGCCTGACCGAGTTCGTGCTGGGCCAGTTCGGCGTCCTCGGCCCCATCCCCTTCGCCGTCCTGATCGGCGGCGCGGTCATCCTGTGGCGCAGGAAGGCGCTCCAGCCTCAGGACCTGATGCTGCTCTGTTTCGCCTTGCCGCCCGTGGCCATCGTCACCATCCAGGCCTTCGTGGCTCGCGCCCACGCCCACTGGGCCGCCGCCGGATACCTGGCCGGCGCGGTGCTGGTCGCGGCATGGCTGATCCGCTGGCGCGCCCGCGGCTGGGTCATCGCCGCTCTCGCTGTCCAGGGCGTCGCCGCGATACTGATCCTGATCGTCGTCGCCTCGCCGTCGGTGATGGACGCCACCGGCAATGCCCGCCGGCTCGGGCGGGTGCGCGGCTGGGCCGAGACCGCCTCGATCGTGGTCGGCGCCGCCCGCGCCGAGGCGGACCACGGGGGCCTGACCGCCATCGCCGCCGAAGACCGGTATATGTTCAACGAGTTGGCCTACTACGGCCGGGACTTCTTCGCCGCCGCCGACTCCGCGCCCCTGCGCATGCGCGCCGCCGCCCACGCCCTGGACGAGGCCGAACTCTCGGCCCCCCTGACCCCGGCCGAGGGCCGCCGCGTGCTGATCACCGAAATCGCCGGCCAGCCCCCGGCCCCGGGCCTGCCGGGGGACTTCTCCAGCGTCGACACCCTTGGCCGCTGGAGCGTACGCCTGGACCCGAAGCACTCACGCGACATCGACCTGTCGGTGGGGCTGGGGCTGGGGCTGGGGCGTCCGAAAACGAACTAGTGGTCGAAGAAAAACGTGAGCTCTCCGACTTGTAGGTCATCCCCCCTCCCCGGAGTGTTGCACTTCGTCTGAGAATTCGGGGGACCCAGGGCTTTTCGCTGCTATGGGCGAAGCCCTATTTTACCGCAGAGGTCGCGGAGGAGGCGCGGAGGACGCGGAGGCCCGCGCCCTTCTCTGCGCGCTCTGCGTCTTCTCCGCGATCTCCGCGGTTATCTTCATCGGGCGGCGCCGAAACAAAAGCGCCTGGGTCCCCGCGTTCGCGGGGATGAGCGGGGTTTGGGGCTGTCCTGCGGGCTCGCGGCTAGAGTGAATAGAACCGGCGCCCCTAATGCCCGCTCCAGACCGCCTGGATGACGCGGTCCTTGCCGCAGCCGGTGCGATAGTTGCCGTAATTGGCCGGGTTCTTCTTGGCGTATTCCTGGTGGTAGTCCTCGGCCGGATAGAAGGGGCCGCGGGCCAGGATCTGGGTGACGATGGGCCGCCGCAGGAACGGCTGGGCCGAGGCGATGGCGGCCTTGGCCGCGGCGCGTTCGGCCTCGTTGGCCACGAAGATCGCCGGGCGATAGGACGGGCCCCGGTCGCAGAAGGCCCCACCGCCGTCCGTGGGATCAGTGATCCGCAGATATTTCGCCACCAGCTGGGCGTAGCTGATCTTGGCCGGATCGTAGGTCACCTTGATCGACTCATAGTGGCCGGTCGTCTCGGTGGTGACGTCCTGGTAGGTGGGATTGACCGTGTGGCCGCCAGCATAGCCGGCCTCGGTGGCAACCACGCCCGGGATCGGGTCGGCGTCATGCTGCATGGACCAGAAGCAGCCGCCGGCGAAGACGGCGGTGGCCAGGCCGCCCGCGCCGAAGGCGGGCACGGCGATCAGCAGCAGGAGCCCTGCGGCGATCGCGGAGAGGGGGGCGAGTTTCTTCATCCCTATAAGGTGGTCCAGGGTCGCGGCCGGATCAAGGCGCCGCGCGCGGCCCGTGGCTCAATCCAGCGTCGTCTTGTAGCGCATCACCGCCAGGGTGGAGACCGCCAGCACGATCAGGCCGAGGGCCCCGAGGCTCCCCCACATTTCGCTAAAGCCGTGCCCCTTCAGCAGGGCGCCGCGCACGATCCTGAGGAAATGGGTGACCGGCATGGCCGAGCCGATCACCTGGGCCCAGGTCGGCATGCCGCTGAAGGGGAACATGAACCCAGACAGGAGGATCGAGGGCATGATGTAGAAGAACGACAGCTGCATCGCCTGGCGCTGGTTGGAGGCCACCGTCGAGATCAGGAAGCCCAGAGCCAGGCTGCCGATGATGAACAGGAAGACCCCTGCCCCCAGCGCCGCCCAGCCCCCCTGCATCGGGATGTCGAACAGGCCCCGCGACAGGGTCAGGATCACCAGGGTCTGCACGATCCCCACCACCACATAGGGGGCGAGCTTGCCGATCATCACCTCGAAGGGCTGCACCGGAGTGGCCAGCAGCGCCTCCATGGTGCCGCGCTCCACCTCGCGGGTGACGCCCAGCGCCGTCATCATCACCAGGGTCATGGACAGGACCACGCCCAGGAGCCCCGGCACGATGTTGTAGGCCGTCAGGCCCTCGGGATTGTAACGCCGGTGCAGGATCACCTGGAACGGCGCCGCGCCGCCGGCCGGATTCGCCGCCGCGCCGACAAGGTCGTGGCTGAGGGCGAAGCTCGGCAGCTGAGTAAGGGCGGCGGCCGCGCCGCTGGTGGCCGAGGGATCGGAGGCGTCGGCCTCCACCAGGACCTGGGCGTCATCGTGGCGCAGGACGCGGCGGGTGAAGTCGGAGGGAATGGTGACGGTGAACTGCGCCTTGCCGATCGCCATCAGCCGGTCGAGCTCGGCCGGGCTGTGCGCCTCGGCCGTGATGTCGAAGTAGCGGGAGTTGGTCATCGCCTCCAGCACCGAGCGGGAGAAGGCGCTGTCGTCCTGGACCAGGACGGCGGTCGGCAGGTGCTTGGGGTCGGAATTGATGGCGTAGCCGAACAGCAGGAGCTGCACGATCGGGAACACCAGCATCATGGCGAAGGTGATGCGATCGCGCCGCATCTGGGTGAATTCCTTGGCGAGCACCGCCGCGGTCCGGGTCCAGGACAGGCCCTTCATTGGAAGTTGTCCTCGGCGCCGCCCATCAGCCGGATGAACACGTCCTCCAGCGTCGGTTCGACCTCGCTCCAGCGGAACGGCTCGCGGCGGAAGGGCGCGATGGCGGCTTCGAGCGGCGCGCGGTCGGGGCCCGAGACCCGCACCGCCTGGCCGAAGGGGGTGGCGGTCATGACTCCGGGCTTGCCGTTTAGGGACTCCGCCAGTTGATCGGCGCCGTCGCCCTCGCCCAGGAAGCTGATCAGGCCCGACTGGCTGACCACGTCGCGCCAGTCGCCGCGGGCGATCAGCCTGCCGTAGACGATATAGGCGATGTCGTGACAGCGCTCGGCCTCGTCCATGTAGTGGGTGGAGACCAGGACGGTCAGGCCGCGGCCGGCCAGGGTGTGGATGTGGTCCCAGAAGTCGCGGCGCGCCTTGGGATCGACGCCGGCGGTGGGCTCGTCGAGCAGCAGCAGTTTCGGTTCGTGCAGGGTGCAGGCGGCCAGGGCCAGCCGCTGCTTCCAGCCGCCGGACAGGGCCCCCGCCAGCTGGTCCTTGCGGTTGGTGAGGCCGAGGTCCTCCAGCGCCTGGGCGACCCGCTCGCGGCGCCGGTCAAGCCCATAGACGCGGGCGATGAAGTCCAGGTTCTCCTGGATGGTCAGGTCCTCGTACATGGAGAACTTCTGGGTCATGTAGCCGGTCTGGCGCTTGATGGCCTCGCCGTGGCTGCGGAAATCCAGGCCGAGCACGGTCCCTTCGCCGGAGTCCGGCGTCAGCAGGCCGCAGAGCATGCGCAGGGTGGTGGTCTTGCCCGAGCCGTTGGGGCCGAGGAAGCCGGTGATGCGCCCCTCTTCCACCTGGATCGCGACGTCCTGCACCACGTGCTTGCCGCCGAAGCTCTTGTTCAGGCCGCGGACGTCGATGGCGTTGCTCACCGCCGCGCCCCCGCGGTCGCCGCGATCGGCTGCACCTCCACCGGCAGGCCGGGCGCCAGGCCCCGGGCGTCCGGCGGAACCGCCTCCACCAGGAACACCAGCTTGTCGCGGCTGTTGCGGCTGTAGATCACCGGCGGGG
>FTHA01001402.1_pt1 | contig 15582 bp, 14 predicted proteins | sample 1640771 | NCBI WGS metagenome assembly FTHA01 (sample SAMEA3914789, study PRJEB12502) | metagenome | biome: forest; material: soil | place: Canada | collected 2011-07-03 | depth 0.3 m | reverse complement strand
GCTATAGCCTCGCACCCTTCGGCGGACGCGTAGCTCAGCGGGAGAGCACTCCCTTCACACGGGAGGGGTCGTAGGTTCAATCCCTACCGCGTCCACCATCATTTCCCGAACTATCAGACGTATCCAGCACCGCCGCCGCGCGGCTCGCGGCCCCACGCCCCGATCCGAGCGGCCACGTGACACCCGAATTGTCGGTCGGTTCGGCGCGAATTGACCCACGTCAAAGGCGGCGGCTCCAAACCGGTCAAGGTGAAGCTCGTGCGCCGGCGTCGATCCATGACCTCGGCCGCCGGGCCAACGCCTGGTCGATATCTGTTCTGGGTCGCGACCCGCAGGGTTCCGGCTTCACCGTCACGCTCAGCCCTGGAGTGTCTCATTCGATGCCGTTGATAGGCCCTCTGCTGGTCGCGTTCGGTCAGTGGCTCAAGACAACTCATCTGGCCGAACTCGCCGTCTGGCTGTCGACCACGCCCGTCAGTGTCGCGGTCAACCAGAGTTCCTGGATGACCTCGACGATCCAGTCGTTCCACATCATGGCGATCGCGGCGACATTCGGCGCGGCGCTGATGGTCAACCTGCGCATCCTGGGGCTCGCCGGGCGGAGCCACCCCATGGCCGAGATCGAGCGGCGCTATACGCCGTGGATCTGGTGGGGACTGCTGGTCCTTGCGGTGACGGGCGTGGTCCTGGTGATCGCCGAGCCGGCGCGGGAACTGCTCAACCCGTGCTTCTGGACCAAGATGGTCCTGATCGCCGGCGTCGCCCTGACCAACCTCTGGTTCCAGAAGTCCGTGCGGCGAAGCTCCGCCCTCTGGGAGCAGGCGGACAGGGGGAGCATCGGCATCCGCGTCGGAGCGGTTGTGATGATCGGCGTCTGGTGCGTGATCATGGTTCTGGGGCGCTGGATCGCCTACTTTGGAATTTGAGGGTCGGATGACTTTGCAAGCTTTCTGGGACGCGCTTGAAACGTCCCCGCTCGGGGATTTCATCGCGTCATCGTCCTGGGCATTCCCCACCCTTGAGTCGCTGCATGTGATCGCCATCGTCACGGTGGTCGGAACCGTCGCGATCATGGACCTGCGCCTGCTCGGACTGCAGTCGAAGACCTGGAAGATGACGCAGGTGTCTGACGACACCCTGCGCTGGACCTGGGTCGCGTTCATCGTGTCCGCGATCACCGGAACCCTGCTGTTCATCAGCAAGGCCCACATCTACGCCAAGGAACCCTGGTTCCTGGCGAAGCTGACCCTGATCGTCCTCGCGGGCGTGAACATGGCCATATTCCATGTGCTGTCCTGGCGGAACGTCGCCAAATGGGATTCCGATCGCGCGGCGCCGATGAACGGCAAGATCGCGGGCGGGCTGTCCCTGGCCTTCTGGCTGGTCGCGATCTTCTGCGGCCGCTGGATCGGCTTCACGCTCGGCCACTACGAGTAGTCCCGGTCCCGGGGCTCATGGGCGGGAACGACGTCGGGCTGTACGTGCTGGCGCCGACGACCATGGACGCGCTCGGCGTTGTCCGGGGTAACGCGCCAAGGGCGGCCTGAGGGCGGCGGTGTCAGGGCGAAGCCGGCGGATACTCCTCCTGCCAGGCCTTGAGGTTGGCGGCCTTCGTCTGGCCGTCTTCCTGATCCAGCTGGGCGTTCAGGTCGTCCAGGTTCGGCAGCTTGGGCGCCGCCGCCTTGGGCGCGTCCGGGGGGCCATCCCAGCGGGCTTCGACGTCGCCGTTCTCCTTGTAGACGATGCCGCGCACCAGGTTGCCGTCCAGGTCGAAGTCCATGAAGCCGCGGTAGTTCTGGTTGTCGTCGGTGAAGCTCACGTGGCCGAAACTGTCCTGGCCATCACTGTTGTGGTTGATCGACGCTGCCGTGATCCCGTGGCCGCCGCTGTAATAGGCGAAATTGAACCGCTTCATCGTCGCCAGGGCGCGCGCTTCGGGGGTCGGGCCGGCCGAGACCAGCTTGCCCTGGGCGTCGAACTTCGCGCGATAGATCTCCGCGCCATGGGCGAAATAGGAAACCTGCCCGTCCTCGGCCTTGCCGCCCAGTTCGCCGACCGCGCGCTTGGCGCTGGTCGCGCCTTCGACCGGGTGGCCGTCGATATAGGTCTGCAGGATGTCGAACATCTCGTCGTCGCTGATGGGCGGCGGAGGCGGCGCCGGCGGCGCGGCTTCGGTGGTTTGTGGGGCAGGGGGCCTGGGCGGTTCGGTGATCACCCCGCCGTCCGGCCGCACGGTGGTGCGGGTCCCGTCGCTGGCGGTGGTCGTCCAGGAGCCGTCGGGATTGGCGACGGCGCCTTGCGGCGGAGCGGGCGGGGCGACGGGCTTCGGCGGCGGGCCGGCCGTCTTTGGGTACACCACGCGGGTTGCGCCATCCATCCGGTAGGTAGTCTTGGCGCCGTCCATTGCGGTCTCGGTCCACGAACCGTCGTCATGCACCGTCGCTCCCGGCGACGGCGGCCCGAACGGGTTCTGCCTGGCGGGCGGCTGATCGACGGCTTCGGCCGTCTTGATGACGGCGGCAGGCGCTGGCGGCGGACAGTCCTCGTGCGCCTTCTCGAAGGCGAACCTTCCGTCCGGCATTTCCCGCATCATCAGGGAGAAGGGCGTGGTGGTCACGGGGTCCTGGCCAGGGCGGGTCACGTGGATGACCACCAGGATCGGGTCGCCGCCGGACGGCAGGCCGTAGGTCAGGGCCACCTTGCGCGCGCCGTGGGAGGCGTTGGAGAAGCCGAGCCTCCTCCACAGGCCGTCCGGCGCGGCCTCGCTGGTCAGGACGCCGGGGATGTGGAAGTCGCCGCTCTTGGACCATCCGCCTTCCTGGCGGCTCACCAGCTGGTCGTTGACATAGGTCTCCCGGGTCCAGGAGACGGTCAGGCTCCATTCGCCCCAGAGTTCGCAGATGCCGACCTTGCGGGGGCCTTCCTGCTCGCCTTCGCCGTTCTGCAGGTAAGCCGTCTGGAACGTGCCGGAGTCGGGCGACTTTCCGACGCCCGCGAAGACCACGACGGAGTCGCCCACGCGGCGGGCGCCGACGCTGAGCGAGACGCCGGTCTCCGGGTCGGAGAAGACGGTCATCTCCGAATCCTTGATGCTGCAGCGGACCAGCTGGGGGCCGTCGTTTGCGCCGCCGCCACCTCCGCCGCCGCCGCCGCCGATCAGGCCGCCCAGCATGCCCACGGCGGTGTTCAGCGCCTTTTCCCTGGTGCGGGCGCCCGAGCCCACCTTGCCATTGGGACCGACGACGATCGGGAGGGCCGGCATCGGGCAGATCCTGGCGTGGTCGATGCCCGAGGCCTGCCTGAGCTGGTCGTGAAGCGCGTCCGGATGGAGGGCGCCTTGGCCGTCCGGCGCCGTTGCGGTCGAGCGCCGGTAGGCCCCGACGCCGGGGTCCGATTTCAGGCTGTCATTGGGGCTGATCGGCGCACGGGATGGTTCCGCGCCGCCCACCGGCGCCCTGGGCGAGGGCGTCTCGCCGAAACTGCGTTCCACCTGCGTGGCGTCGGCGCTCATCGGCTTGGTTTCCGGGCAGGGGACGATCTTCCTGGCCATGATGACGGCGCGCAGGGCCTGGACTTCCAGGGCGAACCTGTAGGCGGCGTCGGCCTTGGGAGCATAGGCGTCGATGATGTGGTGGACCGCCAGGATGCCCGCCGTCGTCTTCTGTTCGGCGGCGGAGGTGTTCAGCGCGCCGAGATAGTCGCCGGCCATCGAGGCGTTGGCGTTGGCGGCCCGCGACGCGGGATTGAACACATCGGTGAGGAACTCCACCCGTTTGGTCTCGGAACAGAAGGTCTCGGGTGGGGTCGGCATGGCGACCGGGAACAGCATGGGCTCGAAGGGCAGCTTGAGCGGGGGCCCTGGGATGCTCGGCAGCGACCCCAGGTCAGGTCCGCCACCCGGCAGCTTCTGGAGGTCGTCCTTGCCGATCGTCTCGACGGGGAGCGGCGCGTCTTTCTCGTGCGAAGGCGCCGCGCCCGCGGCGCTCATGGACGCTAGGACGAAAGCGACCAGGGCCGACGCCGCCCAGGCGTTGCGCCACGTCATGATCAGCCCCCCGGCGTCCGTTAGTTGAGGCTAACACCGGCGGGGTGGGGTGTCATCAAGCGCGGTCAGCCCAGGAGCCGCGCGGCCTCGGCGGGCAGGTCCGCGAAATGGTCGATCAAGGCGTCGAAATCCTCGGCCTTCAGCGGTTCCTCGCTGTAGCCGAAGCTGACGCCGACAATAGGGACCTTGGCCGCCCGCGCGGTCGCCAGGTCGACGACGCTGTCGCCGACGAAGAGGGCCCGTTCCGGCCGGCCGCCGGCGCGTTCGATGGCCAGGAACAGCAGGCTGGGGTCAGGCTTCTGCCTGGCCAGGTCCGAACCGATCACGGCTTCGAATCTCTGCGTCAGGCCCAGGGCGTCGAGGAGGGCCAGCGACAGGTCGGTGCGCTTGTTGGTGCAGACCGCCAGACGGGCGTCGCGGGCGGCGAGTTCGTCAAGCACCGCCTCGAGCCCGTCGAACGGCGCGCTATCCTGGGCGATCCGGCCCTGATAGGCGGCGATGAAGCGGTCCACGAGGCCCGGCGTACGCTCGCCATCCAGGACCCGGCCCGCCTGGGCGAAGCCCCGTTCGATGAGGGAGCGGGCGCCGCGGCCCACCAGGTTGCGCGCCGACGCCACGGGAACATGCGGCAGGCCCTCTTCGTCCAGCACGGTGTTCAGAGCGCCGATCAGATCCGGCGCGGTGTCCACCAGGGTGCCGTCCAGATCGAAGACGATCACTGATCCATGCAGACTCATTGCTGTCCCCGTCGAAACGCTGCGCCGTTTCGGCTAAATCCCCCTCTAGCGCAACGCCCGACTCGTCGGACCGCCCCCAAGGAGCCCAATGACCAGACGCGCCGCCGTCATCCTCGCCGCGGGCCAGGGCACGCGAATGAAGTCGCCCACGCCCAAGGTGCTGCACACGGTGGGCGGCCGCAGCCTGATCGATCGGGCCATCGACGTCGCCGAAGGCCTGGGCTGCGAGCGGATCGTCGTGGTGACCGGAGCCCACGCCCCGACGGTGGCCGAGCGGGTCGCCGCACGCCTGGGCGGCGGCGCGGTCGCGGTTCAGGATCCGCCGCTGGGCACGGCGCACGCGGTGCTGGCGGCAAGGGACGCGCTGAACGGGTTCGATGGCGACATCGTCGTCACCTACGCTGACGGCCCCCTGCTGCGTCCATCCGACATCGAGCCGCTGCTGGGCCTGCGCGCCCACGGCGCCGACGTGGCGGTGCTGGGGTTCGAACCCGCCGATCCCGGGGCCTACGGCCGGCTGATCATTGGCCCTGGCGAGCGGCTGGTCCGGATCGTGGAAGCCAAGGACGCCCTGCCGGACGATCTCAGGATCAGGGCCTGCAATTCCGGCGTGATCGCCGCGCCCTCCGGCCTCTTGTTCCAGTTGCTGACTGAGGTCGGAAACGACAACGCCAAGGGCGAATACTACCTCACCGACGTGGTGGGCCTCGCCAACGGCCGTGGGCTGAAGGTCCAGGCCGCGTTCGCGCCGGAAGAGGCGGTCCTCGGGGTCAACTCACAGGCGGAGCTCGCCGCGGCGGAAGCGGTGTTCCAGCGCCGGCGCCGGGCCGAGCTGATGGCGGAGGGCGTGACCATGCCGGCGCCTGACACGGTGCATCTGTCCTGGGATACCCGGATTGAAGGGGGCGTCACCGTCGAACCGTTCGTGGTGTTCGCCCCGGGCGTTGCCGTGGAACGCGGCGCGCTGATCCGCGCCTACAGCCACCTGGAAGGCGCTATCGTGCGCTCGGGCGCAATCGTCGGACCCTATGCCCGCCTGAGGCCTGGCGCCGACATTGGCGAGGATGCGCACATCGGCAATTTCGTCGAGGTCAAGAAGGTCAAGGTGGGCAAGGGCGCCAAGGCCAACCACCTGTCCTATCTGGGCGACGGCTCGGTGGGAGAGAAGGCCAACATCGGCGCCGGGACGATCTTCTGCAACTACGATGGCTTTGACAAGTTTGAGACCCATGTAGGTGCGGGCGCCTTCATCGGCTCGGACACGGCGTTGGTGGCGCCGGTGACGGTCGGTGCGGGGGCGTTCACGGGCTCGGGCTCGGTGATCACCAAGGATGTCGCCGCCGACGCCCTCGCTGTGGCGCGAGGGCGGCAGGTGGAGAAACCCGGCTGGGCGGCCGCCTTCCGCGCCGCCAAGCTAAAGCGAAAGACTGGCGCGTGAATTTTCCCGACGAACAGAAGCGAGCCGCCGGCGAAGCCGCAGCGGAACTGGTCGAAAGCGGCATGATCGTCGGTCTCGGCACCGGTTCGACCGCCGCCTGGTTCATCCGCGGCCTGGCGCACCGGATGCAGAGCGAGCGGCTGGATGTGCGCGGTGTCGCCACCTCCAGCGCCACGGCGGCGCTGGCCGAGGTGCTCGGCATCCCGCTGCTGACTCTGAACCAGGTGGATATCGACCTCACCGTCGACGGCGCCGACGAAATCGGCCCGGGCCTGTCCCTGATCAAGGGCGCCGGCGCGGCTCTGCTTCGTGAGAAACTGGTCTGGGAGGCCTCGCGCCGGTGCGTGGTGATCGCCGACCAGGCCAAGCGCGTGCCCCGGCTCGGCCGCTGCCCCCTGCCTATCGAGGTCATTGCTTTCGGTCATGAGGCCACGGCGCGGCGGATTTGCGACGCTCTGGCCGAGTGCGATATCGGCGTGGCGCCACGCATGCGCATCCATGACGGCGAACCGGTGATCACCGACAACGGCAACCTGCTCTACGATGCGGTCTGCGGCGAGATCGAAAACCCCTCGCTCCTGGCCGACGCCCTGAAGAGCGTCACCGGCGTGGTGGACCACGGCCTGTTTCTGGACCTGGCCGACGAGGCCCTGATCGGCGGCGAAAAGGGTATCGAGCGGCTCCAGCCCTGAGGGCGCGGCCGCTGGGAAAACCGTCGGCCCCTTGTTGGCGACGCCGGCAATACCCACTAGAGGCGGAGCCGGCTTCAGCAGGATCGTCTCATGGCAAAGTACGACTACGACCTCTTCGTCATCGGCGCCGGATCGGGCGGCGTGCGGGCCGCGCGACTGTCGGCCATGTCGGGGGCCAAGGTGGCCGTGGCCGAGGAGCATCGGGCCGGCGGCACCTGCGTCATCCGCGGCTGCATCCCCAAGAAGTTCATGGTCTACGCCTCGGAGTTCTCCCACCAGCTGGAGGTCGCCAAGGGCTACGGCTGGGAGGGCTGCGAGACCCCGAAGTTTCACTGGAAGGCCTTCCTGGAGAAGAAGGACGTCGAGATCGCCCGGCTGTCGGGCATCTACGCCAGCGTCCTGGCCAACGCCGGCGCCGAGCTGATCCACGCCCGCGCCGAACTGCGCGACGCCCATACCGTGGAACTGGTGGGCAAGAACCAGACGGTTACGGCCGACAAGATCCTGATCGCCGTCGGCGGCTGGCCGACCCTGCCGGAATTGCCCGGCATCGAGCACGCCATCAGCTCGAACGAGGCTTTCCACCTGCCGGAACTGCCCAGGCGCGTCCTGGTGGTCGGCGGCGGCTACATCGCCGTGGAGTTCGCCGGCATCTTCAGCGGCCTCGGGGTCGAGACCAGCCTGCTCTACCGCGGGCCCAACATCCTGCGGGGCTTCGATGAGGACGTGCGCTCCCATCTGGCCGGCGAAATGGAGAAGCGCGGGATCAAGATCATCCTCGGCGCCCAGCATGACCGGATCGAACAGACCGCTGACGGTCTCGTCAGCCACCTCAACAACGGCCATTCCCAAGCCTCCGACGTCGTTCTGTTCGCCACCGGCCGCAAGGCCAAGGTCGACGGCCTGGGGCTCGAGACGGCCGGCGTGGAGCTCAACGACGCCGGCGCGATCAAGGTCGACGATTTCTCCAAGACCAATGTCGAGAACATCTGGGCCGTGGGCGACGTCACCGACCGCATCAACCTGACGCCGGTGGCCATCCGCGAGGGGGCCGCCTTCGCCGAAACCGTGTTCCGCAACAATCCCACCCGCTACGACCACGCCGACGTGCCGAGCGCGGTGTTCTCGCAGCCGCCGGTGGGTGTGGTCGGGCTGACCGAAACCGAGGCGCGGCGCAGCCATGGCAAGGTCGATATCTACAGGTCGGCGTTCCGGCCCCTGAAGCAGACCTTTTTCGGCGGCCAGGACCGCACGCTGATGAAGCTGGTGGTGGACGCCGAGACCCAGAAGATCCTGGGCTGCCACATCGTCGGCGAAGACGGGCCCGAAATGATCCAGCTGGCCGCCGTCGCCATCAAGATGGGCGTGACCAAGCAGCAGTGGGACTCCACCACCGCGCTGCATCCCACAGCGGCGGAAGAGCTGGTCACCATGCGCGAGAAGTACGTCCCGCTGGGCTAGCTGGACCGGGTTGAAGCGGTCAGCCGCCGAGGGGCGTGAACACCCCGTCCTTCTGGACGATCGCCATGGACGAGACGCGCCAGCGCAGCACCCGGCCGGCCTTGACCAGCGGCTCTTCGGCCGCGAACGCGCGGGCGTCTTCGAGGGACGGGAAGTCGGCCACGACCACCCGGCCGGTGATCTTCTGGTCTTCACCGAAGGTCGGTCCGGCGACGATCGCCTGTTCGCCCAGGGACTTCAGGTAGTCGACGTGCACAGCCCGCACAGCCGGGTCGACCTGGAAGTCCAGGATGTCTTCGAAGATCAGGACGAAAGCAGGCATGACGCACTCCGGTTGGGTGCTGCCTATACCACCGGTTCGCGGTTTTGCCTCAACCGCCCATATAGGCTAAAAGCGCGCCTCTTTTTTGGAACCATAAGATGACTGAGCGCTGGACGCCCCAGAGCTGGAGACAGAAGCCCGCGAAGCACCTGCCGACGGATTATCCCGATCCGGCGGCGGTCGAACGCGTGGAAGCGACGCTGCGCGCCATGCCTCCGCTGGTGTTCGCGGGCGAAGCCCGGCGCCTGAAGGGCCTGCTGGCCGACGTCGCCGACGGCAAGGCTTTCCTGTTGCAGGGCGGCGACTGCGCCGAAAGCTTCAAGGAATTCTCCGCCGACAACATCCGCGACACCTTCCGGGTGCTGCTGCAGATGGCGGTGGTGCTCACCTTCGCGGGCGGCAAGCCGGTGGTGAAGGTCGGGCGCATGGCTGGCCAGTTCGCCAAGCCGCGCTCCTCTCCGGTCGAGACCATCGGTGAGGTGACCCTGCCGTCCTATCGCGGCGACATCATCAACGGCATGGGCTTCACGCCCGAAGAGCGAACACCCGATCCCGAACGGCTGCTGCGCGCCTACAACCAGTCGGCGTCGACGCTGAACCTGCTGCGGGCGTTCGCCGGCGGCGGCTATGCGGACCTGCACAACGTGCATCGCTGGACCCTCGGCTTCGTGGAAGGCAGCCCCCAGGCGGCCCGCTACCGCGAGTTCGCGGCCAAGATCTCCGACTCCCTGGACTTCATGGCCGCCCTGGGCGTCACCGCCGAGAGCCATCCCGTGATGCATCAGGTGGAGGTGTTCACCTGCCATGAAGCTCTTCTGCTCGGCTTCGAGGAGGCCCTGACCCGCGTCGATTCCACCTCTGGCGACTGGTACGACACCTCCGCCCACATGATCTGGATCGGCGAGCGCACCCGTCAGCTCGACGGCGCCCATGTGGAATTCTGCAAGGGCGTGAAGAACCCCGTCGGCGTGAAGGTGGGCCCCACCGTCGAGCCGGACGACCTGCTGCGCCTGATCGATGCGCTCAATCCAAAGAACGAATCCGGCCGCCTGACCCTGATCGGCCGCTTCGGCGCCGACAAGATCGCCGAGCGTCTGCCGCGCCTGATGGCCGCCACCCGCCGCGAGGGCCGCTCCGTGGTCTGGGCTGTCGACCCGATGCACGGCAACACCCTGACGGCGGCCAACGGCTATAAGACCCGGCCTTTCGACCGGATTCTGGCCGAGGTGCGCGGATTCATCGACGTGGCCGAAGCCGAGGGCGTCCATCCGGGCGGCGTGCATCTGGAGATGACCGGCCAGAACGTCACCGAATGCCTGGGCGGCGCGCGGGAGCTGACCGAAACCGAACTCGGCGACCGCTACCACACGCACTGCGACCCGCGGCTCAACGCCGATCAGGCCCTGGAACTGGCGTTCCTGCTGGCCGAGCGCCTGCGGGCCGAACGTGAGAGCCAGCGCGAGGCCGCCGCGGGCGCCTGATCGTCTGCCGGCCGTCGCGGCCCCGACTCCTTGCATTGACGACGATCTCGCCCGCATGCTTTACGACGGTGGCGATAGGCAGTTACACTACATATCGACGCGGACGCGCCGGAGGGCGCAGCGGGGGAATGATGATGGCGACAAGGACTTTCCTGCACGCGTCCGCGGGCGCGCGGGCGCTGATCGCCGGCGTGGCGCTGCTGGCGGCCCTCCCGGCGTCGGGCGCCTTGGCCAAGACGGCCCATCACCGGATTCGTCCTGACCCTCGGGATGCGCGCATCGAGGCGCTGGAGTCGGAGGTGAAGAGCCTCGCCGACAAGGTCGAGACTTTGGAGACGGTCGCCGCCCAGCGGGCCGCCGCGCCCGCGCCGGTCGCCGCGCCACCCGCGCCGGTCGCGGTGGCCGAGGTCAAGCCGCCCCCGCCGCCTGCGGCGCCGCCGGCCAATCCGGTCATCACCGCAGTGGCCAACATGCCCGCTGGCGGCGCATCGATCATCGCCGGCAAACCCGTGATCCAGAGCGCCGACGGCCGCTTCTCGGCCAACCTGCACGCCATCATGCAGTTCGACGCCGCCTCTTATTCCCAGGCCTCGGCCGGTCCGATCGCATCGGATTTCCGGCGCGGCGCCGCCGCGGCCGACACGGCCCACGCCCGTGACCTGAACAGCGGAACCGATTTCCGCCGCGCCCGCATCGGCATCGACGGCAAGATCTTCGGCGACTTCGAATATAACGCCCTGTTCGATTTCGCGGGCTCCGGCGCGGAGGATGGCGGCCACGTCCAGGAACTGTGGGTCCAGTATTCAGCCTTGAGGCCCTGGCGCCTCAAGATCGGCGCGTTCCCGCCGTCGGTCGGCCTTGAGGACGCCAATTCCACCAATGGGATGCCTTTCTTGGAAAGGCCCGCGTCGTCGGACATGGCGCGGTCCCTGGCGGGCGGCGACTTTCGAGAGGCGGCGCAGCTCTATCTGGCCACGGACCGCTGGTTCGCCTCGGGCGCTGTCTCCACGCGGCTGGTGGGCACGATCAATTCGACCGGCAGTTCCACGGCGCAGACCTTCGATCAGCAGGTGGGCCTGCTCGGCCGGGTCGCCGTGGTCCCCCTGCAGGGAAATGGCTGGATGCTGCATGTCGGTGCGCACGGCAGCTATGTCATCACCCCGCCGGACGTCGGCGGTCCGGACGTGGGGGCCGGCAGGTTCCCGATCCAAATGCGCGAGCGACCAGAATTGCGTGTGGACGGCACGCGCCTGATCGACACCGGCGCCATCGACGCGGTGCACGCCAGCACGGCCGGTCTCGAACTGGCGGGCCAGGGGCGGAGCCTCTACGTCCAGGGCGAATATGAGCGCTTCGCCATCCAGCGGCGGCTGAGCGCCCTGTCCAATCCGCACTTCCACGGCTGGTACGTGGAAGGCGGCTGGAGTCTGACCGGCGAGCAACGCCGCTACAACAAGACCACCTTCGCCTTCGACGCCCCGCCCGTCGATCACCCGCTGGACGTCAAGGACGGGTCCTTCGGCTCCCTGGAAGTGGTGCTCCGCTATTCCGACTCCGATCTCAACTATCACGCGGGTCTGGCCGGTGTGGCGACGCCCGCGGACGGGGTCCGGGGCGGCGAGCAACAGATCGTGGCGGCGGGCCTCAACTGGTACCTGAACCCGGTCGTCCGCTTCATGCTCGACTATCAGCATGTGAAGGTCGACCGCCTGTCGCCCGGCGCCGCGACCTTCTCGACCCCCGTGGGGGCCCAGGTTGGCCAAACCTACAATGCCGTATCGATGCGCTCGCAGTTCGCCTTCTGATCCGGCGGGGAAAGGACATCATGCTCATCGCGCTCAGAAGCCGGCTGGTTGCAGCCGTCGCCGCCGCGCTGCTGTCGTCAGGTGCGGTCCACGCGTTCGCGGCGGACACCCAGGTTGCGGTGGCGGCCAATTTCACTGAGCCGGCCAAGGAGATCGCCGCGGCGTTCACCGCCAAGACCGGCCATCACGCCATCCTGAGCTTCGGCTCGTCGGCCCAGTTCTATACCCAGATCACCCACGGGGCCCCCTATGAGGTGTTCCTTTCAGCCGACGCGGACCGTCCAACGCGGGCGGAGCAGGACGGAGTGGGGATTCCTGGCACGCGCTTCACCTACGCCATCGGCCGGCTCGTGCTGTGGAGCGAAACGCCGGGCCTGGTGGACGACCAGGGCGCAGTGTTGGGCAAGGGCGGTTTCAACAAGCTGGCCATCGCCGATCCCAACGCCGCCCCCTATGGAGTCGCGGCGGTTCAGACCCTGAACAAGCTGGGGGTCTATGGCCGGGTCCAGTCCAGGATCGTCAAGGGGACCTCGATCACCCAGGCCTATGACTTCGTCCGCACCGGCGCCGCCGAAGTCGGATTCGTCGCCCAATCCCAGGTGATCAGCGATCCGAGCGGATCGCGCTGGCTCGTGCCCGCGGCCGACCATGCGCCGATCGAGCAGCAGGCGATCCTCCTCTGGACCGGCGACAAGAACGCCGCCGCCCGCGCCTTCTTTTCATTCTTGAAGGGCCCGGAAGCCCGGGGGATCATCAAGAAATTCGGCTACGAGGTCCGCTAGGCCGTGGAACAGGTCATCTGGGTGACGGTCGATCTCGCGGCTGTCACCACCATCCTTCTGCTGATCCTGGCGACACCTTTGGCGTGGTGGCTGGCGCGCAGCCGGTCCTGGCTGAAAGAGATTGTCGCGGCCGTGGCGGCCCTGCCGATCGTCCTGCCGCCGACCGTACTCGGCTTCTACCTCCTGATCGCGCTCGGTCCGAAAAGTCCGCTGATGATTCCGCTGCACCCGTTCGGCGTGCGCACCCTGGACTTCACCTTCACCGGCCTGGTGATCGGTTCGGTGATCTATTCGCTGCCCTTCGCAGTGCAGCCTCTGCGCAACGCTTTCGAGGCGATGGGCGATCGGCCGCTGGAAGTCGCCGCGACGCTTCGGGCGTCTCCCCTCGATGCCTTCCTCAGCGTGGCAGCGCCCCTTGCCGGGCGCGGATTCCTGGCGGCCGCCATCCTGGTCTTCGCCCACACGATCGGCGAGTTCGGCGTCGTCCTGATGATCGGGGGCTCGATCCCGGGCAAGACCGAGGTCCTGTCGACCCGCATCTACGAATTCGTGGAATCGCTGCAATTCGAACAGGCCCACCAGCTGGCGTCGGGGCTGCTGGTCTTCGCCTTCCTGGTCATGCTGTCGATCCTCTTGCTGGGCCGCCGGCTCGGACGTTTGACCCCATGACCGGGACAGAGGTGGATGGTCCGTCGATTCAGGCCCGCTTCACCGGACGCCTGGGCGCCTTCAGGCTGGACGCTGACTTCACCGCGCCGGGCAGGGGAGTCACCGCGCTCGTCGGCCCTTCAGGTGGCGGCAAGACGACGCTGTTGCGATGCATCGCGGGCCTGACCCGCCTGTCCGGGAGTCTGCGCATCGGCGATCAGGTCTGGCAGGACGACAGCCGCTTCCTGCCGCCGCACCGGCGCGCCGTCGGCTATGTGTTCCAGGAGCCCAGCCTGCTGGCCCATTTGTCGGTCCGCGGTAATCTGCTTTACGGCTTCAAACGCAGCGGCGACCGCCGCAAGGTCGCCTTCGACGACGTGGTCTCCCTGCTGGGCGTCGGCGCCATCCTCGACCGGTCGCCCCACCGCCTGTCCGGCGGAGAGCGCCAACGGGTGGCGATCGGACGCGCCCTACTCAGCCAGCCGGACCTGCTGCTGATGGATGAGCCCGTCTCAAGCCTCGATCCGGACAGCAAGGCGGAGATCCTGCCCTACCTGGACCGCCTGCATCAGACACTCGCGATCCCCGTCCTCTACGTCAGCCACGACATGAAGGAAGTCGCCCGCCTGGCCGATCGCGTGCTGGTGATGACGGACGGCCGAATCTCGCCGGCCCCGGCGGACGCGGGTCTCGCCGCGGCGCGCGGCGCCCTCGCGGCATTGGATGGGGACCGGATTTCGGGCCTCGCCCTGGCGGCCCTGCTGGCCGGCCTGGAGCCGATCCCGGACCCTTGAAGTCGCCCCTAGTCGATGGCGAGGATGACGTGCGAGGCCTTGATCAGGGCCTGGGCCCGGTCGCCGACCCGCAGGCCAAGCTCCTCGCCGCTGCCGCGGGTGATGGTGGCGGTGATGGTCTTGCCGGCGCCGACGTCCAGGACCACCTCGTCGCTGACCGCGCCGATCTCGTGGCGGATGATGACTCCCGCAAGGCAGTTGCGCGCTGACGTCCTGATCGGCGCGTCGCCGGCGGCGACGATGACGAAGCTGGACTTGATCAGCGCCATGGCCTGTCCGCCCGGCGCGAGTCCGAGGTCCCTCGCGCTTTCCCTGGTGATGACCGACACGATGTCCACCCCGTCGGAAATCTTCAGCGTCACCTCCGTGTTCACCTGGCCTTCCTTGACATGGCTGACGACGCCGCGAAGGGCGTTGCGGGCGCTTGTCTTCATGCTGAGGCTCCGGATGACCTGGTCGAGGGGATCGCCGCTGGCCGCCATGTGCTGTTCCAGCTGCTCGACCACCTGGGACAGCTCGGCCTCGACCTTGCGGAAAGCGAGGATGACCGCCTGGCCCGCGGGCGTCACCGCCGCCGCGCCACCCGTCCGCCCGCCGGTCTGGGCGATGACCAGCGGTCGCTCGAAAAGGTTGTTCAACGCCTGTACGGCGTCCCACGCGCCCTTGTAACTGACGTCCAGCTGCCTGGCCGCGGCCGAAATCGATCCGCAGGCTCCGATCGCTTCCAGGAGCTGGATGCGCTCTGCGCCGATCCGGGAGTCGGATCCCTTTCGCAGCTGCAGGAGCGCCTTGATGGTGGTGTCCGACCGCATGGCTCAGACATGCCATGGGTGTCGCACCACGACCAGTGCGGGTGTGTCCGGCCGGGCGCCATGACCGCCTGAACGGCGCTATACGGCGCACCGTGCTTGCTCTGGCGTGGTGGGGGCGGCAGGGTCCGCGTCCGCTCTTCGCCCACTGGATCACCCTTGATGACGCGCGACGCAGATCGCCTGTGGTCCCGCTCAGGCGCCCTTTCACAACTCCTTCGCCTCGCCGTGCCCGTGGCGGGCGCGCGCCTGGGGGTCATGGTCATGAGCCTCGTCAACACCATGGTGGTGGGACGGTATTCCGCGACGGAACTGGGGTATCTCGCCCTGGGCTGGGCCCCGTCGGCGGTGATCGTGACCACCTCCATCGGCCTGCTCAATGGGGTCCAGGTGATGACGTCCCGCGCCCTGGGCGAACGGCGGCCGGAGCGGACGGGCGCCGTGCTGCGCCGGGGGCTGGCCTACGCCCTGTGGCTGGGGCTGGCGTCGTCATCCGTTGTGTTCCTGCTGGCGCCGGTCTTCTTGTCGCACATCGGGCTGGATGCGGGCCTGGCGGCGGGGGCGGGGC
>FTHA01001051.1_pt1 | contig 15586 bp, 13 predicted proteins | sample 1640771 | NCBI WGS metagenome assembly FTHA01 (sample SAMEA3914789, study PRJEB12502) | metagenome | biome: forest; material: soil | place: Canada | collected 2011-07-03 | depth 0.3 m | reverse complement strand
GGAGGGGGTGAGGCCGTATTGTGTCCAGAGGGCGCCAACGGGGAAACAAATGTCCATTCGCAGTGCAAATGAAACTCGCTCGCGAGTCCGTGCCCGCGTCGTCAGCCTTGGCGCGGCGCTGACGGCGCTGTCCTGGGCGGCGATGGTCCAGGCCCAGCCTGTGGCGGCGGCGACCGACGACTCCGACGCCGTCGTCGTGACCGGCAGGCTCGAGGAGACGCAGCCCTCTGAGCTCAGCCACTATGGCAACCGCCTCACGACGGTGACGCCGCGCCAGCTGGAGAGCGGCGGCTTCGTCGACGTCTCCCAGGCGTTGTCGACACAGGTCCCGGGCCTCTACCTGGCGAACCGCAGCGGACCCTTCGGGTACTTCGACGCCTCCCTGCAGGGGTCGCGCGGCAGCGAGATCCTCTACCTCATCGACGGGGTGCGCATCTCCAACCGCCTCTACAACACCACCCCGCCCCTCGACACCGTGCCCGCACACATGGTTGACCGGATCGAGGTGCTGGAGGGCGGCCAGGGTCTGTTCTACGGCACCCAGGCGATCGCCGGCGTGATCAACATCGTCACCCGGCCATTCTCGGACGACCTCAAGGGCCAGCTCGCCATCGGCGGCGACACCAACAACAGCTGGAACACCAGCGCCTGGGCGTCGGGATCTTTCCACGGCCACCAGCTGGTCGGCTACGCCTCGCACGACCAGTCCACCGGCTTCCAGCCCTTTCCCGATGCGGAGTACCAGCCCAGCGCGACCGACCGGCGCCGCGGCTACCGGCTCGACACCTTCGGCCTGAAGTATGCCTACGACATCACCCCCGAGCTGAGGTTCAGCGCCAGCTACCAGCACACCGAAGGGTTCGTGGATTCCCTGGGGCGGCCAACCCAGGTGGCCATGGCCATCAACCAGCGCAACGAAGAGATCGCCACCGCCAAGGTCGACTGGACCGTCAACGACAAGGTCCAGCTGTTCCTGAAGGGGTACCTGCACGACTGGGAGTCCCACTACTCCGAGACCGACAATGATCCGATCGCCGGGCCGGTCCTGGTGGACGATCACGAGTTCTGGGGCTTCCACGACTACGGCGCCAACGCGGTGGCCAAGATCGTCCCGGTCAGGGGCGTGGAGACCTATCTCGGCTACGACCTGCAGAGCTACGGCGGGCGCGACGACGTGCTGCTGATCGCCGACCAGAACGAGACCACCCATGCGGTGTTCGCGCAGCTGCGCCTGACGCCGGACCTGATCGCGCGCACCCACCTGGCCGCCGGCGTCCGCTACAACGCTCCCAGCGAAGGCGAGTCCGCGACGGTGTGGAATGTCAGCGGCCAGTTCGACCTGACCGACGATCTGTTCGTGCGCGCCAGCGGCGGGACCTCGTTCCGGTTGCCGGACGCCGAGCAGCTGTTCGCGATCGACCCGATCAACAACGGCGAGGTGGGCAATCCCAACCTGAAGCCCGAGCGCAGCGCGAGCATCAACGGCTCGATCGGCGGGCGGCTGCCGCTGATGGACGGCGCGGTAAACTGGGAAGTGATCGGCTTCCTGCGGGACACCAAGGACCTGATCGATCTCTCCGGCGCCACGCCAGACCCCAATGTCTCGACCTTCATCAACCTTCCCGGAAAGGTGAAGGTGAGGGGCGTCGAGGCAGTGGTCGATGCGGCGCTGTCGCCCGATCTCTCGGTCAAGCTCTCCTACACCCACAGCCGGACGCGGATGAGCGGATCTTCGGCCCATCTCGTAGGCATTCCCGAGGATCAGGCCCAGGCGGTGCTGGACTATCATCCGGCCCGCTATCCGATCGGCGGCTCGATCCTGGCCAACTGGGTTGGCAGCGTCTTCGACAACGTGCCCAGCGGCATCGGCGCGGTGGACCACGGCCACTACGTGGTGGTGGACCTGAACGCCTATTTCGAGTTCGGTCCGCATCGGCGCCATCGTATCTCCGCCCGCCTGGAGAACGCCTTTGACGAAGCCTATTCCACCGCGGTCCGGCGCACGTTCGACGACGTCACCGGCGCACCGTACGCCTTCCACTACCGCGGCGTGCCGCGGACCTTCCACCTGAAGTATGCCTATTCCTTCTGAGCCCACAGCAGCGGGCGCGAGCGGCCCAACGAGCATGGGCAGGGGCCTTCCCACGCCACGCTGGCTGCTGATCCTGCATCGCTACCTCGGGGTCGCCGTCGGGCTGCTGATGCTAGTCTGGTGCCTCTCGGGCGTGGTGATGCTGTTCGTCCGCTATCCCGAGCTGTCGCAGGACCGACGGTTCCAGGGATTGCAGCCTATCCCGTGGACATTGTGCTGCCGGTCGGATCCGATCGCCGACGCCCAGCCGATCGCCTCGGCGAGGATCGAGGCGCTCGGCGGCGCGCCGGTCGCCCGGGTGCGGACTACCGATGGGCGGGACCTGACGCTGAACCTGTCGAACGGCCGCGCGATCGAGCTGATCGACGCCGATCAGGCGCTCGCGGCGGCGCGCGCCTTCGCGGTGGGGACCGGACTCGGGGGCAGGGCGGGGAAACCGCAAACGGTCGATCTCGACCAGTGGACGGTATCGGGCCAGTTCCGCCGCGACCGGCCGCTCTACAAGGTCCCGCTCGGCGACGCCGCGGGCAGTGAGCTCTATGTCTCCAGCCGCACCGGCGAGGCGGTCCAACTGACCAGCCGCGCGGGCCGGTTCTGGAACTGGCTGGGCGCCGTGCCGCACTGGCTTTATCCGACCCTCCTCCGCCGCGACGCCGCGCTTTGGACCCAGGTGGCGGTCTGGACCTCGCTGACCGGCTGCTTCCTCACCCTCACGGGCCTCTACGTCGGCGTCGCGGCGCTGCGGCGTTTCCCCGGCCGCTGGTCGCCCTATCGGCGCGTCTGGCTCTGGCACCACCTTGCCGGCGCGGGGTTCGGGATACTGACCCTTGCCTGGGTCGCCAGCGGCCTGGTCTCCATGAATCCGTGGGGCTTCCTCGAGAGTCCGGGGGACAGGGCGGCCGAGCGGCTGGCGGGCCCCGCGCCATCGTGGGGGCAGGTCCGCGCTTCGCTGCAGCGGCTGTCGGCTCGGTCACCCGGGCCGGCGGTGGTCAGCGTGTCGACCGCGCCGTTCGACGGCAGACTGTTCCTCCTGGCCGCCGACGCGCACGGAGGCGTGACCAGGCTGGATGCGCGGGGGGCGCCGGCGCCGCTGACGCGCGCCGAGCTCTCCGCCGCGGCCCGGCGCGTGGCGCGGGTCGGCCCGATCGTCTCGGAAGGGCTGCTGCCAGGCGAGGACGCCTACTACTTCCGTCATCACGAGCCCGTCCTGGCGCCGGCCTATCGGGTGATCCTGCAGGATCGCACGCGTTACTACCTCGACGCCCGCACTGGCGCGCTGCTGCGGTCGGCGGACGCGGATGCGCGCGCCTACCGCTGGCTGCACGAGGGCCTGCATCGATGGGATTTCATCGCCGGCCTCCACGACGGGCCCGCCTGGAGCGTGCTGATGCTGGCCCTGCTGGCGGGTGTGACGCTCGGCGTTGGGACGGGGGTCTATCTCGGCGCGCAGGCGATCATCCGCGATGTGCGCCGGCTGCTCCGCGTCAGACCGTGACGTCGACCTTGTGCTTGTTCCGGTCCGGGGTCTTGGCCGACTTTTGCGAGGACTGCACCTCGTGGGGCTTGGCGTCACGCACCTTGGCCTCGGCTTCCGAGGTGGGGCGCAGGGCGGCGGCCAGTTCGACGTCGGGCCGGTGCACGGTCGTGACCGGGGCGACGTTGCTTACGGCGGCTACGGACATTCGGTCCTCCTCGGCCGCAGCTGGCGGCAGAGTGACCTTATTCGCGTCTGGTGAAGATAGAATTTAGGCGCGTCAAAAAATCGCATCCGCGCGATTCGCCGGACCGGACGGGAGGCCGCTGGGACCTCCCGCCGGTGGTCGGCGCCGGCCTCAGCGACCGTAGCCGTCGTGGTCGTAGTGAGCGCGATAGCCCTGGTCGTAGCCGTTGGAGCCGTAACCGTAGCCCCGGTCGTTGTCGGACCAGTTGCGGGCGCCCGACTGGTAGTAGCGGTGGTAGCTGGACGGGTAGCTCCGGCCGTAGTCGCTCCGGTAGTCGCAGGAGGACGACGAACTGCGGCCGATGGTGTTGCCGAGCAGGCCGCCGGCCAGGGCGCCGATGATCGTGCCGCCGGTGCGGTCGCCGCGGCCGGCGATCTGGCTGCCGAGGAACCCGCCGGTCAGGGCGCCCACCACCGTGCCGGTGGCTGCGCCACTGCGATGGCAGGGCTGGTAGCTGGAGCCATAGCCGCGGTCATAGCCGGAGCCGTAGCTGCGATAGTCCTGGGCGAAGGAGGGGGTGGCGATGGCGCCCACCGCGACGGCGGCGACCAGGGCTCCCGAGATGGCGGCGATCTTCATGTCAGTCTCCAGTCCTTTGGTTACGCCGCTGCTTGGCCCTGTGGCCCCTCGCGGCGTCTTGAGCGCGATAAAGCGCCCCGGCGGCTGAACGCGGTGTGAGGCGCCAGTTAGCTCCCGTTCACCTTGGGCTTGACCATTCCCCGGTCGCGAACCGTCGCTCCTGCGGCCCTGGCTGTGGCCAAACCGCCGGAATCTCCGGCATAGTGGAAACGCCCCTCGCCGGGGCTGCTGGAGAGGCTTTCGAAGCACCCATGATGTCCAGTGGCCCCGCGATTCGCAGGTCGGCGTCGCTGGCGTTCCTGGGCGTGCTGATCACTGGATGCGTCCACTACCAGCCCGCGCCCGTCAGCCTGGACCGCTACCCGGCGGCCTTGGATTCAAGGCGGCTCGAACCACCGCCGGGCGGCGGCGCCTGGACAGAGGCCGACCTTGTGGCCACGGCGCTGGATCGTGCGCCCGGGGTGCTCGAAGCCGCCGCCGCGTATCGCTCCGCCAAGGCGGCCGCCCGCACCGCGCGGGTCCCGCCGAGCGCGCTGCTGAACCTCACCGCGGAGTATTCCAAGGATGCGGGCGGCACGTCCCCCTGGCTGTTCGGCTACACCAGCGAAATCCCGCTCGACATCGGCGGACGCCGGAAGAGCCGCCTGACGACGGCCGACCTGACGGCGCTGCAGGCCCAGTACGACTATGGCGAGGCGGTCTGGTCGGTGCGAATGGCGGTCCGCAAGGCCGTGATCGACCGCGCCTTTTCCGATCGGGAGATCGCCCTGGCCGACCGTCTGCTGCAGGTGCGCCGGGATCGTTCCGCCAAGCTTGGCCTGCGCCTGCGGGCGGGCGAGGACGCCCGACCGACGGCGCTCACCGCCCAGGTGGAGCTCGCCGCCGCCGAACGCCGGCTGGCCGACGCGGGCGCCAGGCGGGCGCAGGCGGATGTCGCTCTGGCCAAGGCGATGGGCCTCAGTCCCGCCGCGCTGGCAGCCCTGAACATCGATCCCATCGGCGCCGCGCCCGCCGTTCCGGCAGCCGCAGACATCGCGTCGTGGCGAACCCAGGCGGCGCTTTCCCGTCGCGACGTGCTGCGCGCCGTGGCCGGCTACGACCAGGCCGAGGCGGCGCTTCGCCTGGAGATCGCCAAGCAATATCCCGAGGTCCACGTCGGGCCGGGCTATACCTGGGAGCGGGGCGTGACCAAGCTGCCGTTCACCCTCTACCTGGTGCTGCCGCCCTATGACCTGAATCGGGCCGCGATCCGCGAGGCCGAGGCCAGGCGCCTGCAGGCCGGCAAGACCCTGGAGTCGGTGCAGGCTTCCGCTCTCGCCGCGGTCGACCAGGCCAACGCCGCGCTGGCGGCGGCGATGGCGGGTCTGGACCTGTCGCAGCGCCAGGACCTGCCGCTCGCCCTCCGGACGGAGAGCGCGGCCCTGCGCTCGCTCGAGGCCGGCGAGATCGACAAGGTGGACGCCGACGCCGCCCGGGCCGCCGTCCTGGACGCCGAGCTGACCGCGCTGGAGGCGGCCCGCCTGGCCTGGGCCGCCCTCGCCGACCTGGAGGACGCCTTGCGCCGCCCCTTCGACACTGCCGAGACCGCGGTCCTGCAGTCCGCCATCCAACGCCTGGGAAACCCAGCATGACCTCCCCGCCGCGCCGCGCCCTGCTGCTGGGCCTCGCCGCCGTCCTGATCGCCAGATCCGCGCTGGCGGCAGAGGGAAAGGGGGAACGGGTGGTGAAGGCGGACGCCGTCACCCAGCGCCGCCTCGGCGTGGTGGTCTCTCCGCTGGCCGCGGCGCGGCGCGGCGCCGGGGTCGCCGGTATCGCCCGGGTGCTCGACCCCGGACCGCTCGCCGCGCTCGAATCCGACATCGATACCGCGGCCGCCGCGGCCAGGGCGTCGCAGGCCGAGGCCGCGCGATCGAAGGCGCTGAACGCCCAGGACCAGGCCATATCGGCCAAGGCGCTGGAGGCCGCCCAGGCCCAGGCGCGGGCCGACGGCGCCAGGGTGACGCTGCTGCTGCGGCGGCTCGGGCTGGAGTGGGGGCCCGCGCTCGTGCGGATGTCCGACGGTCAGCGCGCCAATCTCATCAACGCCCTGGCGGCCGGCCGCGCCGCCCTTTTGCGGATCGACACCGCGTCAGGCGAGGGGCAGGCCGGCCTGAGAAGCGCGGAGGTCGATCTCGGCCCCGCCGGCAAGGTTCAGGCGCGGATCCTTGGCTCGGCGCGCACCGCGGACCTGCGGCTGCTGTCGCCCGGACTGATCGCCGTCGTCAGCGGGGCCAGCGCCGGCGCCCTGTCCAGCGGGCTGACCGCGCCGTGCAGGCTGGAGACGTCGGGGCCCGTCGCCGGTGTCTTGCTGCCCCGCGCCGCCCTGGTGCGGACCGCCGGCCAGACGTGGGTCTATGTGAAGCGCGACGCGGAGACCTTCCAGCGCCGGCCTGTGGTGGGCGGCCAGGTCGACCCCGGCGGGCTGTTCGCGGCCAGCGGTTTCCGGCCGGGCGAGCTGGTGGCGACGTCAGGGGCGGGGGCCCTGTTTGCGGCGGAGACAGGCGGCGGGGAGGCCGAATAGGCCGTGCTCAGCGCCATCGTCCATTGGTCCCTGCAGCGGCCGCGCCTGATCGCGGCGCTCGCCCTGCTGCTGCTGATCTACGGCTTCGTCGTGCTCGCCCACGCCAAATACGACGTCTTCCCCGAGTTCGTTCCGGCGCAGGCCGAGGTGCAAACCGAAGCGCCGGGCCTGGCCGCGGAGCAGGTCGAGCAGCTGGTCACCCTGCCGGTGGAGCGGTCGGTCAGCGGCGCGGCGGGGGTCACGGCCGTCCGCTCGGACTCCATCGCCGGCCTGTCGATCATCACCGTCGTGTTCGCCGCCGGTTCGGACCCCTATCGCGCCCGGCAGATCGTCGCCGAAAGCCTGGCCGAGGCGGCCGGCGCGCTGCCCGCCGGGGTCAAGGCCCCCAAGGTCGCGCCGCTGACCTCCTCGACCATGGACCTGATCAAGGTCGGCTTCACCAGCAAGCGCCTGTCGCCGCTGGCGCTGCGCGACCTGATCCAGTTCACCGTGCGCCCTCGGCTGCTGGCCGTCCCCGGGGTAGCCCGCGCGACACTCTACGGCGGCGAGGTCAGGCGGATCGAGGTGCGCGTGCGGCCCGACGACCTGCTGGCCCGCGGGCTGGGCTTCTCGGACGTCAACACCGCCGTGCGCCAGTCGACCAGCACCTCGGGCGGAGGCTACATCGACACGCCGCAGCAGCGGATCGTCGTCGAGCCGCGCGGCCAGGCGCTCAGCGTCGACGACGTCGCCGCCGGCCAGATCCCCACCACCGACGGCTCGATGGTGCGCATCGGCGATGTGGCCGACGTGGTCGATGCGCCAGCGCCGGACATCGGCGACGCGCTGATCATGGGGACCCCGGGCGTGCTGATCAGCATGTCCAGCCAGTACGGGGCCAACACCTGGGAGACCACGCGGGCGGTGGAAGCGGCCCTGGATGAGCTTCGCCCTTCCCTCGTGGCCCAAGGCGTCGTCATCAGCCCGGCGCTGCACCGGCCGGCCAACTTCATCGAGGCGGCGCTGGGCGGCATCAGCGAGGACCTGCTGATCGGCGCCGCCCTGATCGCCGTGGTCCTGTTCCTGTTCATGCGGGACCTGCGCACGGTGCTGGTCTCCTTCGTCAGCATCCCGTTGTCGCTGCTGGCGGCGATCATCGTGCTCGACCGGCTGGGTTGGACCGTCAACACCATGACGCTCGGCGGGCTGGCCGTCGCGCTGGGCGTGGTGGTCGATGACGCGGTCATCGACGTGGAGAACATCGTGCGTCGGCTGCGTGCGGCGAAGGGGACGGACGCCGTCCCCGCCGACGTCGTGCTGCGCGCCTCGCTGGAGGTGCGGGCGCCGGTGATCTACGCCACCCTCGTGGTCGCCTGCGTGCTGCTGCCGGTGATGCTGCTGCACGGCCTGCAGGGGGCCTTCTTCGCCCCCCTGGCCGCGGCCTTCATCATCGCCACCTTGGCCTCGCTGGTGGTGGCGGTGGTGGTCACCCCGCCGCTGACCCTGCTGTTGCTGCAGAACGCCCGGCTGCACGATGAGCCTGGGTTCATCGTCCGCGCCAAGCGCTGGCACGAAGGGATCCTGCGGAGGGTCTGCGCCGCCCCGGCGAGGCTGGCGGTAGCCGCTTCGCTGGTCGCTATCCTCGCCACGGCGGGAGGCGTCATCGCGTTCAACAAGGAGCTGCTCCCGGCGTTCAAGGAGGGCCACTTCGTCCTCGGCGTCTCCGGCCCGCCCGGAACCTCGCTGGCGGTGATGCGCCGCTACGGCGAAGGCATCACCCACGACCTCTTGGCCATACCGGGCGTCGCCACCGCCGAGCAGCAGATCGGCCGGGCCGAAGGCGGGGAGGACACCTGGGGAACCGAGAGGAGCGAGTTCCACGTTGAACTGAAGCCCCACCTCTCGGGCGCTGAACAGGACCGCATCCAGGAGAGCATCCACGAGGTGCTGAAGGGCTATCCCGGATTGACGACGGAAGTCCTGACGTTCCTGGGGGACCGCATCGGCGAATCCCTCACCGGCGAGACCGCGGCGCTGGCGGTGAGCGTCTATGGCCCCGACCTCGATGTCCTGGACCGCACCGCCGGCCAGATCGAGGCGGTGATGAAGGCCCTGCCGGACGCCGAGGACGTCAATGTCCAGACCCCGCCGCAGGCGCCGGTGGTGCGGGTGGACCTCCAGTTCGCCAGGCTGGCCCAGTTCGGACTGTCGGCCTCCGACGTGCTGGACTCGATCCAGACCGCCTACCAGGGCGCCGGCGCGGCCCAGGTGTTCAAGGACGACCGGGTGATCGACATCGCGGTGGCCACGCCGCCCGGCCTGCGCCAGGACCCGGAGGCGGTGGGCGACCTGCTGCTGCGCGGCGCCGGCGGGGTGGCGACGCCGCTGAAATCGGTGGCCGACGTCTATCTCTCGGAGGGGCGCACGATCATCTCCCACGAAGGCGGCCAGCGCCGCCAGGTGGTCACCGCCAATCCCCCGCCCAGCAAGGTCGACCGCTTCACCAAGGCGGCCAAGGCGGCGATCGCGCAGAAGGTCAAGCTGCCGCCGGGGGTCTATCTCGACTTCTCGGGCACGGCCAAGGCGGCCGCCGCGGCCCAGACTGAGCTGATGGTCAATGTCCTTCTGGCGGTTGGCGCGGTGGTGGCTTTGCTGCTGATCGCCTTCGGCAGTGGGCGGGCGACCACCCTGATCCTGTCGTCCGCGCCCTTCGCCCTGATCGGCGGCGTGATCGCCGTGGCCCTGACTGGCGCCAGCCTGTCGCTGGGTTCGCTGGTGGGCTTTGTCACCCTGTTCGGCGTAGCCGCGCGCAACGCCATCCTGCTGATCTCGCACACCAGCCATCTCGTGACCGAAGAAGGATGCGACTGGTCGCTGGAGACGGTGCTGCGCGCCACCCGCGAACGGGTGACGCCGATCCTGATGACCGCCCTGGTCACCGCGCTGGGGCTTGCGCCGCTGGCGCTGCAGACCGGGCAGGCCGGGCGGGAGATCCAGGGGCCCATGGCCATCGTCATCCTCGGCGGGCTCATCACCTCGACGATCATGAGCCTGGTCCTGTTGCCGGCGCTGATCTGGCGCTACTGGCGACCCCGCGCCTCGACGGAATCCCCCGCCGCTTCGGTCTGAGGCGGAACGCTGGATGGCCGGGTGTCGATCTGAGCGACCGGCGACAGCCTGGGGTCGGCGGCGATGTCCGAGGGCGCAATGAAGCCCAGCCCGTCCCATGGCGTCTCGACGCCGGCCTGAGCCAGGCACCTCGCCACGTACTCCGAGCAGATGAACTCGTCGGTCGGTCCGAGGATACGCGGCATGCGCATGTCCGCTCGACCGAACAGGATTCGCAGGACGATCTTCATCACCTCGCCATGAGCAAAGCGATCGCCAAGCCGGTCGAAGGCGAAGGCCGCCATCCTGCGCATCCTTCCGCCTGCTGCGCCGCCGGTGAAGGCCGCATGCCGCGTGAGCAGGATCCGGCCAGGGTAGGGCGTGACGCCACTGCTGGTGCGGGAGATGAAGTCGCTGAGCGGCACGGTCCGCACGCCGAGTTTCTCGACCGCCTCGAGCACCATCACCCGATCGATGCTCTCGATCCGGAAGGCGATCGCCACATGGCTCCACTGGCTCCGCGTGGCCCAGCGGATGATGTTGGAGAAGGAGTCGTTCGCCGAACATAGAAGGATGTCGCCGTCGCGCACCAGCTCGCGGATCTTCGCGTAGGGCTGGGGCTCGGCCGTCTGCAGGATGTCCTCGGGGATAGGCATCAGCCGTCGCCAGGAGCTGGCGCAGGGCCAGGAGCCGTCAGCGGCCGGGACGTCAGGTTCAGGGCGATCACGGCGGCCAGGGCCCACATCGAGCCGAGCGCCCAGCCCCCCAGCACATCGGTCGGCCAATGCACGCCGAGATAGACCCGGCTGAAGCCGACGGAGACCGTGATCGCGATGGCCAGCGTCACGTCGAATATCTTGGCTCGGCGGGTGCGTTCGAGGCTGCTCAATACCGCGGCGAGGGTCAGGAATGCAGCCGCGGACAAGGTGGAATGTCCGCTCGGGAAGCTCTGCGAATAGACATAGCTGCCATGCGGAACCAGCGTCGGGCGGGGTCGATCGAAATAGCCCTTCAGCATCCCGCTGGAGACCTGGGCCGCCAGCATTGTCGCGGCGAACACCAAGGCTTGGCGGCGCTTTCCATGGAACAGCAGACTGGCGATCGCGGTGATCGTCAGGAGGGTCAGGAAGGTCACGCCGCCCAGTGCGGTCACATCACGCATCGACTCCTCGAACCATCGCGGTCCGATGGGATCGGCGGGATGTCCGGGGCTGCGCAGGTCCAGCAGCAGCCGCCGGTCGATGGCGGTCGTCTCGCCCTCCCGCATCTCGCCGGCGACATTGACGAAGGCCCAAAGGGCGCCGGCCGCCGCCGCCCATACAATCAGGGCGCGGGCCTCGATCCTGCCCAGCAGCCGGCGCAATATCAGGAGCGGGAAGGGCAAGGCCATGACACCACAATGCACGGCGGCCACGCCGGGGTGCAACGCCGGCCGCTTGACTGATCAATCAAGCGGCGCCATCACTTGATTGAATGATCAACTCATGACCCGGCCCAGTTCGCCCACCGCTGAAAGGCTCGTCCACACGGCCATGCGCCTGTTCGCCGAGAAGGGGTATTCGTCCACCAGCGTCGCCGACATCCTGCGCGAGGCAGGCGCAAATTCCGGCAGCCTGTACTACGCCTTCCCCACCAAGCAGGACCTGCTGCTGGCGGTGCTCGGCGCCTACCAGGAGGGCATCGGTCCGATGCTGCTGGAGCCGGCGTGGAAGGGCGTCGACGATCCGATCGAGCGGATCTTCGCGCTGCTGGGCCGCTATCGGGCGGGCCTCGCCCAGACCGACTGCGTCTACGGCTGCCCGATCGGCAGCCTCGCGCTGGAGCTGCACGAGCCCGATCCGCCGGTGCGCGAACTGCTGGCGGTCAATTTCGAGGGCTGGGTCGACGCCGTGCAGGGGCTTCTTGGCGAGGCCGCCGGCCGCCTGCCCGACGGGACCGACACCCGCGCCCTCGCCCGCTTCGTGCTGACGGTGATGGAGGGGGGCGTGATGCAGTCGCGCACTCACCGCACCCTCGAAGCCTTCGACAATTCCGTGGCCTGCCTCAGGGACTATCTCGATCGGCTGCAGGCGGCGGCGATTTCACTGCCTTCAGAGGGATCGGACCATGCTTAGGAAGACTTCGGCCGCACTGCTGACCCTGTTCCTTCTGGCTGCAGCGCCGGCGCAAGCGGCGCCCGAGACGGTCAAGACCGTCGAGGGCCGGGCGGCGGACGGCGCACGCTATTACGAGGACTCGCTGGTCATCCACGCTCCGGCTGTCGTCCTGTGGACCGCCTTCACCGACACCGAGACGTTCCGCCGCTGGAGCGCGCCGATCTCGGCGATCGATTTCCGCCTCGGCGGCGCGATCGAGGCCAGTTACGACCCCAAGGGCAAGCTCGGCGACCCGCAGAACATCAAGAACGCCTTCATCGCCTACCTGCCCGGGCGGCTGCTGGTCTTCCGCAACGTTCAGGCGCCCGCAGGTCTGCCCGGCGGAGAGGTCTACGGCCAGACGGTCAAGATCATCCAGTTCGAGCCGTTGGCGCCGGACGACACACGCGTCACCATCTCGGGGATCGGCTTCGGCGATGGCCCGGCGTTCGATCCGCTGTACCGCTTCTTCGTCGGAGGCGACGGGGAGATGCTGAAGGCGCTCAGGACCGCCTTCGAGACGACCGCTGCTCGCTAGAGCCGCGGCATTGGGGGAGAAGACCATGGATACCAGGAAGCTGATTGTCGCCACGGCCATCGGGCTTGCCGCCCAGCTGGCCATGGTGATCGCCGGCCACTTCGTGCCGGTGATCAAGGACCAGGGCTTCGCCATCGGCGGAGTGCTGATCTCGCTGCTGTCCGGCCTGATCTACGCCAGGACCAGCCGAGCGGGTTGGGGCGACGCCCTGCTGGGCGGCGCGATCGCCGGCGGCGTCTGCGCATTGCTGGGCATCGCCGTCTCGTGGCTCATGGGGGATACCGCGGCCATGATCCTGCTGTTCGGCACGCTGGGTTCAGCCGTTGGGGGAGCCGTCGGCGGCGCGATCGGCCGCGTGCTCCCCGGGTCGAAGCCGGCCGTGGCCTGATCCTCAGGCGACCAGGGAGCGGTAGCCGCCGGGTTGGGCCGGGTCGACCACGAAGGTGGCCGGCAGGATGGTCTTGGAGGACTTGCGGGCCTTCGCCGCCAGCTTGACCGCCCGCGCAAGCGCCAGCTTGGCCAGGGCAGCGGGAACCGGGCGCGACTGCACCTTCGGCCGCACGCCCAGGCGGCGGCGCAGCAGGGCGTTCGCGTAGAACAGGTTGGCGCGGAACAGGGCGGCCGGCGTCATGTACTCCAGCGACAGGGAGACATTGACCATGTCGGCGTTCGCCACCCGGTGGGGGACGTTCTGCGGCCAGGCCACGGCATTGCCGGGCGTGAGTTCGACCGCCTCGGCGGCCTGGTCCCATTCGGGCTGGAAGGCGCACTGCCCCTCGGTCTCGCGCATGACCATGCGCTCGATGTGCTCGTCGGGAACGTAGGGCTCCTGGCGCGGGTAGAACCACACGGTCTTGGAGCCGCGGATCTGCCAGAGCGACACTAGCGGCACGTCCAGGTGATAGAACACCTGGGCCTTGGGCGATGAGATCAAAAGGCCGAGGTCCCGGCGGAAGGTCCGCAGCCCCGGGACATTGCGCTCCTGGTCGGCGCACATCTCGGCGCAGAGCGCCGCGTATTCCGGCAAATGCTCATTGGTGTAGCGCAGGTTCAGCCACAGGCGCCCGGCTTTCATGGCCTCCATCAGCTTGTCGCCGCTGAGCCCGTCGCTTCCGCCACGGCGCCAGGAGCGCCAGTCCATGAGGTCCTCGCCCATGGTGTAGATGCCCAGGCTCTCGCGGGGATAGCGGTCGAGCACCGCCGCCAGCGCTTCGTCCGAGAACATCGGCCGCTGGTGCAGGTCGTGGGCGAAGTGGACGGTCTCCTGCCCGAAGGCCTTGGCCTTCTGCGCCGTCCAGTCGGTGATGATCGCGGTCATGGGAGTCTCGCTGGGAAGTCGTTGATCAGGCTGCAGCCGGCGTGGCGCGGCCGTCGGTGCGGGTGTTCATGCGGCGTTCGTAGCCGGCGATGGCGTTGACCACGCCGTGGACCCGGCCGCCGAGGGTGAGCTCAGTCACGGCGATCTGGTCGAGCCGCCGGCGCAGACGCCCCGCGGCTTCGATGCGGCTCAGCGGAGGCAGGGACCAGACCTTGTCGCAGGAGCTGGCGAGCCGTCCGGCCGGGCTTTGCGCGGTGGCGAGGCCGGCGTTCACCGGCAGGGCGCTCTGCGCGAACATCCGTTTCCAGTGGTCGAAGCCGGGGCCGAGGTCATAGGTCCGCAGTCCCAGCGCTGGCATGGCCTCGATCGCCATCCACTGATGGATCATGCCGGGAGAGTGGGCCCGCAGCTCCGGATCGCTGGCGCCGATCCAGGGATGGAAGTGCTCACCCAGCCGCACGCCGAAGTGGCCGCAGACCAGGCTTTCGCCGGCATAAAGGCTGAACATCACCCCCTGGAACGTCCCCTCGCGGGCGTCGAACAGCCGCTTCAGCAGGCGGCGGGTCCAGGCGGCGCGGAGAAAGTCCTGCACGCCGGTGCGGCGGGTCTGTTCGCGCTTCCAGGCGATCAGCTGCTCGAAGGCCGCCGGGCTGGCGTCGTGGGCGACCATGCGCACCGGCCCCAGCTCGCGCTCCAGCTTCTGGTGATAACGCCGGTAGTTCTTTGACCGGTTGCGGCTGTCGGCTGCGAGACCGTCCAGGTAGGACTGGGCGTCACCCTCGAGCACGATCTGGAAGCCGTCCGTCCGCGATTCCCGCCCGCCTTCGAACACGCCGAACGGGTCGATCAGGCCGGAAAAGCGCAGGGCGCTGAGACGCGCCGCGCGCAGCACCTCGGAACCTTCCAGCGGTTCGCCGGGCGCGCTGACCAGGGCGTGGTAGTCGGAGAACGGAGAACCGATCGGCCGGGCGAACCCGGTCGGGCGGCGATGATGAGGAAGGAAGCCGATCGCCTGTCCGCCACGGCGAAGCACCGCCACGCGGGCGTCGGCGCGGACATCGCCCACGGCCCGGGCGAAGTCGGGACCCAGCAGCGGGCCGCTGAACGCCGGCGTCGCCGCCTGCAGCTCGCTCCACGCGCCGAGGTCGCTATCGGACAGCTCGGAAGGGTGAAGGACGTCAGCTTGCATCTACGCCGGCAAAATGGAGGACCATCCCGTGGCTCAGTTCGGGATTCGCTAACCCAATTTCGCAAGAGCGGCGCCAGCCGCGCCTCTGGAGGCGCCCGGCTACTTCCTGACCCAGGCCACGTTGGCGTCCCGGTAGGACTGGCCAGGGGGAAGCCGGCCGATCAGTTGCTTGGCGGCCGCCACGCCCGCGGCCTCGGCCGTGACGCCGGTCTTGGCGCCCGCTTCGCGAAAGGCGCTGGCGCGGCCGGCGTTGATGTTGGCGACGGCGGCGGCGAGCCCCGGATCACCGGGCGCGCCTTTGACGAAACCGAGATAGCCGTCCGATTGCTCCCCGACCTCGCCGCGAGCCTTCGCGCCGGATCCCAAT
>FTHA01000885.1_pt1 | contig 15714 bp, 16 predicted proteins | sample 1640771 | NCBI WGS metagenome assembly FTHA01 (sample SAMEA3914789, study PRJEB12502) | metagenome | biome: forest; material: soil | place: Canada | collected 2011-07-03 | depth 0.3 m | reverse complement strand
GACGCCTTCGCCCACACCCTCGAGAGCGTGGACCAGGGCATCGCCTCAGGCGAGTTCGACATCCCCGACGCCCGCGCCGGCCGCGACATCATCGCCGGCGCGGGCGTCGGGGATGTCGAACTCGCCTGAGGCGATGCCCTGGTCCACGCTCTCGAGGGTGTGGGCGAAGGCGTCGACGCCGAAGATCATGCCGGTGGTGGCGAGGTTGACCATCGCCCAGCCCCAGCGGGGCTCCACGCGTGCGCGGCCGAGGAAGCAGCGGATGGCCGCCCCGGTGCGCTGGGGGGCGCGGACCATCGCGCCGGTCGCCGCCCGCACCGCCTCGGACTGCTCCTCCACGAGCTGGAGCCAGAGGGCCGCGAACAGCGCCTCCAGGCTCGGGAAGTAGTTGTAGAAGGTCCCGCGCGAGACCCGGGCCAGGGCGCAGACCTCTTCGATCCGCACCCGCAGGCCCCGCTCGTCGCCGATCAGTTCGAACGCCGCCCGCAGCAGGCCCCCGCGGGTGCGCTCCCTGCGGTCGCTGTCGGCCTGGGTGCGGCGTTCGGCGGCGACGGTGGACATCGATCGAACCGATATTGACTCTTTGACAAACTGTCAATTAGCGTCGGCCAGCTCGGGCGGCGCCATCACAGACCGCTCCAGCAGGTGAGGAAATTCCGATGACCCAGGGCCCGATCGCCGACCTCGGAGGACTGCCGTACTACGAGGAGCCGCTCACATACCTGGTGTTGGGTGGCCGATGCCGGGCGTGGGAGTTCAACGGCTGGAAGCCGGAGAGCATGTCCTGGAAGACCGGCTGCTACATCCACACCGGGCTGTCGGGGACGCAGGTGAACTTCACCGGCCCCGACGTGCAGCCCTTCTTCTCATCGATCTGCACCAACAGCTTCGAGAAATTCCCGATCGGCAGCATGAAGCACGCGGTGATGTGCACCGAGGACGGCCTGATCGCCACCCACGCCATCACCCAGCGCAACGACGAGGACGAGTACCGCTTCTTCGCCGGCGGGCCCTGGCCCGTGTACCGGCTGGGCAAGAGCAAGTTCAGGGTCGAGGCGCGGCCGACGCCAGCCTACCTGACCCAGGTCGCCGGCCCGCGCTCGCTGGAGACGCTGGAGCGCGCCACCGGCGAGAGCCTGCGCGACATCGGCTTCCTGAAGTTCCGCAACGCCAAGATCGGCGGCAAGACCGTGGAGGTCGGCCGCATCGGTATGTCGGGCAACCTTGCGTTCGAGTTGCGCGGGCCGCTGGCGGACGGGCCGGAGGTGTATGACGCCGTGTTCCGGGCCGGCCAGGACTTCGGGATCGAGCGGCTGGGCTGGCGGACCTATCTGGTCAACCATGTGGAAGGCGGCTTCCCGCAGGGGAACTGGACGTTCTTCGGCGCGGGCTGGTCGGACCCGGACTACCGCTCGCTGTCGTTCTCGCCAGCCATCACCGGCAGCGTCGATCCCGCCGACCTGCGGGCCCGCTACCGCAGCCCGCTGGAGGTCGGCTGGCATCGCGCCGTGCGGTTCGACCATGAGTTCGTGGGCAGGACGGCGCTGGAGGCCGAGGCCGCCAGTCCGCGCCGCGCCACGGCGACCTTGCGGTGGAACCCCGAGGACGTGATCGACATCTACGCCTCGCTGCTGAAGCCGGGCGAGGAATACAAGACCATCGACCTGCCCACCTCGCCCACCTGGAAGGAGGGCTTCTCGGCCCACGCCGATCACATCCTGAAGGACGGGCGCGAGATCGGCGTCTCGTCGGGCACGATCTACAGTTACTTCTACCGCGAGGTGCTCTCGATGGGCTGCATCGACCTGGACCAGGCCCAGATCGGCACGGAGGTCACCGTCCAGTGGGGCGACCACGGCAAGCGCATCAAGAACGTGCGCGCGACGGTTGAGCGGTTCCCCTACCTGACCGAGGGGCGGAACGACGCGGTGGATACCGCGACGCTCAGCGGGGTGGGCGCGTGAGCTAACCGCCGCGGCCAACCTCGGATCGTCGAGGTCGACATCAGCTCCTGTCGGCTCGCAGGAACGCTCGAACGGCCAGTGTCGGGCAGAATGTCAAAGGGTGAGATCGACCCTACTCGGACGCTCGGAACCGCCGCCTCCCGGCGGCCGACCCGTTGCATCCATGCCTGCACTGGCTAAGCTCCGGTCTGAACCCCGTCACGTTGTTTCTGGAGACGTGCGCGGCCGGGACCTTCGGGGTCGAGTTGGCGAAGGCGGTCGCCGCCTAATGGTGGGCGCGAGTAGGGTCGGCGGCGCTGCCGAGGAGCGGACCGGGCGATGAGCGAGGACGACGCCAACTCCGACCGACTGCCGATCATCCTGACCATCGTGGCGGTGCTAGCTCTGGTGCTCCTGGTGGAGCTGGTAAGATGGGGCAACAGCATCGGCTACCATCCTCCCAACGGAAACTCGAGGTACAATCCCGGTGTCGGCACTTTCAGCGATCCTCCTAAACCAACGGCTTCGCGGCCCCCCGCAGGGTAGCTCACCCCCCTTAAGAGCCGTTCGGAGCGTCAGCTTTCGGGCCTGTGGGCTTGAGACCGCTTGCGACCTTGTTCCAGCGCTGGAAAGGATTGCAGCGGTGCGCGTGCAACAATTCGGCCCTCCTCCTAGAAGGCCTTTCGCCGCCGCCATCGCGAATTCAACAGGTGGCGGAGCGAGCGCGGCGCCGATAGCGTCAGCACGTGGAACAGGATGAACGGCTACGTCACGCCTCGTCGTTCGGCGCGGCGGCGGCTGCCTACGCGGAGCACCGCCCGGACTACGCTCAGGCTGCGGTGCGCTGGGCGCTTGAACTCGCGCCGGGCCCGCGCGTGCTCGACCTTGGGGCCGGGACCGGCAAGCTGACCGCCATCCTGGTCGCGCTGGGGATCGACGTTATCGCGGTCGAGCCCGACGCGGCGATGCTGACCGAGTTGCGCCAAGCGCTGCCAGGCATCTGCGCACTGCCCGGTCGCGCCGAGGCCATTCCGCTGCCGGACGCGTCCGTCGACGCCGTGCTGGCCGGCAACGCCCTGCACTGGTTCGACATGGACGTCGCGGGCCCCGAGATCGCCAGGGTCCTGGCGCCCGGCGGCGTCCTTGCCGGGCTGTGGAATGTCGTCGACAACCGGATCGGCTGGGTCGCCGGACTCGAACAGGTCGGCGGGAGCGCGGCCATTGGTCCGCGTGACACGCTCAGCAGCTGGCGCGCCGGGACCGCGGGCGCGCATCTTCCAAAGACGGGTCTCGTCGCCCGTTTCGGCTCGCCGGAGCAGGCGGAGTTCCCGCACGGGCAACGCCGCACCGCCGACTCGCTCGTCGCGACGCTCGCGACGAGGGCGGGATTGCTCGTGATGCCAGACCAGCAGCGAGAGGCCACGCTGGGTCGGATCAGCGCATTCCTCGCGAGCAGGCCGGAAACCGCCCGCGGCGAGTTCACGCTCCCGATGCTGACGGGCGTGCTCCGCGTCCGGCGACTGTGAGAGCAAGCGCCCGAACCAACGCACACGCCTGGCCGGTGATTTCCGGGGTTTCCTCCCTCCGCCTCATCCGACAGTTCGGTTGCTCAGGGCGTCGTGTATTCTCTCCGTCAATTCGGTATTAGTCTTGAGCAAGATTTGCATGTCGTTGCTGATTTCAAGCAGCGCCTCAGCGTCCTTGTAGGTCTGAAAAGCCTGTTTGTCAGACGCCGCCGCAGCAACCTTCTGACCGACCATGATGATGGACAGCAGGACGAGCTGCAGAAAGGTTTGCGCAATCCAGGCGATCAGCGCCGCCGTTCCAGACCTGATGGCGTCAGGCAGGCTGATCAAGGCCAGGGCCGCGAAGGCGTAGGCGCACCACATCGTGCCCACACTGTTGGTTATCTTCAGCGCCAGCCAGCCATTGAATCCAGTGTGTTCTTTGGCAGTCGTGGCGACACCCTGTTGCTTGCGCGCCGCAATTTGTGGGTGGGGGGTATGTTCCATGGTCTGTCGTGTCCTGGCGGGCCCTAGTCGGGCGGCGGCTCCCATAGTTCCACCGGATTTCCCTCCGGGTCATGGATACGGGCGAACCGGCCGGTCTCGGGCGTGTCCCATTCAGGGTTCGTGGTGACGGCGATCCCGGCGTCGCGGAGCGCCGAGAGGAGCACATCCAGCTCCGTGACCCGGAAGTTGATCATCCACTGCCTGTCGGCGGGAAAATAGTCCGTATCCCGGGGGAAGGGCATGAACACGGTCGGCCCCGCCTGCTGCATCCATCGAAATGGGTCATCGGCGGCCACGCCCAGGTGCTTTCGATACCACGCCTGCAGGGCCTCAGGATCGTTCGCCCGGAAGAGGACGCCTCCGATACCCACCGCTGACATGAAGGCCTCCCGCTCTGCATCGGAGCGTAGCGCCCGCAAACCGTGGAACCAAGCGCCGCATCCCACCCCGAACGGCGGTTGCCGACGTCCGCTTACGGCGCCAAAGCCCCAACGGCCGCGGAGACGACGCGCGGAAGCAGGCGGTGTTCGTGGGCCTGGCGTTCGAGGTCCTCGCGGAAATCAGGGTGGGCGAGATCGATGAGCAGCCGCGCGCGCTCGCAAACCGAGCGGCCCTTCAGATTGGCCATGCCGTATTCTGTGACCACGTACATCATGTCCGTGCGCGGCGTGGTGACGATGTTCCCCGGGGTCAGGTCGAACACGATCCGGCTCCTACGTACGCCCCTGCGTTCATAAGTGGATGGCAGGCAGATGAACGACTTGCCGCCGGTCGAAGCATAGGCGCCGCGCACGAACTGCAGCTGGCCGCCGGTGCCGCTGATGTGGCGATGGCCGTCGGATTCCGACGCCGCCTGGCCCTGCAGGTCCACCTGGGTGGTGCTGTTGATCGCCACCACCTTGTCGTTGCGCATGATGATGTGAGGCATGTTGGTATAGTCGACCGGCAGGCACTGCATCTCGGGATTGCGGTCGATGGCGTCATAGACCGCCTTGGAACCCAGGGCGAAGGTGAACACCACCTTCCCCGGATCGAGCGTCTTGTGGGCGCCGGTGATGCAGCCGGCCCGGTAGAGGTCGATGATGCCCTCCATCAGCATCTCGGTATGGATGCCGAGATCCTTGACCCCGCTTTCGCGCAGCAGCGAACAGACGGCGTTGGGCAGGGCCCCGATGCCGACCTGCAGGCACGCCCCATCCTCCACTTCGCCGGCCACCAGCCGTGCGATGACGTGGTCGACCTCGCCCGGCTGTGGATTGGGCAGCTCGGTCAACGGCGCATCGTCGCCACGGAGAATGTAGTCGACCTCGCTGACGTGAACGCCGTTCTCCTGGGGCAGGACGTAGGGAATGCCCGGGGTGGTCTCGACAATCACCATGCGGGCGCGCTCGATGATCGCGCGGTGCCAGACGTTGGATGGCCCGAAGTTGAACCAGCCGCCTTCGTCCACCGGCCGGGTCTTGATCACCACCATGTCGACGGGATCGATGAAGCGCCGGTAGTAGTCGGACGCTTCGCCCAGGTTCAACGGGATATAGCTGCACCGGCCGGCGTCGCGCTGCCTGCGGTCGTAGGCGCTGAAGTGCCAGTTGAAGGCCTGGAAATACGCGCCTTCCGGATCGGCCTCCAGGAAGGCGCGCGGCTTCATCGACAGACAGCCGCGAACCTTGACGTCGGACAGTTCCCCCGCCCGCGCGCCCAGGGCGGCGTCGAACACGTCGGGCTGGCCGAGCACCGCGCCGAAGTCGATCCACATCCCCGGTCGCACCAGACCGGCCGCCTCGGCGGCGGATATCTCGCGCGCCGCCTGCCCCGCCTTGCGCAAGATCATCGGCGCCTCCCCCGAGTTCCCCGTTCGGCGATGCTAGACGCCGAATCCGGGTTAGACGCAACGCGCTCTAACGGCGCGGCGAACGCGCCATGAAGGCGTCGATGCCCGCGGTCGCGCTCTCGAAGCCGAGGTTCTCGACCATGGCGCGGGAGGCGATGGCGTAGGCCTCCGCCAGCGGCGCCTCGAGCTGCCGGCGGAACACCGATTTGCCGAGCGCAATGGCCTCCGGCGCCTTGGCGGCGATGGCGTTCGCGGCCGCATCCACGGCGGCATCGAGCTCGGCAGCCGGGACAGCGCGGTTGATCAGGCCCAGGTCCTGGGCCCGAGCCGCATCGATGAACGTCCCGGTCAGCAGCATCTCCGCGGCGGCCTTGCGCCCGATCGCGCGGCCGAGGGCGACACCCGGGGTCGAACAGAACAGGCCGAGGTTGATCCCGGAGACTGCGAACCGCGCCTCCTGGGCCGCGTAGGCGAGATCGCAGCTGGCCGCCAACTGGCACCCGGCGGCCACAGCCGCGCCCTGCACGCGGGCGATGACCGGCGCGCGCGAAGCTTCGAGCGCCATCATCAGCGATGAGCAGCGCTCGAAAAGCGCCAGCGCCCTCGCCGCCCCGCACGCGCGCAGCTCGGCGAGATCGTGACCAGCGCAGAACACCCGCCCCTCGGCCGCCAGCACCACCACGCGTACGGCCATGTCCGCCGTCGCGGCGGCCAGCGCTTCGCCGAGCGCCGCCATCATCGCTTCGGACAGCACATTGGCCCGATCAGGATCGTTCAGGGTCAGCCTGGCGACGGGCCCGTCGACGGTGCTGAGAACAAGACTGTTGCGCATGGGTTTCCCTGGGCCGTCCAAGTCCGTGGACCACAAGAGTCTTCCCGCGTGCGGTCACGGCCAGCCTACCCGGCCTTGCCGCATCGAACCAATCCGCAGAAGACCCCTCCTTGACGCCGGCCGGGCTCCCTCCCTTCATGGGTCCGATGGTGCGTAAGCCGCCACGGAGGAGACGCGAATGAAGTTCGGCGTATTCTACGAGCACCAGCTGCCGCGGCCGTGGAGCGAGGGCGACGAGCACCGCATCTATCGCGAGGCGCTCGACCAGATCGAACTCGCTGATCGCCTGGGCATCGATTACGCCTGGGAGGTGGAGCACCACTTCCTCGAGGAGTACGCCCACTCCTCCGCGCCCGAGGTCTTCCTGGCCGCCTGCTCCCAGCGCACCAAGCGGATCCGTCTTGGCCACGGCATCGTGCTGATGCCGCCCCCGTACAATCACCCTGCCCGGGTCGCCGAGCGCATCGCCGCGCTGGACCTGGTGTCGGATGGCCGGGTGGAATTCGGCACGGGCGAATCCTCTTCGGTCATGGAACTGGGTGGGTTCGGGCTGGACTTCGAGGAGAAGCGCAAGGCTTGGCGCGAGGGACTGGAGCAGTGCCTGAACATGATGGTCATGGCGCCCTATCCCGGCTTCGAGGGCCGCTATTTCTCGATGCCGTGCCGCAACGTGGTGCCCAAGCCGCTGCAGAAGCCACATCCGCCGGTCTGGATGGCCTGTTCCAGCCGCGAGGCGATCCGGCTGGCCGCGCGCAACGGCATCGGCGCCCTGACCTTCGCCTTCGTCGACCCGGCCGAAGCCCGCCTGTGGGTCGACGAGTATTATCGGGTGTTCAAGGAGGAATGCGTCCCGATCGGTCACGCCGTGAATCCGAACATCGCCATGATCACCGGCTTCTCCGTCCATCGGGACCGCGACGAAGCGATACGGCGTGGGGAAGGCTTCCGGTTCTTCCGCTACGCCCTCGGCCACCACTACATCTTCGGCGAACACCGTCCGGGACTGACCGACATCTGGGCCGCTTTCCAGGCGGCGCCGGAGGTCCTGTCCGAGGGGGGCGTCGGCAACGGCATCGGCACGCCCGACGACCTGCGCGCCCATCTGCTTGCCTTCGAGGCCGCGGGCGTCGACCACGTCGCCTTCATCCAACAGGGCGGCCGCAACCGGCATGACCACATCTGCGAGGCGCTGGAGCTGTTCGCCTCGGAGGTCATGCCGGAATTTCACGACCGCGAAGCCGAACGCCAGCGGCGGAAGATGGAAGAACTGGAGCCCTTCATCGAGCAGGCGATGGCCCGCAAGGTCTGGACCCCGCCGATCGCAGCCAGCGAGATCCCGACGTTCACGGCGCTGGGGAGACTCGGCGGCGTCTACCCGACCCTTTCCGTCGAGGCCGGGTGACGCCGGGCGAGGGCTCGATCAGCCCCCGCCTCGCCGCGCGGCCTCGATCTTGGCCACTTCGATCTTTCCCATGGTCATCATCGCCTCGAACACCCGCTTGGCGACGGCCTTGTCCGGGTCAGCGATCCCCTCGGTCAGCTGCCGGGGCGTGATCTGCCAGGAGAAGCCCCAGCGGTCCTTGCACCAGCCGCACGCGCTCGCCGCGCCGCCGGCGCCGACAATGGCGTCCCAGTACCGGTCCGTCTCGACCTGGTCCCGCGTCTCGACCACGAACGAGACGGACTCGTTCGGCTTGAAGTTGGGGCCGCCGTTGAGCCCCAGGAAAGGCTTGCCGAGCACGGTGAACTCCACCGTCAGCTCCACCCCTTCCGCGCCGCCGGGGAAGTCGCTGGGCGCCGCCATCGCCGCGCCGACATGGCTGTCAGGGAAGACGCTCGCATAGAATTCCGCCGCCTTGCGGGCTTCGCCATAATCGAACCACAGGCAGTTGGTCATCTTGGCGGTCATCGGCTTTCTCCCTTGCATGGTCCGTCTCGAAACGTGTTCCTGCCAGCCCGGTTCAGCCGTGGTGGGCTTAAGCCCAGTGTCCGCCGCCTTGGTAAGGGTTGAGTCCATGACGCCACCCTTCGCCGCCCTCATGCTCATCGCCGCCGGCGCCGTCGCCGCGCCCGACGCGAGATCCCCGGCGACCAACCAGATCGAGGGCGTGGAGGTGGTCGCCGGGCCCCCGCCCACGGTCCAGTCGAGCTATCCCAGCGCGGGGGGAAGCATTCCGGCGGGGGTGATGATCCTGAAGATCGTCTTCGATCAACCGATGAAACCCGACGCGTGGGCATTCGGCCCCTCTCCCGGCGCCGACTTCCCCAAATGCCTGGCGACCCCGCGCCTGCTCAGCGACAAGCGAACCTTTGCGCTGCTGTGCACCGTCTCGACGAACCACTCATTCGCCCTGGAGATAAACCCCGCACCCCGCTTCGCGAGCGCCAACGGCAGCGCGGCCAAGCCCTTCACGCTGAAGTTCTCGACCACCGGCGCCGAGACCGACGATTTTCACGACGCCCTGCAGCAGGCGGGCCTTGCCGACACTGACAGCCCGATCATGACCTGGAACGACCCCGGCAAGGGCGTGGCCCAGACACCGCCTCCGCCCTAGGCGGTGACACCCCTGTTCCACGTGTCGCGGTTGAGGCTCCACGTTTCCTTGGCGCCCTCGCCACTGACCCAGAGACCAACCGACCGGCTGACCAGGACGGCGCCCTGGGCTTGCTTGAGTCGGCGCGACGCCGCATTGGGCTCGGCATTGGACACTGTCAGCGTCTGCCATCCCAGATCGTCGAAGGCATAGGCGGTCACCGCGTGCGCGGCCTCGGTCATCAGGCCCTGCCTCTGCCACGGCAGGCCCAGCCAGAAGCCTCGATTGTCCTCGCCAGGGTGCGCCGCGCGCAAATTGATCGAGCCGATTAGGTCGCCGGGACCAGCTCTGAGCGTGATCGCCCAGACGTTCTTCTCGCCTCGAGCGACGGCGTGCAGTTCCCGCTCGATATGGCTTCTCGCCCCGTCGCTCGGGAAGGGCCAGGGTACGCCCGCCTGCAGGTAGCGGACGATCTCCCAGTGCGGGAACAGACGCTGGACGGTCTCGGCGTCCTCCATCCGTATGGGCCTGAGGATCAGGCGCCGGGTTTCCAGCGTCGGCGTGGGAGGCAGGCTTGGAAGGCGGGTCATGGTCGTCTCTCGGAGAAGGACGATCCGGCATCTGTTCCAGCCCTGCCGTCCGGCGGGGCTGATGCAGGACTGGCTAGGCTATCGCCACGCGCCAGCGCCCGCAGCCCCAAGGGGTGCGTCACACGAGCTGCACATCGACGGCGAGACCTGATCCATCAGCTTTTGTCTGGCGGGGCTGGCATAGTGTCAAGCCAAGCATGTTCCGCTGCTCCGCCGGAGGGCCGCTGTCCGGCGTCATGGTTCCGGGCGCAGCCAACGCTACGGCGACAGGTGCTCCTTCCCGGTCCCAGTGGGGGACCGAGGAACCAACGTTAGCGGCGGCCTGCTGGCTGGTCGGGCCCGACCGCCTACGACCCCTTGGGGAACATTGGGATCAGGCAGACGGGAATTGGGATCGGATGTCGGAACGGGGGACCGGTGGGCGTCATTAGGATGGGTGAAGGACGAAGGTTCATGTTGTTCTCTCCAGCCGCAAGGCCCGCCCTCGCCAAGTGGCTTGCTATGATGGCGAATGGCGATTTCCACGATCTGCCTTCCATCATCGCGGCCGACGCCGTCTACCATTCGCCCGTCGAATGGCATCCTTATCCCGGGCGCGATCTGGTGTGCCTGCTGGTGCGCACGGCGGGCGGCGTTTTCGAGGACCTGAGCTACCGACGACAGTTCGCGGCGGGCGACGACGCGGTGTTGGAATTCACCGCCCGCGTCGGTGAGATCGAGATAAGGGCTGTCCACATCCTCCACTTCAACGGCGCCGGCCAAATCGTCGACATCGACCTGATCGCCCGCCCAGCGAAGGGCGTCATGGCCTTGGGCAATGGGGTGGCCGCGAAGGCCGCGCCACAGATCAAGGCCGCGCTGGCTGCAGCCCAGACGCCCCGGGCTCCGTAGCCATTTCACGTCCAAGCCGGCGACCACACTCGGTGCGACTCGAAGGTCTGCCGTTCGGCGTCATTGTCCCCGGCGCAGCGAATGACCGACATCGCTTCGGCGGGGCAAGCGCGCTAGGCTCGGGGGCATGAGAGCACTCGCAGGGTCCCTGCTGGTCTTCTGCCTGGCCGGCGCCGCGGCGGCGGCGGTCGGGGCCGAGGTTGCGGCCGGGCCCGGCGGGCAAGCCGGCGTCCCGGTGATCTATCCGCAGAGCGCGCCGCCGCAGCCGCCTCCCCTGGGCGATCCGGAGGTGCTGTTCCAGCAGGCGATCGCGCGCCGGGTGCGACCGGCGCCCGAGATCAACGGACCGCCGCCGGGCGTGCAGCCGCTCGCCGTCGACCTCTATTCCTCGAAGACCTTCTACGAGGACCGGGCGTCCTGGACCGACCCGCGCTACTACCGCTGCAACACCCCGCGCCAGATCGTCGAGAGCATGTGGGAGAGCGGGCGCATCGGGCCAAGCCCGCCGGCCTCGGCGTCGTGGGGCGACTGCCAGATGGACTATCCGCGCAGCCGGATCGTCAGCCCCTATCCCTATGCGACGGCCAGGGCGCACTACGAGGCCCTGCTGGCCAGGGCCAGGGCGCACGGCGGCCCGACCCGCTATACCAAGGCGACGACGCCGGACTGGGACGGCTTCTATGTCCGCGACGAGCGGGTCTCGGAGATCTATCCGCGGTTCGCGCCCGACAAGACCCCGCAAAGCCCGCGCCCAGGCGACCGCTGGCAGTGGGGCGGGATCGAACAGGCCTCCACGGTGGTCTCGCTGCTGACCCCCGAATACCAGGCTCGCTACGTGCAGGCGCTCTATCATGAGGGCGTGACCAACTCGAAGCAGTGGAGCGCCTCGTTCTGCTATCCCGAGGGGCTGATCCGCTGGTGGTCGATGTCGGCGCGCGGGGGGAACTTCGAGCTGAGCATCACCCCGGCGCGGGTGGAGCTGCTCTCGGGCGTCGCCGACAACTTCCTGCGCGAGGTGCTGATCGGGCGCCAGCACGTGCAGAAGGTGCCGCAGTGGTACGGCGAGACGGTCGGCTTCTGGGATGGCGACACGCTGGTGGCCTGGACAGCCAATGTCCAGGGCTGGACCCAGCACACGCTTTTCGAGTTCTCCGACCGGTTCGAGGCGGTCGAGACCTTCCGGCCCGTGCGTGACGCCAAGGGGCGGTTCGCCGGCCTGGACCACGAGGCGGTCTGGTACGATCCGGAGGCGTTCGTCCAGCCGCTGCGCGTGCGCGACCGGTTCCTGCGCCGGGCCGCCGCCAACGATCCGCAGGCGCGCTACACCTTCATCGAGTGCCTCTCGAACATCCGGAACGTCGACGGACGCCCCAAACAGCTGACCAAGGACGATCCTGAGTACATCGACTACTACGCTCGCCCCTGGGCCCAGACCTGGGAGAAGGCGTTCGAGCAGGGCTGGGACAAGGGCGCGTCGGAGGGCGTGCCGGCGGACGTGCTGGACCTGTTCAAGTAGCCTGCGCCGAGCGGGGGGACCTTCGGCGGTCGAGTTGAAACATCGTGGCGGTGGTTCCGCCGTTTCACCTCGCGCCATCGCGACGGCTACCGCTAGTCGAACCAGTATTCCAGCGTCCCGTGGGACCCTTGTCCGAAGCGGCCCTCGAAGCCTCCTTCGCCGTGAAGGCCGGCGAGTTCGCCGGTGCCCGATCCGGGAACCACGGACCATGTGGCCCTGATCGCCCCATCCTCGACGATCTGTGAACCCTGAAGCACGAAGGTCCCCTGCCGTCCGCCCAGACGGCCGCAAACTCGCTGCAGGCTGACCTGGCACGCGGAGTGGTCGTCGCGCATGGCCTGCAGCGCGCGGACCGTGGATTCCCCCTCGATGTCACCCCTGAACGTTTCCCGGATGCGGATCTCCGACAGCATGGGGCTCGCGCCCTGGTCGTAGGGCTCGGCCTTGGACTCCCGGACCGTAATGGTCGCTTCGGCGCGTGTGCGGGCCTGGGGCCCGGCCCGTTCCCGGTCGGTCGCGCGACTGGATTTCCCGGCGTCCATTTGCGCTAATTTCCTCGTCGTCGCGGTGAAGACTCGCTGTTCGCCCACCTTCACGGCCGCAGACTGCCGCGGCGTCCAAGCAAACGTGGGCGGAAAGCCCTGGTTGCGTGAGAGGTTGAGTTGGAGGAGCCCCCTCACCTTCCCACTCGCTCCGCGAGCGGGCCCCTCCCTCTCCCCGCTGGGGCGAGGGGCTCGTGGCCAGAGGAAGGGGTCGGAACGATTTTTCGCGTCAGCTCCGTCCCGAGATGGGATGAGGGGTCAAGCGGCTGGGCCGAACGCCTCGTCGTAGGGGAAGTCACAGTCCAGGCGTCTGAGTTCGGCCCGAAAGTAGTCGTCCAGGCGCGCCTGTGTCGCCGACGACAGCAGCTCTCCCGATGCGCCGCGCTGGCCACGCCTGATCATGGCGCCCTCGGCCTTGGACCAGGGCGTCGCCTTGAAGAAGTCGAACTTCGTGGAGATCGACTTCATGTGGTCGAAGCTGGACAGATGGACGACGCGGTCCAGCTCGGCCGGTGTCAGGTCCACGCCCATGAACCCGGCCAGACGCTCGACGGTGACGCGCGCGTCCCGGACCATCTGCTCATAGGTCAGGAACAGGACGTTCGGACGTTCCCGCAGGGCCCAATAGCCGGCGACGTGCTCGGCCCAGTCGCCGAGCGGGAATCCCGACTTCATGAAGAAGTCGGCCCAGTGCTCGATCGACGGCATCAAAGGCCCGAACATCAGCGCCTTGGTGAAATAGTAGGCCGAGACGCAGACGCTCTTGGGATCGCGCACGACGACGATGTAGCGAGCGGCGTCTGCATACGGGACCTCCGACGCGGGGCTGTGGGTCTTGATCACCCGCAGGCCGGTCGGCGACGCCCGCCACGGCGCCTCGTCCTCGAGGGGGATGGCGAAGGAAGCGCCCGGAAAATCGGGCCAGGGCGCCACGTCGTGGATATGGCCAAAGTCGGCCTGGCCGCGCCCGGCGATCTGGGTGGTCATCTGCAGCAGCCAGTTGGTGCCGCTCTTGGCGTAGCTGCAGGCGAACACGTCGTGCTCGCTGGGCCGGTAATCGCCGAAGCCGCCACCCATCCTGGTGCGCGCCCTGTCGCCGATCCTGGCGCGCAGGCCCGACAAGACTCCGGGCCAATGGCCGAACGCCTCCAGCGTCTTCACGATCGGGACGCCCAGGCCATAGACCAAGGCGTATGCGGGCACGCTCGCCCAGAGCGGAAACGACGTGCGCCGCTTCGCAGAAAACTCCTCTGAAGCCACGGATGTCGTGCTCAACGTCGATCCCCCCGGCCGTCCCACAACGGAGTGCAGACTGAACCGCGCCCGCAAGGCTGAGCTCACTGGCCGTTTCACCTGGCGCCATCGCCGAGGGCGAAATCCGGAGCAACATTGACTCCGGCAACTCAATGCTGGTCATCGTACCATGAAGGCTCCGTGACGAGCCGCGCGATCAGAAGAATACGGGGAGCGATGATGCGTCGACTTTGCGGGTTCATCGCCCTGGCGGCGCTCGCGATCAGCGCCGCGCCGCGGCTGGCGCGGGCCGAGTGGCCGACCGTCAACGGCGCGGATAACCAGCGCTATTCGCCGCTGAAGCAGATCAATGCCGGCAATGTGGCCAAGCTGGGCGCCGCCGCGATGATCACGGGCATCGCGCCGGGGACCTCGCCGCGCGCTGCGCCCGTGGTCGACGGCGGGATGATGTTCGTCGCCTCGCTGCGCTACGTCTATGCGGTCGACATCGCCTTGGGAAAAGTCGCCTGGCGTTATGATCCCGGCGCCGGGCCTTCGCGCGGCGGCGTGGCGGTCGGCGGCGGGCTGGTGTTCGTGGGCGTCGGCAATCCGGGCGACGCGACGCTGGTCGCGCTGAACGAAAAGACCGGCGAGCTGGTCTGGAAGGCGCCGCTCGCGAGCCCCTCGGGAGAATCAACCGGCTCATCGTCCGGCGCCCCGCTGTACGCCGATGGCGTGGTGTCGATCGGCACGAACGCCGACTTCGGCTTCAGGGGCCAGATCGTCGCCTTCGACGCCAAGACCGGCAAGGAAGCCTGGCGGTTCTATGTAACGCCCTCGCCCGGACAGCCGGGCTTTGAGACCTGGCCCAAGGACAACAATGCGTGGCTGCACGGCGGCGGCGCGGTCTGGCTCGACGGGGTCTATGACGCCGCGCTGGGCCTGCAGTTCTATGTGACCGGCAACGCGGTGCCCCAGTACGGCGGCGAATACCGGCCCGGTGACAACCTCTACACCGACTGCGTCATCGCCCTGGACACCAAGACCGGCAAGCTGCGCTGGTACTACCAGCTGGTCCACCACGACATCTGGGAGGCGGACATCGCCGAAGCGCCGGTGCTGTTCGACGCCAAGGTGGGCGGCAAGGCCATCAAGGCGATTGCGGCGATGCGCACCGACGGGCATCTGTTCATGCTCGACCGGGTGACCGGCAAGCCGCTGGGGCCGATCGAAGAGCGCCCCGTGCCCCAGGACGCGTACCAGAAGACGGCCGCCACCCAGCCCTATCCCGTCGGGGCCGAGCCGGCGCTGCCGGACTGCGATTACTGGAAGAAGCAGGCGCTGCCGCAGGGCTTCGACCTCGGGTGCTTCTTCACGGCCGCGTCGGTGGACAAGCAGAACCTGCTGGCGCCGGTCTATGGGATGCGCGCCACGCCGATGGCGTTCAACCCGCAGACGCACCTGTTCTATGCGACCGGATACGCCGCGCTGCAGTGGTTCCGGCGATCCCAGGATCCGGACTTCTTCAGCCTGGGCTTCAGCAACCGCGTGCCGGGGCTGGGCAAGCTGGGCTATGGCGCGCTCGCCGCGATCGACAGCCGCACGGGCAAGATCGCCTGGTCGAAGAAGGGCTCGCACGGAAGCGGCGCCCTGGCCACGGCCGGCGGGCTGCTGTTCCAGGTGGGCGGAGACGGCCAGCTGCAGGCGTTCGACGCGAGGACGGGCGTGGTGCTGTGGAGCTTCCAGGTCGGCGCCGCTTCCGTGCGAGCCCTTCTTCGACCAGGCGATCT
>FTHA01000544.1_pt1 | contig 15735 bp, 14 predicted proteins | sample 1640771 | NCBI WGS metagenome assembly FTHA01 (sample SAMEA3914789, study PRJEB12502) | metagenome | biome: forest; material: soil | place: Canada | collected 2011-07-03 | depth 0.3 m | reverse complement strand
GGGCTGACCTGCGTGCTGTCGGTCAAGGTGCCCGATCCCAAGTTCTCCAGCCAGACCAAGGACAAGCTGGTCTCCTCCGAGGTGAGGCCGGCGGTCGAGGGCCTGGTCAGCGAAGGCCTGGCGCAGTGGTTCGAGGAGAACCCGGCCGAGGGCAAGGCGATCGTCGGCAAGATCGTGGAGGCGGCCTCCGCCCGCGAGGCGGCGCGCAAGGCGCGCGAGCTCAGCCGCCGCAAGTCGCCGCTCGACGTCGCCTCGCTACCGGGCAAGTTGGCGGACTGCCAGGAGCGCGATCCGGCCAAGTCCGAGATCTTCCTGGTGGAGGGCGATTCCGCGGGCGGCTCGGCCAAGCAGGCGCGCAACCGCGAGAACCAGGCCGTGCTGCCGCTGCGAGGCAAGATCCTCAACGTCGAGCGGGCCCGCTTCGACCGGATGCTGACGTCCGACCAGATCGGCACCCTGATCACCGCGCTCGGCGCCGGCATCGGCCGGGAAGAGTTCGACGCCGACAAGGTGCGCTACCACAAGATCATCATCATGACCGACGCCGACGTCGACGGCGCCCACATCCGCACCCTGTTGCTGACCTTCTTCTATCGGCAGATGCCCGAGCTGATCGAACGCGGCTATCTCTATATCGCCCAGCCGCCGCTCTATAAGGCGACCAAGGGCAAGTCCTCGCGCTATCTCAAGAACGACACCGAGATGGAGGCCTTCCTCACCGAGGAGGGGACCGACGGCGCCGTCCTGGAGCTGGCCAACGGTGAGCAACGCAGCGGCCGGGACCTGCAGGACCTGGTGCAGCAGAGCAAGACGGCCAAGGCCCACATCGAGCGCCTCGCCACGCGGGCGCCGGCCCGCGCCATCGAGCAGGCGGCTGTCGCCGGCCTGTTCGGCGAGCATCCCGATCCCGCGGCGGCGGCGAAGCGGATGGACCTCTATGCAGAAGAAGGCGACGGGCCGTGGGAAGGAGCGCCCGCGGAAGATGGGGGCCTGGGCGGCTTCGTCTTCGCCCGCGTCAAGCGCAGCGTATCCGAGCGCATCGTGCTGGAGGACGCGCTGATCCACGCCCTGGACGCCCGCCGCCTGGCCGAGCGCGCGCCGGTGCTGTCGGAAGTCTTCTCCGCCCCCGGCGTCTATCGGCGCAAGGACAAGGTCTCGGTCGTCCGTGGTCCGCTGGACCTGGTCGCCGCCGTGCTCGACGCCGGGCGCAAGGGCCTGACCATCCAGCGTTACAAGGGCCTGGGCGAGATGAACGCGGAACAGCTTTGGGAGACCACCCTGGACGTGGACGCCCGCACGCTGCTCCAGGTCAAGGTCGCCCACGCCGACGACGCCGACGACATGTTCAGCCGCCTCATGGGCGACCTGGTCGAACCCCGCCGCGAATTCATCCAGGAGAACGCCCTGGACGCCGAGGTGGACGTGTAGGGGGCTGGACGATAGCCATCGAGATGGCTATCTTGTCTATATGGCCAGCTATTCCGTCGCCGAAGCGAAGAACAACCTGCCCAAGCTCATCGATCGGGCGGTGGCGGGCGAAGACGTGACCATCACCCGGCGTGGGCGGCCGCTGGTGAAGATCGTACCCGAGACCCCAGCCGGCTTGGCCCTCGATGTCGAGTGGCTCAAGCAACACATCCTGACGCCCAGGAGCGGCGTGGATTTTGATTCAGCAGCTTTGATCCGCGAGATGCGGGACGAAGGCTATTGAGCGTCTACCTCGACGCCAGCGTCCTGGTGTCGATGTTCGTCGCTGACATCAATACGCCCGCAGCCTGGCGGTTTGGCGGAGGTGCTCCGAACTGCGTCATCAGCCTCTGGGGTGTGACCGAATTCTCCTCCGCCCTTTTCCTACAGGTCAGGAAAGGCCGACTTGCGCCCGAAGAGAGATCGGAAGTTGAGGCTCGGTTCGATAGCTGGCTCACGATAAGACCTGACTCCGTCTTGCCGCTCCTCGAAGACCACCAGGCTGCCCGCACCATGCTGCGGCGGGCGTCGACGCCGCTACGGGCGCCTGATGCGCTCCATCTTGCGATCTGTCAGCGCCTGCAGGCTGACCTAGCGACTTTCGACCGAACCATGAGGCTGGTGGCCACCGAGTTCTCGATTTCGAGCATCGACCTCTAGTCGGCCCCTTACGGCTTTGGCGTTGCCGGGGCCGGTGTCGCAACCGCAACAGGCGCCGCCGGCTCATGCGCCATCAGCCAGGCGTCCAGGGCTTCGGGCCGGTGGGGGCTGGCCCTGGACACGGCCCGGGCTTCGTCGGGCGTCGGATCCAGCTGGGTCCAGCCGCGGCGCTTCATGCAGTCGAGCAGGACCGCGCGCTGCATCCGCTTGCGCAGACCTCCGCCATGCAGGGCGTCGGTGTCCAGGGCCTGGCCCATCGCGGTGATCGCCCCGTAGTTGGGATCCGAATAGGCGGCTGCCGTATCGCCCATGTCGAAGGCTTGGCGCCGGCACTGGGCGCGCTCGTCGAACAGGGCCTGGGCGACGCCATGGGGCCGGACAAAATAGATGTCGTCGAATGGCTCGCGCGCCGCGGCGGGGATGGCGCAGATCAGGGCCGCGCCCGCCGCCCAAAGGCCGATCGTCGTGGGGTTCATGGGTCCACCATCCGCGCCGGCTGCCTATCGCGCAAGGCGGGCGCGAATATGTCCGGCGCCGGTCTCGGCGCCGCGTTCATCTCTCGTCAATCTTCTGGAGCGTCCGTTGCGGTTTGGTTAAAGAGACCGCCAGCCAGGCGGGGGCGCCGGAGACGATAACATGGCCAACCAAGGGGCCGGCTCCCCGGGCGGAGGGGAGCGCGGCGCTGGCCGGCGGCAGGGCGGACGACGCGGCGCTGGCCGCCCACGCACCCTGCTCGAGCGGATCATCTACTGGACGGCGGTGGTCGGGGTCTGGGTGATCATCCTGGCCGTGGCCGCCATCGCCGTGCTGGCGCGCGGATTGCCCGACACCTCCAAGCTCTATGACATCAAGCGTCAGCCTTCGATCTCATATCTCGACCGCTCCGGCGCCTTGCTGGCCGTGCGCGGCAGCCAGTACGCCCCGCCCGTCGACCTGGACACCCTGCCGGCCTATGTGCCGGCGGCCGTCGTGGCCATCGAGGATCGGCGCTTCTTCCACCACTTCGGCGTGGACCCGATCGGCATCACCCGCGCGGCGGTCGCCGACCTGAAGGCCCGCCGGTTCGTCCAGGGCGGGTCGACCCTCACCCAGCAGCTGGCCAAGAACCTGTTCCTGACCCCTGCCCAGACGCCCCAGCGCAAGGCCCAGGAGCTGGTGCTGGCGCTCTGGCTGGAGGCGAAGTTCTCCAAGAAGGAGATCCTGGCCCTCTATCTGAACCGGGTCTATTTCGGCGCCGGCGCCTATGGCATCGAGGCCGCCGCGCAGCGCTATTTCAACAAGCCTGCCTCGCAGATGACGCTGGGCGAGGCGGCTCTGCTGGCCGGCATGCTCAAGGCGCCCTCCCGCTACAGCCCGGTGTCCGACGTGGCCCGCGCCGAGCGGCGCGCCACCATCGTGCTGGACGAGATGGTGGCGACCCACAACATCACGCCCGAGCAGCGTGAAGCGGCCTTCCACGAGCCGGTGCGCATCTCCTCGGTGCTATCCGGCCAGAGCGCCCAGTACTTCGTCGACTGGGTGGACGCCCAGGTTCGCCAGATGGTCGGCGAGCCCCAGCAGGACCTGGTTGTGGAGACCACGGTCGACCTGCCGATCCAGACGGCGGCCGAACGGGCCTTGATCGGCGCGGTCCGCGGCGAAGGCGCCAAGCGCGGCGTCCAGCAGGGGGCGCTGGTGGCGCTCGACGGCGAAGGCCGGGTGCGGGCCTATGTCGGCGGCATCAACTACGCCGACAGCCAGTTCGACCGGGCCACCACCGCCAAGCGCCAGGCGGGATCGGCCTTCAAGCCCTTCGTCTACCTCACGGCCATGGAGCAGGGCCGTCGGCCCGAGATGCCGGTGGTCGACGAGCCGCTGAAGATCGGCAATTGGGAACCCAAGAACTACACAGGCAAGTACCTGGGCGAGATCACCCTGCAGACGGCGCTGGCCCAGTCCATCAACACCGTGGCCGCGCGCCTGGCGAACGAGGTGGGCACCGCAACGGTCGCCGCCACCGCCCATCGCCTGGGGATCAACTCACAGATCCAGACCGGTCCCTCGATGGCGCTGGGCGCGGTCGAGGTCAGCCCGCTGGAGATGGCCTCGGCTTACGACGCCTTTTCCAACGGCGGCTTCAGGGTGGTCCCGTCGGGGATCGAGCGGATCCGCACGTCGAACGGACGGGTGCTCTACGACCGCAATCTGCAGAAACCGCCGCGGGCCAGCGTGATCGGCTCTCCGGCGCTGCAGTACATGAACCAGATGCTGCGCCAGGTGATCGTCGCCGGCACAGGCACCCGGGCGCGGGTGCCCGGGTACGACCTCGCGGGCAAGACCGGCACCACCTCCGATTACCGGGACGCCTGGTTTGTCGGTTACACGGGCGGGTTCGTGACCGCGGTCTGGATGGGGCGCGACGACAACACGCCGATGAAGAAGGTGACCGGCGGGGGCGTGCCCGCCGCGGCGTGGCAGGCCTTCATGGCGCGGGCGCTGCCGCGGCTGCAGGTGACGCCGATCCCCGGCGGCGCAGCTCCACCGCCGCAAGACGTCCAGCCCGACGTTCTCGACCACATGCTGTCTTCGCTGGGGCTGGGCGCAGAGAACGGGGAGGGCGAGCCGATCGCCGTCCCGCCTCCCGAGCCCGCCGCCCCCAAATCCGACGCCCAGGCGCAGGACCTGTATTAGAGACCCATCGCGTGCAGGCGTGGTCCGTGGGTGCGGAGCCAGCCGCGGGCCCCTTTCACGTCAGGGACGAGGGTCTTCACCACGGCCCAGAAGCGGGGGCTGTGGTCGGCGTGCACCAGGTGCGCGCACTCGTGGGCGGCCACGTAGTCCATCACCGCATAGGGTGCGAGGATGAGGCGCCAGGAGTAGCGCACCCCGGCGGCCCGCAATCCGCGCGCGGGCGTGCAGGAGCCCCAGCGCGAGCGCGCGTCCATCACCCCGACCTTGGGCATGGGGCGGCCGAGCGCCCCGGCGTGCGCCTGCGTGCGGGCGGCCAGGACCTTCAAGGCTTCGGCCTTCAGCAGGCGCGTCGCCGATCGCGCCCATGCCTCGCCTTCGCCCGCCGCGACCAGCCGCAGCCCGTCGCCGTCATCGAGCAGACCCTGGCCGCGGCGACTGGCCGTTGCCTCCAGCCGGCAGGGCCGGCCCAGGACCTCGATCACGCTTCCAGGCGCCAGGGAGGCGGCCTCGGGCAGGCGCGCGGCCGTCTGGCCGATCCATTGCGCGCGCTGCACCGCGAAGGCGACGGCGTCTTTGAGCCGGCGCGGGGACGGCGCTGTCGCGATCACCTCGCGGCGAGCCGCGTCGAGCCTCAGGCTCACGCGCCGGGCGCGCCCGTCGACCCGCAGCCGCACAGGCACGCCGGCGACCTCCAGGGTGTCTCCGGAGGCGTATCTTTCGGGGAACAGCGCCATGACGCCTACATCCTGGCGCCGAATCGCGCAGTCAAGCCAGCAGGCACGCTAGGCGCCTCGACGATCGCCCTGGGCCGGTGAGGATTTTAACCACGTCGTCGTGGAATCGAGCGAAAGCCATTTGTACGCGCCCTCAACTTTAGCCTGAGCCACGGCCCGGGCGGAGACAGGCCCCATGGATCAGTTCGCTTCGATCTTCGGCTCGGCGGGATTCCTGCCACACGGCTTCTGCCTGCTCTGGCGACCCGACATCCTGGCCCTGCACGCGGTCTCAGATCTGGTCATCGCCGGCTCCTATTTCAGCATTCCCCTGGCGATCATGTCGTTCGTCCGCCGCCGCACAGATCTGATCGCGGAGCACAGGCGCATCGCGGTGCTGTTCAGCGTGTTCATCCTCGGCTGCGGCATGACCCATGTGTTCGGCGTGATCATCCTGTGGCAGCCGCTCTACATCCTCGACGGCCTGGTCAAGGCCTTCACCGCGGTCGTGTCGATCGTCACCGCCATCCTGCTCTGGCCCGTGCTGCCGCGCCTGCTGGAGATCCCGTCCCCCGGCCAGCTGGCCCTGGCGAACGCGACGCTACAAACTGAGGTCGACGCCAGGAACCGCGCCGTGGCCGAGCTCGAAGCGGTGAAATCCCAGCTGGAGGCGGAGGTGTTGCGGCGGACAGGCGAGGTCCAGGCCCTGGCCCGGCGGTTCGAGATCGCCACCACGGGATCAGTGATCACCGTCTCCGAGCAGGATGCGGACCTGAGATACACCTGGCTGCACAATCCCCGACCTCCGCTGTCGGGTCGCGCCATCGGGCGAACCGATGAGGAGGCGCTCGGGCCGGTCAGCGGCATCCTGGCGCCGCTCAAGCGGAAGGTGCTCAAGTCGGGCAAGCCCCTGCGCGCCGAGGTCGCCCTGCCAGTCAACGGCACGGAGTACCACTTCGACATGAAGATCACCCCGGCGCAGGTGGGCGCCGGCGCCGGTGTTCTGGTCGCCGCGGTCGACGTGACCGAGCAGAAGCGCCAGCATGAGCACCTGCAGATCATCATGCGCGAACTGGCCCACCGCGCCCGGAACCTGCTGTCGCTGGTCGACGGCATCGCACGCCAGACCGCCAAGGCCGAGGGCCTGCCGCAGGCCTTTGTCGCGCGCTTCGGCGATCGCCTTTCGGCCCTGGGCGGCGCCTACGACCTGCTGATCAGCAGCGACTGGAAGGGAGTCGACCTGCGGCCCCTGGTCGAGAGCCAGCTCGCGCCGATGATGCCCGGCGACAAGGACCGCGTCGTTGTCCGCGGGCCCTCTCTGGTGGTTTCCCCTGAGGCTGGACAGTACCTGGCGCTGGCGCTGCACGAGCTGGCCACCAACGCCACCAAGCACGGCGCGCTCAGCCGGTCTGATGGCGTCGTCGAGGTCGCCTGGCGCAGGCGGGCGGCGAAGGGCGGCGCGCGGACCATCGAGATGACCTGGACCGAGCGGGGAGCGGCGCTGACCCCGCCCCAGCGGAGCGGATTTGGCCGCCAGCTGCTGGAATCCCTGGTCGCCCGGGCGCTGAAGGGGTCGGCGTCGCTGGAATTCACCAGCGCCGGCCTGCGCTGGCGGGTTTCCTTCCGAGAGTAAGGGTGCGACAACTTAGCGCAGCTAGGATGTGTCTCGAAGGCCGCCGGCGGTCGGCGAGCGCGTCCCTCGCGAGGAGCGTGATATGGCCCGCGTGCTGGTGGCCGAAGACGAAGCCTTCACGGCGATGGCCCTGGTCGATGGGCTGCAGGAGCGGGGGCACACGGTGCGTGACGCCGCCGACGGCGCCCTCGCCATCCGGGTTCTCGACACCTTCCGCCCCGATGTCCTGGTGACCGACCTGATGATGCCCAACGTCGACGGCGCCGCGTTGATCAGGCACGTGCGCCATGCAGTGGGCGAGGCGATCCGGGTGATCCTGATCTCCGGCGTGCCGGAGGCCAAACTCCCGAGCGGCCTGCGCTACGACGCCTACCTCGGCAAACCGGTCGACCACGACACGCTCGCCGACCTGATCCTTGGTTTCAGCCCCAGTTCCACGTGAGCGGCGCCGCCGCGTCCGCCGTGCTGACCTCGCCCGCGGCGGCCCGCAACCGCGAACCGATCCTGCAGGTGTTGCGCAGCCGGCTGGCCGCAAAGGTGCGGGTTCTGGAGATCGCCAGCGGATCGGGCGAGCACGCGGTCTGGTTCGCCCAGGGCCTGCCGGGCGTTTCATGGCTTCCCAGCGACCACGATCCGGCGGCCCTCGCCAGCATCGCCGCCCGGCGCGCCCAGGCGGGCCTGGATAACCTGCAGGACCCGCTGAGGATCGACGCGTCGGCGCCCGACGCCTGGCCGGCGATCGCGGTCGACGCCGTGGTCTGCCTCAACATGATCCACATCGCCCCCTGGGGCGCCGCCGAAGGCATGATGGCCGGCGCGGGCCGGATTCTGGCGCCGGGAGGCCTGCTGGTCCTCTACGGCCCGTTCCGCGAAGGCGGCCGCCACACCGCGCCCAGCAACGCCGCTTTCGACGAGAGCCTGAGGTCGCGCGACCCCGCCTGGGGCGTTCGCGACCTCGACGACGTGAGGGTCCTGGCCGCCAGCAGTGGCCTGCGCCTGGCCGAGCGGATCGCCATGCCGGCCAACAACCTCAGCCTCATCTTCGAACGCGGGTGATCGCGGGCGCTCGCGCTCGCGGCGCAATGTGCTAGAGCACGCGGCCCATGACCGCGCCCCTAGACCGCATCCGCAACTTCTCGATCGTCGCCCACATCGACCACGGCAAGTCGACGCTCAGCGACCGGCTGATCCAGATCACTGGCGGCCTCGCCGACCGGGAGATGAAGGAGCAGGTGCTCGACTCGATGGATATCGAGCGCGAGCGCGGCATCACCATCAAGGCCCAGACCGTCAGGCTCGAGTACAAAGCCAAGGACGGGCTCGACTACGTGCTGAACCTGATCGACACCCCGGGCCACGTCGACTTCGCCTATGAGGTCTCGCGCAGCCTGGCCGCGTGTGAGGGTTCGCTGCTGGTGGTGGACGCCTCCCAGGGCGTCGAGGCCCAGACCCTGGCCAACGTCTACCAGGCCATCGACAACAACCACGAGATCGTCCCGGTCCTCAACAAGATCGACCTGCCCGCCGCCGACGTCGATCGGGTGAAGGAGCAGATCGAGGACGTGATCGGCCTGGACGCGTCTGACGCCATCCTGGTCTCGGCGAAGTCGGGCCTGGGTGTGCCGGACGTGCTGGAGGCCATCGTCACCCGGCTGCCGCCGCCCAAGGGCGACCCCGATGCGCCGCTGAAGGCGCTGCTGGTGGACGCCTGGTACGACCCCTACCTCGGGGTGGTGGTGCTGGTGCGCGTGTTCGACGGCCGGCTGAAGGTCGGCCAGCGCATCCACACCATGCAGACCAACGCCACATACCAGGTCGACCGGCTTGGCGTGTTCCGGCCCAAGGCGACGGAGATCGAGTCCCTCGGTCCCGGCGAGATCGGCTTCATGACCGGCTCGATCAAGGAAGTGGCCGACGCCGCCGTCGGCGACACCATCACCGACGAGCGCAAGCGCGCCGAGCAGGCCCTGCCGGGCTTCCGCGAAGTGCAGCCGGTGGTGTTCTGCGGCCTGTTCCCGGTGGACGCGGCCGACTTCGAGGACCTGCGCGCGGCGATCGGGCGACTGCGCCTGAACGACGCCTCGTTCAGCTTCGAGATGGAGACGTCGGCGGCGCTGGGCTTCGGCTTCCGCTGCGGGTTCCTGGGCCTGCTGCACCTGGAGATCATCCAGGAGCGGCTGAGCCGCGAGTTCGACCTGGACCTGATCGCCACCGCCCCGTCGGTGATCTATCGCATCACCCTGACCAACGGCGAGGTGGTCGAGCTGCACAATCCGGCCGACATGCCCGATCCGGTGAAGATCGACCACATCGAGGAGCCCTGGATCAAGGCGACCATCTTCACGCCCGACGAGTACCTCGGCAGCGTGATCAAGCTGTGCCAGGACCGCCGCGGCGCCCAGCGCGAGCTGTCCTACGTCGGCTCCCGCGCCATGGTGGTCTACGACCTGCCGCTGAACGAGGTGGTGTTCGACTTCTACGACCGGCTGAAATCGATCTCCAAGGGCTACGCCTCCTTCGACTATCAGCTGGAGGGCTACCGCGAGGGCGACCTGGTGAAGATGCAGATCCTGGTCAACGCCGAGCCGGTGGATGCGCTCGGCATGCTGGTCCACCGCGGCCGGGCGGAGGCTCGGGGCCGCTCGATGGTCGAGAAGATGAAGGAGCTGATCCCGCCGCACCTGTTCGTGATCCCGATCCAGGCGGCGATCGGCGGCAAGATCATCGCCCGCGAAACCGTCCGGGCGCTGCGCAAGGACGTCACCGCCAAGTGCTACGGCGGCGACATCACCCGCAAGCGCAAGCTGCTGGACAAGCAGAAGGAGGGCAAGAAGCGCATGCGCCAGTTCGGCAAGGTGGAGATTCCGCAGGAAGCCTTCATCGCCGCGCTGAAGATGGACGAGGACTAACGGCCAGTCTCTTTTTCCGGCGAGCGGAAAGGGGGTGATCTACGACGCACTTCGATCGTGCTATCATGGAGCCTCGGACATCCAAGACGGTGACGCCATGCCTGCGCTCGCCCTTGCCGCCGCGATCGCGGCGATCCAGCTTTCCCCTCCGCCGTCGCCCGCCACGGGCTGCAAGACTGACACGCCGACGCCGACGAGGTCGCAAGCCGTGCCTGGGGTCCCGCGTAAGCTCGGCGACCTGCCGGAGGGGCGGCTGATGCGGCTGGTCATGCGCACGGTGGACGGCTGCGACATGATGGAGGTCCGGGTGGCTCAGCGGTGGGTGCTGGAGCCGACCGGCGCGCGCATGCAGCCGTCGCCGGTCTCGCCTGGCCGCTGATCGCCCAGGTTTCGCCAAAGGGGCAAGCTAGACCTCGGCCGAATCGCTTCGGAGGATCCATGCGAAAGCTCTTGATCGTGGCCTTGACCGGCGCCGCCCTGCTCGCCTCTGCGTGCAACACCATCTCAGGCGCCGGCAAGGATGTGTCGGCGGCCGGCCGGGCCGTCACCCATACCGCCGAGGACGCCAAGCACTAGGCGTCGCGGGGGGCTCAGCGCTTCTTCGCCGCCAGGACCTGGGCCGGCGTCGCGGGCATGTCGGCGAGCTTGAGGCCCGGCGCGCCGTCGGGAACCAGGGCGTTGAACTTGCGGTCGGCGGCGGCCTTCCACTCCTCGGGCGTGACCTTGCGGTTGAAGTCCACGTCGGCGCTGCGCACCGGTTCGGCGTCGTTGAGCCAGGAATAGAACGCCGCCCCTTGGCGGACATTGGCCAGGGGTGTGTTCTTCGGTCGGTCGTCGTCGTCGCTCTTGGGCGCGGTCATGCCGGAGGTGTCGACGCTGGCGCCGACGATCTCCGGCGCCACCCGGTATTCGTAGTAGGTGGCCTCCCGGTCGCTGATCTTGCCGTCGCTATCCACGTCCAGCACCTTGAAGAACCGCATGGCGTCGGCGCGGAATTCCTCGCGGCTGACCACGCCGTCATGATTGGCGTCAGCGCCGGCGAACCACTGGGCCGACGGAAAGGGCTTGTCCGGCGGCGCCCGGAACGGCTCGCCCATGGGGCTGATGAAGGTCTGCTGCGCGGGCTGGTCCTGCGCCAGCGCGGGTGCGGCTGTCAGCAGGGCGAGGGCGGCCGCGGCGGGGAACAGGAGCGATTGCAGGAAAAGCCGCACGGGAACGCTCCGGGCCAAGTCACTGGATCATGGACTAAGCCGGCGAAGCTGCGCCGTCCAGTCTGTCCGTGCCGACTGGCGCAATGGCCGCCAAAGGACCATATGGCGTCCATGTCCCAAGCCCCCTCCCGTCTCTCCGCGATCAAGCGTGGGCTCGCCGAGCGCTGTCCCAATTGCGGCAAGGGCCCGCTGTTCCGCGCCTATCTGAAGGTCAACGACGCCTGCCCCGCCTGCGGCCACGACCTGGTCCGCTATCGGGCCGACGACGGGCCGGCCTATTTCACCATCCTGCTTGTGGGGCACCTGGTGGTCGCGCCGACGCTGTTCTTCCCCTGGGTCTGGCAGGCGTCGCTTTGGCTGGTGCTGCCGATCGTGCTGACCGCGCTGACGGTGGTCACCCTGCTGTTGCTGCCGCGGGTGAAGGGGGCCTTCGTCGGCCTGCTCTATTCGCTCAAGACCGACGGCCATCACGAGCCCGGTTCCGAGCTGGACGCATCCGAGATAGAGGCTGCACCCTAGTCTTTGGACCGGAGGCGCAATGACCGCGGCAGAGATCCTTTCCGTCGAGCCGCTGCACGAGGGCTGGAGCACGTTCAGCCTGGCCCGCTTCCGGCTCAAGGACGGCGCGGTGGTCGAGCGTTTCGTCGAGGACCACGGCCATGCGGTCTGCGTGCTGCCCTATGATCCGGTGCGCGGGGTGGCGCTGATGGTCCGTCAGCTGCGCGCCCCGGTGCGGCTGGCTGGCGAGGACGAATTCCCCGAGCCGCCCGCGGGCATCCTGGAGCCTGGCGAAGATCCTGCCGACTGCGGCCGGCGCGAGGTGATGGAGGAGACCGGCGTGCGCCTGGGCGCGCTCGAGCCGCTTGGCTGCTACTGGTCGAGCCCCGGCGTCACCACCGAGAAGACCCACCTGTTCCTCGCGTCCTACGGCGCCGCCGACCGGATCGGCGAAGGCGGTGGGACCGACTGGGACGAACACGTCGAGGTGCTGGAGCTGCCTTTGTCAGAGCTCGCCGCCCGCCTCGACCGCGGCGCCCTCGCCGACGTGAAGCTGTTCGGCCTGGTCCTCAGCCTGATGCGCCGCCGGCCGGAGCTGTTCAGCAAAGGTTGAACCACGAAAAGCACGAAAAGCACGAACGGCGGGACTGGGATGGTGAGTCACGGCCCAATGGCGCGCCTTCGGCGCATTGAAGTTCCTGACGCGTTGCGCCAGCCAGACCTACTGTTCGTGCTTTTCGTGCTTTTCGTGGTTCAATCTTCTCAACGCCGGAGGTCCTTCAGGATTTCGCGGGCGGCGTTGTGGCCGGGGGCGCCGGTGACGCCGCCGCCGGGGTGGGTTCCAGCGCCGCAGAGGTAGAGGGACTTTAGCGGCGCGCGGTAGGCGCCGTGCCCGAGCACCGGGCGGGCGGAGAACAGCTGGTCCAGCTCCAGCTTGCCGTGGAAGATGTCGCCGCCGACCAGGCCGAACTCCCGCTCCAGGTCCAGCGGACTGAGCGCCCGCCGTCCGAGCACGGAGGACTTGAAGCCCGGCGCGAAGCTGTCGACGGTGTCGATCATCAGGTCGGCCACCTGTTCGCGGCAGTCGTCCCACGAGCGGCCCTCGGGCAGCACCGGCGCCACGTGCTGGCAGAACAGGCTCGCCACGTGCTGGCCGGGCGGGGCCAGGCTGTCGTCGAGCATCGAGGGGATCAGCATCTCCACGATCGGCTGTTTCGACCAGCCGCCTGCGCGCGCGTCGGCATAGGCGCGGTCCATGTAGCCCAGCGACGGCGCCATGATGATCCCGGCGGTCAGGTGGTCGCCGGCCTGCGGCAGGCAGGTGAAGCGCGGCAGCTCGGACAGCGCCACGTTCATGCGGAAGGTGCCTGAGCCGGAGCGGTAGCGGCTGATCCGCTCGCGGAAGTCTGGCGTCAGCAGGGCGGGATCGACCAGCCGTTCGAACAAGAGCCTGGGGTGCAGGTTCGAGACCACGGTCCTGGCGCGGATGGTCTCGCCGGCCTCCGTGACCACCCCGCTCGCCCGGCCGCCCTGAGTCAGCACCTCGCGCACGGCGCAATCGGTGCGGATCTCCACGCCCTGGGCCGCGCAGGCCCTGGCCATCGCCTGGGTGATCGCGCCCATGCCGCCGATGGCGTGGCCCCAGGCGCCCTTCACGCCGTTCACTTCACCGAACACGTGATGCAGCAGCACGTAGGCCGAGCCCGGCGTGTAGGGGCTGGCGTAGTTGCCGACCACGGCGTCGAAGCCCAGGCAGGCCTTGATCGGATCGCTCTCGAACCAGCCGTCGAGCCAATCGCCGGCCGACTGGCTGAACAGCGCGAGCAGGTCGCGCTTGCCGGTGATGTCCAGCTTCGACAGCCGCCGCGCCAGGCCGGCGCTCTTCAGCAGCTCCGGAATCGCCTGCGGCCAGCCGCCTTCGGGCAGGTTGGGCGGCGCCAGCAGCACCACTTCGCGCAGGATGTCGGCGATCACCTCCAGCCGCTCGCCGTAAGCCTTCAGCTGTTCCGCGTCCCGTACCGAGTACTTGGCGACCTCGGCGCCGGTGCGCCCCTCGCCCACGGCCAGGTAGTCGCGGTCGTTCAGGGGCAGGAAGTTGGCCAGCTTGCGCAGCACCACCTTCAGGCCATGGGCCGCCAGCCGCATGTCGGCGATGACCTTGGGATTCAGCAGCGAGACCGTGTAGCTGGCCGTGGAGTTGCGGAAGCCGGGGTGGAATTCCTCGGTCACCGCCGCGCCGCCGACCACGCCGCGCCGCTCGAGCACGGTGACCTTCAGCCCGGCGCGGGCGAGGTAGAAGGCGCAGACCAGGCCGTTGTGGCCCGCGCCGATCACGATCACATCGGTTTCGCTCACGCCTTGCTCCCGCGCATCGCCGTGCCTAGACCGGGCGCTGGAGTTCACGCAAGGCTGCGCCCATGGCCGTCATCGTCCTCGGCCGCGATCCCCTGACCCTTCCGGACCTGCGCGCGGCCCTGGAGGGCCCGGTGGGCGTCGAGCTCGCTCCCGACGCGCTGACGGCCATCGACCGGGGCGCCGAAGCCGTGGCCGAGATCGTGGCGCGCGGCGAGGTGGTCTACGGCGTGAACACCGGGTTCGGGCTGCTGGCCAACACCACCATCGCGCCGGACGAGCTGGAAGCCCTGCAGCGCAACCTCGTCCTAAGCCATGCCTGCGGCGTCGGTCCGCTCTTGTCCGACCGCGTGGTGCGGCTGGTCCTGCTGCTCAAGATCGCCGCCCTGGCGCGCGGCGCCTCGGGCGTGCGGCGCTCGACCGTCCTGGCGCTGAAGGCGTTGCTCGACCAGGAGATCTATCCCTGCATTCCGTCCAAGGGCTCGGTCGGCGCATCCGGCGACCTGGCGCCGCTGGCTCACCTCAGCTGCCTGCTGCTCGGCGTCGGCGAGGCGCGGGTGCGCGGCGAGGTGGTCTCGGCCCGCCAGGCCCTGGAGTGGGCGGGGCTGGAGCCGCTGGCGCTGGGCCCCAAGGAGGGCCTCGCCCTGCTCAACGGGACCCAGGTCTCCACCGCCCTGGCCCTGGCGGGGCTGTTCGCGGCTGAGGACGTGTTCACCGCGGCGCTGGCGGCCGGCGCCCTGTCGGTGGACGCGCTGAAGGGATCGGATGTCCCCTTCGATCCGCGCATCCACGCGCTGCGCGGTCAGCCGGGGCAGACCGACGTGGCTGCGGTCCTGCGCGGGCTCATGGCCGGCAGCGGAATCCGCGAGTCGCACCGCACCGGCGACGACAAGGTGCAGGACCCATACTCCCTGCGCTGCCAGCCGCAGGTGATGGGCGCGGGGCTTGATGTGCTGCGCGCCGCAGCGACGACCCTTCGGATCGAGGCCAATGCCGTGACCGACAATCCCCTGGTCTTCCCCGAGACGGGCGAGGTGCTCTCAGGGGGGAACTTCCATGCCGAGCCGGTGGCCTTCGCCGCCGACCAGATCGCCCTCGTCCTCTGCGAGATCGGCAACATGTCCGAGCGGCGCACCGCCCTTCTGGTCGATCCGAAGATGAGCGGACTGCCGGCCTTCCTGGTGGAGAAGTCGGGCCTGAACTCGGGCTTCATGATCGCCCAGGTCACCGCCGCCGCGCTGGCGTCGGAGAACAAGGGCCTGGCCCATCCCGCCTCCGTCGACACCATCCCCACCTCCGCGGGTCAGGAGGATCACGTCTCCATGGCCGCGCATGGCGCCCGCCGCTTGCTGGAGATGGCCGAGAACACGGCGGCCATCGTCGGCATCGAGCTGCTGGCCGCCGCCCAGGGCATCGAGTTCCACCGGCCGCTGAAGACCTCGGCTGCGTTGGAAGGGGTGGTCGAGCGCCTGCGCGGCCGCGTCCCCCACTACCGCGAAGACCACTACTTCGCCCCCGACATCGCCAAGGCCACCGCGCTGGTGCAGGCGGGGGTCTATCGGGAGGTGGTGGGCGAGTTGCTGCCCTCGCCAGCATCAGCGCGGTCTCCCTCCCCCCTTGAG
>FTHA01000944.1_pt1 | contig 15753 bp, 15 predicted proteins | sample 1640771 | NCBI WGS metagenome assembly FTHA01 (sample SAMEA3914789, study PRJEB12502) | metagenome | biome: forest; material: soil | place: Canada | collected 2011-07-03 | depth 0.3 m | reverse complement strand
TCTGCACCCTGATCGTCAGGAACAGCTCCAACGTGATCACCCAGATCACCGACGTGCAGCAGAACGTGAACCAGCTGAAGACCAGCGGCGTCGACCTCGAGGTCTCCTACCACCAGCCGATGGGCGACTACGGCGACCTCGACCTGCGGATGCTCGGCAACTACGTCTGGCACCTGATCACCGTCGACAGCGGCGGCCCGGTGGACCGCGCCAACCAGACCGGCGTCCGCGGCGGCACCCAGCCCGGGGTCCCGCGCTACACGCTGGATTGGCTGCTCAACTGGAAGAAGGACCGCTGGAACGTCTCGCTGCACGGCAAGTACATCCCGGCCGGCCGCTACAACGCCCTGTTCATCGGCCCGGACGATCCGCGCTACGCAGCGGCCCTGAACGACAAGACCAACCCGTTGTATGCGGCGACGTCCAACATCAACACGGTGCCCGCCGCCTTCTACGGCGACGCCACCGTTCAGTACGACGTGATCAAGACCGCCGAGGGCCGGCAGCTGACCGCCTTCTTCGGGGTCAACAACATCCTCGACAAGGATCCGCCGCGGATCCCGGGCGCCAACGGATCGGGCCAGAGCATCCTGTTCGATCCCATCGGCCGCAACTTCCGTGGCGGTCTGCGGATCAAGTACTGAGCTGAGCTCATCCTCCCCCGCTAGAGCGGGGGAGGTGGCCCGGAGGGCCGGAGGGGGCGCGCCGTCGTACTGAGCCCCTTCACCGCGCCCCCTCCACCGCGGAGCCTTTCCTCGGGTCGGCCTTCGGCCGAGCCCGGGGGCGGTCCCCCTCCCCCGCTCGTGCGGGGGAGGATGGCCCTTGCAAAAATCGATAGCCTGCTCATCATTGAGTCGTCCAAGACAGGAACGTCCTGATGCTCAAGAGGCCCATCGCTCCGGAAACCCGGGTCGTCCGGCGGGAGAAGGACGCCCTTCCGCGCGAATTCTCCGCCGACGTCTGCGTGGTCGGCTCGGGAGCCTCGGGAATCTCGGCGGCGGTGGAAGCGGCCCGGCTCGGGCTGAACGTCGTGCTGGTCGACAGCCTGCCGGCGCTGGGCGGCCAGGCGGTCAATTCGATCATCGGCATGTTCTGCGGGCTGTATGACAACCAGGCCCGCCAGCTCACCCACGGCGTGGCCGACGACATCATCCGCGATCTCGGCGCCGACGGCGCGCTGCACGTGGTGCGCAACTCCTCCCAGCCGGTGGCCATGTACGATGAGGTCGCGCTCGGCCGCTGGGTGGAGAAGACCCTGCTGAAAGAAGGTGTCACGCCTCTGGTCGGTGCGGTGATGCGCGGCGTGCGGATGGAGGGGCGCCGGATCTCGGCGTTGGAGATCGCCAACCGCTATGGCGACGTGCTGGTCCGCGCCACCGGCTTTGTCGACGCCACGGGCGACGCCGCCCTGACGTGGCTGGCGGGCCTGGATTGCCGCGAGCCCGAGGGCCACAAGAACTACGGCTCGCAGATGATGGTCATCGAGGGCTTCGATGAGGCCAGGCGCCCCAGCTGGGCGGAGATGGCCGAGCGTATCTGGGACAAGGGCCAGAGCTACGGCATGACTCGCCGCGACGGCTTCACCGCCGCCTTCCCCGGCCGCAACACCGCCGTGGTCAACATGACCCACGTGGAGACGCCGCTCGATCCGTTCGAGGCCAGCCGCAAGGGCATCGACGGTAAGGAGCAGGCGGACCGGACCCTGGTGTTCCTCAAGGGCGAGTTCCCCGAGGCCTTCGCCGACGCCCGCGTGCGCGCCTACGGCCTGCCCGGCATCCGCCAGACCCGCTGGATCGTCGGCCAGCACATGCTGACGGTCGACGAGGTGCGTCGCGGCGAGAAGTTCGAGGACGCCGTCGCCCGCACCGCCTGGCCGATCGAGCAGCACCACAACGCCGAGGGCTATGTGTGGGAGCCGTTCGACGACGACCACCTGCACTACGTGCCCCTGCGCAGCCTGACCCCGCCGGAAGCCGACAACCTGGTGGCGGTAGGTCGCTGCATCGACGCCGACGCCGCCGCGCTGTCCAGCGTGCGGGTGATGGGTCCCTGCATGGCCATGGGGGCGGCCGCCGCTCACGCCCTGGACCTGGCCGGCTCGGGAAGCGTGCACCAGATCGACATCGGCGCCCTGCGCAAGCGGGTCGCCGCCAACGTGGACGACTGAATCCAGTCGCCACACCAGCCGGAGGAACGCACCATGGCCAAGGCCCTGAGAAGCAACTCGGCGATGTCCGCCCCCAGACGGGCGCAATGGCGGGCGCTTGGCCTGACCGACGAGGATTTCGTCAAGCCGAAGATCGCGGTGGTGAACTCCTCCTCCGAGCTGGCCATCTGCTTCAGCCACCTGGACGGGGTGGCCAAGGTGGTGAAAGACGCCATCCGCGCCGCCGGCGGCCTGCCCTTCGAGGTGCGCACCACCGCGCCCAGCGACTTCATCGTCGGCGCGGCCAAGGGCGGCGGCTACATCCTGGCCTCGCGCGACCTGGTGACCAACGACATCGAGTGCCAGGTCGAGGCCGCCATGCTGGACGGCATGGTCTGCCTCTCTTCCTGCGACAAGACCCCGCCCGGCCATCTGATGGCGGCGGGCCGGCTCGACATCCCGACCATCCTGGTGATGGGCGGCTACCATCCGGCCGGCGAGCTGAACGGCGAGCCGGTGGACATCGAGGACGTCTTCCTGGCCTCGATCCACGCGCGGCTCGGCCGGGTGTCGAACACCGACCTGAACGCCATGGCGGACAACGCCATCCGTGGCCCGGGCGTCTGCGCCGGCATGGCCACGGCCAATTCCATGGCGGTGGTGGTCGAGGCGCTGGGCATGGCCCTGCCCGGCAACTCGCCCGTGCTGGCCAACAGCCCGCGCATGTTCGAGTACGCCCGCATGGCCGGCGAGCGGATCGTGCAGATGGTCGAAGAGGACCTGACGCCCCGCAAGATCATGACCGCCGGGGCGTTCCGCAACGCCTGCGCCAGCGTGCTGGCGGTGGCCGGCTCGATCAACTGCGTCAAGCACCTGCAGGCGACCGCGGTCGAGGCCGGAACCGACGTCGATGTCTTCGCCCTGTTCGGCGAGCTTTGCGACCACATCCCGGTGATCAGCGCGGTCCGCCCCAACGGCGCCCACCGGATCGAGGACTTCGAGCGGGCCGGCGGCGCCCGGGCGGTGCTCAAGCAGCTGCAGACGCTGATCGACACCAGCGCCCTGACCTGCACGGGCAAGACCGTGGCGCAGAATCTGGAAGGATTCGAGGTGGCCGACGAGGAGGTGATCCGCCCGATCGGCCGCGGCTACACCATGAAGGCGCCGATCGTGATCCTGAAAGGTTCGCTGGCCCCCGAAAGCGCCATCGCCAAGATGGGCATCCGCACCGACAACGACCGGCCCGACAAGTTCGACGGGACGGCGATCGTCTACGAGACCGGGCCGGGCGCCATGGAGGGAATCGCCAGCGGCGAGGTCAAGCCGGGGCATGTGCTGATCGCCCGCAACCAGGGCCTGAAGGGCGGGCCGGGGATGGCGGGTGGCGCGGCAGGGATCGTGTTCGCCATCGACGGGGCTGGACTTTCGGCTGATGTGGCCTTCGTCACCGACGGCCAGCTCTCGGGCCTCTGCAACAAGGGGCTGACCATCGCCGAGGTGTCGCCTGAGGCGGCCACCGGCGGGCCGATCGCCCTGGTCCGCAACGGCGACCGCATCTCCATCGACGTCGACGCCAGGAGCCTGGAGCTGCACGTGCCGGAGGCCGAACTGGCGCGCCGCCGCGCCGAGGTTCAGCGCCCGCTCAACCCCTCCAGCGGCTGGCTCTCGCTCTACCGCGACGACGTCCAGCCCATGGGGCGGGGCGCCACCCTGGCTCCAACCCCTTCCAGCCTTGAGGTTCCCCGATGATCCTTGCCGACGACGAGAAGGCCATGCTTGACGGCGCCGAGGGGCCCGCGCGGCAGAAGGCCATGGACCTGCTGGTCCGGTACGGCGAGGCGCTGGGGTGCGAGCGGTTCGTCGACACCGACAACGTGGCGGGGGTGCCGGGGTCTTCCAACCTGTTCCTCGCCGACTACTACAAGGACCGGGGCGGCGCTTCGAACTACGAGCGGATCTTCTCCCTGTTCGACCTGGACGCCGACGAAGTCGTGCCGGTGCCGCAGGTCTCTGCCAACTCATGCCACCTCCAGGGCGGCCTGGACCCGGTGCTCTGGCGCGAGCAGGGCATGAGCGAGGCCCAGTACGAGCACCAGATGGAAGACGAGGCCGAGGTGGCCGGTCACGGCATCCAGGTGCTGAAGACCTGCACGCCCTACCTCGCCGGCAATGTCCCGAAAATGGGCGACCACTGCGCCTGGATGGAATCCTCAGCCGTGGTGTTCTGCAATTCGGTGCTGGGCGGGCGGACCAACACCGAGGGCCGCGAGAGCACCAGCGCGGCGATGCTGACCAAGAAGATCCCCGACTGGGGCTTCCACCAGGACGACTTCCGCCGCGGGACGCACCGGATCGAGGTCGAGGTCCCGGTGTCCAGCGTGTTCGACTGGGGGATGCTGGGCTATTTCATCGGCAGCGCGGTTGAGGAGAACATCCCGGTGGTCACCGGCCAGGTGGCGGACGCCAGCCTGATCCGCCACAAGCACTTCGGCGCCGCGGCCGCCTCGTCAGGCGGGGTCGAACTCTATCACATGGTCGGGATCACCCCCGAGGCGCCGACGCTCGAGGCGGCGTTCGGCGGGCGCAAGGGCGTGGAGACAATCCGCTACGGCGCCGCCGAGCGGAAGAAGACCTATGACGCCCTGAACAGCAACGGGACCAACCCGGACGTCGACTACATCATGCTCGGCTGCCCGCACGCGGCGATGGAGCAGCTGGAGCAGGCCGCGCGGTTGCTGGAGGGCAAGAGGATCAGCCCCAACTGCAACATGTGGATATTCACCTCGCGTGCGGTGAAGATCCTGGCTGACGCCAAGGGGCTGACGAAGGCGATCCAGGGCGCGGGCGCCCTGGTGATGACCGACACCTGCTCGGCGATCGGCCAGACCATGCCCAAAGGGACCAAGGTGGTGGCTTTGGATTCGGCCAAGCAGTCGCACTACCTGCCGGCCATCATGGGCATCGAGGCTTGGTTCGGAACCACCGAGGACTGCATCAACGCGGCCCTCACCGGCCGCTGGAACGGAGCCCTGTCATGACCGTCGATACACTCAGCCAGACCAAGATCGTCCTGCACGGCCGCAAGGTGGTCGGCGGTGTCGCCGAGGGCGAGGCGCTTGTCACCCGCGACACGATTTCCGGATGGGGCGGGGTCAACCCCACCAATGGGACCATCATCGAGACGCGGCATGAGCTTCGCGGCGTCTCGTTCAAGGACAAGGTGCTGGTCTTCCCCGGCGCCAAGGGCTCGTCGGGCTGGTCGGCCATGTTCCATACCGCCCGCCTGATGGGCACCGCGCCCAAGGCCATGGTGTTCAACGACATGACCACCAAGATCGCACTGGGCGCAGTGGTGATGCACACCCCGGCCGTCACCGAGCTGGACCGCGACCCGCTGGACCTGATCGAGACCGGCGATTGGGTGAAGGTCGACGGCGACCGCGGCGTCGTGGAGATCACCAAGAAGCGCAGCTGAACGCGAAGATTCAACCACGAACCCCACGAAAAGCACGAACAGGCCTGCTGGATGGCGCGCCCTTTGCGCGCATCAAGATCAAGGGCTCCGCCGGGCAGTCGTCCCATCGGACCGTTCGTGCTTTTCGTGTGGTTCGTGTGAGATGGGCGGCGAAGCATCGCCGCCGATGCAAGCCCGTCAGCCTGCGGCGGCGTCCATGAGGCGGGCGAGGGTGATGTCGAGCTCGGTGACGCCGTTCGCGTCGTGGGTGGCGAGCGTCACGTCCACGCGGTTGTAGACATTGAACCACTCCGGATGGTGGTCGAGCTTCTCGGCCGCCAGGGCGATGCGGGTCATGAAGGCGAAGGCTTCGGCGAAGTCCTTGAAGCGATAGGACTTGATGATGGCCTCGCGACCGCCGTCCGCGGCCCGCCAGCCCTCGAGCTGACCTAGCGCAGCCTCAACGGCGATCTTCGGTGGTCTGGCCATGGTCGTCCTCGCTCAGGGCGACCTCATCCTAATGGAGCAGGGCCGCCAGCGCGAAGGTCAAACCGGCGGCGGCCACGCCAAGGGCGAACCAGAGCAGGTGGGAGGACCGCGTCTCCGCGTTGACCACGACCGGCGGCGGGGCCTGGGCGTCGATGCGGCGGGCCAGGGCCTCGACCACCTTGCCGGCCTGTTCGGCGAGCCGCACGAGCCGGGCCGGCGGCGACAGCTCGCGCAGGATATAGCGGCGCACCACCGGGTCGGCCGCGGCCCAGATGTCGTGGTCGGGCCAGAGCCGCCGCGCGACGCCCTCGGTGACCACCATGGTCTTCTGCAGCAGCACCAGCTCGGGCCGCAGGCGCATGTCGAACAGGGCGGTGATCTCGAACAGCTGGGTCAGGACCCCGCCCATCGAGACTTCCAGAGCGGTCCGGCCGAAGATCGGCTCGCCCACCGCCCGCAGCGCCTGGGCGAAGGAGTCCACCGAGTGCCCGGCCGGCACATAGCCGGCCTCGAAGTGGCTCATGGCGACCTGATGGTAGTCCTTCTCCAGGAAGCCATGGAGGATCTGGGCCAGGTAGCGCCGCTCGGTCTTGCCCAGCCGGCCGATGATGCCGAAGTCGACCGCGGTCAGCCGCGCCCGCGCGGCCACGAACAGGTTCCCCTCGTGCAGGTCGGCGTGGAAGACCCCGTGGTCGAGGGCCTGAGCCAGGAAGGCGCGGATCAGCTGGTCGGCGAGGGACTTGCGGTCAAGCCCGGCCTGTTCCAGCGCGGCGGGGTCGGAGAGAGGCAGGCCCTCGGCCCAGGCCAGGGTCAGGACCCGCTTGCCGACCCCCTCCCAGACCACTTCTGGCGCACGCATGTAGCCGTCGCGGGCCATGACCTCCGACAGCTCGCTCGCGCCCGCCGCCTCGAACCTGAGGTCCAGCTCCAGCTGCAGCGAGCGGGCCAGGGCCGCGGCCAGGGCGCGGGGCTCCAGCCGCCGCGCGGTCGGCCCCACCCGCTCGGCCAGGCTTGCGGCCAGCTCCAGGGCGGCGATGTCCTCTGCCACGCGGCGCTCGATGCCGGGGCGCAGGACCTTGACCGCCACCTTGCGGCCGTCGAGCATCCTCGCCGGATGCGCCTGGGCCAGGGAGGCGGCGGCCACCGGCGGCTCGATCGAGGCGAACAGGCTTTCCACCGGCCGGCCGAGGCTGCGGGCGATCTCCAGGCGGGCGAGCTCGAGGGAAAAGGGCTGCAGGCGGTCCTTCAGCCGGCTGAGGTCCTCGGCGAAGGGCCGGCCGAAGATGTCGGCGCGGGTGGACAGCACCTGGCCGAGCTTGATCGCCACCGGTCCCAGCCGCTCGAGCGCCACGGCAAGGCGCTCGCCCGGGCGGCCGCGCCGCGCCTGGCCGCCGCTGAACAGCCGAAGGGCGCGGCCCAGCAGGCGCACCCGCGCCGGCAGCAGTGGCTCGGTCTCGCGCGGGATCAGCGCGTCGGCGCGGACCAGCACCCACGCCGCGCCCGCCAGACGCATCCAGGACCCCAGGCCGCCGCTGCTCAGAACGCCCATCCATGATGGAGGGCGACGACCCCGCCGGTGAAGTTGGTCCAGCCCACCTGCCGCAGGCCGGCGGCGCCCATCAGCCCCGCCAGGGTCGGCTGGTCGGGAAAGCGCCGGATGCTCTCCACGAGATAGCGATAGGCGTCCTCGTCGCCGGCCACCGCCTTGCCGATGGCCGGGATCGCCTTGAACGAATAGAGGTCATAGGCCCGCCGCAGGGGCGCGGAGACCGGCCGGGAGAACTCCAGGCAGAGGAACCGTCCACCGGGCTTCAACACCCGCCGCGCCTCGGCCAGGGCCAGGGGGATGTCAGTCACGTTCCGCAGCCCGAAGGCGATGACATAGGCGTCGGCGATGCTGTCGGGCAGGGGCAGCCGCTGGGCGTCCCCCACCGACCAGGTGATCTCCGGCTCGCCGCCCCGGGCGCGGCCCTGGGTCACCATCTCGGCGTCGAAGTCCACTACCGCCACGCGGGCGTCCGCCCCCCCCCGGCGGGCTTTCGCCAGGCGAGCCAGACGGGCGAGGCGGCGGGCGATGTCGCCGGTGCCGCCCGCGCAGTCGACGATCAGCTCGCCCGGCTGGGGGTTCAGCCGCGCCGCAGTCATGTCCTTCCAGATGCGGTGCGCGCCGGCCGACATCAGGTCGTTCATCAGATCGTAGCGGCGCGCCACCCGATCGAACACGCCGCGGACCATGCCCGGCTTGTCGGCCGCGTCCACGTCCTGGAACCCGAATGTCGCCTGGGCGTCGCTCATGGCCGGGCTCTTAGACCCTCCGGACCGGTCACGTCACCCTGGAAGGCGAAGCCTAGGCGCGGCTAAGGTGGAGCATGATGTCTTCCAGCCGCTTCAATGCCTGAGCTTCCCGAGGTCGAAACCGTGCGCAGGGGCCTGGAGCCCGTGCTCGCGGGCGCACGCCTGACGCGCGTGGAGGCCCGCCGTCCAGACTTGCGCTTCCCCTTGCCCGAGGGGTTCGTCCAGCGCTTGACCGGCGCCAGGGTCGAGGCGCTCGACCGGCGGGCCAAGTACCTGCTCGCGCGGCTGGGGACGGACGAGACCCTGGTGATGCACCTGGGGATGAGCGGACGTTTCGAGATCGAAGGGGCCGACCGGTCCCGCCCCGGCGCCTTCCGCGAAGCCGCCTCCTTCGAGGACAAGCACGCCCATGTCCTGTTCAGCACCGATGGCGGGGCGCGGGTCACCTATTTCGACCCCCGCCGGTTCGGCTACATGGACCTGATCGCAACCGGGGCCCTGCCCGAGCATCCCTGGTTCAAGGCGCTGGGACCTGAGCCGCTCGACCCGGCTTTCAACGCCGCGACGCTGGCCAAGGCGTTCACCGGCAGGGTCCAGAACGTCAAGGCGACGCTGCTGGACCAGCGCGTCGTCGCCGGGCTGGGCAACATCTACGTCTGCGAGGCGCTTTACCGGGCGCACATCTCGCCGCTGACCCAGGCCGGCCGGATTTCGGCGCGTCGGCTGGGCGTGCTGACCCAGGCGATCAAGGACGTGCTGCTCGAGGCGATCGCGGCCGGCGGGTCAACCTTGCGCGACTACGCGGGCGCCGACGGCGAGCTCGGCTATTTCCAGCACGCCTTCCAGGTCTACGGCCGCGAACACGAGCCCTGCCTCACGCCCGGTTGCCGGGGGGTGGTCAAGCGCCTGGTCCAGGGCGGGCGCTCGACGTTCTTCTGTCCGGTCTGCCAACGGTGAGGGGCCCCTGGCGCCCTCGGCCGACGCGCCATAGGCTTGCGGTCATGCGATTGCTGGCGCGCGCCGCCCTTCTTCTGTTCCTGGTGCTGGCGCCGGCGTCGGCCTTCGCCCTGCCGCCCGTATGGGTGGTCCGTGACGCGGACTCCACCATGGTCCTGTTCGGCTCGGTGCATCTGCTGCCCGAGGGCCTCGACTGGCGCCCGCCCGCTCTGAAGGACGCGCTCGGCAAGGCGGACGAGGTCTGGTTCGAGGCGCCGATGGACGCCGCCAGCCAAGCCGAGGCCACCGAAGCGGCCACCCGCAATGCATCGCTTCCCGAAGGCCAGAGCCTGCTGAAGCTGCTGTCCAGGGCGCAACGCGCCCAGCTCGCCAAGGCGGCCATGGCGCTCGACATTCCGCTGGCGCAGTTCGACCGGTTCCGGCCCTGGTACGCAGACCTGGTGATTTCCGTCGACCTGATCGAGAAGTTCGGCGGCCAGCGGGCCGAGGGCGTGGAGCGCCAGCTCTGGAGCGGCCTTTCCCCTACCGCCAAGCGGGTGGGCCTGGAAACGCCGGCCGAGCAGATCGGCTTCTTCGCCGACATGCCGGTGAAGGACCAGCTGGCCTCCCTGAAGCAGACCCTGAAGGGCGTGCCCACGGTGGAACGCGACTACAAGATCCTGCTGGACGCCTGGACCGCCGGGGATATCCGCAGGCTCGACCGGGAGGTCGTGGAGCCTCTGCGCAAGTCGGCCCCGGGGCTGTACGCGATCGTGGTCCAGCAGCGGAACGCGCGCTGGATGACGGCCATCACCAAGCGGATGCAGGGCTCGGGCGTGACGGTCGTGGTGGTGGGCATGGGCCACCTGATCGGCCCTGACGGGCTGCCGACCCAGCTGCGCGCGCGAGGCTACACCGTCGAGGGCCCGCCGTGAGCGGGCCGCCGGCCGGGGGCCTGCGCCTGCTCGCCTTCGGCGAAAGCACCGTGAACGGGACCGGCGATCCGCAGCATCTCGGCTGGATCGGCCGCGCCGTGGCCGGCCGACGGGAGGTCACCCTCTATAACCTCGGCGTCCGGCGGGAGACGTCGAGCGAACTGGCTGCGCGCTGGCGCGCGGAGGCGATGGCCCGCTGGACCACCAGCGAACCCATGCGCCTGGTGTTCTCGTTCGGCCTGAATGACTGCACCGCCGAAGGCGACGCGGTGCGGGTGGAGCCGGAGCAGGCCATCGCCAACGCCGATGCGATCCTCGGCGAGGCGCGTACGCTGTGTCCCACCCTGATGGTCGGACCGCCCCCGCCCGCCGACCCGGGTGTACGCGGAAGGGCGCTCGTCCTGAACGCCCGGCTCGCCGCGGCGACCGCGACAGCCGGCGTTCCCTACATCGACGTTTTCGACCGCCTGGCGGCGGATCCGGTCTGGATGCGCGAGGTCGCCGAGTGGGATGGCGCACACCCGGGCGCCGAGGGGTATGAGCGTATGGCGGCGCTTGTTACGGCGGACCCGGCATGGAGTGCGTTCCTCTAACCCTCGTGGGGTGAGGGAAATCAGGCTTTCGCCGTCTCGGCTTCTTCTTCCTTGAGGAACTCTTCGCCGGGCTCGGCGACGGGCTCGGAATGGCCGCGGCCGTGCAGCGGCAGCTCGGGGATGAGCAGGATGAAGATCAGGCCGAGGATCGCAACGCCGCCGCCGACCCAGAACAGATCGACGATCGCGCGTGAGAACACCGTCCTCAGGGTGGGGTCCACCACGATATGGCGGTGCTCGGTCTGGGCCAGGGCCAGGGCCTGGAGCTGGTTCAGGTTGAGGCCGGCGCCGCCGATGCGCGTGGATTCGGCGGCCAGCGCGTGGGTCATCACCGCGCCGAACACCGCGACGCCGACAGTCGAGCCGATCTGACGGAAGAACTGGCTGGAGCTGGTCACCACGCCCAGGCGATCGCGGGGCACCGCATTCTGCACCGCCAGGGCGAACATCCCCTGCGCCGGCCCGAGGCCGACGCCCAGGACGAACACCCGCAGGGCCACGCCCCAGACCGGCGTCTCGGGGCCCAGCCGGGTCATCAGGAAGATGCCCACCAGCATCATCACCGATCCGAACAGCATCATCGGCTTGTAGCGGCCGAACTTGGTCACCAGCCGACCAGAGATGGTGGACGACAGGATCAGGCCGAACATCAGCGGCAGCATGGCCACGCCGCTGTTGGTGGCCGAAACCCCCAGGCCCAGCTGCAGGTACAGGGGCAGGAAGGTGATGGCCCCGAAGAAGGCCATCGAGATGACGAAGGCGGCGGCGTTGCTGAAGGTGAACACCTTGTTACGGAACAGGTCGAGGGGCAGCAGGGGTTCGGGGAACCGGAGCTCCACCGCGACGAACAGGCCAAGCGAGACGGCCGTCACCGCCAGCAGGCCCAGCACCTGCGGCGAGGTCCAGGGGTAGGTGTGTCCGCCCCAGCTCAGCGCCAGCAGCAACGGGACGAAGGCGGTGACCACCAGGATCGCGCCCAGAACGTCGATCCTGCCGCCCTTGCCGGCCTTCAGGCCGGGAGTCTTGGTGGCGATCATGAACAGGGCGAGCGCCGACAGCGGCAGGTTGACGTAGAACACCCAGCGCCAGCCGGCGATGGTCAGGCCGCCCACATGCACGGTCCCGTGCTCGGTGAAGAAGCCGCCGACCACCGGCCCGACGATGCTGGCCAGGGCGAACACCGAGCCGAAGTAGCCCGACATCTTGCCCCGCTCGCGCGGCGGATAGAGGTCGGCGATCACCGCGAAGGCCGACGTGAAGAGGGCGCCGCCGCCGATCCCCTGCAGCCCGCGGAAGACAATCAGCTGGGTCATGCCCCCGCCCAACACCGGCAGGTCGCCGAACTCACCCGCCAGCCCGCACAGCGCCGATCCGAAGATGAAGATGGAGACGCCCCAGATCAGGATGATCTTGCGGCCGTAGAGATCGCCGAGCTTGCCCCAGATCGGCACCATCACGGTGGACGACAGAAGGTAGACGGTGGTGACCCAGGCATAGAGCTCCAGGCCCTTCAGCTGGGCCACGATCCGCGGCATGGCGGTGGAGACGATGGTCTGGTCCAGCGCCCCCAGCAGCAGCACGATGATCAGGGCGATCACGGTGATGCGGCGGGCCTGTCCCTGATCGTTCTCGGCCATGCCGCGCTCCCCGGACCTGGATTGAGTCTGTCAACGGACGTCTATAGCCCGTCCGCTCGCCTGCTTGCCACCGCGGAAGCCGGATCGCTAGAGTGATCACCAAGACGCAGCTGCAGACGTCAGGGGAAACGCATGGCCGCCAACAACACGATCAGGCTCTATGACCTGGTGCTCGCCAGCGGCGTGACGCTCAGCCCGTTCGTCTGGCGCACGAAGTTCGCGATCCGCCACAAGGGCTTCCAGATTGACGACGTCCCCACCAGCTACATGGGGATCAAGCGCATCCTCGACGGCAGCTACCGGCGCCTGCCGGTGATCGACGATGGCGGCAGGATCGTGCCGGACAGCTGGGACATCGCCGAGTACCTGGACCAGACCTATCCGGATCGGCCCATGCTCTATCGCAGCCAGTCGGAGAAGACCTTCGCCCGCTTCATCGACGGCTGGATGTGGCGGACCCTCATCCACCCCTGGTTCACCGCCTACACCCTGGACCAGGTCAAGCTGGTCCACCCGGAGGACCGGGACTACGTCCTTGACGCCCACCAGAACCGCATTTTCCAGGGCCGCCCGCTGGAGGAGGTCGTCGCCGACCGCGAGGAGCGGCTGCCCACTGTGCGCCCGCTGCTGGATCCCCTGCGCGAGCTGCTGCAGCGCTCGAAGTGGCTTGCCGGGGATGAGCCGAACCAGATCGACTACATCATGCTCGGCAACTTCCTCTGGTGCGCCTCGCTGGCCTCCCATCCGCCCCTTGCCGCCGACGACGGCCTCTGGGACTGGCTGAACCGCGGTTTCGACCTGTTCGACGGCATCGGTCGCGACCCTCGCCTCTATCCGCTCGCGGCCTGAGGCCCGCCACTTCCGGGGGGCCTTGACGCCGCCGTCCGACGCGCTATGACTCAATCAACTGATTGATTGGATTCCTGGTCCGTGCCTGACAGCGCCCCCTCTGTCCCATCCAAGGTCCCCGCCGATCGCCGCGGCGCGTTGGTGCAGGCGGCCTATGACCTGATCGCCGCGGAGGGGTTCGAACGGCTGCGCACCCGCGATGTCGCCGGCCGGGTCGGCGTGAACATCGCCACGCTGCACTACTACTTCCCCACCAAGGAGGCGCTGATCGCTGCAGTCGCCGAGCACCTGTCCTTCCAGTTCAGTACCGTCCGCGCACCTTCCGAGTCCGGCGTCGACCCGACGGCGCTGGATCGGCTCAGGCAGGAATTCGCCGACTCCCGCTTCTACGGCTCCGAGCGGCCCGAGATGGTCGTGGTCATGCAGGAGCTGGCCTTGCGGGCCCGTCGCGATCCCGCGGTGGCCGCCGTCGTCGAGCCGCTGAAGCGGTATTGGCGCGCCAGCATCGCCGAGACGGTGCAGGCCGGTCTGGACGAGGGCGTGTTCCGCCCCGGACTGGGCCCCGAAGCCGCCGCCGGCGTCATCACGGCGGCGCTGTGGGGCGTCGCGACCCTGCCGCTCGACCCGGCCGGGCGCGAGCATGTCTATGCGGCGATCGAGCAATGGCTCGCGCCTGAGCACGGATCATCCAGTGAAAAGGAGTATCCCGATGGATGACATCACGGACGCCTTCCTTGGCGTCGATCACATCACCATCCCGGTTCGAGACCTCGAGGTCGCCGAGCGATTCTATGTGGACGTCCTTGGCGGACGGGTCTTGGGCCGCATCGACGCGGCGCTGCTGAAGTCGCTGGGCCGGCCGGTCGATCCGGACTCGCTGCACATCTCGATCACCTTCGGCAGCAACACGCGCTTCGACCTGTTCCGGCAATCCGACGGCCAGCCTCCGGTCGCCGCCGGCCACCCGCACATCGCCATCGGCGTCCGGCCGGAAGCCATCGATGGCCTGGTGCGCAGGCTGACGGCGCACGGCGTGCCCAGCGAGGGCCCCAACCGATTGGGGGGCCCCGGCCAAGCCTCGGTCTATTTCAACGATCCCTTCGGCAATCACCTTGAGTTCGCGACCCACGGCTATCGCAGCGACATTCCCGTGGGTCCCCCTGACATGGCGGCGCTGGCCTATTCCTGGGCGGGCTGATCTGGGCTACACCATGCCCGCCGTTGCCCCGGCCGGCGCGCATGACCTCCAGTTCGGTTGCGATGCGGGAGGGGCCATGTTATCAGGCGCCCGGCTTCGGGCGGCGGGGCTGCAAGGACGTCGCGGCCCACGTGCTTTCCTGAGCGCATTCAAGCCTTTGACTTTGGCGGGACAACCTCCGTCGAAGACACATAAAATGTATCGGACGGACCGGTGGCTGACGATTCGAAATCCACGGACGTGGGCGCTCGCTACGCCCAGGCCCTGTTCGACCTGGCGAACGACCAAGGGCGCGTGGCCCAGGTGGAGGCCGATCTCAAGGCGTTCAAGCGGATGCGCGCCGATAGCGCTGACCTGCGCACGCTGCTGAGTTCGCCCGCCTATGGCGCGGACACCAAGCTGAAGGCGTTGCAGGCCGTCGCCGCGGCAGCCGGGTTCGATCCCATGACGCGCAAGTTCATGGGCCTGATGGCCGCCAACCGCCGGGCCTCGTCGCTTGTCTCGGCGATCACCGCCTTCGAGGCGCTGTCGGCCGCCCAGCGGGGCGTCGTCGCCGCCGAGGTCACCACCGCCGTCGCCCTGACCGCGGCCCAGGAAGCCGGCCTGAAGGCCGCCCTGCGCCAGGCGCTCGGCAAGGACCCGGAAATGGAAACCCGCGTGGATCCCACGATCCTCGGCGGACTCAAGGTGCGGGTCGGCTCGCGCCTCTACGATTCATCGCTTCGTTCGAAGCTTGATTCCCTCCGTTTCGCCCTCAAGAGAGCGTAAGACATGGACATCCGCGCGGCCGAGATCTCGGCCATCCTCAAGTCCCAGATCGAAGGCTTCGGCGAGGAGGCTGACGTCTCCGACGTCGGCCAGGTCCTGTCGGTCGGCGACGGTATCGCCCGCGTGTTCGGCCTCGACAGCGTGCAGGCCGGGGAGATGGTCGAGTTCCCCAAAGCCGGGGTGAAGGGCATGGCCCTCAACCTCGAAAGCGACAACGTCGGGGTCGTGATCTTCGGCGAAGACCGCGCGATCAAGGAAGGCGATGAGGTCCGCCGCCTGGGCGAGATCGTCGACGTGCCGGTGGGCAAGGGCCTGCTCGGCCGCGTGGTCAATCCCCTTGGCGAGCCGATCGACGGCAAGGGCCCGATCACCGACGTCGCCGAGCGCCGCCGCGTGGACGTCAAGGCGCCGGGCATCATCCCGCGCAAGTCGGTGCACGAGCCGGTGCAGACC
>FTHA01000943.1_pt1 | contig 15808 bp, 19 predicted proteins | sample 1640771 | NCBI WGS metagenome assembly FTHA01 (sample SAMEA3914789, study PRJEB12502) | metagenome | biome: forest; material: soil | place: Canada | collected 2011-07-03 | depth 0.3 m | reverse complement strand
GCACCAAGGACACCTGGGTGCTGGCGGATTGATGAGCGGGGCCGATCATCTACATCCTCCCCCGCGTCGCGGGGGAGGTGGCCCAGAGGGCCGGAGGGGGCGCGGACTGGGCTCAGCCCATCAAATATGCCCGCTTCGCGGGAAGGGGCGGTTGACGCTCGGCGCACGTCAGGAAGCACATCCTCCCCCGTCGAGACGGGGGAGGGGGAACACGAAGTGGTGGAGGGGGCGCGGCGCCGTGCTCCGCATTTCAACCGGGTCCTTCCCGCGATGCGGGCATATTGGACTGCCGAGCCAAGTCCGCGCGCCCTCCGTCCCTTCGGGACACCTCCCCCGTTTCAACGGGGGAGGATGAGCTATGCTTGCCGGAACGGCGAATATTCCTCGGTCAGCCAGTCCATCTCCTGCTGAACGGCGGCGCGTTCCTGGTCGAGGTAGCGGGCGATGGGGGTGCGCAGGGCCGGGTCGGCGATGTAGTGGGCGGAGTAGACGGCGCTCGGCAGGTAGCCGCGGGCGATCTTGTGCTGGCCCTGGGCGCCGGCCTCCACGCGCGGCAGGCCCAGGCGGATGGCGTGCTCGATCGCCTGGTAATAGCAGAGCTCGAAGTGGAGAAAGGGAACGTCCACCGAGCATCCCCAGTAGCGCCCATACAGGCACTGGCCGCCGATCAGGTTGAGCGCGCCGGCGATCCACTTGCCGTTCAGCCGCGCCATCACCAGCAGCACCTTGTCGGCCATCCGCTCGTTCAGCAGCGAGTAGAACAGGCGGTTCAGATAGGGGCTGCCCCACTTGCGCGAGCCGGTGTCCATGTAGAACCGGTAGAAGGCGTCCCAGTGCTCCTCCTTCAGGTCCGCGCCCGTGAGGGCGACGATCTCGACCGCCGCCTGGGCGTCGCGCCGTTCGCGCCGAATGGTCTTGCGCCGGCCCGAGGACAGCGCCGCCAGATAGTCGTCGAAGTCGCGATAGCCGGGGTTTTCCCAGTGGTACTGCTGGTCCTGTCGTTGCAGCAGGCCCTGCTCGCCCAGGAACTTCCATTCCGCTTCGGCCGGGAAGGTGATGTGAAGGCCGGACGCGCCGGTCTGGTCGCAAAGCTTCAAGGCGCCGGCCAGCAGGCTCTCGCGGACGCTGTCGTCCTCGCCCGGCCGGACCATCAGCCGGGGACCGGCGGCCGGCGTGAAGGGCGCCGCGCTAAGGAGTTTGGGATAGTAGCGGCCCCCGGCGCGCTGGTAGGCGTCCGCCCAGTTCCAGTCGAACACATACTCGCCGCGGGAGTGGGACTTCAGATAGAGCGGCATCACGCCGGCGATGCGGCCGGCCTCATCCCGCACGGCGAGGTGACGCGGCGCCCAGCCCGTGCGCTCGACGGCGCAACCGCTCTGTTCAACCGCGTCGACGAAGTCGAAGGAGACGAAGGGGTTGGCGCCGTAGGCGGGATTGCCCGCACAGGCGTCCCAGGCTTCGCGGCCGATCTCGGCGACGCGCGAGCACGCCTCTATGACCACAGTGGACGCCATCAGGGGGCGAAGCCCTCGAAGATGTAGTTGTCGCAGTGCTCGACCACTCTAGCTGCCTGATCAACCGCGCGCACTGTCCAGGCGACAACCGGCAGTCCGTTGGCGCGATGTTGGGCGGCGATCCGGCCCAACGCGCTTTCGATCTCGAGCGCCAGGAAGTGCGGCCGAGCCAGCTCAAAGTGGGCCTGGAAAGCGATCTCGAGATGCCCGTCGCTGTCGAGCGCCTCCTGGTCGGAAAGCCATTGCGCATCCAGGCCACGCAACCGGTCAGGCCGATGCTCGGCGAACCAGGCCAGCGCCTCGGCCTCGAAGCTGATCACGCACGCCGGTCCGTCATAGCGGTCGAGGATCTCGGCCACTCGCGCCTCCAGCGCCCCTCCAGCCGGAGGATCCTTGATCTCCAGGAGCAGCATGGCGCGCCCGCCCGTCAGGTCCAGGGTCCGCGCCAGCGTCGGGATGCAGTCGGGTCCGCCCTGGAGCGGGAGGCGGGAAAGCTCGGCGGCCGCCAGGTCCGCGAGGAAACCCTGGTGGCCGGTCATGCGCTCCAGCGTCCCATCGTGAAAGACCATGGCCTCGCCGTCGGCCGACAGGCGCACGTCCAGCTCGATCCCGTAGCCGGCCCGGCAGGCCAGCTCGAACGCGGACAGCGAGTTTTCGGGAGCGTCCCCGGTCCGCCACAGCCCGCGATGGGCAAAGGGCGGCGCGAAGAGGCCCCCGGGCAGGCTCACAAGATCTCCACCACCGCGTCGACCTCGACGGCGAAGTTCAGGGGCAGGCGATAGACGCCGACGGCGGAGCGGGCGTGGCGGCCGGCGTCGCCGAACGCCTCGACCATCAGGTCCGAACAGCCGTTGATCACGCGGGGGATATCGAAGAAGTCCGCGGCGACCTGGACAAAGCCGCCGAGCTTCACCACCCGCACGACGCGGTCGAGGTCGCCCCCGGCCGCCGCCTTGATCTGGGCGATCAGGTTCAGCCCGCACAGCCGCGCCGCTGCCTGCGCCAGCTCGAGGTCGACCGCCTCGCCGACAATCCCCTTGATCCCCCCGCCCGCGTCGACCGAGACCTGCCCGGAGATGTGGACCAGCGAGCCAGACTTCACGAACGGGACATAGTTCGCCACGGGGGCGATCGGCGTGGGCAGGACGATGCCCGCCGCGCTCAGACGATCTTCGACTTGGGACATGGAGGCTCCATCAGGCAGTGGACCAATATCCTGCGCCGCCGACGACGGGAAGCGTGAGGGGAGGATGTTCAGTCCCGTCCCTTGAGCGCCCGGGCGGACACCACGGCGTCGGCGCCGAACTTGGCGCGGAGGGTGTCGATGGCCTTTTCGCCGCGGCGGGCGCGGGTCTCGTCGCCGGCGAAGAGGTCGCCGCCGGCGCCCTCGGCGTCGAGCAGGTCGGAGATGCCTATGCCGATCAGCCGGAACGACAGGCCCTGGGCCTCTGCCTTCAGCAGTTCGCGGCCGACAGTGAACAGGGTGCGCGCGGTCTGGGTAGGGCCGGGGAGAGTGCGCCGACGGGTGATAAGGCGGAAGTCGGCGGTCTTGAGCTTGAGGGTGACAACGCGGCCGGCGATCAGGTCTTGCCTGGCCTGCCGTGCAACCCGTTCGCACAGGGGCCAGAGCCGGTCTTCCAGCTTTGCGCGGACCGCGATGTCCTCATCGAAGGTGACCTCGGCGCTGATCCCCTTGCGCTCCTGGTCAGGGTCGACCACGCGGGCGTCCAGCCCGCGGGCCAGTTCGGAGAGCCGCAGACCGTGAACGCCGAACCGGTCGGCGAGATCGCGCGGGACGGCAGCGGCCAGATCGCCGACGGTGCGCAGGCCGGCGCGGGCCAGCGACTTGGCGAAGACAGGGCCGACGCCGGGCAGGATGGTGACGGGTTTCGGCGCCAGGAACGCCTGCGCCTCCTCGGCGCCGATCACCGAATAGCCGCGCGGCTTGTCGAGGTCCGAAGCGATCTTGGCCAGGAACTTGTTCGCCGCCAAGCCGATCGAGACGGTCAGGCCGATATCGCGCTCGATCTCGGCCTGGGCTCGGGCGAGCACCAGGGCCGGGAAGCCGCCGTTGAGTCGCTCAGTGCCGGCCAGGTCTAGCCAAGCCTCGTCCAGCGACAGGGGCTGCACCAGCGGCGTCAGCCGGGACAGGATCTCCATGATCCGGCGGCTTTCGGTCCGATAGCGCGTGAAGTCCGGCCGGATGACCACGGCCTGGGGACACAGCGTCAGCGCCGTGAACATCGGCATCGCCGAATGCACCCCCGACTGCCGCGCCAGATAGCAGCAGGTGGCGACCACGCCCCGCTTGGCGCCGCCGACGATCACGGGCTGGTCGCGCAGCTCGGGCCGATCGCGCTTCTCCACCGAGGCGTAGAAGGCGTCGCAGTCCAGGTGGGCGATCGTGAGCCGCTCCAGCTCGCCATGGACGAGCACCCTCGGCGAAGCGCACCGAGGGCAGCGCCGGGCGGGTTGGGGGCCGGTGGAAAAGCAGTCCCGGCACAGCGCGGTCACTTTGGCGCTTCCTTGAGCGGCCAGAGCCAGGCGGCGCCACGCACGCCCGAGGAGTCGCCGTGACGGGCTTTCAGGATGGGCGTCTCGAACTGGTCCGAGAACAGGCGCGGGGCCACCGCACGGGGAAGGCGGTCGTAGAGTTCGTCGACGTTCGACATGCCGCCACCAAGGACGATGCAGTCCGGATCGATCAGGTTGACCATCACCGCCAGGCCGCGCGCCAGCCGGTCGACGTACCGGTCCAGCGCGGCCACTGCCTCTGCCTCGCCGCGCCGCGCCGCCTCCACGATCTGGGGCGCTGAACGCTCGATCGCTGCGGCTTCGGCGTAGTCCCGCTGCAGGCCCGAGCCTGAAACATAGGTCTCCAGGCACCCGTTCTGTCCGCACCAGCACCTGGGACCAGGAACCTCCGCGGCGACAGGCCAGGGCAGAGGCGTGTGGCCGATCTCGCCGGCGATGGCGTTGAGGCCTTCGATCGGACGCCGATCGACGCTGAGTCCCCCGCCGCAGCCCGTGCCGAGGATCACCGCGAACACCACCCGAGCGCCGGCCCCGGCGCCGTCGACCGCTTCGGAAAGGGCCAGGCAGTTGGCGTCGTTGGCGAGGCGGACCGGGCGGCCGAGGGCTTGTTCCAGGTCCGTCTTGAACGGCCGGCCGTTGATCCAGGTGCTGTTGGCGTTGCGGATCAGGCCGGTCTTCGGAGAGATCGAGCCCGGGATGCCGATGCCGACCCGGTCCACTCGCGCTCCGGCCTGACGCTCGGCCTCCTCGACCAGCGTCCGGACCTGGACCAGCGCCTCAGGATAGTCGCGATGGGTCGGCCCCCGAACGCGGGCAATGAAGCCGCCGCGCTCATCCAGGGCGGCCGCCTCGATCTTGGAGCCGCCAAAGTCGACGCCGATGCGGATCATGCCGGCGAGGATCGATCCTTGTCGCGCTTCGTGCAACGCCCAGCCTGCAAAGCCGGGATAACGTCGACTTAAGGATATTGGCGCCTAGTGCCCGTCCAAGGACAGGCCTCGCGAATCGTGGTCGCCCGTCTGTAGTCCGAATTCGGGAAGATGATGGCCAAACGCGTCCTGATCGTCGAGGACAACGAGCTGAACATGAAGCTGTTTCATGATCTGCTCGATGCGCAGGGCTACGAGACCTTGCAGACGCGCGAGGGACTTCAGGCGCTGGCCCTTGCGCGCCAGCACAGGCCCGATCTGATCCTCATGGACATCCAGCTGCCCGAGATTTCCGGGCTGGAGGTGACCAAGTGGCTCAAGGAGGACGACGAGCTTTCCCACATCCCGGTGGTGGCGGTGACCGCCTTCGCCATGAAGGGGGACGAGGAGCGCATCCGCGAGGGCGGCTGCGAGGCCTACATCTCCAAGCCGATATCGGTGTCGCATTTCCTTGATACAGTCCGTCGTTTCCTGGGGTAGCTCGTTGTGTCCGCCCGCATCCTGGTGATCGACGACATCGACGCCAATGTCCGCCTGCTCGAGGCGAAGCTGACGGCAGACTATTATGAAGTGCTCTCCGCCACGGATGGTGTGACGGGCTTGGCCATCGCCGCAGCCGAGCAACCCGACATCATTCTGCTGGATGTGATGATGCCCGGCATGGACGGCTTCCAGGTCTGTCGGCGGCTGAAGGACGACCCGCTCACGCGCCACATCCCGGTCGTACTGGTCACCGCGCTGGACGGCCGGTCCGACCGGATCGCCGGGCTGGACGCCGGGGCCGATGAGTTCCTGACCAAGCCGATCGACGACGTGATCCTGTTCGCGCGGGTCCGCAGCCTGACCCGGCTGAAGGTGGTGCTCGACGAACTGCGTGAGCGAGAGAGTTCCGGGCGCCGGGCCGGCGTCATCGCCGCCGCTTCCAGCCGCCTTGCTGGTTCCGGTGGGCGCGTGCTCATCGTCGACGACAACGAGCGCCAGGCCCAGCGCCTCGCGGCGGAGCTTTCGGTGGAACACCGGCCGGTGGTCGAGGCCGATCCCGAGAAGGCGCACCTGACCGCCCGGGGGCCCGTGGACCTGGTGATCATCAACACCACCGCCAAGAGCTTCGATGGGCTGCGTTTCGCCGCTCAGCTCAGGTCCCACGAAGCCACGCGCAACATCCCCATCCTCGCCCTGATCGATCCGGATGACCGGGGACGCGCCATCAAGGGGCTCGATATCGGCGTCAACGACGTCCTGGCCCGGCCGATCGATCCGGAAGAGCTCTCCGCGCGGGTGCGCACCCAGATCAAGCGCAAGCGCTACTCGGACCTGCTGCGCTCCAACCTCGACCAGAGTCTCGAGGCTGCGGTCACCGATCAGCTCACGGGCCTGCACAATCGCCGCTACATGACCGGCCAGCTCGACGCCCTGGTCGCCCGCGCTGTGAGGGGTGGGGAGCCGGTCGCGGCTCTGCTGCTGGACATCGACCTGTTCAAGAAGATCAACGACAACTTCGGCCATGACGCCGGCGACGAGGTGTTGCGGGAGTTCGCGGTGCGGCTAGCCAGCAACGTGCGGGCGGTCGACGTGCCCTGCCGCTACGGCGGCGAGGAGTTCGTCATCATCATGCCGGAGACCTCCCTGGAGGTCGGCGAGCGGATCGCCGAGCGCATTCGCATGCACGTCGCGGGCTCACCCTTCCGCGTGTCCAACGGCCGCGAAGTGCTGCAGGTCACCATATCGATCGGTGTCGCGGCGACCCTTGGCCAGGGTGATACGCCCGAGGCCCTGCTCAAGCGGGCTGACGAAGCGCTGTACGAGGCAAAGGCGCGCGGACGTAACCGTGTGATCGCTCACGCAGCCTGAGGCTGCACGCCCTTGCTGTGGCTGCGACGCACCGGTATCTCATGACCCGGGCCGATCCGCGGCCCATGGAGTCGGGTGGAGGATGGTGCGTCGGTCGGTCCGCAAACCTGATCGTTCCTCCACGGACAGAAGTCCCGCAGCCGTCGACATCCATGTGGGCGCGCGGGTCCGGATGCGGCGCCGCTTCCTCGGCCTGAACCAAACTGCGCTCGCCGACGCCCTGGGGCTGACGTTCCAGCAGGTTCAGAAGTACGAACGCGGAGCGAATCGAGTCAGCGCCTCCAAGCTCTACGACATCGCCCGCGCCCTGCATGTGAGCGTGAGCTTCTTTTTTGAGGGCCTGCCGGACCAGTCCCTGTCGGGAGAGCCTGACCTCGCGGGGCAGGCCCTGCACGCCTTCCTGACGACGCCTGAAGGGCTTGAACTGGCCGAAGTGTTTCCAAGGATCCACGACGCGCGCATGCGTCGCCAACTGCTCGAGTTCGCCAGGGCCGTGACCGAGGGTGAGAAGGCGCGATCTTGAGCGTCTAAGGCGTTTGCGCCGGTGCGGTGCGACTAAATAGCTCTTGATGCTTGCACGCGCTGGACGACCGTCAGGTCCTCGTCCAACTTCCGGTCATGGGTGGGCGGGCGCAAACTGACGGACAGTCAGTCGAATTCTTGACGCCGCGTGAGCGCGAGTGCCTTCGGCTGGTCCATCAACATCTCAGCTCCAAGCAGATTGGCCGACAGCTGGGAATTTCAAAATACACGGTCGACACCCACGTGGATAAGGCTCGCCAGCGCCTGGGCGCGGAGGACCGCTACCAGGCGGCCCGTCTGCTGGCGGCGTGGGACCACGCCTCGGGCATCCCCATCGGATCGGGACCTGACGCGATAGGGATAGGCGCGGACCCCGCGGCCGGTCCCCATGCCTCCGGATTTGGAGGTGCGACGCGTGAATATCGTGAAGTTCCAGAGGCGGGGAAGCGCGGCGGGGTCAGCGAGCGAATCCTCCCGGCGATCCCTGGAGGTGGAGCAGTTCCGCCGGGACTGGCCGGATCGCGGGATCGGTCAGGCGATGCCGGTCTTCACGTGGGAGCAGCTGGAGCGGCAACTGGCGGACCTGGCGGAGAGCCAGGACAGGGCGGCCCTGGCGGCGCCTCTGGTGTCGGCCCTGCGCAAGCAGGCGCCTGGCAAGCCTTCCGAGATGGTGCTGCGCGAGATCCTGTGTCTCGCCTGGACCTTGATGGACGAAGCCTTCCAGCCGGGGACTGGACCTGGCGAGGAGGGCGAAATGCCCTAGGCCCCGCCGCACGCCTGGGCGTGATCCTGGTCATCACCATCGTGTCCGCGCTCGCGTTCGGCGCGCTGCTGGCCGGTCTCCACGCCCTGAAGGACCTCCTGTAGCTGGCGAGACCGGCTCCGGGGGTTCCGAACCCGACCAAGAAGATCAGATCGCATCATCACCGCGCCAGCACCGCCGGCGCGAAGGGACAACTTCATGCTCAAGCAAAGACGACTGCTCGCAGACCAGGTCGCTGACGGCCTGTTCGCCGCCGAGGCCGCCATCGACGCGGCCCTGGCCAAGACCGCGGCCCTGGCCGGCATGATGCCGGCGGTCCGCGGCGACGCCCGCCTCTCGGCCCTGATCGGCCAGTCCGCCGTCGAGCGCGCCAGCGAAACCTTCGCCGCCCTGGCGCTGGCCCGCCGGTCGATCGTGGAGACCCACAAGGAGTTGGCCATCGTCCAGCGGCAGATCGGACTGGGCGCGGTGGCCTATGGCGGCAACGGCGAGAAGCCGCCGAGCGGCCTCGCGAGGCCCGACATGCGGCCGGTGGCTGATGACTCCGTCGCCGCCTGAGAATCGCGCCCTGCTATCAGGGAGCGCTCACATCTGACAGAGTTGGAGCCCTCGGCGCGCCGGGGGCTCCAATGATTCTGTTCCACACCCTTGAGCAGCAGATCTGGACGATCGCCATGCTCCTGGTGTCCGGCTTCGCCTGGTGGCGGGGCGGCTGGCCGGAGCGGACTGTGGCGGTGGTCAATGTCGCTGCGTCTCTGCTCAACGGCCTTGCCCAGAATCACCAAGATTGGGTCGATCCACAGTGGGGCGATCTTGCGATAGACCTGCTGTTCCTTGGCTTGCTCGTGTGGCTGGCTCTGAAGTCAGACCGCCATTGGCCGATGTGGGCGGCCGCCTTCCAGCTGCTCGGCGTGATCACCCATGTCGCCATGCTGGCTGACCGCAGGATCGGCGGTTGGGCCTACGTCACCGGCGGCATCATCTGGAGCTATCTGGTCCTGGGCTCGCTGGGAGTAGGGGCCTGGCTGCTCCGAAGGCCTTCGCAGGAATCAAAACGCCCGGCCTGAGCCGGGCGCACTCGCAACGGAACGGCTGGTCAGCCTATTTGATCTTGCCTTCGCGGAACTCGACGTGCTTGCGCGCGACCGGGTCGTACTTCTTGAGCACCAGCTTGTCGGTCTTGGTGCGGGCGTTCTTCTTGGTCACATAGAAGAAGCCGGTGTCCGCCGAGGAGTTCAGGCGGATCTTGATGGAAGCTGGCTTAGCCATGGCGGCGGTCTTTCGGCACGCTGAAATTCGGAGCGGCGGACCATACTCACGCGCGATGCGAAGTCAATGAACGAGCGCCCGTGCGGTCAGGATCACCAGAGCGTATCGCGCGCCCGCTCGGGCCATTCCCGGTCATAGGGCTCGCCGCCGACGCTGTTCTGGCTCAGGGCGGCGAGGATCTGGCCGGCGCTGGGAAGGCTCGCAGGATCGATGTGGCGCTCCGGGTTCCACAGCTCGGAGCGGACGATGGCGCGGGCGCACTGGAAGAAGACCGTCTCGACGCCGATCACGGTCACCGAGCGCGGCGGCTTATCCTCGACGGCGAAGGAGGCCAGCAGGTCGGGTGCGACACTGAGGTGGGCGCTGCCGTTCACCCGAAGGGTGTTGCCGGCGCCGGGAATCAAGAACAGCAGCGCGACGCGCGGATCGCGCACGATGTTGCGCAGGGAATCGACCCGGTTGTTACCGCGCCGGTCTGGCAGCATCAGCGTCCGCTCATGATGGATGCGCACAAAGCCGGGCCGGTCGCCGCGGGGAGAGCAGTCCAGCCCTTCGGGCCCGCTGGTGGCCAGGAGCGCGAAGGGCGAGGCCTCGATGTAGGCGCGGTACTCGGGCGTGATCCAGTCCACCTCCTTGACGGTGGAGGCTTTGTTGGGCTGGCCATACAGGGCCTCAAGCTGATCGATGCTGGTAATCGTCGACATGGTCCGGCTGACATGAAGTGGCGGCTACCCAGCGTTATATCCATCCGGGATGAATGGGCTAATCTCCAGCGCGCGGACCAGGGAGAGTTGGATGAAGCTGTTGATCCTCGCCGCGGCGCTGCTGGCGCCATGTGCGGCCAGCGCCGCGGACGTCTCGGGTGCGTGGAAAGTCGACTCCAGCGTCGGAGCCACGCCGATCTCTATCAAATGCAACCTGGTGCAGACGGGAACCGTCATCTCCGGCGATTGCGCGCCGGCGACCGGCGCCGCCGGACCGACCTCCTTCACAGGCACCGTGGACGGGGCCCACGCCAAGTGGGGCTATGACGTGACGTTCAACGGCGCGCCGGCCCACGTAGGCTATGACGCGCTCATCACCTCCGACACGACGATGACCGGGACGCTGGAGCTCTCGGGCAAGCCATCGCCGTTCACGGCCAGGAAGCAGTAGTCGGGGTCACCCCCAGGGCAGGGCCCGTTCGAGCCTGACCTTGGGATCGCCCACCCAAGGTGCGGTCTCGCGATACCAGTGGGTGGCGGTCAGCTCCTTGAACTTCCATTCGCCGTCCTCCTGGACGCAGAGGGCGTCCCAGTCGCCGAGGATGAACAGGCTGAACTGGTTGAAGCCCTGTTCCAGCCGGTTGATGGTCCAGTAGACCTTGGCCCGGATGTCGTCCCCGTGCTTGCGGATCAGGTAGTTGTTCGGCAGGTGCTGACGGCCGAGGTAGTTGTAGGGCATGCCGTACCAGATCTGGTGCAGCAGCTTGCGCATCGCTTCCGGACCCTGGCAGCGGCCCTGCGGCTTGTGGTCGACCCAGCCATCCTTGGCGAACAGGCCGAGATAGCCTTCCTCATCGCCGGTGTTCAGCGTCCAGCAATAGCGCGAGAACAGTTCCTGGATGTCGAGCCGCTCTTCCACCGACGGCTTGGTCCCTTCGAGTTTCATCAGCGTCCCTTCCCTTGAACCCAGGGCCGTTTGGAGGAAGCCCGGGGCACTGTCCAGGGGGCTGGGCTTCAGAACCCGGGCGGGGCCGGCTCCAGCAACAGGATGGACAGGTCGGCTGTCGGGCGGAAGTTGGTCTTGCGGACCTCGAACTGCGTCGGGCCGGTCTTCCTGACCCCTTCCATGCACAGGCTGACCAGGCTGTCTGGGCGCCCCTTGTCGACCGTCAGGCGGAAGTCGGCGATGGGCGACTTCCAGTTGGCGCCGCTGGACAGCACATATTCGATGCGCTTCTCGAAGAAGGCCTGGTGCTCGCGCCCGACCGCCTGCTTGGCCTTCTCCACTGCCTTCAGGAACGGCTCGTCGATGCAGTAGCGGCGCTTGACCAGTCGATAGTCCTTGGAGGTCCGGAACCAGTCGGCTTCCAGCGAGGTGCCGGAGGTCTCGCCGACACTTGGCGTGTAGTCATGCTCCACGGCGAGCTCGCGCCCTGCCGGAAACAGCTGGTCCCAGTAATAGGTGGTCTTCAGCGTCCAGCTGGGCGCCAGGTGGTGCTCGAAGGCCTTGCCGGCGTCGTAATCGTCGGGGATCGCCAGCTCCAGCTTCAGGAGTCGAGCCCGGTCGCCCTTGGACAACCGTTCGATCGCCTCCTGCGTCGACTTCAGGTGCGGCGCGATCGGAACGCCAAGCTGCTTCAGCAGGGCGGTCCGGTCGACCCCGTTCTTCACCGCCTTCTGCTCAACCCTCGCCACGACGGGCTTGCCATCCACCCGCGTGGAGAACCCCATGATGTTCTGCGGGTCCTGGGTGGGGATGGCGATCAGGTCGTCGATCCCCTCGATCACGATGTCGGGCATCGGGAACGCCACCAGCACCTTCTGGTCTCGGCCGGTGGTGTTGAGGAAGCGATAGCGAACCCGAACCGCCTTGGACGAGATGGAAAGGTCCTCCGCCCGCATCTCCACGCCAGGATTGTGGATCAGGACGAGGCCGCCCTGGCGCAGCTCAGCCGTGCTGTCGTTGGCTGATGCCCCCGGTGCAGCGGCTAGCGCAGCGGCAGCGGCCAGCGCCAACACCCACCGCGTGGTCATGGCGTCACGCCGGCTTCTCTAATTTCAGATGCTTAGCCTTCTTGTCGAATGTGGCCTTGTCCGACGGCGACAGATTCGGCCGGCCGACCATGATTCCCATGCTGATTGAGCACTTCACGTAGTAGGTTTCGCCCGGCTCGACCTCGAGCTTGAGCGTGTCCTTGGCTTCGCTCTTGACCCAGAACGTGTGCACGCCTGGGTCAGTGACCCGGACAAAATACTTGCCGACGGCCAGGTGGCTGATCTCAGGATCGCCGTCGTGCACCGTACAGGCGATCAGCATCCCAGGACCGACCGGTCTGAAGAAGACCACCTGTGCCTTGCCTTCCGGCGGCAGGCCGATGGCTCCGGAATCGGATGCGGCTTCAGTGTCGGCTGGCGGCGCGGCCGTCGCCGAGGATGCGGGAGGGGCGGTATCGGCGGCAGCGGGCTGGGCAGCGACCGAAGTCTCCGCTGGCGCGGCAGCGGCGGGTGCACTGCTCTCCTGAGCGTAGGCTGGCGCGGTCAGCATCAGCATGGCGGGAAGGACGAGTTGGTTGAGTCGTCTGTTCATGGATGGGGTCCCCCTGTGGAAGTGGCTGAAGGCGCTGCGGCTGTCTTGTCGAGCGGCGCGGGTCGTAAGTTGACATCTGTCGTCAGTCTGGCGTTGCCGCGCGTTCCGACGGGAACCTTCACGTCCCCACCGACGATCAGGACGCCGACGACTCCCACGGCGATCGTTGCGGCGACAGACAGGTTGGTGTTGTCCTGACCCGTCCGGCCATATCGGAAATGACCCAGCGGGAGGTGCACGCCACCACAGTCGAGATATCGAGCGGTGATGATCAATTCGCCGGGCCGGCCGGCCAAACCAGCGTGCCCGACGTGGATCACTTCGCCAACGCCTCGGGTGCCTGCAGGTATGAGGATCACGCCATCCCGGAGAACGGGTTCTGCTAGATGTAGGGGAAACTGATCTCCGTCCTTGCTGGTCCTTGAACTGACGACCTGATCGATTTCGAGATCTAGGAGGGTGCCGGCCTTCAGGTCCGGCGTCACATCTTGTGCTGGGAGCTTGGGGGCGGTTCGGGGATCGGCCGCGGCGCCTGAATGCAGTTCGTCGGCGCTCGCCGGAGACGCGAACAACACGGCGGCCCACACAGCCACGCACCCGGCTTTTCTCGCACTAAATCCAATCACAAAGCCCCCCCGGGTCAATATGTGAACCTAGCGTAGAGCTTGTTCAGGTTGCAAGTTCAACAGGTCCGAAAATCGTGAAGGGCGGCCGTTGCCTCAGTCAGCGCCGTTTTCCGCGCCGAACGCCCTTCGGCGGTCCGCCACGCGGCGGCGGTCCCCGGCGACGGATTCCCAGGCGGGGCGGGCGTGCGGAAGGGTCGGAGGGTTCGGGCTCACTGAGCATGTCCAGCAGCAGGCCACCGGTGAGGGGTGTCGCCTCGCGCAGGCGCACGCGGACGGTCGCGCCGAGCCTCCATCGGGCCCCGGTGCGTTCGCCCACCAAGGCGTGGGCGCGGTCGTCGTGGATGAAGTACTCGCCGCCCAGGCTGGAGACCGGGACCAGGCCGTCGGCGCCAACCTCGATCAGGCGCACGAACAGGCCGAAGCGGGTCACGCCGGTGATCCGGCCGTCGAATTCGGCGCCGACGTGTTCCGAGAGATAGGCGGCCACGTAGCGATCGGTCGCGTCCCGTTCGGCCGCCATCGCACGGCGTTCTGCGGCTGTTATCAGCTCGGCGGTCTCGCCCAGCCGGGCGCCGTCCCAGTCGGACAGGCCATCGTCGCCGAGCTTGAGGGCCGAGATCAGCGCCCGGTGCACGATCAGGTCGGCGTACCGGCGGATCGGCGAGGTGAAGTGGGCGTAACGTTGAAGGTTCAGGCCGAAGTGACCGATGTTGTCAGGGCTGTAGATCGCCTGCATCTGTGAGCGCAGCACCACCTCGTTGACGATCTCGGCGTGGGGGCCGCCCCTGGCCTGGTCGAGCAGGCGGTTGAACCGGTCGGTGCGGGGCGCCTCACCCTTCGACCACGGCAGGCCGATGGTGCTCAGGAAGTCGGCCAGGGCCTGGATCTTCTCCATCGAGGGTGTGTCGTGCACCCGATAGATCAACGGCGATCGGCGCTGTTCCAGGGTCTCGGCGGCGGCGACGTTGGCCTGGATCATCATTTCCTCGATCAGCCGGTGGGCTTCCAGCGAGGCGCGCGGGGTGATCGACTCGATCCGGCCGTCCGGGCCGAACAGGATGCGCCGCTCCATGGATTCGATGGCCAGGGGCGAGCGGGCGTCACGGCCGCGCAGCAGGCAGGCGTAGGCGGCCCAGAGCGGCCTCAGGACCCGATCCATCAGCGGCCCGGTCGCCTCGTCCGGCTGGCCGTCGATGGCCGCCTGGGCCTGCTCGTAGGAGAGCTTGGCGGCTGAGCGCATCAGGCCCCGCTCGAAGCGGTGTCCGCTCTTGCGGCCCGAGCGATCGAACACCATCCGCACCGCCATGCAGGCGCGCGGCTCGCCTTCGATCAGGCTGCACAGGCCGGCCGACAGCCGATGCGGCAGCATCGGCTCCACCCGGTCGGGGAAGTAGACTGAGTTGCCCTTCTCCCGCGCTTCCCGATCCAGCGCCGAACCGGGGCGGACGTAGGCGGCGACATCGGCGATGGCGACCCAGATGATCCAGCCGTCCGGGTTCTTCGGGTCGGTGTCGGGCTCAGCGAAGACAGCGTCGTCGTGGTCGCGCGCGTCGGGCGGATCGATCGTCACCAGCGGCAGGTCGCGAAGGTCCGTGCGGCCCGCGAGGGTGGGCGGCATGGCGGCGGCGGCTTCGGCCTCCGCGGCCGGCGAGAACCCCATGGGAATGCCGTGGGTATGGATGGCGATCAGCGAAGCGGCGCGGGGATCATCCTCCCGGCCCACCACTTCCAGCACCCGGCCCGGCTTGGGGCCGTAGGCCCGTTGGCCGCTGGTCACCTCCGCCAGCACCAGGTCGCCGTCGTTCAGCCGCGCGGCGTCTTCCCCATAGATGGCGAGGCTCTCCTTGGTGCGGCGATCCACCGGCTCGATCCTCACCTCGCGACGCGATTTACGGGCGACGCCGAGGATCCGATGGGCGCTCTGGCCCAGGCGCTTGATCAGCCGGGCCTCGGTCTCGCCGGACTCGATCGCGACGAAGCGCACCAGCAACCGGTCGCCCAGCCCGGGGGCGCCGGCCACGGCGTCTCCGGCGGACGGGGCCAGCCGCACCAGGGGCGCGTCTTCGCCGGCCTTGCTCAGCCGCACATAAAGATCGCCGTCGGCGTCACGTTCGACCACGTCGCTGACTCCGACGGGCGGCAGGGCGCCAGCCTCGGCCACGCGCCGGCGACCGCGCCGCCCGAGCGCGCCATCGTCCTGCATCGCCTTCAGCATCTCGCGCAGCGCCCGCCGATCCGAGCCTTTCAGCCCGAAGTGCCGCGCCATCGCCGAGACGTCTGTCTCGCCCGCCTCGCGGATATAACGGCCCAGGGTTTCACGATCGGGCAGGCCGACGGGACGGCGGTCTGAGGGCGGTTTGGCCACGGGCTCTCCTCTGCAGTCCTGCTCTCTAGAGCATTCTCTGCGAAGGTGCAGGAGACCCTGATGTCGATGCGGCCTCAGAACGGCGGCAGGTTGGAGTCGTCGCTCTTGGGCTGGGCCGTTGGAGGCGGGGCTTGGGGCGCGGG
>FTHA01000652.1_pt1 | contig 16107 bp, 14 predicted proteins | sample 1640771 | NCBI WGS metagenome assembly FTHA01 (sample SAMEA3914789, study PRJEB12502) | metagenome | biome: forest; material: soil | place: Canada | collected 2011-07-03 | depth 0.3 m | reverse complement strand
GCCCTCTTCTGGCCTGCGAGGTGTTGAAGTACCTGGTTTCGCGCAAGGGCCTGCTGAGCTTCGCGGTAGCCCACACCGTGGCTTTCGCCAAGACCCGCCCCGAACTGGCCCACCCCGACGTGCAGCTGCACATGATGGCCGCCAGCATGGACCTGGAGGAGTTGGCGAAGACGTCGGCCCTGATGCTCGAGAAACAACCGGGGATGACCTGCAATCCCTGTCAGTTGCGGCCGGAGTCGCGCGGCCACATCCACATCCGGTCGGCCGACGCCAAGGTCTACCCGTCGATCACCCCAAACTATCTCGCGGATCCGATCGATCAGGAGGTCGCCGTCGCCAGCCTGAAGCTGGTCCGCAAGGTGATGAACCAGCCGGCCCTGGCGCCCTATCTGGAGTCCGCGGCGGATCCTTTCGGAAACACCGACGACGACATGCTCGGCTATGCGCGCGTGGCGGGCGCGACGCTCTATCACCCCGTGGGCACTTGCCGGATGGGCCACGATCCGATGGCGGTGGTCGATCCTCAGCTGCGGGTGATCGGGGTGGAGGGGCTGAGGGTAGTCGACGCCTCGATCATGCCCAAGATCTCTTCGGGCAACACCAACGCCCCCACCATCATGATCGCCGAGAAGGCCGCCGACATGATCCTCGGCAAGCAGCCGCTGGCGGCCGCGGCGTAGCAGCGCGGCCCCCGTTTGTAAGTCCGCCGAATCCGGGCGCAGATGGACGGATGGACGATCCTGGCTCCTTCGCTGCCTATCCCTCGCTGAAGGGCAGGAGCGTGTTCATCACCGGCGGCGCCACCGGCATCGGCGCGGCGCTGGTCGAGGCGTTCCATGGGCAATCCGCCAGGGTCGGGTTCATCGACATCGACGAGGCGGCCGGGGGGGCCCTGTGCGAGCGCTTGCCCGGCGTCTGGTTCGCCGCCTGCGACGTGAGGGATGCGGAGGCCCTGGCCGCCAGCGTCCGGCAGGCCAGGGATGCGCTCGGCCCGCTCGCTGTGCTGGTGAACAACGTCGCGGACGATACGCGCCACGAGGCGGCGGCGATGACGCCGCAAGCCTGGCGCGCAGCGTTGGCCGTCAATCTCGACCCCGCCTTCATCGCCGCCACCGCGGCCTATCCGATGATGAAGGGGGCTGGGCGAGGGGCGATAATCAACCTCGGCTCGATCAACGCCCTCCTGGGTCCGCCCGACATGGCCGCCTACGTGGCCGCCAAGGGAGCCGTCGCGGCCCTGACCAAGGCCCTGGCGCGCGAGTGGGGCCCGGACGGGGTGCGGGTCAACGCCATCGCTCCTGGTTGGGTCGTGACGCCCAGGCAGCTGGAACTCTGGCTGACGCCGGAGGCCGAAGCCCGGTGGATGGAGCAGGTGGCGCTGAAGCGGCGCATCCTGCCGCAGGACGTGGCCAGGCTTGCACTCTTCCTGGCCGCCGACGACAGCGCCATGGTCACTGGCCAGACCCTGGTGATCGACGGCGGACGCACCTGATGGCGCCGACGCTGCTGGCCTGCGACTGGGGCAACACCCATCTGCGCGCCTGGGTGCTGGACGGCGAGGGGCGGCCCTTGGCGAACCGGGGCTTCGATCTCGGCGTCCTGTCGCTGGCGCCGGGCGAGGCGGCAAAGGTATTCGAGACGGTGGTGCGTCCCGCGCTCGGGGCTGAGCGTCTGCCGGCCATTCTCTGCGGCGGCATCGGCTCCAACATCGGCTGGCGCACGGTCGATTACGTGGATTGTCCGGCCGGCGTCGAGGCGGTCGCGGCCGGGCTGCAGCCCGTGGGGGAGGCTGCCGGACGCGCGCGGATCGTCCCCGGCGTGCGTGGGCCGGGCATCGCCGACGGAGTTGACGTGATGCGCGGGGAGGAGACCCAGGTGTTCGGCTGGCTGGCGCTGGATCCTGCCCGCCGTTCGGGGCGACAGGTGATCTGCCATCCGGGCACGCACGGGAAGTGGATCCTGCTCGACCACGGCCGGATCGTGCGTTTCGTCAGCTTCATGACCGGTGAGCTGTTCGCGGTGCTGACCCGCCACAGCGTCTTGCGCAGCGATTCACGGGCCGACGACGCCGACGCCTTCGAGCAGGGGCTGCTGGCCGCCGGAGATGGCGGGGCCCTGGCCGCCCGGCTGTTCACCACCCGCGCCCGGGTGGTGGGCGGGACGGCGCCGGCCAGATCCCTGCCGTCCTATCTGTCGGGCGTTCTGATCGGCGCGGAGGTCGCCGCTGGTCCGGCCGCCTTGGGCGTGGAGCTGGATACGCCGGTGGACCTCCTGGGCGAGCCGAAGCTGTGCGCCTTCTATCGTCGGGCGTTGGAGCAGCGGGGCGTCGCGTGCGCCGTGCACGACGGCTCCGCCGCCGCGGTGTCGGGTCTCTGGGCGCTGGACGAGCTGGCGGCAGGGTAAACGAGACCTTGCCGACTGGCCCGTATCCTGCCTGGGACCGTCTGATTCCGATCGGATCCGCTCAGTCATGACCCATTTAGGGACCAGGAGCCTCACCCAACGCGGGGCCATGAGCCTCGAAGGCCCCGATCCGCGCCGGCTCGGGAACGAGCCGGCCGACCGCATCGCCGAACACTATCGAACCGAAGCACGCATGCGCCGACGGATCCTCACCGCCGCGCCAGCCGAGCGGTCCGGCCTTTACGCCCGGGCCTATGAGGCGATCATTGGACGCGCCGAGACCAGTCCGCCTGAGGCGCAGGAGGCGGAGGCGATCCGGCGCCGGCGACAGGTGGCCGGCCAGGTGAAGGCGCTCTCGCACTACCTGAAGGCCTCCTCGCGGGTGCTGGAAATTGGTCCGGGTGACGGCCTGCTCTCCATGGCGCTTTGCCAGCGAGTCGCGGCGGTGACGGCGGTCGACGTTCGAGATGGACTGAGCCACGTGCCGGACCTCCCAGCGAACCTGGAGCTGGTCGTTTCCGACGTCCGCGCCGCGCCGGTCGAGCCGCGCGCCTATGACCTTGCGATCACCGACCAGCTGCTCGAACACCTGCATCCGGAAGACGTCGAGGGCTTGCTCGCAGGCGCCTGGACCGCTCTGCGTCCGGGTGGGCTGCTGATCGTGCTGACGCCCAACCGGCTGCTGGGACCCCACGACATCAGCCGCTTCTACGACCACGACGAACCAAGGGGGCTGCACCTGCATGAGTTCAGCTTCGCCGAGCTGCGGACCGTGCTGCAGCTGGCCGGGTTCGTGCGGGTGCGGCCGATGATGGGCGGCGGACGCTACTGGATCCGCTCGTCGGCGGCTCTGGTGGGGGGTGTCGAAGCCACGCTCGAGGCCTTGCCGACGGCCCTGCGGCGCCGGCTGGTCCGCGCCCCCGCCGTCAGGGCCGCGCTGAACTCCATGCTGGGCGTAAGGGCGCTGGCCTGGAAGGACTAGTCGCTTCGCCTTCGCGCCGGCCTGCGACGCAGGCGATGATCACGAACATCACCCACTGGAAATCGTCGTGGTTGAGGATCGACACCTCGGTCAGCGACCGGAAGGTGATGATGATCAGGTAGGGAATGACCAGGTAGCAGGCGTCGCCGCGCACCAGGCTGGCGGCTGACCGGAACAGCACCTGCACGAAGTAGAGGGTCCAGGCGATCAGGCCCCAGAGCCCCAGGCCCAGCCAGGTCTCGAGCCACCCGTTGTGGGCATGGCCGGCGGTGAAGCGGGCGTCTTTGGCGATCCAGGCGCCCGGATACCAGCCGGTGGCGTGGTCCCATAGCACCCCGTAGCCGAAGCCCGTCCACGGATGCTTGGCCAGCTGGCGTCCGGCGGCCGCCCAGATGGCCGTGCGCCCGGTCAGGGTGGCGTCCTTGCCCAGCAGCTTGAACAGCAGTTCGGGCGACGCCATCAGCACGGCCGCGCCCATCACCACCCCGGCGACGCTGCCCCAGGTGACGAGGGTGGCGGTCAGGGGGCCCCGCCGGAAGGCGCCGCAGACCATCAGACCATAGATCCCTGCGACGGCGCAGAGCAGCCCGGTCTTCGACTGCGACAGCAGCACCAGCAGGAGGGCGAGACCCGCGAGTCCCAGCCAGACGATCCGCATCCGCGGGTAATAGATGGCGGTGGCGAGGAAGATCATGGCGGCCATGGATTCCTGGCTCGCCAGGGCGTTCTTCTCGATCCAGAGGCCGCGCCAGGCGCCGGGGAACAGCTCGGTCATGCGGCCCAGCGAGGGCGCAAGGGCGCCCGCCAGGAAGCTGCCGACCGTGACCAGGACGAAGGCGCAGGCGATCATCAGGGCCAGGGGGCGCGTGCGCCAGATCGCGGTCAGGGCCACGCCGGCCAGGCTTGTGAATGCCAGGGCCAGCGCCCGGCGCAGGGTGGCCGGCGGATCGATCGACCACAGCGTCGAAACAAAGGCGATCACCAGCAGCACGATGAGCAGCTTGTTGCGCCACAGCGCCTTCAGCGCGGCCCGGTCGCCCAGGACGAATAGCAGCACGCTAGCCCCGTAGGTCGGGAAGAAGCCGTAGCGGATGATCGGCGAGGCTGCATCGTTCAGGGTGTAGCCGACGGCCGGCGCCACCCAGGCCTGGGAATAGCCCAGTATGACGGTGAAGGCGCAGGCCAGCGTCACCACCTGACGCAGGCTCCTGGTCCAGCCCGGCGGCAGCAGGGCGTCTGGGTCGGATACTGACGCTGCGCGCGGTGAACGCAGGGAAAGGCCGATGTCCGGGGTCGCCACTGGCGTCATCAGGTCTTCGTCGACTCCTGCGGCCCATGAACCGCTGGAATCATTACCGAAGGCTGATCGACCCGAAAGGCAGGCGCGAGGTCCCGTTGCATTCGTATGCAAAGATGCTAGGGTCGAGACACAAAGACGAAGAACGGGAGGCGGAAGGTGCTCACAAAGGCCAGATCGATTGCCGCGGCCGCGGCCGCTGGAGGGCTGATGCTGACCGGGCCCGCGGTAGGACAGGCTGCGCCCTCCGCCGCCAGGAACCTGCCGATCGCCGCGGCCCTGCAGGCGGCCGAAACCGCGCTCACATCCTGCGCCGCACAGGGCTATCGGGTGAGCGTGAGCGTCGTCGACCGCGAGGGCGTCCAGAAGCTGTTGCTGGTGGGCGACGGGGCCGGCCCGATCAGCATCACCACCAGCCGCCGCAAGGCCTACACAGCGGCGGCGCTCGGGATCAGCACCGGCGAGATGCAGCGCCAGGCTGCAGCGTCAAACCAACCGCCGCCGGCGATTGATCCAGAAATCCTGGCTCTGGCGGGCGGCCTGCCGATCCGCATGGGCGACCAGGTGGTGGCGGCCATCGGCGTCGGAGGGGCCGACCGCTCCGACAAGGACGAGGCCTGCGCCGCCGCCGGTCTCGACCGGATCAAGGACCAGCTGAACTAACGCCCTTTCGCGGAGTACGAGCCATGCCATTCGATCCCGTGAAGGGGACTTACTACCGTATGCCGGTGTTCTTCGGGCCCACGCCCGGGCCCCGGCAATGGCCGATGGACGAGGGTTTCGACCCGGCCCACCAGACCATCCTCTCGGTCGCCGTGAGCTTCCTCACCCGGGCGGAACAGCTGCAGCCCTTCCTGCCCGACCGGTTCGAGCTCTGGGGCGAGCCGGTGGCGACGCTGGATATCACCTGGATGGACAAGATCCCCTGGCTGGCCGGCCGCGGCTACGCGATGTCGGACTTCAAGTTCCCGGCGATCTATCAGAGCAAGGACGGGCCGGTGCACGGGACCTTCGTCCTGGTCCGCTGGGAAAGCCTGGCCGACCCGATCCTCAGCGGCCGCGACGAGCTGGGGCACAACAAGCTCTATTGCGAGATCCCCGCGCTCGGGGAACAGGGCGGACGCTCGTCAACGCGCCTCAGCTGGCTCGGCCACACCTTCGCCGAGCTCGAGCTGTGGGACCTGCAGCCGGCGCCGCCGGTTTCGCCCGATCCGCTGGAGCGCGGCCAGCTGCACTTCAAATACGTGCCCAAGACCGGCAGCCCAGGCGAGGCCGATGTCGCCTACGCGACCCTGTCGCCCCCGCCGCCGGGTCCGAGCGCGACGCGGCTGATCGAATCCCACAAGGGGCAGGGACGGTTCGACTACCTGCCGACGCGTTGGCGCGACTTCCCGTTCGGCCACCGGGTGATCGAAAGCATCGGCGGACTGGAGGTGCGCGAGCCGCGCGGCGCCACGCTGACGCGCAGCCAGGGTTCGACCCCGCACCCCGGCGCGAACACCATCAGGCTGGACTAACCGGTCAATCAGGAGCGCGACATGAGCAATCCCTTGAAGGGCTGGCAGGCCGATCCCGCCGCCATCACCACCACTGGCCATGACCTGCGCCGACCCGAGTGCGTGCTCGCCGAGTCCGCCGGCGACCTCTGGATCGCCGACCTGCGCGGCGGGGTGATGCACATCGCCCCCGACGGGACCCAGCGCCTGATCACGCCGAAGGGCGGGGGCGGGCCGTTCGCGCCCGAGGAGCCGAACATCGACGGCAACGGCGGCTTCTCCATGCCCAACGGGCTGTGCTTCGACGCCGCGGGCGACATCGTCATCGCCAACTTCGGCACCAACCTGGTCGAGAAGATCACCCGCGACGGCGACTACAGCCTGATCCTGACCGAGGTCGACGGCCGCCCGATCGGCAAGGCCAACTTCCCAGCAATCGATCGTGAGGGCCGGCTCTGGTTCACCGTCACGGCGTCGCAGGAGGCGTGGCGCAACCGCAGCGCCGCCGTGGAGTCAGACGGCTACATCGTCGTGCTCGACGAGAAGGGGCCGCGCATCGTCGCCGAGGGGTTCGCGGGGACCAACGAGTTCCGCTTCGACGATCGCGAGGAGTGGGCCTACGTCGCCGAGACCGGCGGCGATCACATGACGAGACTGCGGATCGGCCCTGGCGGGACGGTGATCGGGCGGGAAGTCTATGGGCCGGCGCGCCTGGGGGGCGGGCCCGACGGGTTCGCCTTCGACAGCTACGGCAACCTCTGGACCACCCTGATCGGGGCCAACCGGCTGGTGGCGATCACGCCGGACGGCGAGCTGCTGACGGTCTGGGAAGACGGGGATCCGGAGGCCAAGCGCAGCTTCGGGGGGACGGCCGGAAGCCTGATGATCTCGGGCGCGGGCATGATGGCGCCCAGGATGGCCAGTATCACCTTCGGCGGACCGGATTTGCGCACCGTCTACATCGGCTCGCTGATGGGAACGACCCTGCCGACGTTCCAGGCGCCCCTGCCGGGGCGGCGTTTGTCGCACTGGTGAGGATGATTCGTTGCATTCGTATGCAAGTGCGATATTGATGGATTTCGGCGTGGTGCAGGGGAGCTGCAATTGGACGGCCTGAAGAATGTGCTCGTGGTCGGCGGCGGCATCGGTGGGATGTCCTGCGCGATCCAGCTCGGCCGCCAGGGCGTCAAGGTCGACCTCATCGACAGCGATCCGGACTGGCGGGTCTACGGCGCCGGAATCACCATCACCGGGCCGACCCTGCGCGCATTCCGGACCCTGGGCGTCCTGGACGAGGTGTCGCGCCAGGGGTTCGCCTCCTACGGCATCCGCGTCTTCACGCCTGATGGCCAGCTGATCGGCGAGGTCCCGCAGCCGCCGCTGGAGCAAGGGATTCCCTCCCAGGGCGGCATCATGCGGCCGCTGCTGCACAAGATCCTGTCGGAGCGGACGCTGGCCAGCGGCGCCAATGTCCGACTGGGGCTCACGATCGACGCGGTTGAGCAGGTCGGCGGAGGCGTGGAGGTCCGCTTCAGCGATGGAGGGCAGGGCCGCTACGACCTGCTGGTCGGCGCTGACGGCGCCTTCTCGCGCACGCGCCAGCTGGTGTTCCCAGAGGCGCCGAAGCCGACGTTCACCGGCCAGGGATGCTGGCGGATCACCACGCGGCGGCCTGCTGACGTCGACTGGGCCGAGTTCTACGCCGGCGCCAAGGTGCGGACCGGCCTGACGCCGTGCTCGCAGGAGCAGATGTACCTCTGGGCCCTCAGCGCCGAGCCCGGCAATCCCTGGTACGAGCCCAAGGACTGGCCCGAGCTGATGCGCGAGCGATTGCAGGGCTTCGGCGGGACCGTGGCCGGCGTGCGGGATTCGATCAGCCCGGAGTCCTTCGTCGTCTACCGGCCGCTGGAATCGGTGCTCACCCCGCGGCCATGGAGCCGCGGCCGGGTCGTGCTGATCGGCGACGCAGTCCACGCCACCACCCCGCACCTGGCTTCGGGCGCCGGCATGGCGGTGGAGGACGCCATCGTCCTCGCCGATGAGCTTGACCGTGGCGAGACGGTGGAAGACGCGCTCGCGGCCTTCGAAGAGCGCCGTTTCGAGCGCTGCCGGATGGTTGTGGTGAACTCCGGACGCCTGGGCGAGATCGAGCTCGCGCAAGGCTCGGTGGAGGAACACCAGGACCTGATGGCCCGCACCAACCTGGCCCTGGCCGAACCCATCTGACCGGCGGAGATCCGATGTTCGAGCCATTTCCCGGAAACTACGTCTGGAACCTGGGGGTCAACCTCGCCCTGGTCTGCGGCGGCAACATAGGTGAGATCGACCGCGCCAGCCGCCCGATCCGCGAAGCGTCGGGGCGCGGCGAAGACGCCGGCACCGCCCAGTTCTTCGACTCCTGGATCGCCGTCGCCGACCAGATCGTGCGCAACGGCGAGGCGGACGAAGCGAAGGGGCGCGCCCTCTCGGCGGCCGCCAAGTACGGCCGGGCCTCGGGCTACTACCTGACCGCGGAGCGGATGCAGTCGCGCGACTATGCGCCCCGCTGGGAAGCCTATCGCAAGGGCCTGGAGCTGTTCCGCAGGCGCATCGCCCTCGGCGACGGCCAATGCGAGTTCGTCGAGATCCCCTACCAGGGGTCCAGCTACACCGGCCTGTTCATCAAGGCCGAGGGTGTCGGCGGCGCGCCAGCGCCCTGCATGGTCAGCTGCAATGGCCTCGACAGCATGAAGGAGCAGATCTTTGGAGGCGGCAACGGCCACTCTTTCGCCCGCCGGGGAATCTCGGCGCTGCTGATCGACCAGCCGGGGACGGGCGAGGCGCTGAGGTTGCGCAACCTGATCGGCGTGCACGATTCCGAGCGATGGGCTTCGGCCGCCGTGGACTATCTGCAGACCCGCGACGACGTGGACCCCGACCGGATCGGCATGTTCGGCCTGTCGCTCGGCGGCTATTTCGCCCCGCGCGCCGCCGCCTTCGAAAAGCGCTTCAAGCTCTGCGCCGTGCTGGGCGCCAACCACGACTGGGGCGAGATGCAGAAGCGCCGCCAGGCGAGGGAAGGCGACCGCCCGGTCCCGCACTATTGGGACCACGTGATGTGGGTGTTCGGCAAACAGAGCGTGGACGAGTTCATGGCCTTCGCCCCCAGCATGTGCCTGGATGGCGTGGTGGAGAAGATCGAGGTCCCCTTCCTGGTCACCCACGGCGAGAACGACCGGCAGATCCCCGTCGAATACGCCCACCGGTCCTACGACCAGGCCGTGAACAGCCCCAAGCGCGAGCTGCGGATCTTCACCGCCGACGATTTCGAGGTGGAGCATTGCGGCGCCGACAACGGGACCGTCGGGCGCGACTACATCGCCGACTGGGCCGCGGAGACCTTCGCCGAAATGTCCCGGCGATAGCGAGTTCGAGAGGAACCTGACCATGGCCATTCTGGGTATCGAAAGCGCGATCTTCGGGGTCGACGACCTCGATCTCTGCACGCGTTTCTGGGAGGACTTCGGCCTGACGCCGGTGTCACGAGATGCGACTCAGAGCGTGTTCGAGGTGGCGAGCGGATCCAAGGTCGTGGTGCGCCTGCGGAACGATCCGCGCCTGCCGGCTGACTGGTTCGACTGGTGCGGCGTCAAGGAGACGATCTGGGGGGTCGACACCGCCGAGAACCTCGAGGTCCTGGTCGCCGACCTCTCACGCGACCGGGAGGTCCGCCGCGATGCGGACGGGACGGCGCACCTGTTGGGCGATGACGGCATGCCGATCGGGCTGCGGGTCTGGGCCAAGCGCCCGGTGGTCTCCCAGCCGGATCCGGTCAACGCGCCCGGCTGCATCCAGCGCCTCAACCAGCACCGCAAATGGCGCCAGCGCGCGCTGCCGAAGACGATCAACCACGTGGTGTTCTTCGCCAACGACTACGTGAAGTCGCTCGAGTTCTATCGGGACCGGCTGGGATTCCGCCTGACGGATCACTCCAAGGGCCTTGGGGCCTTCGCCCGCGCCAGCGGCACCAACGAGCACCACTCGATCTTCTGGGTGAACACCGACATGCCCATGGCGCCCGACAACCAGGGCTTCATGCACATCGCCTTCGGCCTGGAGGACATCGACGAGCTGATGCTGGGCGCCAACATCATGGATGACCGCGGCTGGAAGAATGTGAGCGCCAACACCTCCGGCGGCCTGTCGCGTCACCGCATCTCCTCGGCCATCTACTATTACGTCGAGAACCCCAACGGCGGGGAGGCCGAGTACCACTGCGACACCGACTACCTCGACGACAACTGGGTCCCGCGCGCCTGGGACTGGAAGTTCGGCTCGCTGCTCTGGTCGCACAAGGCGCCGAGCTTCTTCAAGACCGACAATGACGACTGGGACATGACCTTCGATCCCGAAGGCAAGTCACTGGAAGCCTTCCGCAAATCCGCCCCCGGCCGAGCGCCGCTTGCGCCGGGCCTGGCGGAGCTGAGCAAGGAAGACGAGCACGCGATCTGAGCTGATGACCGACCATCTGCAGAACGCCTGGTGGATGGCCGACGCTGAGCTCCAACGGACGGGTGCACGACATCCCGCCGCCGTCCAAGGCTCAGGGCGTCTATCCGGATGACAGCCGAGGCGGCCACCGGCCGGACGGCGCGCGGGCGCGCCGGCTGCCGGAAGGCCTGATCCGCAAGAAAGGCCGCGCGGCCCTCGGGGAGCCGCGCGGCGGAGTGGGCCTTAGAAGCGGGCGCTCACGCGGACGCCGGCATAGCGATCGGAGTCCCGGGCAGGCTGGCCGATGACATTGACGGTGTTCGACCAGACCCCGCTCCAGAAGTCCTCCATGTCGACGAAGTAATGCCGGTCGGTGACGTTGTTGACGAAGGCGGTGATGTCGAATTTGCCCGACTTGCTGCGGAAGGTCGCGTGCAGGTCCACGATCCCGATGGCGGACTGGATCGCCTGCGGGTTCTGGTCGGCCAGCATCTGGGCGCTGCTCCGATAGGCGTAGTCGCCGCCGAGGAAGACGTCGAACGGCGCGTTGTCGAGCGGCAGCCGCTGTTCGGCCGCGAGGGTGAACTTGAACTTCGGCGAATTGGGCATGGTCTTGCCATCGACGTTCTGGATGAACGAGCCGGCTACGGCCCCCGGTACGCAGCCCTGGGCCAGCGTCTGGCTGACGAAGCAGGGGGCGCCCGGATAGTTGGTGAACCGCGCATCGATGTAAGCGGCGTTGAAGTTGACCCTGAGGTCCGAAGTGGCCTGCAGCGTGGCGTCGAGCTCCACGCCGCGCGTCTCGGCGTCCCCGCTGGTCAGGTCGAGCGGCGGGTTGAGGAAGCGCGGGTCGTTGCGGAAGGTCTGGATCTGGTAGTCGTTGTAGATGGTGTAGAAGGCCGACAGGTTCAGGATCAGCCGCCGGTCGAAGTAGGCGCCCTTGGAGCCGATCTCGAAGTGGTTGATGTGCTCCTGCTTCACCGGCGCCAGTGAGCTGTTGTCCGTGAGCGGGAATGACGTGTTGTAGGCCTTGGGCGAATATCCCCGGGCATAGGTGGCATAGACCATCGCGCGCGGGCCGAGTTGCTGTTGGACACTGATATCGCCGACCACGACCGAGGAATTATCCGAACCGGAGCTCACGAACGGAGTTTGCGGCGGGTACAGCGGCAGGATCGGCGCGTAGGCGTATTCGGTGTAGTTGTATTTGAGTACGTCGTAGTTGAACCGTAGGCCGGCCACGATCTTGGTGTTCTCCAGCGCCTTCCAAGTCACCCGCCCATAGACGTCGTATGTCGCCGTGTCGGGCGTCACGTCGACGTTGACCGCCGCCGGGATAAGGTCGCGGAAGTAGGTCTGGTGGATCTTGGTGTCCGAAAAGAAGGCCCCGATCACGTAGCTCAGCGGCTGATCGGCCGGCGAGACCAGCTTGATCTCCTCGCTGATCTGCGTGTTGCGCTCGCGCTGGGTCTGCATGTTGTAGAACGGCGGGGCGAAGCCGCCGGTCAAGACATTCCAGAAGTATACAGCGTCGGCGAACAGATCCTGGACGTTCTTCTGGCGCTCGACCTGGAAAGCGGTGGTCGAGCTGAGGGTCAGGTCGCCCAGCCGGTAGTCGATGTTCAGCGAGGCGTCGGCGTCATAGACCCACGAGCCGGCCTGCGAGACCGGGCTCGCATAGGAGCGGTTGTTCCTGTCGACGGTGACGCCGGGCTCGAGCAGCGCCTGATTGAAAGGGGATCCGGGGAACAGAAGCGTCGAGCCGGGGGTGATGTAACTGTAGACCAGGTTTCCGCCTTGGCTCTGCACGCCGGCCAAGTGGCCCATCAGGGTGATATCGAGGTCCTCGTTCGGCCTGAACAGCAGCTTCAGCCGTCCGCCGAACGCGTCCTGGTTGCTGTTCTCGTTGAGCAACACGTTCCTGATCGGGAAATCACGGTGTAGTCCGTAGAGAGACAGGCTGACGTCCAGTCCCTTGGCGAGCGGCCCGGCGAGGAAGGTGCTGAAACGCTGCTCATTGTCACCGGTGAAGGTGGCGTTGGCTTCTCCGGTCCAGAAGTCCTTGGGTGATCGGGTCACGAAGTTGATCACGCCGGCCGCGGCGGTTCGGCCGCCGAGCGTGGCCTGGGGCCCCTTCAGCACCTCCACTCGCTCGATGTCCTCGAGTTGGTTCGCCGAGAAGGAGTCCGAGGGCACTGGCACCCCGTCGACCATGACTGCGACGCCGGAAGAGATGCCGACCGTCTGCTCGTTGGAGTTGGTCGAAATCCCCCGCATCGCCAAGGGGACGCGGCCGTTGAAGGTCCCGTTCAGACTGACCGAGGGGACCATCTTGTTCAGGTCGGTGATGTCGCCGGCGTTGGAAGTCGCCAGGGCGGAATTCGAGACCACGGAGGCGGCGACGGGCACGTCTTGCAGCCGCTCGGTGCGCTTCTGGGCGGTGATGACCACCTCGTCGGCGGTGGCGGTGGCCGTGCCGGTTTGGGCCAGGGCCGCGGTCGAAGACAGGGCGACGGCCAGGGCCGAGGCGGAAGCCAAGTACAGAGTACGCATCATACCCCCCTATGTTTGCATCGCCGTGGTCCGTGCTCGGCCGGCGGTGTCTTTGCAATCGTATGCACCATACGCTCCAGTGCATGCGTATGCAAGTCGTCAGGTTGGTGTATTGTGCAAGCGCATGCAGCGGCGCCTTCGGGCGCCGATGCGCACGTCAAGGCGCCGGGGAATGGGGAGGGCTGCATGTCCGGAAATGACTCCAGCGGCAGATCCCGCACACGGCCTGCGGCCTGGAATCGCCGCGCATTGCTCGGCGCCGCCGCGCTCGGTGGGGCCGTCACCGCCCTGCCTGGACAGGGGAGTACAGCTGCAGGACCCGCAGCATATCGCCGGATCTCATGCGAGGAGGCGTTCACCACGGCGGAGATCGTCGAGGCTTCGCGGGCGGTAGCCCACGGCGTTCCCAGCATGCGCTCCGGACCGATCGCGGGGCCGATCCTGCCGCCCCTGCTCGATGTCGGCGCCGGCCGCATCGCCGACATGGACGCAGCGGGCGTGGACATCCAGATCCTGTCGCTCACCGCGCCGGGCGTTCAGCACCTCGAGAAGGGTCTGGCGGTCGCGCTGATGCGCTCCACCAACGACTACATCGCCGCCACGATCCGCGCGCACCCGACCCGCTACACGGGACTTGCAGTGATGGCGCCGCAGGATCCGGCGGCGACCGCCGTCGAGCTTGACCGCGCGGTGAGGACGCTGGGCTTGCGGGGCGGAATCATCAATTCGCACACCGCGGGCGAGTATCTCGACGAGCCCAAGTTCTGGCCGATGCTAGAGGCGGCCCAAGCGTTGGACGTTCCCATCTACCTCCACCCGCGCGATCCGGCGCCGGACCTCTCAGGCTCGATGCTTCCTGGCTTCGCAGTGGGATGGGGTTATGGCGTGGAGGTCGGAACGCACGTGCTCCGCCTGATCGGCGCAGGGGTCTTAGACCGCTTCCCACGGCTGAGGATCGTCATCGGCCACATGGGAGAGACCATTCCAGTCCTGCTCGATCGGATCGACAACCGCTATCTCTGGGAGACCGGATTGTTCAATCGCCCGCGCCTGGCGCGCCTGCCGAGTGAATACTTCCGGACCCACTTCTGGGTGACCACGAGCGGCATGAACTATCCCGCGCCGCTCGTCGCGACGATCGCTCAGCTCGGCATAGATCGCGTGATCTTCGCCGCGGACTATCCGCTGGAATCGGAACGCGACGCCGTCCGCGAGATGAACGCCATGCCGATCGCCGACGAGGACAAGCGCAAGATCTGCGACACGAACCCCGCGCTGGTGTTCGGCCTCGATCGCGGTCTACCTGGATCGACGAAACAGGAACCCTAGGAGAAACAGGACCGTAGACGGCCTCAACAGCTTCAGGCCCTGGCGCGCCTCTTCGGGGCTGATCCTCGCCGTCATCGGCATGGCGCCGAAGATGCGGCCCTTGATCGTGAGGCAATCGCCGTCGGGCTCGATGGCGCTGATGAGCATGAGCTCCGACTTGTCGGGCGAGTGGATCTTCATGGGGCGGTTCCGTTGAAGAGTTCCCGCAGCGCGGCGAGTCCCGGGATGTGGGTGGAGGTCCCGCCGTCGACGATGATGTTCTGGCCGGTGATGTAGCGGGCCGCGTCAGAGGCGAGGAACGCGACCATGCCGGCGATGTCGCGCGGCTCGCCGAGATAGGGCGTCAGGGTCTCGGCCTCGACGATGTCGCGCAAGGCTGCTGGCAGGTTGGCAAGGGCGGCGGGGGACAGGGTCAGGCCCGGCGAGACGGCGTTGCAGCGCACGCCCTTCTTGCCGTGGGACGCGGCGATCGAGCGGGTCAGCTGCAGGATCGCGGCCTTGGAGGCGCCATAGGCGGCCTGCACGATGCTGCCCTGCAGGCCGAGGTTGGAGGCGGTGTTGATGATCGAGCCTCCGCCCTGAGCGACCATCAGCGGCAGCGCGTGCTTGCAGCAGAGCATGGTCCCGCGGGCGTTCACGTGGAACACGCGGTCCCACACCTCGGGCTCCATGGCTTCGATGTCGCCGTCGCGGGAGGTGAGGGCGGGGGACTGGTCGGCCGCGTTGTTGTGCAGCACGTCCAGACGACCGAACGCCTGAAGCGCCGCATCGATCATGCCACGGATGGACGTCTCTTCCGCCAGGTCGGCCCGGCAGACCCGCGCCTCGGCGCCGGACGCCAGGATCGGCTGGGCGGCGCGCTCGGCCGCCTCCATGTCCACGTCCGCGAGCAGGACCCTCGCCCCGAGCTGCGCCATCGCGGCGGCCGTGGCCGCCCCGATCCCGCCGCCAGCGCCCGTGACGATCGCCGCCTTGCCGTCGAGCCTATCCAAGCGTCGCCTCCCTTTGCACGGCGGGGCCGTGTTCCTCGCTGATCATCCGGTCCAGCCGTCGCCGCGCCAGAGCAGCGCCGCCGTCGATGGAGAGCAGCACCGGTTTCAGGCTCCAGAAGTCCGCGTCGCCGATGGCCGCCTGCTGGCGTTCCAGCATCGGCGAGTCCTCGCCCTTGAAGGCCTGCAGCAGCACGGCTCTGATGCCCTCGGCCATCGAGGGATCTCGCGTGAGTCCATCGCTGGTGTGGCCGAAGAAGTAGTGGGTGTGGGCGGGCCCGGCCGGGGTCATCACGTGGGCGGTCCAGCTGTCGAAGCCCAGGTCATCCAGCCGACCCGCGGGACCGAACAGCACGCGCTGGCGCATCACCCCCGGCGCTGACCAGTAAACCTCGTTCAGGAAGTCTCCGGCCTCCCCAGGGCGTGGCAGCTGTGCGTTCATGACCGGCGGCAGGGAGTCTGCCTTGGCCTCCCAGCGGATCACCACCCCGCCGTCCGCCTCTTCGACGTGACTCGACGCGCGAGTGTTGATGCCCCCGCCGAGCGTGTCGCGATGCAGGTAGTCCGCGTGCGTCAGGTCCATGATGT
>FTHA01002132.1_pt1 | contig 16180 bp, 14 predicted proteins | sample 1640771 | NCBI WGS metagenome assembly FTHA01 (sample SAMEA3914789, study PRJEB12502) | metagenome | biome: forest; material: soil | place: Canada | collected 2011-07-03 | depth 0.3 m | reverse complement strand
TGGGCGTCGCAGCGGCCGCGGGTGCGGCATCGGCGAGCGTCGTGGCCTTGGGCGGGGGCGCTGCGGGACGTGAAGATTCCGGCGGGGCGATGGGCTCGGGAGCGAGCGCGGTCGCCTCGGTCGGCGCGGTCCGCATGGCGGCGGCGGCTCCGGACGAGGCCGCGACCGGACTGCTGTCCTCCGCGGTCGGACGGTCCAGGCTGCCTTTGGCTCCGAGATAGAGGCCAAGCAAGGCCACGAAGCCGAGCGAGATCGCGACGCCGGTCACAAGGATTCTGGGCACCGCCTGCATGAGCTCGACCTTAGCGCGCCATAGCTTCGGTTCAAAGCTTTGCAGCAGCAGCGGCGCGCGGCTTGGCCTTCGGCTTTGGTTTCGTCTTTGGCTTCGGCTTCGCCTTGGCGTTCGTCGGGGCTGCGGCGCCCTTGCGGCGGGGCTTGGCGGCCTTGCCCTTGCCCGCGCGCTCGGCCAGCAGGGCGACGGCCTGTTCCATGGTGATCGACTGCGGGTCGGCCCCCTTGGGAACGTTGGCGTTGACGCCGCCGGATGCGACGTAGGGACCGTATCGGCCCGACAGGACGCGTACGGGCTCTCCGCTCTGGGGATGTGGGCCGAGGTCCTTGAGGGCCGCGGGAGCGGCGCGGCCACCCTTGCCGGCGCCGGCGCGGCGCTCTGCCAGGACGACGACCGCCCGGTTCAGGCCGACATCGAACACGTCGTCCGGATCGGTCAGATTTGCGTAGGTCCCGCTATGCTGGACATAGGGGCCGTAGCGGCCGATGCCGGCCAGGATCATCTGGCCATCCTCGGGGTGGGCGCCGACCTCGCGCGGCAGCCGCAGCAGGCGAAGCGCCTTCTCCAGGTCCATCGCCGCCGCCGACCAGCCCTTGGGCAGGCTGGACCGCTTCGGCTTTTCGCCTCCGTCCAACTGGACGTAGGGCCCGAACCGGCCGGTCTTGAGCCAGACGCTCTCGCCGGTGACCGGATCCTTGCCGAGCTCACGGTCGCCGCTCTCCGCCTTGTCGCCATCGCCGTTCTCCACGCCGATCTGGCGGGTGAAACGGCACGCCGGATAGTTGGAGCAGCCGATGAAGGCGCCGAACTTGCCGGTCTTCAGGCTGAGCCTGCCGTCGCCGCAGGACGGGCAGGCGCGCGGATCCGAGCCGTCGCCCTTATCGGGGAAGATGTGGGGACCGAGCGCCTCGTTGAGGGCGTCGAGCACCTGGGTGGTGCGCAAGTCGCCGATCTCGCCGACCGCGGCGTGGAAGTCCTTCCAGAATTCGCGCAGCAGCGCCTTCCAGTCGAGCTTGCCCGCGGAGACCTCATCGAGCTTCCCCTCGAGGTCGGCGGTGAAGTCGTACTCGACGTAGCGTCTGAAGAACTGCTCCAGGAAGGCGGTGACCAGCCGACCCTTGTCCTCCGGGACGAAGCGGTTCTTGTCCATCCGCACATACTCGCGGTCGCGTAGGACGGTCAGGATCGAGGCGTATGTCGAGGGCCGGCCGATGCCGAGCTCCTCCATCTTCTTGACCAGGCTGGCTTCGCTGTAGCGCGGCGGCGGCTCGGTGAAGTGCTGGTCGGCGCGGGGATTGCGGACCTTCGCCTCGGCGCCCTGGCGGATGATGGGCAGGCGGGCGGAGTCCTCGCCTTCATCGTCGTCGCGGCCTTCTTCGTAGACGGCGAGATAGCCGTCGAACAGCACCACCTGGCCGGTGGCGCGAAGGCCGGTCTTGCCGTCGCCGGTCTCGATGTCGACCGTGGTCCGCTCGATGCGGGCCGCCTCCATCTGGCTGGCGATCATCCGCTTCCAGATCAGCTCGTAGAGCCGGCCTTGGTCGCCCTCCAGGCGCAGGGAGCCGGGATTGCGGCCAAGGCTGGTCGGCCGGATCGCCTCGTGCGCCTCCTGAGCGTTCTTGGCCTTGGTCTTGTAGTAGCGCGGCTCGGCCGGGACATACTCCTTGCCATAGCGGCCGGCGATGACCTCGCGGGCTTCGACCAGCGCCTCCTGGGCGACCTGCACGCCATCGGTCCGCATGTAGGTGATCAGGCCCACCGTCTCGCCGCCGATGTCCACGCCTTCGTAGAGCCGCTGGGCGGTCTGCATGGTCCGCTGGGCGTTGAAGCCGAGCTTGCGTGAGGCTTCCTGCTGCAGGGTGGAGGTCGTGAACGGCGGCGCGGGATTGCGACGGGCCGGCTTGGTCTCGACGCCGGTGATGGTGAAGGCGCCGGCTTCCACCGCCTGGCGGGCGGCGACGGCGTGGGCCTCGTTGGCGAGGTCGAACTTGCCGAGGCGCCTTCCCTCATGCTTGACCAACCGCGCCAGGAACGGGTCGGCTCCGGCGGAGACGTCAGCCTCGACGGTCCAGTACTCCTGGGCCCGGAACGCCTCGATCTCGATCTCGCGGTCGACCACCAGGCGCAGCGCCACCGATTGGACGCGGCCGGCAGAGCGGGCGCCCGGCAGCTTTCGCCACAGCACCGGCGAGAGGGTGAAGCCCACCAGGTAGTCCAGGGCCCGGCGGGCGAGGTAGGCATCGACCAGCTCCATGTCGATGGCCCGCGGATTGGCCATGGCCTCGGTCACCGCCGACTTGGTGATGGCGTTGAACACCACGCGCTGGATCTCGGCGCCCTTCAGGGCCCGCTTGCGGTTCAGCACCTCCAGCACGTGCCAGGAGATGGCCTCGCCTTCACGGTCGGGGTCGGTGGCCAGGATCACCTTTTCGGCCCCCTTGGCCGCCTCGGCGATGTCGTTCAGCCGCTTGGCGGCTTTCGGCTCGACTTCCCAGATCATCGAGAAGTCGTCGTCCGGATTGACCGAGCCGTCCTTGGACGGGAGGTCACGCACGTGCCCATAGCTCGCAAGCACCGTGAAGCCCGGGCCGAGGTACTTGTTGATGGTCTTGGCCTTGGCGGGGCTTTCGACGATGACGACGTTCATGCGGCCTCTTGGCGGCCCGACAGGGCGTGACGCGACGGGGGCGGAAAGTGGGGATGCAATGCCCCCTCTGTCAACGCCGTCGGGTTGCGGGGGCGTAAAGAGAGGTTGAATGAGGGGGCCGAAAGCCTAGGTCGCGGCTCCCTGGGCCGCCATTCCGCCTGGCAGCAGAGTGGCGCGGCCGGCAAGCGACAACTCCACAAGCGCGCCATAGACCGCCGCCGCAGGCGCGCCGGTCAGGCGAACGAGCTCGTCGCGAGGAACCGCCGTCGGGGAGAGCAGGGCGGCGAGGCGTTCGCGCAGGCCGTCGATCTCATCATCCAGGCCCTCTGCGTCTTCCCGAACGGCGGGTGTTCGCCGAGGGACAGGCTGGATCGCCGAAGGCTGCAGGTTGCGGATCACGTCTTCCGGACCTTCGCAGAGCACAGCGCCCTGGCGGATCAGGTCGTTGGTCCCACGAGCACGCGGGTCGAGCGGCGATCCGGGGACGGCGAAGACCTCGCGCCCCTGTTCACCGGCCAGTCGGGCAGTGGTAAGCGACCCCGACCGCATCTCGGCTTCGACCACGACCACCCCCAGCGACAGCCCGGAGATGATGCGGTTGCGCCGGGGGAAGTCGCGCGCCCGGGCCTGGCGGCCCATCGCCCGTTCCGAGACCACGGCGCCGGCGTCGACCAGGCGGGAATAGAGCGAACGGTGCTCCGGCGGAAACACGTCGTCGACGCCGCCCGCCAACACGGCGACCGTGCCCGTGCGCAGCGCCCCCTCATGGGCGGCCGCGTCCACCCCGCGCGCCATCCCCGACACCACCACGAAACCGGCCTGGCCGAGGTCCGCCGCAAGAGCCCGGGCGAAGCGTTGACCCGCGGCCGAGGCGCTGCGGGCGCCGACGATCGCGATGGTCGGCTTGGCCAGCAAGGCGGCGTCGCCGCGCACCCAGATCAGCGGCGGGGGCGGATCGACCGCGGCGAGCAGCGCCGGGTACTCGGGCTCGCAGCTGGCGATCAGGCGCGCGCCCAGGGCCGCGCCGGCGGCGATCTCCGCGTCGGCGTCGGATGGCGAGGGGATCTCACCGTTCGCGGCGCCGGCGCGGGCGGTGATGCGGGGCAGGCCGGCCAGCGCCTTCCCGGCCGAGCCGAAGCGGTCGATCAGGTGGCGGAAAGCCACCGGGCCGACCTTCTCGGTGCGGGCCAGCCGCAGCCAGTCGCTCCGCTCGGCGTCGGAGAGCAGTACGGTGGTCACGTGGCGGCCGGCGGTTCTGGAGCCTTCGCTTCGCCGATCCTCGGCTCCTCGCCTCGCAGCAGGCGGCGGATGTTGGCGGCGTGGCGCACGAACACCAGCACGGCCATGAAGACGGCCAGCTGCAGCTTGGCGATCGGCTCCTGGTCGGTGGCGAACACGAACAGGGGGGCCAGCGCCGCCGCCGTGAGCGCGGCCAGCGAAGAGATGCGGAACAGGAAGGCCATCGCCAGCCAGGTCACGGCCGCCATCAGCCCGACCGGCCAGGCTGCGGCCAGCATGACGCCCCCTCCAGTGGCCAGGCCCTTGCCGCCCTTGAACCTCAGCCACACGGGGAACAGATGGCCCAGGAACGCCGCACCGCCGGCCAGGCAGGCGTATGTCGCCGCTGCGTCACGCCCCTCGACCGCAAGCAGGGCGCGGGCGATCATGACCGCGGCCAGTCCCTTGCCGCCGTCTCCCAGCAGCGTGATCAGCGCCAGATCCTTGCGGCCCGTGCGCAGCACGTTGGTCGCGCCGATGTTGCCGGAGCCTATCTTGCGGATGTCGCCCATCCCCCCGAGCCGCGTGGCGAGCACGCCGAACGGGATGGAGCCGAGCAGGTAGCCGCCAAGCAGGCAGACCCCGATCAGGATCGGTTGCAACTCAGACAGAGACGCCTCCCAGCACTATCCCTTCCGCAAGAGAAGCGGGACAGCTGGCCGCGTCAACCGATCGCATCAGGAAACCAGCTCTGCCTCAGCCGCGAACACGGTGCGGCCCGAGACGACGGTCCGCAGCACCTTGCCCTGCAGCTGGCGGCCGTCGAAGGGGGAGTTCTTGGATTTGGAGATCAGCTTGTCGGCGTCGATGACGACGGGCGCCTTGATGTCGCACAGCATCAGGTCGGCTGGCGCCCCCTTGGCCAGGCGTCCGGCCTTTAGGCCCAGCAGCTCGGCCGGCGCCAGGGTCACCTTGCGCAGCAGGTCCAGCAAAGGCGCGCGGCCTTCGTGATGCAGGGCGAGCAGCGCGGGTAGCAGCGTTTCCAGCCCCACTGCGCCCGGCGTCGCCTCGTCGAAAGGCAGGCGCTTGTCCTCGGCGGGGGCGGGGGCATGGGCGGAGACGACGATGTCGATCAGGCCGTTGGTCAGCGCCTCGATCAGCGCCTGGCGGTCTTCTTCGCGGCGCAACGGCGGGTTCAGCTTGCAGAAGGTTCGGTAGTCGCCGATGTCCAGCTCGTTGAAGCTCAGGTGGTTGATCGAGGCGGTGGCCCACACCTGCAGGCTGTTCAGCTTGGCGCGCGACAGGCTGTCCAGGGCGTCGGCGGTGGTGATCTGGTCGACGATCAGCCGCGCACCGGTCAGCTCGGCCAGGGCCAGGTCGCGCTCCAGCATGATCCGCTCGGCGATCGCCGGGCCCGACGAGATCCCGAGCCGGGCGGCCAGCTCGCTCTCGGTGGCCGAGGCCCCTTGCGCAAGGTGCTGGTCGGCGGGCCGGTGGGAGACCAGCGTGTTGAAGCCCTTGGCATAGGTGAGGACCCGTCGCAGCACGCGGGAGTCGACGATCGGCTGGTCGGCGTCGGTCACGTAGACGGCGCCTGCCTCGTGCATCAGCCCGATCTCGGCCATCTCGGCGCCCTTCAGGCCCTTGGTGGCTGCGCCGGCCGGGTAGACGTGCACCAGGCCGATGTCGCGCGAGCGGCGCAGGATGAAGTCCACCATGGCCGGATCGTCGATCGCCGGCTCGGTGTCGGGTTGGACCACGATCGAGGTCACCCCTCCTGCGGCGGCGGCGCGCGCGGCCGACTTCAACGTCTCCTTGGTTTCGGCTCCGGGTTCGCCGGTCTTGACCCTGAGATCGATCAGGCCTGGCGCCAGCAGCGCGCCCCTGCAGTCGACCACCTCCAGGTCCGGCGAGGCGGCTTCGATGCGGGACTTGCGGACCACCTCGGCGATCACGCCGTCGACCACCACCAGGGATCCGCGGCCATCGTAGCCGCTCTCCGGGTCCACCAGCCGGGCGTTGATGAAGGCGACGGGACGCGCGGAGCTCACGGCGTGTTCTCCAGGCGGCGCGCCAGGCTGGCCAGGATGGCCATGCGGACGGCGACGCCCATTTCCACCTGGTCCTGGATCAGGCTGATCTCTGGATCATCCGAGACGCCGGACTCGATCTCCACGCCGCGGTTCATAGGCCCGGGGTGCATCACCCGCACCCGCGGCGAGGCGCGCGCCAGCTTTTCCCGATCCAGGCCGAAGAAGCGGAAGTACTCGCGCACCGATGGCACGAACGCGCCCTGCATGCGCTCCAGCTGCAGACGCAGCATCATCACCACGTCGACGCCCTCCAGGCCGTGGCGCATGTCGTGATGCACCTCCACGCCCCATCGATCGACGCCCGCGGGCATCAGCGTGGCCGGCCCGACCACCCGGACATGGGCGCCCAACAGCTGGAGCAGGAGCACATTGGAGCGGGCCACCCGGCTGTGCAGCACGTCGCCGCAAATGGCCACGCTCAGGCCCTCGACCTGTCCGAACGCGCGCCTCAGGGACAGGGCGTCGAGCAGGGCCTGGGTGGGATGTTCGTGCGAGCCGTCGCCGGCATTGATCACGCTGCAGCTGACCTTCTGCGACAGCAGCGAAGCTGCGCCCGAACTCGCGTGCCGCACCACCAGCAGGTCCGGTTTCATGGCGTTCAGGGTGACCGCGGTGTCGATCAGGGTCTCGCCCTTGGTCATCGACGAGTTGCGCGGGCTCATGTTGACCACGTCGGCGCCCAGGCGCTTGCCGGCCAGCTCGAAGGAGCTCTGGGTGCGGGTGGAGTTCTCGAAAAACAGGTTGACCAGGGTGCGGCCGCGGAGAAGCCCGAGCTTCTTCTCCTTCTGCCGGTTCACCGCCACCAGCGCGTCGGCGAGATCGAGCAGGGCCAGGGCGTCCGGCCGCGTGAGGCCGGCGATGCCGATCAGATGCCTTTGGGGAAAAGCATAGACGCTGGCCGCGATCGAGCTTTCGATATCCGCGCCGCTGTCCATCGAAGCGGAGGCTATAGGCGTGAAGGGGGCAGGGCTCAAGCGGCGCGTGCGGTTGGGAGGGGCAGCTATCCCCAGGCTCGCCCAAATCTGTGGACAATCGTCATCTGCCGATGGAAAACATGGTTAGTTTTGACTAACCGCGGTCAGATGCGCCCCGAACCCTGGATGAAATTGTTCGACGCCTTCGGCGATCCCACCCGCCGGACCGTCTTTGAGCGCCTGTGGCGCCGGCCCATGCCGGTGGGCGAGCTGGCCAGGGGCCTGCCGGTGACCCGCTCGGCGGTTTCGCAGCACCTGAAGGTGTTGCTGGACCTCGGCCTGGTGGTCGCCCGCACCAAGGGGTCGCGCAGGATCTACTCCGTGGAGCCGACGGGACTGTGGCCGCTGAGGGCCTGGATCGAAGGCCACATGCCGGCCGCCGCCCTAGCGAGCCGAGGACAGGCGATCCAAGGCGCCCTGCAGGATCCAGGCGGCGGCGGCCTTGTCAACCAGTTCGCCCCGGCGCGCGCGGCTGAGGTCCGCCTCTGAGGTCAGCATCCGCTGCACCGCCGCGGTGGACAGGCGTTCGTCCCAGAAGGCGATAGCGAGGTCGCGCAGCCGCAGCAGGTTGCGGGCGAAGGCGCGGACCGACTGGCACCTCGGCCCCTCCGTCCCGTCCATGTTCACCGGCAGGCCGATCACGATTGCGGTCGACTCGCGACCGTCCATCAATTGGAACAGGCGGCCTGCGTCGTCGGTGAACTTGGTCCTGCGGATCAGCTCCAGCGGGCTGGCGGCGATCCGCTCCCGGTCGGAAACGGCCACGCCGATGGTCTTCTCACCCAGGTCCAGGCCCATCACCGGCGTGCGCGCCGGCGCCGTGGATGGCAGCTCGAGGAGGTCGATGATCGGCATGCCGCCGTTCCTATCCGCGCAGCACGGGCTTGTCGCGCCCGGCGTCTGCGGCTAACCCGGCGCTCCTGAAAGGACCCGACCCCCATGGCCATTGACGTCGCCACCGTCCGCCGCGTCGCCCAGCTCGCGCGGCTGCGCGAACCTGAGGAACGGCTCGCGCCCCTGGCGAAGGAGCTGAGCGGCATCCTCGGCTGGATCGACCAGCTGAACGAAGTGGATGTCGAGGGCGTCGAGCCCATGGCCTCGGCCGTCGCCGCCAAGCTGCCGATGCGCGAGGACGTGGTCACCGATGGGGGCGATGCCGGCGCGATCCTGGCCAATGCGCCGGCCAAGGCGGCGGGCTTCTTTGTCGTGCCCAAGGTGGTGGAATGACCGAGCTCACCGGGCTCACGCTCAAGGCCGCGATCGAGGGCCTCAGGAGCCGGGCTTTTTCGTCCGAGGAGATCACGCGTGCCCACGTCGCGGCCGTCGAGGGCGCGCGCGGGCTGAACGCCTACGTGCTCGAGACGCCCGACAAGGCCATCGCCATGGCGCGCGAGTCTGACGCCAGGCTGGCGAAGGGCGAGGGCGGGTTGCTCGAGGGCGCGCCGTTGGGGATCAAGGACCTGTTCTGCACTCACGGCGTGCGCACCACAGCCGGCTCCAGGATCCTGGAGGACTTCACGCCGACCTACGAATCGACCGTCACCTCCAACCTGTGGCGCGACGGAGCGGTGATGCTGGGCAAGCTGAACATGGACGAGTTCGCCATGGGCTCGTCCAACGAGACGTCGGCCTTCGGTCCGGTGATCAATCCCTGGCGGGCGCACAATTCCAACCAGGCGCTGACGCCGGGCGGCTCCTCGGGCGGCTCGGCCACGGCGGTGGCGGCGGACCTGTGCCTTGCGGCCACGGCGACCGACACCGGCGGCTCCATCCGCCAGCCCGCTTCGTTCACCGGCACGGTGGGCATCAAGCCGACCTATGGACGCTGCTCGCGGTGGGGGATTGTCGCCTTCGCCAGCTCGCTGGACCAGGCTGGCCCGCTCGCCAAGACCGTCGAGGACGCCGCCATCCTGCTCCGCTCGATGAGCGGCCATGATCCCAAGGACTCCACCAGCCTGCCGGTGGATGTGCCCGACTTCCCCAGCTTCGTCGGCAAGTCGGTCAAGGGGCTGCGCGTCGGCGTTCCCCGGGAATACCGCGTCGACGGCATGCCCGAGGAGATCGACCGGCTCTGGCGCCGGGGCGTGGAGTGGCTGAAGGAGGCGGGCTGCGAGATCGTCGACGTGTCGCTGCCGCACACCCGCTACGCCCTGCCGGCCTACTACATCGTCGCCCCGGCCGAGGCGTCCTCGAACCTCGCCCGCTATGACGGCATGCGCTACGGCCTGCGGGTCGACGGCAAGAGCCTGACCGACGTCTACGAGGAGACCCGCGGCCACGGCTTCGGCGACGAGGTCAAGCGGCGGATCCTGATCGGCACCTACGTGCTCTCGGCCGGCTACTACGACGCCTATTACCTGCGGGCCCAGAAGGTCCGCCGGCGCATCGCCGACGACTTCGACCAGGCGTTTGAAAAGGTCGACGCGCTGCTGACCCCCACCGCCCCGTCGGCTGCCTTCGCGCTCGGCGACAACAGCGCCGATCCCGTCGCCATGTACCTGAACGACGTCTTCACGGTGACGGTGAACCTGGCAGGGCTTCCGGCCGTCAGCGTCCCCGCGGGCCTCGACGCCCATGACCTGCCGCTGGGGCTGCAACTGATCGGCCGCGCCCTGGACGAGGGCTCGCTGTTCTCCCTCGCCGGCGCCCTGGAAAAGGCTGCCGACTTCCGCGCCAAGCCGACGAAGTGGTGGAGCTAAGTCTGGAGTAGGCCGACCGCCTCAGGCCGCCTTCTCATGCGCCACTTCCGCGATGGCCCCAAGGAGCGCGGCGGCGGAGATCGGTTTGGCCAGGTGCTTGTCGGCGCCGGCGGCGCGGCCGGCTTCGATGTGTTCGGGCAGGGCGTTGGCAGACAGGATGATCACCGGCGTGACCGGCCGGGCCTCCTCACGCTCGTGCAGGCGGATGGTGCGGGTGGCGGTCAGCCCGTCCATCACCGGCATCTGGATGTCCATCAGCACCACGTCGAACCGGTCGCTGAGGAAGGCTTCCAGGGCCTCCTGGCCGTTTTCGACCGAGACGCGCTCAGCGCCGACCTGATCCAGGATCATCTCGACGACGCGCCGATTGGTCGGATGGTCGTCGACCACCAGCACCCGCAGATGGGATGCCGGCGAGGTTTCCGCCTTGGCGGGTTCGCCTTGACGCAGGGAGCCGTGCTCGTCTCCCGCCGCGACGACCGCGGGCAGGTCGAGGGTCAGGACGAAGACCGAGCCCTCGCCGGGGACGCTGTCGCAGTCGAGCGATCCGCCCATCAGACCGGCCGCCTGCTTGGATATGGCCAGCCCCAGCCCGGTGCCGCCGTGCCGGCGCGTGCTCGACCCGTCGCCCTGCTGGAAACGCTCGAAGATGTGGGACTTGGCTTCTTGGCCGAAGCCCATGCCGGTGTCGCGGACGCTGAAGCGGATGGCCGTTCCGCTGGGATCGGGGCGTACGGCGGTGATCCGGACCTCGCCCCTGTCGGTGAATTTGACCGCGTTCGACATCAGGTTGGCGAGGATCTGGCGCAGCCGGGTGGGATCGCCCAGCACGCGCTCGCCCACCGCGGGATCGATGTCGATGACGAAGCCGATCCGCTTCTTGCGGGCCTGGAGCGCAAAGGGCGTCGCGGCGGTGCGGACCGCGGCGGCGGGGTCGAAAGCCTCGCTGGCCGCGCCAATCTTGCCGGACTCGAGCCGGGCCAGGTCGATGATGTCGGACACCAGCTCGTCCAGCGCCTGGCCGGATGAGCGGATGGTCTCCACCATCTCGGACTGGCGCTCGCTCAGCGGCGTGCGCGCCAGGATCTCGGCGATCCCCAGCACGCCGTTCAAGGGGGTGCGCAGTTCGTGGCTGACGTTGGCGAGGAATTCGCTCTTGGCCCGGTTGGCGGCCTCGGCGGCGTCGCGGGCCTGGGCCAGCACCTCGGTCGCGCGGCGGAATTCGGTCACGTCGACGCAGACCGTCACAAGGCCGCCGTCTCGAGTGCGCCGCCGCTCGGCGCGGACCCAGCTGTCGCCGTTCTGAAGCTCGTCCGCTCCCAGCCGGCCGCGCGCCTCCAGGCGCTCGGCGAGCCATGAGTCTTCCTGGCCGGTCGCTTCCGGGTGGAAGCCAGCACGCACATTTGCTTCCAGCAGGACCCTGAAGGGTTGTCCTGGCCTCAGCGCGCCCGCCGGATCGACCAGTTCGGCGTAGCGGGAATTCCAGACCACCGCGCGGTCTTCGGCGTCGAAGAAGGCGATGCCCTCGGCCATGGGCTCGATCGCTTCGCGCAGCTGCGCCTGGGCGCTGCGGCGGATCCAGCTCTCCATGGTCACGAGGCTGGCGGCCATCATGATGATCAGCGCCGCGGCGCCGGCGACCGCCCCCGCCATGGCGGCGTTGGACAAGATGTGGGCCGGGGTCGGGATCGACATGTCGGGGAGCAGCGTCATGGCCGCCATGCCGGTGAAGTGCAGGCCGCAGACGCCCACGGTGTAGAGCAGGGACGCGGACGCCAGGGTCGCGATCGTGTGGGTCGTCCTGCGGGCGGCGAACACCGCCGCGATCGACAGGGCCACGCCGAACACCAGGGAGGCGGCCACGTAGGCGGGATTCCAGAACAAGAGAGCCGACGGACGGAAAGCCATCATGCCGGTGTAGTGCATCAACCCGACGCTCAGGCCGATCACCGCGCCCGCTGCGGCGAGCCAGAACCACCGCCGAGCGGCGGCAGCCACGCCGAAGCCGAGGCCCGCGCAGGCGACCGACAGGACCAGGGACGCGATGGTTCCCGCCGGCTCGTAGCCGCTGCGCACAGCGGGCGCATAGGCGAGCATGGCGATGAAGTGGGTGGCCCAGACGCCCGACCCGGCCGCCAGGGCTGTGAACGCGAGCCAGGGAAGCCGCTCTCCCGGACCGCGCACGCGAGCATTGGAGTAGAGCCGGAAGGCGGTGAACGATGCGGTCAGGCAGATCAGGCCCGCAACGAGCACCAGTCGCAGGTCATGCTCGCCTGCGATGCATGTCAGGACCTTGAACAACGGACCGTCTCTCCCCCCGGAGCCCTCGAGGAAGCTATCCGTTGAGCATTAAGGAAGTCCTTTTCCTGTTAAGCTCGTTTTGGACGGCTTCCGGCCTGTGTCCTGCACGGTGTAAGGAAGCGTCATGACCGCAGAATCCAAGCTCATCGACGGCCGCACCGGCCCCTGGGAGATCGTCCTCGGCCTGGAGATCCACGCCCAGGTGGCGTCCCGCTCCAAGCTGTTCTCCGGCGCAGCGGTGGGCTTCGGCGCGGGACCCAACGAACAGGTCAGCCTGGTGGACGCGGCGATGCCCGGCATGCTGCCGGTGATCAACCGCTACTGCGTGGAGCAGGCCATCCGCGCCGGGTTGGGCCTGAAGGCCAGTATCAACACCTGGAGCCGCTTCGACCGGAAGAACTACTTCTACCCCGACCTGCCGGCCGGCTATCAGATCAGCCAGTACAAAGACCCCATCGTCGGAGAGGGAGAGGTCGAGGTCGAACGCGAGGACGGCTCGACCTTCGTCGTTCGCATCGAGCGGCTGCACCTGGAGCAGGACGCCGGCAAGTCGATCCACGACCTGGACCCCGACCGCACCTATGTCGACCTGAACCGGGCCGGGACGGCGCTGATGGAGATCGTCTCCTACCCGGACATGCACTCGGCCGAGGAAGCCGCCGCCTATGTGAAGAAGATCCGCTCGATCCTGCGCTACCTGGGCGCCTGCGACGGCGACATGGAGAAGGGCAACCTGCGCGCCGACGTGAACGTCTCGGTGCGCCGCCCGGGCGAGGGCCTGGGGACCCGCTGCGAGATCAAGAATGTGAACTCTTATCGTTACATTCAGCAGGCGATCGAACATGAGGCCCGTCGCCAGGTCGAGATCCTGGAAGACGGCGGGAAGATCCACCAGGAGACCCGGCTGTTCGACCCTCACCGCGGCGAGACGCGCTCGATGCGGTCCAAGGAGGAGGCGCACGACTACCGCTATTTCCCCGATCCCGACCTGCTGCCGCTGGAGCTGGACCCGGAATGGATCCGGCAGATCCAGGACAGCCTGCCGGAACTGCCTGACGCCAAGAAGGCCCGGTTGCAGGCGCAATACGGGCTGTCGGCCTATGACGCCGGCGTGCTCGTCATCGAAGCGGGGCGGGCGGCGCTCTACGAAGCCGTGGCCGTCGGCCACGATCCCAAGCTGGTGGCGAACACCATCACCCAGTCCGTCCTGACCTTCGCCAACGCGTCGGGACTGGAGGTCACAGCCGACGGTGTGGGGCCGATCAGCGCCTCGATGCTGGCGCAGTACCATCAGCTCATCGCCGACGGCGTGATCTCGTCAAAGATCGCCAAGGAGGTGTTCGAACGGATGTCGGCCGGCGAGGGGACGCCGTCAGCCATCGTCGAGGCCCACGGCCTGGTCCAGGTCACCGACACCGGAGAGCTGGAGGCATTGGCAGACCGGATCATCGCGGACAATCCGGAGAAGGCGGAGCAGGTCAAGGCCCGGCCGCAGGCGCTCGGCTGGTTCGTCGGCCAGATGATGCGCGAGACTGGCGGCAAGGCGAACCCCGCCGCGGTCAACGCGATCCTGGCGGCCAAGCTGGGACTCTAGTCAGGGCGGCCTAGTAGAAGGCGTCGGGCACGACCTCGATCACTCGTCCGGTGCGCCAGGACACCAGCAGCAGGTCATCGCCCGCCCGCACCCAGCGTGCGCCGCGGGGGGCGGGCCTGAGGCTCAGTCCCATGGCGTAGGGATCGACGACGAATTCGGTCGCCAGCAGGGAGCGGGGCAGGTAGGCGCCGATCGCATAGCGCTGATACGCCCAGCCGCGCGGAGGCGCCCACGTCGGACCATGGATCCGTCCATAGGGGTGGCCACGATAGATGAAGCTGCCGTGCTCAAACCTCTGGTGCTGGCGCCAGTCGCGCCGGTCATGGTCGCGGGACTGGGCGCTCGCCGCGCCGGCCAGAAGGCTGACCGCCGCAACGCCGATCAGTAGTCGTCTCATGATGCTTCCTCCCAGGAACACAGCCATGGGAATGCAAGGATCGGGAGCTTGGTTCCGGGTGGGCTCGGTCCGGCGCCCGTCAGGCCGTACGGGCGGACGTCCACTGCGGGAAAGAGACGACGCCCGGCGCGGGCGCACGCTCACGGTCGAGCAGCTCAAGGATCAGAGGAACGATCTCAGCCGGTTCCGGCAGGGTCATCGGATCCTCTCCGGGGAACGCCTGGGCGCGCATTCGCGTCCGCATCGGGCCCGGATTGACCACGGCGACGCGGACCGGGGTATGCTCGATCTCGTCGGCATAGACGGCGGCCAGCGCGTTGAGGCCCGCCTTGCTGGCGGCGTAGGGCCCCCAGAAGGCGCGCGGACTCGTCGCAGCTCCACTGGTGAGGAATACGGCGCGCCCGGCGTCGGCGCATCGCAGCAGCGGGTCCATCGAGCGGATCAGCCGATAATTGGCCGTCAGATTGACCGCCATCACCTGGTCCCAGACCTTTGGGTCCAGGTGCGCCACCGGCGTTGTCGCGCCGAGCAGGCCGGCTGCGCTGATCAGCACATCGAGCCGACCCCAGCGTTCGTGGATGACGCCTCCCAGGCGATCGACGCCATCGCCGTCGGCGAGGTCCAGCGGGACCAGGGTCGCTGACGCCACGCCCAGGCCGCGAATCTCGTCATCAAGGGCTTCCAGCGCGCCTTGAGTGCGGCCACACGCGATCACGTGGGCCCCCGCCTGCGCGAGCCCGAGCGCAATGGCCCGCCCGATGCCGCGGGTGGCGCCGGTCACCAGCGCGATCTGGCCGTCCAGCGAGGAGGCCGTGGGGGAATCAGCGTTCACCCAGGCCTTTTAGCGCCTCGCGGGCGGCCGTCACGCCTATTGAGGGGATTAGCTGCCGGTCGGTCGCGTTTCGGGATTCCGGGTCCGCCCGCCGCCGTGCGAGGCTTCTCCGCCCTTCCGGCCCGCCGCCGCCGCCAGATCGCGATCCTGCGAGAAGCTGCGCTTCTCGTCGGGTACGCTGGCCCCGCCCTTGCGGGCGATTTCACGCCGACGCTCGACATCCATGGCCGCGAAACCGCGCTTGGCGGGGGTGCGCTTGGTTTGTTCGTTGAGCACGTGCCTTGCTCCTTCCCATACTGGAGATTGGGCGCGGCCTGACCCGCTCACCCAGCCTGGTTCGGCCCGTAAGCCACCTTAGCTACAAGGTCAGAACGAGCGAGAGCGGATTTGGTTCGCCCGTCAGGCGTAAAAAATGGAGAGCTTGCTCACGGTCGAGCCCGATCAGATCAGGCCCCGGGCCTTCAGGGTCTCGATCACCTTGGCTGCAGCCTCCGCTGGCGAGAGCTCCTGGGTGGCCAGGACAAGCTCCGCGGCCTCGGGCTCCTCATAGGGCGAGGTCACGCCGGTGAAGTGGGCGATCTCCCCCTTCACCGCCTTGGCGTACAGGCCCTTGGGGTCGCGCTTCATGCAGTCCTCGATCGGCGTGTCGACGAAGATCTCGATGAAGTCGCCCTCGGGCAGCAGTTCGCGCACCATCCGCCGTTCGGCGCGGAACGGTGAAATGAACGAGCAAAGGACCACCAGACCCGCCTCGACGAACAGCTTGGCCACTTCGCCCACGCGGCGGACGTTCTCCACCCGGTCTGCGTCGGCGAAGCCGAGGTCGCGGTTCAGCCCGTGGCGGACATTGTCGCCGTCGAGCAGGAAGGTCCGCACGCCGCGTTCATAGAGCTCACGCTCGACAAGGTTGGCGATGGTCGATTTGCCCGATCCCGAAAGCCCGGTGAACCAGAGCACGGCGGGGGCATGGCCGTTCAGCTTCTCCCGCTCAGGCCGGCTGACCAGGGCAGCGTGCAGATGGATATTGCCCGCCCGCCGAAGGCCGAAGCTGATCATGCCCGCGCCGACCGTCGCGTTGGTGTAGCGGTCGATCAGGATGAAGGCGCCGGTCTCGCGGTTCTCTTCATAGGGAT
>FTHA01000764.1_pt1 | contig 16309 bp, 12 predicted proteins | sample 1640771 | NCBI WGS metagenome assembly FTHA01 (sample SAMEA3914789, study PRJEB12502) | metagenome | biome: forest; material: soil | place: Canada | collected 2011-07-03 | depth 0.3 m | reverse complement strand
TACACCGGCAAGCTGCTGGGCCACCTGGTGACCCTGAAGCACGGCGAAGAGACCCAGCAGGTCATCGCCAAGGACATCCAGTTCCATCCGGTGACCGACGCGCCGATGCACTTCGACCTGTATCGCGTGGACGAGCACCAGCTGATCAAGATCGCCGTGCCGGTCCACTTCCGCAATCCGGAAGCCTCGCCGGGCATCAAGCGCGGCGGCGCGCTGAACATCTCCAGCCACGACATCGAAGTGTGGGCCCCCGCCGACCAGATCCCTGAAGAGCTGGTCGCCGACCTGACCGGCCTGGACATCGGCGATGCGGTGCGCATCAGCGCCCTCAATATGCCGGCCGGCGTCGAAGCCGACATCGACGATCCGGAATTCGTCATCGCCACCATCACCGGCGCCTCGGTCGAGGTCGAGCCGACCGATGAGGACGCCGCTGGCGACGGCGCGGCCGCTACGGAAGAATAGGCCCACGGCTGGCGCCCGGCCGGCTCGCCCGGAGCAGGTTCCAGGACCCAGCCATGTTGATCTTCGCGGGCCTCGGCAATCCCGGGAGCAAGTACGAGCGCAACCGCCATAACCTCGGCTTCATGGCGGTCGACGCCATCGCCGGCCGGCACCGATTCCAGAGCGAGCGGGCGCGCTTCCAGGGCCTGACGCAGCAGGGCGTGATCGAGACCGCCGACGGTCCGGTCAATGTTCTGATCCTGAAGCCGCAGACCTATATGAACGAGAGCGGTCGCGCGGTGGCCCAGGCCATGCGCTTCTTCAAGAGCGAGCCCAAGGACGTGGTCGTGTTCCACGACGAGCTTGACCTGGCGCCCGGCAGGTTCCGGATAAAGACCGGCGGCGGGGTCGCCGGCCACAACGGGCTGCGCTCGATCGCCGCGTCGATCGGCCCGGAGTTCCGCCGCGCGCGCCTGGGCATCGGCCATCCCGGCGACAAGGACCGGGTGCTGGGCTACGTGCTGGACAACTTCGCCAAGGCCGACGCCGGCTGGGTCGGGGCCCTGTGCGACGCCTGCGCCCAAGCTGCGCCGCTGCTGGCGGCTGGCCAGGACGAGCGGTATCAAGCTGAAGTGATGCGCCTGGCGCCCGCCGAGAAGGCCGATCCGCGCCAGCGCGCCAGGGAAGCCTGAGCATGAGCATGATGTCGTTTGGCCTGCCGGGTCTGGGCCTCTCGCTGATCTTCTCGGTGCTGCTGTGCGTGCACGTGGTCCGCACCCATCGCGAAATGTACTGGCTGTGGATCATCCTGCTGTTCCAGCCGCTGGGCGGACTGGTCTATCTGATCGCCATCGTGCTGCCCGAGATGTTCCGCAGCCCCACCGCGCGCAAGCTCGGCAAGACCGCGACCGAGACGATCGATCCGTCGCGCATCTACCGGCAGGCGCGCCAGGAGTACGACCTCGCCGCCACGGTGCATAACCAGATGAAGCTGGCCGCCGCAGCCTCGGAACTGGGCCGGCACGAAGAGGCAGAGGGCCTTTACGCCCAGGCGATGCAGGGCGTGCATGCCGATGATCCGGCGCTGCTGCTGGGCCGCGCCAGGGCGCTGCTGGAACTCGGCCGCCCGGGCGAAGCGCTGCCGCTGCTCGAACGGCTGGGCGAGGACGCCAAGGAAGCCCGCACGCCCCAGGCCATGCTGGCGCTGGCCCGGACCTATGAGGGTCTGGGCCGCAACGAGGAGGCCGCCGCGGCATACGACTGGGCCGCGCCCCGACTGCCCGGCCTGGAGGGCGTGGCGCGCCAGGCCGCGTTCCTTGCCCGGACAGGCCGGCGCAGCGAGGCCCAGGAGGCGCTGGTGGAGATCGACAAGCGGCTCGACCGCGCCAATCCGCACTTCCGCCGCGAGGGCCGCGCCTGGCGCGACTTCGTCGCCCAGGCCCTGGCGAGCGCCTGAGAACGGATCGAACCGTTTCGCGATGAGCGGCAGGACGTGCTAGGTCCCGCCCTCCCTCGAACACCAGCCCCAAGCTTGCGGAATCCATGGCCCTGAAAGTCGCCATCGTCGGCCTGCCCAACGTCGGCAAGTCCACGCTGTTCAACGCCCTGACCCAGACCGCCCAGGCGCAGGCGGCGAATTATCCGTTCTGCACCATTGAGCCGAACGTCGGCGACGTGGCCGTGCCCGAGCCGCGCCTGGAGGCGCTGGCGGAGATCGCCAAGTCCAAGGAGATCATCCCGGCCCGCATCAACTTCGTCGACGTCGCCGGGCTGGTGCGCGGCGCCTCCAAGGGCGAGGGCCTGGGCAACCAGTTCCTGGCCAACATCCGCGACTGCGACGCCATGGCCTGTGTCGCCCGCTGCTTCGAGGACACCGACATCACCCACGTGGAGGGGCGCATCGATCCCCTGTCGGACCTCGACATCATCGAGACCGAGCTGATGCTGGCCGACATGGAGAGCCTGGAGCGCCGCAAGGACACGCTGGAGAAGCGCGCGCGCGGCGGCGACAAGGAGATGATCAAAACCCTGTCGCTGGTGAACCTGGCGCTCGAGCAACTGAATGCCGGCCGCCCTGCCCGCGCCGCCGAGATCCCCGCCGACGACGAGAAGGCGTGGCGGATGTTGCAGCTGCTCACCGCCAAGCCCGCGCTCTATGTCTGCAATGTCGACGAGGCGTCTGCCGCCAGCGGCAACGCGTTGTCGCTGGCGGTGGTCGCGCGCGCCGCCCGGGACAAGGCCAAGTCGGTGGTGATCTCCGCCAAGATCGAGTCGGAGATCGCCATGCTGGCTCCCGAAGAGCGGGCCGAGTTCCTGGAAGCCGTGGGCCTGGAAGAACCCGGGCTGAACCGGCTGATCCACGAGGCCTATGCCCTGCTCGGCCTGCAGACCTATTTCACGGTTGGCCCGAAAGAAGCGCGGGCCTGGACGGTGCCGGTGGGCGCCACCGCGCCGCAGTCGGCCGGGGTGATCCACACCGACTTCGAGAAGGGCTTCATCCGCGCCGAGACCATCGCCTATGACGACTATGTGCGGCTGGGCGGCGAGGGCGGCGCCCGTGAGGCCGGAAAGATGCGGCTGGAAGGCAAGGAGTACGTCGTCAAGGACGGCGACGTCATGCACTTCCGCTTCAACGCGTAGGGCCTTGGGCGCTATTCAAATTCTCCGCTCATCCCCGCGAAAGCGGGGACCCAGGCGTTTTGTCGTAGAGCGCGGCGTTTCAGGACGAAAAAAGCCTGGGTCCCCGCTTTCGCGGGGATGAGCGGAAGATTAGGTCAATTCAAGATCAACAAGAGGAGGACGCCGTGGGTGAGATGATCACGCTGAAGAGCAAGTCGGACGGCTTCGAGTTCGACGCCTATCACGCCAGGCCCTCCGACGCCCGGCGCGGCGGCCTGGTGGTCGTCCAGGAGATCTTCGGTGTCACCCAGGGGATCAAGGACATCGCCGACGGCTTCGCCGAGGACGGCTACGAGGTGATCGCGCCCTCCATGTACGACCGTTCCGAGCCGGGCCTGCAGGCCGCCCTCCCCGGCGCCGATTTTCAACAGCTGATCGGCTACGCCGGCGCCTCATGGCCGCATGTCCCCGGCGACATCCAGGCCTGCATCGACGCCTTGAAGCCCCACGTGTTCATCACTGGCTTCTGCTACGGCGGCACCGTCGCCTGGCTGGCGGCCGCCCGCTGCGAGGGCCTGGCGGCGGCGGCGGGCTTCTATGGCGGCGGCATCGCCGGACAGTTCCTGGATGAGCAGCCCAAGTGCCCGGTGATCCTGCACTTCGGCTCGAAGGACGCCCACATCACGCCCGATCACTGGGACAAGATCCGCGAGGCCCATCCCGACGTCCCGCTGCACGTCTATGACGCCGACCACGGATTCTTCTCCGCCGACCGCCCACCGACGATCCACGATCCCGACTCCGCCCGCCTGGCGCGCCTGCGCACGCTGCAGCTGTTCCACCAGTCTTCCGGCGCCAGGGCCGAGGCCTCCGCTTGAGCCCCAGCCAACCGGTTCAGATCACCGCGCTCGGGCCTCGCGCCGACGCGGAAGCGGCCGCGGCGGCCATCGACGGCGACCTCGCGCTCGAGGGCGCGGCCTATTCCATCCTGGAGGAGGACGAGGCGGCCGGCCGCTGGCGCATCGACGCCTTCCCGACCTCGGACGAAGAGGCGGACGCCTTCCGGCGGACATTGAGGGGCTTCGACGCCCTGCAGGTGAAGACCGAGGCGCTGGCCGATGCGGACTGGCTGGCCATGGCCCTGTCGGGACTGCCGCCGGTGCGGGCCGGACGCTTCTTCATTTACGGCGTCCATGACCGCGGCCGCACGCCGGTCAACGCCGTGAACCTGAGGATCGAGGCGGGCGCCGCCTTCGGAACCGGGCACCACGGCACCACCACCGGCTGCTTGCTCGCCTACGACAGGCTGCTGAAGGCCCGGCGCTTCGATCGCGTGCTCGATGTCGGCTGCGGCACCGGGGTCCTGGCCATCGCCGCCGCCAAATGTGGTGCGCGCACGGCCGTCGGGACCGACATCGACAGGGTGTCGGTGCGCATCTCCCGCGAGAACGCCGGCCTGAACCAGGTGCGCTGCCGGTTCGTCTACGCGGACGGCCTGAACCACCGCGCCGTGCGCTCACGCGGGCCCTATGATCTGGTGTTCGCCAACATCCTGGCCCGGCCGCTGGTGTCGCTCGCCCAACCGATCCGGCAGGCGCTGAAACCGGGCGGGACCGCCATCCTCTCGGGCCTGCTGCGGAGCCAGGAGCGCCAGGTGCGGGCCGCCTACCTCGCCAGGGGCTTCCGCCTCGCCAGGCGGCTGCACCGGGACGCCTGGGCGACGCTGGTGCTGGTGCGTTAGGGCCCCGGGGCATGTCCAGGCGCTGGATCGCTGCGCTGGTCCTGGTCCCTGCCCTGACGGGCGCCGCGATGGCCGCGCCACCGGCGATCCAGCTGCACCTGCCGCTGGCCTGTCAGCCGGGCCAGAGCTGCTTCATCCAGCAGTACTTCGATCACGATCCGGGCCCCGGTGAGAAGGACTACCGCTGCGGGTCCATGACCTACCAGGGCCACGACGGCTCCGACTTTCGGATCCCGACCATGGCCGCCCAGCGTGCGGGCGTGGCGGTGCTCGCCGCTGCCGACGGAACCGTGACGGCCCTGCGCGACGGGATGGCCGACGTCTCTGTGGCAGTGACGGGCTCGGCGGCGGTCGCCGGCCGCGAGTGCGGCAACGGCGTGATCCTTTCCCACCCCGGCGGCTGGCAGACCCAATATTGCCACATGGCCAAGGGCTCGGTGCGGGTGATCAGGGGCCAGGCGGTGAAGGCCGGCGACGCGCTCGGCAAGGTCGGCGAGTCCGGCGATGCGGCGTTTCCGCACCTGCACCTGAACGTCATCAAGGACGGGACCAAGGTCGATCCGTTCGCATTCGGCGCGCCTCCAGGCGCCTGCCGCGCCGGCGCTTCGCTCTGGGCGCCGGAAGCGGAGCGGCGCTCGCCTACACATCGCAGGAGCTGATCAACCGGGGATTCGCGGACGGCGCAGTGAGCATGGACGACATCGAGGAAGGCCGCGCCCAAGCGCGCACGCCGACGTCGACCTCATCAGCGATCGTCGCCTTCGTCCGCGCCATCGGCCTGAACGGCGGTGACGTCCTGGCGCTGCAGATGACGGGCCCCGGGAGCCTTGCGGTGAACGACGCGCCTCAGACGCTCGACCGCAACAAGGCGCAATGGATGATGTTCTCCGGCTCGAAGCGTCCGGCAAACGGCTGGCCGCGCGGCGTCTATCGCGGGCGCTTCACCGTCCGCCGGGGAGGCTCGGTGGTGCTCGACCGTAGTTTCGAACTGCGGCTCTAGATTAGCCGGGGTGCGCCAAGACCACCGTGTGTCAAGTTTTCCCAGGTAGACTTCGTCGCTGAAGAAACGCGCGCCAGCCGCATCTTGAAACGCCGAAAGAGCGCCGCCCGCGTGAACATGACGCAGGAAAGCCGCCCTCACCCAATATTCATCCTTGAAGCGGATATCCGGTCCAGACCTTCAGGAAGGGGCCCGGGAGAAATGCGTCAAGTCGCTGGACGCTCGCGCGGGGCCAAGCCGGCGGCTCCTCGGCCGGGCCGGGCCGGCCGCGCGCTCGACGCCGATCGGATGCAGGCGGCGCTCGCGGCGGCTCGCACTGGCGTCTTCACCTGCGACATCGAGGCCCGTTCGTTCTGGTGCTCGCCCGAGTTCGTCAGCATCGTCGGCCGAGCCTTGTCGTTCGACGAAGCGACCCAGGCCATCTGGCCGGTCGTGCATCCGGACGACGCCGACTGCGTGCGCGCCGAAGTGGCGGCGTGGGCCAAGGATCGCGGCTCGCTCGACGTCGAGCATCGCATCGTCCTGCCTGGCGGCGACATTCGGTGGATACATGTCTGCGGCGAGTTGCAGGGGGGCTCGGCGGCAGGATCCACCAGGATCGTGGGACTGGTGCGCGACATCGATCAGCGCAAGCGCAAGGACGTCGTCGCGGCCGCCTTCCGGCAGGAGGAGCAGGTCAAGACGGAGCGGACCCGGCTCGCCGCCGACGCCGCACGGGCGGGCCTGTACGAGACCGACTTCGAGCACGGCAGCTTCTGGTGCTCTCCCGAATTCGTCGAGATCATGGGTCGATCGATGACCTACGAAGAAGCCGAGCAGGGGTGGCCGATGATCCACCCCGATGATGCCCAAGCCGTAGTGCAATCGATCATCGACTCGGCGGCCGGCGCCGTATCGGGCGTCTCCAACGGACGGGTGGAGTTTCGCATCATCCTGCCGTCAGGCGATGTGCGCTGGATCGACAGCCGGGGCGAGATCCATTGGGTGGGCGAGCGGGGATTGCGGAAGATCACGGGGCTGGTCCTGGATATCGACGCCCGCAAGCGCCAGGAACTCGCATTGATCGAGGCGCGGCAGGAGGCGCAGGCCAACGCAGAGCGGCTGAAGCTGGCCACCGACGCAGCCGGCGCCGCGATCTACGAGATCGACTATGAAAAGGGCGTCTTCTGGTGCTCCCCGGAGTTTCCGGGCCTCATGGGTCGAACGCTGACCTTCGAGGAGGCATCCAGGCCGTGGCCGATGATCTATCCCGACGACCTGGAGCAGGTGCAAAAGGCGTTCGAGCGGTCGGCGCGCAATCGGAGTGCGCCACTCGAGCGCGGCGGTCGAGAGTTCCGCATCCTGCTGCCATCGGGCAAGACACGTTGGGTCGATAGTCGAGCCCACATCCACCACAATCCAGACGGAGGGATCAGCAAGGTCGTCGGCCTGATCCTGGATGTCGACCAGCGAAAGCGCCAGGAGCTGGCGGTCGTCGAAGCCCGCCGGGAAGCCCAGCAGATCGCCAGCCGCCTTCGGATCGCCCTGACCGTCGCCCACGCCGGCGCCTTTGAAATCGACTTCAAAGCCCGGACCTTCTGGTGTTCGAGCGAGTTCATCGACCTGATCGGGCGATCGCTGACTTTTGAAGAGGCGTCGGGCGACTGCTGGCCCGTCATCCATCCCGAAGACCAGGCCTACATGCGCGGGGCGGCGGCGGGAGCCGGCGTGACCTCCACCTCCGGGGTCTCACAGGCGCGGGTGGTCCTGCCAACCGGCGAGACCCGCTGGATCCAGTTCTATGGCGAGTTCCAGCTGACCGACGCCGGCGCACCGCTGAAGATGATCGGGCTGGCGCTGGATATCGACGACCGCAAACGCCAGGAGCTGGCATTGATCGAGGCCGAGCGCGCCGCCTCGGCCGCGGCCGAGGCCAAGTCGCAGTTCCTGTCGAACATGAGCCACGAGATACGCACGCCCATGAACGGCGTGCTTGGCATCCTCCATCTGCTCAACCTGGAGCCCCTGTCAGGCGAGGCGCGCGGGATGCTGGCCGAGGCGGAGAGCTGTGGCCAGATGTTGGCCCAGCTTCTGAATGACGTAATCGACTTCTCGAAGATCGAGGCAGGCCGGATGGAGCTGTCGCCGGCTCCGACCGACGTCCCGGCGATGCTGAGGAGCGTCGCTGGCATGCTTCGCCCTCAGGCCGAAGCGAAAGGAATAGAGCTGATCGTCCAAGCGCCCGGCGCCGGCGGCTGGGCGTTGATGGATCCGGTGCGTCTGCGCCAGGCATTGTTCAATCTGATTGGCAACGCAGTGAAGTTCACCACCAAGGGACGGGTGGTGGCGCGGCTGTCGATCCGCGAGGAACGGCCGTCCGCGAAACGGATGCGCTTCGAAATCGAAGACACCGGCGTAGGGATTCCCGCTGCTGCCCAGGCCGCGCTGTTCCAACGCTTCCAGCAGGCCGACGGATCGACGGCGCGCCAGTTCGGAGGATCGGGCCTTGGCCTGGCCATCACCCGCGCGCTCGCCGACATCATGGGCGGTGAGGTGGGATTCTCCAGCGTCGAGGGAAAGGGGTCGACCTTTTGGTTCGACGTCACGGCGCCGGAGGCGGAGGGGCCCGACGCGTGTGACGAAATCGCCCCGATCTCGTTGCTGGGACTTCGCATCCTGGTCGTCGAAGACAATGCGACCAACCGCCTGGTGGCGACCAAGATCCTCGAGAGCATGGGAGCGTCCGTTCTCACCGCAGACGACGGACTCTTCGGGCTGGAGGCGGTCCAGGCCGACCCGTTCGATCTGGTTCTCATGGACGTTCAGATGCCTCGCATGGATGGGGTCGAAGCCACTCGCCGGATCCGGTCCCTGGACGGTCAGCTGGCCCGGATTCCGATCATCGGGCTGACCGCGAACGCGCTCTCGCACCAATGGACGTCCTATCGCGAAGCCGGCATGGACGGCGTCGTGTCCAAGCCGATCTCCCCAGCGGCCCTGGCCGCTGAAATGACCCGGGTGTTGTCCAAGCATGATCAAGCCCCGGGCGACCGCCTCGGGGAGCGGAGCGGGGAACGCGCCCGGGCGTGAGGAGGCGCCCGTCGGGGGCCGCCCGATTGCGCCGGGCATGGGTCGGGCATAAGTGTCAGGCCATGCGCCAGAGCTTCGACGAGACCACCGACCCCTCCTTTGGCTCCAGGCACCTGCCGCTGATCCGGCGGGCCATGGCCGAGCAGGGCCTGGACGGCTTCCTCGTGCCACACGAGGACGAACACCAGAACGAATATCTCCCGCAGGCCAACGACCGGCTGGCCTGGGCGACAGGCTTCACCGGCTCGGCCGGTGCGGCGGTCATCCTGAAGGATAAGGCCGCCGTCTTCGTCGACGGCCGCTACACCCTGCAGGTGCGCGACCAGGTCGACCAGACCCTGTTCGAGGTGCGCGACCTGGTGGAGGGCGGGGTCCCCGCCTATCTGGAAGCCGCCGCCGGCCGCGGCCAGACCATCGGTTTCGATCCCCGGCTGCACAGTCCTGACGCCCTGGAGCGGCTGAGGGCCGCCGCCGCCAAGGCGGGCGCCGAGCTCAAGCCGGTGACCGCCAACCCCCTAGACCAGGCCTGGGGCGCCGAGCGGCCCGCTCAGCCCCAGGCGCCCGTCGTCCCCCATCCGCTGGAATTCGCCGGCGAAGACTCGGCGTCCAAGCGGGCGCGAGTCGGCAAGGCGGTGACCGAGGCCGGGGCCGACGCAGCGGTGATCACCGCGCCCGCCTCCATCGCCTGGCTGTTCAACATCCGCGGCGGCGACGTGATTCGCTCGCCCCTGCCGCTGGGCCAGGCCGTGCTCAGCGCCGACGGCTCGGCCCGGCTGTTCCTGGACCCGGCCAAGGTGACCCCCGAGCTGCCCGCCTGGCTAGGCAACCAGGTCCGCCTGGAGGCGCCCGACGACATGCCCGCGGCCCTGCGCGAGCTGAAGGGCCAGAAGGTGATGCTGGATCCCGCCCAGTCGTCAGCCTGGTATTCGGATGCGCTCGGCTCCGCTGGCGCCGACGTGGTCCGCACCCTCGACCCCTGCGCCCTGCCCAAGGCCTGCAAGAACAAGGCGGAGATCGACGGCGCCCGGCGGGCCCACCGCCGCGACGGCGTGGCCCTGATCCGCTTCCTGCACTGGCTCGCCACCGAGGCCCAGGACAGCCTGCCCGACGAGCTGCAGGTCGTGGCCAGGCTGGAGTCCCTGCGCGAGGCCACCGGCGCGCTGAAGGACCTGTCGTTCGACACCATCGCCGGCGCGGGAGCCAACGGCGCCATCGTCCACTATCACCCCACCCGGCGGCAGGCCCGCAGGACGGAAACCGGTTCGCTGCTGCTGGTGGATTCCGGTGCGCAATACCTGGACGGCACGACCGACGTGACCCGCACGATCGCGATGGGCGAGCCGACCTCGGAGATGCGCCAGCGCTACACCCTGGTGCTGCAGGGCCACCTGGCGCTGGGCCGCGTCCGTTTTCCCGCAGGAACCACCGGATCGGCCCTGGACGTGCTGGCCCGCGCGCCGCTGTGGGCCGCCGGACTCGACTATGACCACGGCACCGGCCACGGCGTCGGGTCGTACCTGGGGGTTCATGAAGGACCCCAGCGCATCGCCAAGGCCGGCAACACGGTGGCGCTCAAGCCGGGCATGATCGTCTCCAACGAACCCGGCTACTACAAGGAAGGGGCCTACGGCATCCGCATCGAGAACCTGCAGTTCGTCACCGAGCCAGAGGAGATCGACGGCGGGGAGCGGCCTATGCTGGGCTTCGAGTTCCTGACCCTGGCCCCCTATGAGCGCCGGCTGATCGACGAGGTGATGCTGAGCGACGTCGAGCGCGAGCAGGTCAACGCCTACCACGCGCGCGTTCTGGCCGAGATCGGGCCGGAACTCGAGGGCGCCGAGCTCGCGTGGCTGGTGCAGGCCTGCGCGCCGATCTGAACGGCGCCCGCAAGGAGGTTAGCCGCGGCGCCAGCTAACATCTCCCATCGTCATCCTCGGGCTTGTCCTGGCTTGTCCCGAGGACCCATGGACACGGACAATAAAGGCTCGCGGCGCCGGGCCGAAATCCAGATCCCTACGGCAACACTGCTGTCACACATGAGATGTGTGGCGCTTATGGGTCCTCGGGACAAGCCCGAGGATGACGGAATTATTTGATCTAATCCAGCCGTGTCCAGACCTGGGACTTGCACAGGAACCAGAAGGCGCAGCCCTTGAGCTGCAGATGGTTGTCGTCGATCAAGGTGATGACCCCGCGGTAGTAGTTGCCGTCGCCGGGATTGTAGAGCCGCCCGCCCGTCCACTTGGTCGGACCGCCGGTGAAGCCCTCCATCAGAGTCGCCCCGACCATCCTGCGGGTGCGCAGGGTCGGGTCCTTGTTATGCTCGTCGAGCAGGAGCGGATTGGACTTGGCCGGTGCGGCCGTGAGCAACTTGCCGCAGTATCGGGCGCCGCCGCAGGGCTTGATCTCCACGTGGGCGGCGCGCGACTGGGAGAGCCACACGCCGGTGATGTCGGAGGCGGAGGCCGGAGCCGAGGCCCCGAGGGCCAGCGCCGAAAGCAGGGCGACTCTGATCATATTGCGGACTCTAGAGAGTGATTTTGCGCTGTTTAACGACAGAGCGCGGCATAAGTTCGGCGCATTCCGTCGCAGGCGCCGCCGATCGGGCGACGAAACCGGTCCTCAGGCCCATCCGTGGGGTCAGTAGGCCATGACGTCGAAGACGTTGCGGATCTCGCCGCGCCAGGGGCCGTGATAGAGTTCGAGCAGGCGCTCGGCCGGGGTTACGCCGGAGGCGGCGATCTCGTCCAGCGGTGCGAGATAGGACGTCTCGTCCACCAGCCCTTCGCGACCGCGACGCCGGGCGTTCAGCCCCGCCCTGGCGATCGTCAGCAGGTCCTGCGCCACTGACTGGACCGAGCGCCCGGCCACCTCGGCCTTCAGGCCCAGACGCGCCACGTCGGCACGCAGGCGATTGCGGTCCTCAGCCGTCCAATCGCAGCAGAGGCCCCACGCTGCATCCAGCGCAGGCGCGTCGTAGAAGACGCCCGTCCACAAAGCGGGCAAGGCGCTGAGCCGCTCCAGCGGTCCGTTGTCCGCGCCGCGCATCTCCAGGTACTGCTTGAGCCTGACCTCCGGGAAGATGGTGGTCAGGTGGTCCGCCCAGTCCTTCATCGTCGCCCGCTCGCCCGGCAGCTCATCCAGCGTTCCGGCGATGAACCGGCGGAACGAGCGGCCGGACAGGTCGACATAGCGGCCGCCGCGCTTGGCGAAATACATCGGCACGTCGAGGGCGTAACGGACATAGGCGTCGAAGCCGAAGCCATCGTCGAATACGAAGTCGAGCAGGCCGGTGCGGTCCGCGTCCGTGTCGGTCCAGACGTTGGCGCGTGAGGAAAGCAAGCCGCTGGGGCGGCCCTCCACGAAGGGGGAATTTGCGAACAGGGCCGTGGCCACCGGCTGCAGGGCCAGGCTGGTGCGGAACTTCTTCACCATGTCGGCTTCCGACGAGAAGTCGAGATTGGCCTGCACGGTGCAGGTGCGGAACATCATATCCAGCCCCAGCCCGCCGACCTTGGGCATATAGGCCCGCATGATCTTGTAGCGGCCCTTGGGCATGACCGGCACGTCTGCCCGCGTCCACAGCGGGGTGAAGCCGAGCGCCAGGAAGCCGAGGCCCAGGTCCTGGCCCACGGCCCGCACCTCGGCCAGGTGCTGCACCGTCTCTTCGTGGATGTCGTGGATGGTCTCAAGCGGCGCGCCGGATAGCTCGAACTGGCCGCCCGGCTCCAGCGACACATTGGCGCCGCCGCGCTGCAGGCCGATCAGCGTCTCGCCCTCGCGGACATCCTCCCAGCCAAACCGCTTGAGCCCTTCCAGCAGGGCCAAGACGCCGCCCTCGCCCTCGTAGGGGACCGGCTCGAAGGAACCGGTCCGGAACGGGAACTTCTCGTGCTCCGCGCCGACGCGGAACGCGCCGGAAGGCTTGCACCCTTCGGCGAGGTAGGCCGCCAAGGCCTCCACATTCAGAGGCGCATCTTCCATGACGGCCTGCCCCATGCGCTCTCCCAGCTCAAGCGGGGTGGCCCTCCCCCGGTCTGTAACGTCCGCAATTGCAGTTCACATAAGCGCCAAGCCTCGGGGCGCCAAGGCCTCGGCCCCATCAAGGCTCGGCGCCCCGCCAGTCCCCCAGCGCCGCCTGCCATAGCGTGAGCGCCGCAATGGCGGCCGTATCGGCCCTCAGGATACGCGGTCCAAGCGTCACCGGCGTGACGAAATCCAGCCCCCTCAGGCGCCCGCGTTCGTCGGGATCGAAGCCCCCCTCCGGACCGATGAGGACCGCCCAGGGCGCTGCGTCCTCCCCCGTTTCACGCGGCGAGATGGCGTCGAGTATCGGCAGCGCCCGTCCAGAATCGCCGCCCACTGCGCTTCGGGATCGTCGCCCGCCTCGTCGCAGAACATCAGCCGTCGGCCGCCTTCCCACCCGTCCAGCATCGCGTCGAGCTTCACCGGCGCCAGCACCTGCGGCACATCCAGCCGCCCGGTCTGCTCGGCCGCCTCGGCGGCGATCGACTGTAGGCGCTCCACGTTGGTGCGCTCGGCGTTGGTGCGGCGGGTGATCACCAGGCGGACGCGGCGGCAGCCAAGCTCGGTCGCCTTCTCCACGATGGTCTCCAGCCGCGACCGCTTCACCAGGGCCACCACGAGGTCGAGGTCCGGCGTGCCTGCCTGGGAGCGGGTCCGCTCCTCGACCAGCAGCCGGCAGCCGCGCTTGCCGGCGGGCTCAAATCGCGCGCTCCACTCACCGTCGCGGCCGTTGAACAGCGTCACCGTCGCGCCAGGCTTCAGCCGCATGACGTTGAGCAGATAGTGCGTCTGTTCAGGGCTGGGGGAGAGCTCGGCGCCGGCGTCCAGCGCCGCGGAAACGTAGAGGCGGATCATGCCAGCTTTCTATCGCCTCATGCGCAAGGACGCCCTATCTTCCACACATGTCCGACACTGAGCTGGCTGAAGCCCCCGTCACCTTCGAGGACCTCCCTCGCACGCCGACGCAGGACGGGCCGAAGGTCCGCCTCTACCTGGTGGACGGATCAGGATACATTTTCCGCGCCTACCACGCCCTGCCACCGCTGACCCGCAAGTCGGACGGGCTGCCAGTCGGCGCGGTGGCGGGCTTCTGCAACATGCTGTGGAAATTCCTCTGCGACATGAAGAACCCGGCCGAAGCGCCCACCCACCTGGCGGTGGTGTTCGACGCTTCGGAGAAGACGTTCCGCACCGACCTCTATCCCCAATACAAGGCCCACCGTCCGCCTCCGCCCGAGGATCTTGTCCCCCAGTTCGGCCTGGTGCGCGAGGCGACCCGCGCCTTCGGCGTGCCGGCGCTGGAGCTGAACGGCTATGAGGCCGACGACATCATCGCCTCCTACGCCTGCGCGGTGCGCGACGCGGGTGGCGAGGTGGTCATCATCTCCTCCGACAAGGACCTGATGCAGCTGGTGGGCGACCAGGTGTCGATGCTCGACACCATGAAGAACGTCCGGATCGGCCGCGACCAGGTGTTCGAGAAGTTCGGCGTCGCCCCCGAGAAGGTGGTCGAGGTCCAGGCCCTGTGCGGCGACAGCGTCGACAATGTGCCGGGCGCGCCGGGCATCGGCGTCAAGACCGCCGCTCTGCTGATCAATGAATACGGTGACCTTGAGACGCTCTTGGCGCGCGCCGGCGAGATCAAGCAGGACAAGCGCCGACAGACCCTGATCGATTTCGCCGACCAGATCCGCCTGTCGCGCGAGCTGGTGCAGCTGACCTGCGACGCCCCCCTGCCCGCTCCGATCGACGATCTGAAGGTGGAGGATCCGGACGCCCCGACGCTGGCGGCGTTCCTGGAGCTGATGGAATTCCGCACCCTGGCGCGGCGGATCAGCGAGGCCAAGCCGGTCCCCGGCGCGCCCGAGCCCAAGGCGCCGCAGCAATTCGTCTCGCACGCCCCCAAGCCGGCGGCAGAGAGGCCGGCCGACGAAGCGCCGATCGACGTGACGCTCTATGAATGTGTCCGCGACGAAGCCGCCCTGGATCGCTGGATCGCCCGCGCCAGGGATGCGGGGCTGGTCGCCTTCGACACCGAGACGGACGCCCTGTCCTCCGTGGAGTCGGACCTCTGCGGGGTGTCCCTGGCGGTGGGGCCGGGCGAAGCCTGCTACATCCCTGTAGGTCACAGCGAGAAGCACGGCCTGCAGCTCGAGGAGGCGGCGGACCTGGTCCAGCTGCCGCTGGAAACGGTGATCGCGCGCCTGAAGCCGATGCTGGAGGACCCGTCCGTCCTGAAGGTCGGCCATAACGCCAAGTACGACATCGCCGTCCTGTCCCGCTACGGCGTCGAGGTCGCGCCGATCGACGACACCATGTTGATCTCCTACGTGCTGGAGGCGGGCCTGCACGGCCACGGCATGGACGAGCTGTCCAAGCTCTGGCTCGGCCATGAGCCCATCGCCTTCAAGACCGTGGCCGGCAGCGGCAAGGCAGCGACGAGCTTCAGGCACGTCTCGCTGGACAAGGCGACCTGCTACGCCGCCGAGGACGCCGACGTAACCATGCGGCTCCACCGCCGCCTCAAGCCCCGCCTGGCGCGCGAGCACCTGCTCACCGTCTACGAAACCCTGGAGCGGGGTATGCCGCCGGTGCTGGCGGAAATGGAACGCCACGGGATCCGCATCGATCCGGAGCACCTGCGCCGGCTCTCCAACGACTTCGGCGTGAAGATGGGGGCGCTGGAGACCAAGGCGCACCAGCTGGCTGGCCGTCCGTTCAACCTTGGCAGCCCCAAGCAGATCGGCGACGTGCTCTACGGCGAGATGGGCATGGCGAAGGGCAAGAAGACGGCGACCGGCGCCTCGTCCACCGACGTGAAGGTCTTGGAAGAGCTGGCCAACCAGGGCCACGAGCTGCCGCGGGTCATACTGGACTGGCGCCAGTTCTCCAAGCTCAAGGGCACCTACACCGACAACCTCGTCGCAGCCGTGTCCGAGGGCACTGGGCGGGTGCACACCTCGTTCGCCCTGGCCGCCGCCACCACCGGCCGGCTGGCCTCGAACGACCCCAACCTGCAGAACATTCCGGTCCGCACCGAGGAGGGGCGCAAGATCCGCGCGGCCTTCATCGCTGAGCCCGGCAATGTGCTGATCTCGGCGGACTACAGCCAGATCGAGCTGCGCCTGCTGGCCCACATCGGCGACATCCCCCAGCTGAAGAAGGCGTTCAGAGAGGGCCTGGACATCCACGCCATGACCGCCTCGGAGATGTTCGGCGTCCCCGTCGAAGGCATGCCGGGAGAGATCCGGCGGCGGGCCAAGGCGATCAACTTCGGCATCATCTACGGCATCTCGGCGTTCGGGCTGGCGGCCCAGCTGGCGATCCCGCAGGACGAGGCCGGGGCCTACATCAAGACCTACTTCGAGCGGTTCCCGGGCATCCGCGACTACATGAACCAGATGCGCGTC
>FTHA01002139.1_pt1 | contig 16341 bp, 12 predicted proteins | sample 1640771 | NCBI WGS metagenome assembly FTHA01 (sample SAMEA3914789, study PRJEB12502) | metagenome | biome: forest; material: soil | place: Canada | collected 2011-07-03 | depth 0.3 m | reverse complement strand
GGCCGGAGGGGCTGCGCCGGGGGCGGACGCCGCCGCGACCTTGGCTGAGGCGCCTGAGACGTCGTGCGCCGCCTCACCCGGCGGTCGGGCCGACTCGGCCTGATAGCGGATCACCATGCGGCGGTCGTCGGCGAGGTAGACCCGCGCGGCCCGCTGGACGTCGGCGGCGGTGACCGCCTGCAGCCGTGCGATGCCGTCATTGGCTCGGGTGGCGTCGCCTTCCAGGACGATGGCCTGGCCCAGCGCCCCGCCGCGCCCTTCCACCGTCTCGCGCTCACGCAGGGCGGCGGCGATCAGCTGGGTCTTGGCTCGGTCGAGCTCGGCGGCGGTGACCGGCTGGTCGCGCAGGCGGGCGACCTCGGCGCGCAGGCCCGCCTCGCCCTGTTCCAGGGTCTTGCCGCCGGCCAACACGGCGCCAATGGCGAACATGCCCGGCTGCTGGCGAAGGTCGGCCTGGGCGAAGATTTCGGCGGCGACCTGCTGGTCATGCACCAGGGCCTGGTAGAGCCGCGAGGAATCCCCGGTCCCCAGGATGGTCTCGGCCACTTCCAGCGCCGGCGCGTCGGGCGCGCTGCGCGCCGGGCCGAGCCAGGTGATCGCCAGCGCCGGCAGAGGCACATTCGGCCCATAGGCCATCCAGGTCCCGGGCCCCTTGCGCTGTGGCTCCACGGCGGTGACCCGCGGGATCGGCGTCTTGGGCGCCTTGATCGGACCGAAGTACTTGTCCACCCAGCGGTCGAGTTCGGCGGGGTCGAAGTTGCCGACCACGATCAGCGAGGCGTCGTCCGGCCGGTAATAGGTGGCGTGGAAGGCGCGCACGTCCTCCAGCGATGCGGCGTCCAGATCCTCGATCGAGCCGATCCCGGGCCGCTTGTACGGGTGCAGGGTGAAGGTGGCCTGCGGCAGGGCCAGCGCGAACAGCCGGCCATAGGGCGAGGCCAGGACGCGCTGGCGCAACTCTTCCTCGACCACGGCGCGCTCGGACTTGAAGTTGGCCTCGTCGACCACCAGCGTGCCCATCCGCTCGGCCTCGGCCCAGATCAGCCGCTCCAGATGGTTGGCCGGAATCACCTCGTGGTACTCGGTGAAGTCGTCGTCGGTCGACGCGTTGTTGTCCCCGCCGACGTCCTCGGTCAGGCGATCCATGAACTCCGGCGGCATGTCGCGCGTGCCCTTGAACATCAGGTGCTCGAACAGGTGCGCGAAGCCCGAGCGGCCCTGCGGATCGTCCTTGGAGCCGACGCCGTAGAACACCTGCACCGTCACGGTGGAGGTGGTGCGGTCCACCGAGCTGTAGACCTTCAGCCCGTTGGCCAGGGCGCGCACGGTGAAGGGGATCGGCGGGACGGCCACTTGGGGGCCGGGAGGCGCTGGCTGGGCCGTAGCGGCGGCGGGCGTAAGCAGGAGGGCGGCCGCTGCGGCCGACAGCAAGAGGCGCTTCATCAAGGGCTCCGAAAAGACGCGGAACCCTATCACGCGGGTCCGATCGCCGGAGGTTAAACTCCGTTCATGCGGCCGCGGCTGCGGCCCTGCTATAAGCCGCCGCCATGCCGGGTCCCTTCACCGCCACCGTCCTGACCATGTTCCCCGAGGCCTTCCCCGGCCCGCTTGGCGTGTCGCTGATCGGCTCGGCGTGGCGCGAGCAGGACCTGTGGCGACTGGAAACAGTGGACATCCGCGGCTTTTCGAAAGATAAGCGCGGCTTCCTGGACGACACCCCCGCAGGGGGAGGCCCGGGACAGGTGATGAGAGCGGACGTCATCGCCGCAGCGCTCGACCAGGTCGAGCGGGCGGGACGGCCGCTTTTGGTCATGAGCGCGCGGGGTCGGCCCCTGACCCAGGCGCGCGTGAAACAATGGGCTGCGGCGCCGGGTCTGATCCTGCTCTGCGGCCGGTTCGAAGGGGTGGACCAGCGGGTGATCGACGCCCGGGGGTTCGAGGAGGTCGCCGTCGGCGACGCGGTTCTCGCAGGCGGCGAGGCTGCGGCGATGGTGGTGATCGAGGCCTGCGTCAGGCTCTTGCCGGGGGTTCTCGGCGAGGCGGCCTCGCTGGCCGAAGAAAGTTTCGAGGACGGGCTCCTCGAGCATCCGCAGTTCACCAGACCGCGGACGTTCGAAGGGCTCGAAATCCCCGAGGTTCTGCTGTCGGGCCACCATGGCGAGGTGGCCAAGTGGCGGCGGCGCCAGCGGGAAGAGATCACACGGGAGCGGCGTCCGGACCTCTGGGCGGCGCGGTCCGGCAAGGCAAGCGCCGCGGACGACTAAGTGCGGGAGACGGTACGATGAACGTGATTCAACAGCTCGAGCAGGAAGAAGCCGAGCGCCTGCTGACGGCCCGCGCCGTCCCCGATTTCCGCCCGGGCGACACCGTGCGCGTGAACGTGCGCATCCGCGAAGGCGAGCGCGAACGGGTCCAGGCCTACGAAGGCGTCTGCATCGCCCGCGCCGGCTCCGGCGTGAACGAGAGCTTCACGGTGCGGAAGATCTCCTTCGGCGAAGGCGTCGAGCGGATGTTCGCCACCCTGTCGCCGATGATCGAGTCCATCGAGGTAAAGCGCCGCGGCTCGGTGCGTCGCGCCAAGCTCTATTACCTGCGCGACCGCCGCGGCAAATCCGCCCGCATCGCCGAACGCCAGACCTACGCGTCCAGCAAGGACGAGGCCCCGGAAACCACCGACGCCTGACCAAATCCCCTCCTGCTCCTATTCCCCTCTCCTTCAGGGAGAGGGAGGGGCCCAATCCGTAGGATTGGGAGGGTGAGGGGTTAGGACGGCGAGGGCGTATCCCCTCATCCTCCCACGCTACGCGTGGGCCCCTCCTTCTCCTGGTGGGAGAAGGGACTCTTCGATGTCGCTCACCACCATGGCGAAGGGGATGCGCTGGCCGTCGCGCCTGGCGTAGCCCGAGACGATCTTGTGGTCGGGATTGACCACGCCCAGGTCCACGTCCTGGTCCGGGAACACGACGATGCGCCGATCGCCGATGCAGACCAGGATCTTCTCGCCATCGGCGGTCCGTTCCGACAGCTGCTTGATCTTCGAATAATAGGGCTCGCGCTTCCACGCGTGGGGAGATCCCTGGTCCACGACCACGCTCAGGCGCCGGCGCTGGTCGTCGTAGAACATCAGGAATCTGGCGCGGTCGGGACGCCAGTCGTCGCCGAGCTCACGCGACATCAGCCACTCGCACTTGAACGAGACGCACGGCGGCGGGCGCTCGGCGTAGATCCCGCAGCCCGTGGACCGGACATAGTCCTTGCACCACTGGCCGGCGTCCTTGTGCAGGACCTCGATCGCCAGCAGCTTGCAGCACAGGCCACACGCGCCGCAGGTCTTGCCGTTCGGCTCAGCCATCGCCGCGATCCCCTCTCAACCCGCGCCTGACAGGGCCATGGAGCGGTCCGGCCGCGTGGCGCCAAGGTCGACATCCTCGTGCGGCAGGATGCGGACTCCCCTCTGGCCGATCCAGACATAGAGCTCCAGGCCCCGGCCGGCGCCCTCGGCGGCCCAGGTCTTCAGCTGCTGATAGAAGGGGGCGCGCCGCCAGGCCTGGGGCCGGGACGGCTCCACCTCGACGCTCAGCCGTCGTCCTTCATCCTCCAGGTGCAGCACGAAGCCGGCCCGGTCCGGCCGCCACGATTCGTCCAGCTGCGGCCACTTGAGCCATTGGCAGTTGAAGGCGGCGCACTCGGCCGGACGGTCGGCATAGATGGAGCAGCCCTGTCCGCGCACGAAGTGGCCGCACCACTGATGCGGCGGCTTGGCGATGGACTTCACGCCCATCAGCTTGCAGCAGAGGCTGCACGCTCCACAGTCCTTCCCAGCGGTTCCTGTCATGCAGCAACGATTTATGAGGCTTTCGTGACAGTTTTCCCGGCCCCCCGTTTTCGAGGCCGAGCTGGCTCAGCCGGTCGGATCGCCCCAGACGCCGAGCTCGTTGCCGGCCGGGTCCTTGAACTGGAAGCGTCGTCCGCCCGGGAAGTCGAAGATCGGCCGGGTGATGGTTCCGCCGGCCGCCGTCACCTTGGCCAGCATCGCCTCCAGGTCGGTGGAGTAGAGGATCACCATCGGGACCTTCAGCCCCGCCGCGTCGCCGTCGAAGCCGCCGTCCAGGCCCTCGCTGAAGGCGGCATATCCCGGGCCGTAGTCGGTGAAGCTCCAGCCAAACGCCTCGGCATAGAAGGCCTTGGTGGCCGGAAGGCTGCCTCCGGGCTGTTCGACGTAGTCGATCTTGCCGTTCTCGCGCATGGCTCGGCTCTCCAATGTTCTCCATTTGTTCACATACGCCCTCAGGTCGCGAAGGTAAAGACGCCCGTGCGCCGGACTTCGCGGTCCTCGAGCTCGCGGGTGGTCTCGATGTCATAGGCCGCCAGTGACGCCAGTCCGTCGCGGGGCAGATAGGCGCGGCCAGGATCGCCGATCAGCACCCGCGTCCCGCGCCGGTGGGCGGCTTCCAGCCAATGGCGCACGCGATCGGCAAGCGGCCACTCGTAGCAGATGTCGCCGGCGCAGATGACGTCGACATCGGGCGGCTCAGCCAGCAGCAGATCCTCGCCGATAAATCCCGCCCGGACCCCGTTCGCCTGGCAATTCAGGTCCACCGCGGCGGCGCAGAAGGCGTCGACGTCGGCGCCCAGCGCCTCCGCCGCACCCGCCATCAGGGCGGCGATGGCGACGATCCCCGATCCGGTGGCGAAATCCAGGACCCGTCGGCCCCGGACTTCCTCGGGATGGTCCAGCAGGTAGCGCGCCAGGGCCTGGCCGCCCGCCCACGCGAAGGCCCAGAACGGAGGCTCCAGGCCCGTCTGCTGCAGCGCCTCCTCGGTGGAGCGCCAGATCGGCTCGATCTCGCTGGCCAGATACAGCTCCAGCTCCGGCGCATGCGGCGGCCGTTGCAGCCGGGTGTGCTGCAGGATGAAGGCCCGGTGGTCGATGATCACTCCCGCCTGGCCGGCGCGCCGGCGAAATCCTCCGCCCATTTCGGCGCCAGCTCCTCCTGGAAGGCGCTGAGCGGTATCGTCACCGCGTAGTCGCCCTCGGCGTAGGGACCGATCGAGTAGGGGTCGAACAGGAAGACCAGCCCCCCGACCCGGTTCGGGACCGTGGACCGGGCGAGCACGAAGTCGGAGTCGGCCCACTTCGGGCACGGCCAGCTCTCGGCGTCCTCGGTCGATCCCGGCCGGTGGGCCTTTGACGCCTTGATGGCGTCGCACAGCACGCCGTCGAGGCGCGTCTGGTCGGCGTTGGCGGTGAACAGGTCCTCGCGATAGAGTTCGTGATCGCCGACCACATCCCAGATCATGCCCCTGGAGCCGTGGTTGGGATGGGCGCCGCCGGTGAAGTCGGACCAGCTCTGCTGAGCGCCGAGCAGGTGCGGGGTGGTCGCGGTCAAGGTCCATTCGAGCGTGCGCGTATAGGCCGGGGCGGGCATCCCCTTGGCCTTCAGGTGGGCGTGGTCGCCCTGGGCGGTCTGGATGAAGCTCATCAGCTCCTTGACGCCGTCGTCGTAGAGTTCGTGGCGCAGGCCTGGATGGGCCCCAAGCTCCGGCGCCAGCGTCAGTTTCACGATCGCATCCGGCGTGGCGCGCGCGAAGCTCAGCGCTTCGGCGGCGGACGCCGCCGGCGCCTTGGGCTGGCTCTTGCGGTGGCACGCGGGCAGGACGAGGGCGCAGGCCGCCAGCAGCAGGATCGGGCCGATCTTCACCCGAGCCATCCGAAGGCTGGGCCCTGACGCCCCCACTGGCCGGCGATCATCGCGATGAACAGGATCAGCCCCGCCAGACGGTTCGACTTGAACAGCTGCAACGCGCCGACGCCGTCCTCGATCCGCAGCCGCGCCGCCTGCCAGGCAAGTTGCGCCGCGTAGAGCGCGAGAACGAGAGCGAACAGCGGCCCAAGACCGGCCAGGGCGCCCGCCCCCAGAGCCAGGATCACGCACCCCGCATAGAAGCTGAACACCGCGACCGGCGCACTCCGGCCGAGCCGCAGCGCCGAGGACTTCACCCCCACCAGGGCGTCGTCCTCCATGTCCTGCACCGCGTAGATGGTGTCGTAGCCGAGGGTCCAGAACAGCCCCGAAGCGTAGAGCAGCAGCGCCGGCCAGCCCAGGGTCCCGGTGGCCGCCGCGTAACCCAGGACGGTGCCCCAGTTGAAGGTCAGGCCCAGCCACGCCTGCGGCCACCAGGTCACCCGCTTCATGAACGGATAGGCGGCCACCAGCAGCAGCGAGCCGATCCCCAGGGCGATGGCCAGGGGGTTGAGCAGGAGCAGCACGATGAGGCCGGTCAGGCTGAGCCCGACGAGATAGGCCCACGCCTGCTTCACGCTGATCTGGCCGGCGGGGATCGGCCTTGCAGCGGTGCGCGCGACCTTGGCGTCGAAGTCGCGATCGACGATGTCGTTGTAGGCGCAGCCGGCGGCGCGCATCACCAGGGCCCCCACGGCGATCAGCGCCAGCAGCCGCAGGTCCGGCCAATGGCCGCTCATCGCGCCGGCAAGGGCGACAGCCTGCCAGCCGGGGAGCATCAGCAGCCAGGCGCCGCTCGGCCGGTCGAAACGGCCAAGCTTGAGCCAGGGGCGCAGGGATGTGGGGGCGTGGCGGTCCACCCAGTTGTCGGGCGGGGCGTCGGGCAGATGGGCCGCGGTCATCGTGGCCAGTCCTGCCCTCAGCCGGCCGCGCGATCAAGGCTCGCCGGCGACATCGCTGCCCCTGGGCTGCGGCTGTTGCTTCGGCGCCAGGGTGTCGGCGCGGCTCGGTCAGGCGGCTTCGAAGGCCTTCGCCTGCTGGCGCTGCAGGTTCGCCGCCCATCGCGCTTCCCGCGACAGTTCCTCGACGTAGCCGTTCAGCCGCAGCAGCGGCTCGGGATTGACGCTGTAGATGTTGTGGGCGCCGCGCTTGCGATAGGCCACCAGCCCCGCGCGCAGGAGCACCTTCAGGTGCTGCGAGATCGCCGCGCGCGAGATGGCGAAGCCCGCGGCCAGCCGCCCCACCGAACACGGACGATCGATCAGCCGTTCCACCATGGCCCGCCGGACGGGATCGGCCAGGACCACCAGGGCGGCCGTGCGGGTCGGGTCGATCGGCTCCTCCCGCCAGGACAGCCCCGGCCGCCTGGAGAGGGCGGGGCGCCACGGCGCCGCCACTTCGCCAGGCGCAGCCAGAGCGGGCTGGTCAACGGCCCAGCAGCTGTCAGCCTCGAATTCGGCAAATGTGTCCGCGGCGTGACTCGGATCATCGCTATGCTTAGGGTGCGGTGAACGGCCAGGATCGGGCCGTGCGTGAGGGTCGGCCAAGGGGGGCTTGGGTGGATCCTGCGATGAGGTCGGCGTGCTGGACATGGGTCTTGGGCGGGAGCTGACGAAGGGGCGCCACCGGTTGGGCAGGCGCCATCAGACCGGTGGTCGTCCTATGGCGAAAGGACGTCCGGCCGACCGACACCCGATGGTTCGCCGATGAACGAGCATTTCACGCCTCGTGGGCCCGGCGCCGGCGTGGATCTGGCGCGCCAGCCCGATTTCGAGCTCGCCGGCCTGCGCATTCGCCCCTCGGCCTGCGAGGCCGCCTGGGACGGGCGCACGCTGCGGCTGGAGCCCCGGGTCATGCAGGTGCTGGTGGCCCTGGCCCGGGCCCAGGGCGAGGTGCTGTCGCGCGACGACCTGATCACCAGCTGCTGGCGCGGACGCGTCGTCGGCGAGGACGCGATCAACCGCTGCATCGCGCGCCTGCGCCGGCTGTTCGAGACCTCGGGCGCGGGGCTGGCCATCGTCACCATCCCCAGGGTCGGCTACCGGCTGGAGACGACGGCGGCCGCACCGGAGCGGACGGCGGCGCGCCGGGCGCCGGTCCTGCCCTGGCTGGCGGCGGCTGGGGTCGTGGTCCTGGTCGCCGCCGTGGCCCTCGCCGCATGGATCGTTCGGCCCCGGCCCGATTGGACGGTGTCGGGCTATCGGCCGTTCGCCGCAGAGACCCTGATCGAGCGCCACCCGGCATTCTCCCCCGACGGACGGACCCTGGCCTATGCGGCCGGCGCCGACATCGAGAGCCGAAGGATCCTGACCCGCAGCCTGGAGGGAGGTCCGCCGACGGCGCTGTCGAGCGGACCTGGCGACGACTACGCACCGGCGTGGGCGCCGGACGGCGAGCAGATCGCCTTCGCCCGGTTCGTTCCGGGCAGGCCGTGCCAGATCATTGTCGAGCGCCTCCCGACCGGCCCGGCCAGCGCGGTGGGCGGTTGCCGCCGCGACGAGCGCACCCGCCTGGCCTGGTCGCGCGATGGCGCGCGGATCTACTTCTCCGACCGGGCCGGCGAGCGCGACGCCAGCGCCATCCAGGCGCTCGACCTGGCCAGCGGCCGGGTGCGCCCCGTGACCTACCCCCAAGCCGCCCAGGGGGAGGGCGACATGGAGCCGTCGCTGTCGCCGGACGGCCGGCGGCTGGCCTTCCTGCGAGAGCGGTCCTGGGGCGCGGCGGTGATCGGGCTGCTCGATCTCGGCAGCGGCAGGACCACCTTCATGACGACGCCGGGCGTGACCCCTGGAGGCGCGGCCTGGACGCCCGACGGCAAGAGCCTGGTCGTCCCTTCCGACCGGGGCGGCGACTTCAGCCTCTGGCGGATCGACGCCGATGGCCGCCGGGGCCCCGCGCGCCTGCTGACCGGGCTTCGCGCCATCGGCCGGGTGACGGTGTCGCGTTCGGGCGAGGTCGCGCTCGAGACCGACAGCGCCCGCACCAACCTCGCTCGCCTGGGCGCCCAGGACGAGATCGCGCCCGCCAACAGCTCCGACTGGAGCCCCGACTTCGCCATGGACGGGTCGGTGGCGTTCATCTCCAACCGGGGAGGCGGCAAGGCGGTGTGGATGATGCGCCCGGGCCAGGCTCCCGCGCAGATCACCACGCTCGACTTCGATCATGTGTTTGGCGTGCGCTGGTCGCCGGACGCCCGCCGCATCGCCTTCGCCGCAGCGCGGGGCGGCGCGGCAGGCCTGTACGTCGCCAACGCCGAGGGACTGGGCGTGGTCCGCCTGAACGCCGCCGGCCTGGACTTCGGCGCGCCAGCCTGGAGCGCCGACGGCGCCTCCTTGATCGCCCCGGCCCGCCAGGCCGGCGGCTGGAGGCTGGTGCGCGCCTCGCTCGATCCGGGCGCGCCGGCCCGGGTCGTCTCCGACTTCGGCTGGGTCTCGGTCCGCAACGCTCCCGAGGGACTGCTCGGCGTCCGCTCCGACGCCGCGGGCGTCTGGCGGCTGCAGCCGGACGGCCGCCGGACCCTGGTCATGACCGGGGTGACCTCCGCCAATCCCGACGACTGGACGGTCCATCGCGGCCGCATCATCTTCCTGAAGCGTTCGGCCCGGAGCCAGGGCGAGATCTACAGCCAGCCCCTCGCCGGAGGACCGGCCAGGCTGCTGGGCAAGGTGGACCGGATCTCCGCCGAGCCGGGGCTGGCGGTGGACCCTGCCAGCGGCGTCCCGGTCTATCCCCGCATCGTCACCGAGGACTCCGACATCGGCCTGATGACCCTGAGGAAGCAGTCCTAGACTCGGCAGGCTCCCCGTAAAGCGCATATCGTTCTTATCGTAGCGGGCGCTCGAGGATTGGTTCTACAAGAGGTTGTTGTTGTGCGCGCGAGCCAGCCTCTGCGCTTTCCTTCTATTTCTGGCTGAGACAGATCAATGCCGCCCTTCGTGGGCGCTGTCGGCTGTCCCTGCCGGGCGCGGACCTCAGGTCTCCAGCGCGTCTCGTCCGAGGAGGACACGATGGCTGAGCTCTATGGCGGTCCGGAAGACGACATCTTCGACGAACAGGTCGGCGACGGAACCACCCTGATCGACGGACTGGGCGGGTCCAACACCCTCAATGCGGATTGGGCGGACGCTGTCGGTCCCGTGCTCGCCGCGATCCGGACCGGCTTCATCCCCGGACCCTTCGAGGATGAAGACCTCTTCCCCAACTTCGGCGACATCAGCGGCGCGTCCACCGACGGCGCGCTCCACTTCGAGAACTTCGACGTGCTCAACCTGAACACCGGGCCGGGCGACGACACCGTCAGTGTCGACAACTCCGCCCTGCAGGTGAACTGGGACGGCGGCGGGGGCGACGACACCTTCTTCGGCAGCTACGGCGACTCGCACGGTCCAACCACCGGCGCGGGAGTCGTCGAGGGACCGGGCCACGTCTACACCATCGATGGCGGAACGATCCGGAACGTCGAGCACCTGTTCGTCTTCACCGGCGTGGCCAACAACAGCTACGACCTGATGAGCCTGGATGGAGGTTTCCGCTTCAGCGACGCCGGCGGCGACAGCGACACGCTGACCATGAACCTCACCGCGTCGACCCACGATATCAGCACGGTGCTGGATCCTGCACATTCGAGCGCGATCACCGACCTGGTGACGGGCGACATCCTGCCCTTCGACGGCATGGAGGACGTGAATGTCGCCACAGGTTCGGGCGACGACGAGTTCACCTACGTCGACTGGGATCTGGCGTGGGAGCGGTTCAATTTCGACGGCGGCGGTGGCGCCAACCGGTTTACCGGGAACTTCTCGAACAGGACCGGGGACATCAGCTTCACCCTGGATCCGACCCCCGGCGCGACCTCGACGATCTTCGGTTCAGCCTTCTACGCGTTCATCGGTGACAGCACGCTGACCAATATCCAGACCGTGGACCTGACCACCGGCGCGGGTGCGGACACTCTGGCGGGCGCTGCGGGAAACGACACATTGTCCGGCGGGAGCGGGGACGACCTCCTGCAAGGCGGCGGGGGCGACGACACCCTGAGCGGCGACGCTGGCGATAACCTGCTGCAGGGCGGCGCGGGGAATGACAGCCTGTACGGCTACGGCGGCTCCGCCACAGCCGTCTTCTCGGGCGACTCCAACTCCTATCGGGTGGTCAGCACCGGCTCCGCGCCGCCGACCATCACCGACCTGAGACCGGGTTCGCCGGACGGTACCGACACGCTCTACGGCGTCGCGTTCCTCCGCTTCACGGACCAGACCATCGCCGGGCCGAGCGAGCTGGACGGCCCCGGTCCCTTCGACGTGCACGTGGGCGATGGGACGGCCGTGGTGAACGGAGGGGGAAGCGTGCTCAACGCCGACTGGGCGGCCGCCGCGGGCGCCGTGACCGTGCTCGTGAACGACATCGAGATCCCCAGCGCCAACCCTCCGGCCGACGATACCTTCATCAACTACGGTGACATCACCGGCGGGCCGGCGCACGGCGTCCTGCACTTCAGCGGCATCGACGTGCTCAACCTGACGACCGGCGCGGGCGATGATTTCGTCGGGGTGATCGAGTCAGGCCTGCAGCTGAACTGGGACGGCGGGGCCGGCGACGACTCGTTCAGCGCCGACTATGGCTTTTCCCACGGCCCGACGGCCCACGCCGGAATCGGGGAAGGACCGGGACATGTCTACTATGTCGCTTCCGGCGGCACGATCACCAACGTGGAGCACCTGAACTTCGCCTTCAGCGCGATGAGCGCGACCATCAGCCTGATGAGCCTGGACGGCGATGTCCGGTTCACCGTTCGCGGCAGCGATGACCGGCTGAGCGAGGACCTGTCGGCCTCGACGCACGACATCGACACGATCTTCGATCCCGAAAATCCAAGCTCGATCACCGACCGGGTCACCGGCGACTCCCAGCCGTTCGATGGCGTGGAGCGCCTCTTCGTCACCACAGGATCCGGCGACGACACGTTCCGGTACATCGGCCGGACCGGCGCGAGCGATCAGATCACGGTCGACGGGGGAGGCGGCTACAACCTGTTCGACGGCGATTTTTCCGGTGTGGCGGCGATCAGCTTCGCCCTGGACGAGACACCTGGCGCGATCTCGACCATCGTCGGCTCGGGCGCCTCCATCGGCGGCGACAGCACGCTGGCGAACATCCAGTCGGTCTTCATCACCGCCGGACCGGGCGACGACACGCTCACCGGCGGCTCGCACAACGATCACTTCGTCGGCGCCGACGGGAACGACCTGCTGCAGGGCGGCGGCGGCGACGATACGCTGAGCGGCGGCGCCGGGTCCGATACGGCGGTCTATTCTGGCTCCCTGGCGTCATACCAGCTGACGTCCAGCGGCCCCGGCTCGGTGACCGTGACCGATCTGAGGGCAGGCTCGCCGGACGGGACCGACACCCTGAGCGGCGTCGAATTCCTGACGTTCGCCGACCAGACGGTCAGTGCGCCTGGCTCCAACCGGGCGCCGACGCCGGGGACGGACCACCTGTCGACGGCCTATGGCGCGCCGCTCGCCGTCTCGGTGGCGAGCCTGCTGGCCAACGACACCGATCCGGATGGCGATCCCCTGACTTTGACCGGCGTCAGCGCCGCCCAGCACGGCACGGTGTCCTTGAGCGGGGGCCAGGTGATCTTCACCCCGTACGTGGGGTTCGTCGGCGCCGCGGCCTTCAGCTACGCGGTCGATGACGGCCATGGCGGCACAGCCACGGGCCAGGCGGCGGTGACCGTGACCGGCGTATCCCCGGCCTATCTCTACAGGGGCGCCGTCTCCACCTCGGAGGTCATCGACTTCACCGGCGACGCCAAGCTGCACCAGGTGCTGCTCGGCTCGGGCGACGACATGGTGTTCATGGGCTCGGGCGGCGGCAGCGCACACTTGGGCTCGGGCCGCGACCAGGTATTCGGCGGGACCGGCAAGGACGCTGTCACCTTCGGGCCAGGCCTCGGGACCGTGACCGGCGGCGCCGGCCCCGACGCCTTCATCTTCATCAAGGGCCAGATCGCCGATCCGGCGTCCTACGGCGGCCAGTTCGACACCGTCACCGACTTCACCGGCGCAGGCGCCGCCTGGTCGCCGGGCCGTGACTTCATCTACTTCCAGGGCTTCTCCAAGACCTCGACGATCACCTGGGAGCATGACGTCAACGGGACCGGCCACGTCTACCGGATCGACGACGGCGCCTACAGCGCAGAGTTCGAGCTGGACTACGCCGGCCCCGCCCAGCCCCTGATCTACGGCCAGTACGGCTTCCTCTGATTGCGCCGGCGGGCGTCGCAGTCAGGTCATCCCCGACCTGAACGCCGGCCTACAGCGACGCTTATATCGTTCTTACGATAGCGGGCGCCCAAGGATTAACTCTACAAGAAGTTGCCGCTCGCGCCGGGGGTGATCTGGGTTGCGCTACTATGGGGCTCTGCCTAGGGTCGAACCTGGCCTGAGATGTGCAGCGGCCATCCCAGACGACTTATGAGGGGCACATGCCATTCTATCCCAACGGTCCGCCGCCGCCGCCCAATTCCCCTCCTGTTCTGATACAACACGGGGTGGCCGGTCCAGGCAGCGTCATCTACGAGGATGGCTCGCTGCAAGGCATGCTTCCAGCCGTCGATCTCGACGGGGACACGGTCACCTACGCACTTGTGACTGACGCCTCTCATGGCGCAGTAACGATCGGCAGTGCGAGTTTCACATACACACCTACCGCTGGCTTCACAGGCTCTGACAGCTTCAGCTTTTCGATCTCAGACGGCAACGGTGGGTCGAACACCTATAGCTACCCCGTCTCGGTGATTCCACATACTTCTCTTGACCAGACATTGACGGGAACGGACCCGGCCGAAACCATCCTGGCAAGTAGCAACGCAGTTGGCCTGGCAGGCAACGGCCGGTCCGAAGGTCCGGTGCTCTCCCCTGACGGCAAGTGGATTGCGTTCCAAAGTGATGCTTCAAATCTTGTGCCAGGAGATACGAACGATACCGGCGACATATTTATAAAGGACTTGATGACCGGTGAAATTTCTCGAATTTCTACCGATTCTTCAGGTATCCAGGCTACCGGACCTTCCTATCAGCCCAGGTTTTCGCCGGATGGAAGCAAGGTTGTCTTCTATAGCTACGCATCTAATCTTGTGTCTGCAAACACCGCCGGGATTGCGCAAATATTTGTGAAGGACTTGCTCAGCGGTGCCGTCAGTTTGGTGTCGAGCGGGTCCGCTGGCGAGCCCGGGGACGGGCCCTCTGGAGGTGCATCCTTCACGCCGGACGGGTCCAAAATAGTCTTTCTTAGCCAAGCTTCAAACTTCACACCTGGAGACGCAAACGGCAGTGTTGATGTCTATATGAAGGACTTGAATACAGGGTCGATTGCGCGGATTTCCGATGAGACTCTTGGGGGGGACGGGCCGGTGATGTCGCCGGATGGCACGAAGGTGGCATTTGTGACATCGGTTGGGTCGCAACTTTATCTTGGAAGACAAGACGTTCTTGTCAAAGATTTGAATAGCGGAGTCGTCTCGGTTGCGTCGATCGGAGAGTTTGGCCCCGCGAATGGCCGGTCGATCTACGTGAGTTGGTTGGACTCAAACCGGGTGATGTTTGAAAGCACTGCATCCAACCTGGTGTTGGGTGACACCAACAATGCCAGGGACATCTTCCTCAAGGATCTGACCACCGGGGCCATCACGCTCCTCTCCGCCAACGCATCGGGCGTCCTTGGCAACGGCAACTCCTTCAGCTCAGCCGGTTCCTCGGACGGCACGAAGGTGGCGTTTGACAGCGAGTCATCCAATCTCGCGCCGGGGGACAACAATGGGGTTTCTGATATCTTCGTCAGAGACTTGGCGACGGGGACGGTCGGGCTTGTCTCAGATCCCTCCGTCTTGGGTGGCCACGCACGTTCGACCGGTCCTGCGATCTCTCTGGACGGGACAGAGGTGGCCTTCTCAGCCACGGGCGGCGTTCAACAGGCGTCAGCATCGAACAACTGGAGTCAGATCTACGTAAAGATCCTCGGCCCCGGCGACGACACCCTGACCGGCGGTTCTGGGAACGACACGATCAGCGGCAAGGGCGGTGACGATCTGCTGGCCGGCGGCTCCGGAGGGGACACCCTCGACGGCGGCGCGGGCTATGATCGCCTCGACGGCGGGATGGGGATCGACACGGCGTCCTACGCCTCGGCGGGCGCGGCGGTGGCGGTGAGCCTGGCGGTGGCGGGCCCGCAGGACACCGGCGGCGGTGGGACCGACACGCTCATTGGCGTCGAGAACCTGACGGGCTCGGCCTTTGCCGACGTCCTGGCCGGCGATGGCGGCGCGAACACGCTGACGGGTGGGAACGGCGACGACACGCTGGATGGCGGGGCCTGGTACGACACGCTGGACGGAGGGTCGGGCAACGACACCGCCTCCTACGCCTCGGTGGGCGCGGCGGTGGCGGCGAGCCTGGCGATCTCCGGTCCGCAGGACACCGGCGGTGGTGGGACCGATACGCTGGCCAGCATCGAGAACCTGACCGGCTCGGGCTTCGACGACACGCTCACCGGCGATGGCGGGGCCAATGTCCTGATCGGCGGCGGCGGCGACGATACCCTGGACGGCGGCGGCGGGACCGACATCCTGGACGGCTCGGGCGGCAGCGACACGGCCTCCTACGCCTCCGCCGCTTCGGCGGTTACCGTGAGCCTGGCGGTGCAGGGGGGCCAGGAGACCGGCGGGGCCGGCAACGACACCCTGATCCGCATGGAGAACCTGACCGGCTCGAGCTTCGACGACACCCTCGCCGGCGACGCCAGCGCCAACGTCATCATCGGCGGTTCCGGCGACGACACCCTCGACGGCGGGGCGGGCGACGACACCCTGGATGGCTCGGGCGGGAGCGACCCGGTCTCCTACGCCTCGGCCGCGTCGGGCGTGAGCGTCAGCCTGGCGGTGCAGGGCGGCCAGGACACGGGCGGGGCCGGCAACGACACCCTGATCCGCGTCGAGAACCTCACCGGTTCGGCCTTCAACGACGTGCTGCAGGGCGACAGCGGCGCCAACGTGCTGACCGGCGGGGCCGGGAGCGACACCTTCGTGTTCGTCGCCGGGTTCGGCAATGACGTGGTGACCGACTTCACGCCCGTGGGCGCCGGTCATGACGTCATCCAGCTCTCCACGTCCGTGTTCGCCGACTTCGCCGCGGTGCAGGGCCACATGAGCCAGGTCGGTCCGGACGTGGTCATCTCCGACGGCGCCGGCGACAGCATGACCCTCAGGAACGTGCTGGCCACCGACCTGACGTCGGGCGACTTCAGCTTCGTCTGAGGCTCACCCCAGCATCCGCCGCAGCGTGCCGATCTCGTCGGCCTCGCGTGCGGGCTTGTCCCAGCGGATGCGGCTGATGCGCGGGAAGCGCATGGCGACGCCGGACTTGTGGCGGGTGGAGCGCTGCAGGCCCTCGAAGGCCACCTCCAGCACCAGGCCGAAGTCGCGGTCGGCGCGGACCGACCGCACCGGCCCGAAGCGCTCGACGGTGTTGTCGCGCACGAACTTGTCGAGCAGCTTCAGCTCCTCGTCGGTGAAGCCGAAATAGGCCTTGCCCACCGG
>FTHA01001699.1_pt1 | contig 16369 bp, 11 predicted proteins | sample 1640771 | NCBI WGS metagenome assembly FTHA01 (sample SAMEA3914789, study PRJEB12502) | metagenome | biome: forest; material: soil | place: Canada | collected 2011-07-03 | depth 0.3 m | reverse complement strand
CCCCCTGCCCCTCCCCCCCCCGCGCCCGCCGCGAAGGCCGCGCCGGCCCCGGCGCCCTCACCGAACCTGCCGCTGTCGCCTTCGGTGCAGCGCATTGTGACCGAGGCGGGCGCGGGTGCGGGAGGCGCAGGAGCAGCGGCGGCGGGCGCGGGTTTGGACGCAGCTCCGGTCTCGGACACATGGCCAAGCACCTGGCCGGGCGTGACGGTATCGCCTTCGCCGGCGGTCACGTCCTGCAGCACCCCGTCGGACGGCGCGGAGACTTCCAGGGAGACCTTCTCGGTCTCGAGCTCCACCAGAACCTCGTCCTTCTTGACGGAGTCGCCGGGCTTTTTGGCCCAGCGCGCGACGGTGGCTTCGGTGACGGACTCCCCGAGGGTGGGAGTCAGGATATCGGTCATTCTCGTTCTGCTCCGGTAAGGATCAGGCTCGCCTCAGGCGAAGGCCTCGGCGAGGAAGGTCTCGAGTTCCTTGAGGTGGCGGCTCATCAGACCCGCGGCGGTGGACGCCGAGGCCGGGCGGCCGACGTAGCGCGCACGCTTGGCGGAGATCTTCATGCGCGCGAGGGTGACCTCCAGCCAGGCGTCGGCGAAGGTCCAGCCGCCCATGTTCTTGGGCTCTTCCTGGCACCAGACCAGCTCCGCGTTGGCGAAGCGCGCCAGCACGTTGGTCAGGGACTTGGTCGGCCAGGGGTAGAACTGCTCAAGGCGCAGCAGATAGACGTCATTGCGGCCCGACTTGGCCCGCGCGTCGACGAGGTCGAAGTAGACCTTGCCCGAGCACAGCACCACCCGCTTGATCTTGTCATCGGAGACCAGCTCGACGCCGCCGACGTCGCAGCCCGCCTCCGCCCCGTCGACCATGACCCGGTGGAAGGAGGTGCCCGAGGTCAGGTCCTCCAGGTTCGACACCGCCCGCTTGTGCCGCAGGAGCGACTTGGGCGTCATCAGGATCAGGGGCTTGCGGAACGGCCGGTGCACCTGGCGGCGCAGGATGTGGAAATAGTTGGCCGGGGTGGTGCAGTTGGCGACCTGCAGGTTCTCCTCGGCGCAGAGCTGCAGGTAGCGCTCCAGCCGCGCGGAGGAGTGTTCCGGACCTTGGCCCTCGTAGCCGTGGGGAAGCAGCATCACCAGGCCGGACATGCGCAGCCACTTGCGTTCGCCCGACGAGATGAACTGGTCGATCAGCACCTGGGCGCCGTTGGCGAAGTCGCCGAACTGGGCCTCCCAGAGCACGAGGGTGTTCGGATCGGCGAGGGAGAAGCCGTATTCGAAGCCCAGCACCGCCTCTTCCGACAGGGCCGAATCCAGCACCTCGAAATTGGACTGGCCAGGGCGGAGGTTGTTGAGCGGGATGTAGGCCGCCTCGGTGGTCTGGTCGATGACGGCGGAATGGCGCTGGCTGAAGGTGCCGCGCACGCTGTCCTGTCCGGACAGGCGCACGGGGAAGCCCTCGTCGAGCAGGGTCCCGAAGGCCAGGTGCTCGGCGGTGGACCAGTCGATGTCGCGGCCTGTCCTGATCGACTCGTGGCGGTTCTCGATCACCCGGCGCAGCGTCTTGTGGGCGTCCACGTGCTCGGGGATGGTGGTCATCCTCAGGCCGATGTCGCGCAGCTTCTGCTCGGCCACGGCGGTGTCGCCGCGCAGCTCCGGATCGTCGGCGACGTGCATGTGCGCCCACTTGCCGTCGAGCCAGTCGGCCTTGTCCGCCTTGTAGGTCTTGCCGGCCTCGAATTCGGAATCGAGGAAGACGTCGAACTCCTTGACCAGGCCGTCGACCTGCTCGGCCGTGACCACGCCCTCCGACACCAGGCGCTGGGCGTAGAGCTCGCGGGTCGACGGCAGGTCCCTGATCCGCCGATACATCAGGGGTTGGGTGAAGGTCGGATCGTCGCCCTCGTTATGGCCGAAGCGGCGATAGCAGAACATGTCCACCACCACGTCCTTGCCGAACTTCTGACGGAACTCGGTGGCCACCTTCGCGGCGTAGACCACCGCTTCCGGATCATCGCCGTTGGCGTGGAAGATCGGCGCCTCCACCATCAGGGCCACGTCGGACGGATAGGGCGAGGATCGCGAATGCAGCGGGCTCGTCGTGAAGCCGATCTGGTTGTTGACGATGAAATGCAGCGCCCCGCCCGTGCGATAGCCCTTCAGGCCCGACAGGGTGAAGCACTCGGCCACCACGCCCTGGCCGGCGAAGGCGGCGTCGCCGTGCAGCAGCACCGGCATGACATGGCCGCGGCCGGCGTCGATATCCTGGCGCAGCGCGAAGGCCTGCTTGGCCCTCGCCTTGCCGATCACCACCGGGTTGACGATCTCCAGATGGCTGGGATTGGCGGTCAGGGACAGGTGGACGGGGTTGTTGTCGAACACCCGGTCGGACGAGGCGCCCAGGTGGTACTTGACGTCGCCCGAGCCTTCGATGTCCGACGGCAGGGCCGAACCGCCCTGGAATTCATGGAAGATCACGCGGTAGGGCTTGCCCATCACCGCGGCCAGGACATTCAGGCGGCCCCGGTGGGGCATGCCGATGGCGATGTCCTTCACGCCCAGGGCTCCGCCCCGCTTGATCACCTGTTCCATGGCCGGGACCAGGGACTCCGCCCCATCCAGGCCGAAACGCTTGGTGCCCGGAAAACGCTTGTGCAGGAAGCGTTCGAAGGCCTCGCCCTCGATCAACTTCTTCAGGATGGCGAGCTTGCCCTCCGGCGTGAAGGCGATCTCCTTGTCCTTGCCCTCGATGCGGGCCTGCAGCCAGCCCTTCTGGGCCGGATCGGAGATGTGCATGTACTGCACGCCGAGATTGCCGCAGTAGGTGCGCCTGAGGATCTGCAGGATCTCGCGGATGGTCGAGGTCTCAAGGCCCAGGACGTAGTCGAGGAAGATCGGCCGGTCGTAGTCGCTTTCGCCGAAGCCGTAGCTGGCGGGATCAAGTTCGGAGATGTCCTCGGGAGGCCCGGCGATGCCGAGGGGGTCGAGGTTGGCCGCCAGGTGGCCGCGCATCCGGTAGGCGCGGATCATCATGATGGCGCGCAGGGAATCGAGCGTGGCGGCGCGCAATTCGGCCGGTGTGGCCTTGGGCCGGGCGTCGACGATGGTCTTGGAAAGCTTGGCTTCCACCGCCGGCCACATGCCGTCCAGCGCCGAGAGCTGCTCGGTGCGCGGCGGGGCGGGAACCCTCGGCGTCCAGGCCGGATCGGCGGCGGCGCGAATGACTTCGTCGCTCTTGTCGCGGAGCGTCGAGAAGAAGGCCTGCCACGAGGGCTCGACCGACTTGTGGTCCGCGGCCCAGCGTGAGTAGAGGTCCTCCACGAACGAGGCGTTGCCGCCGTAGAGGAAGGACGTCTCCGCTAGAACCTGATTAATCCGCCCTGAATCGTCGGCCATGGTCTCAAATCCTGGTGTCTTCCACGTCCCGCACTATCACTGGGCCGTGAACATAGTCTGATCTTCCGGGTCCAGCCCGGTGAACCCGTCGGCCTGAGCGGACAGGGGCAAAAACGCCTCCAATCCGGCCAAACGAGGGCGCGGGGTCGTGCAACTAGCCCTTCAGCACCTCGAGCAAGGTCGAACCCAGGGCCGCGGGGGACGGGGACACGCGGATGCCCGCGGCCTCCATGGCGGCGATCTTGGACTCCGCCCCGCCCTTGCCTCCGGAGATGATCGCTCCGGCGTGGCCCATGCGCCGGCCCGGAGGCGCGGTGCGGCCGGCGATGAAACCGACCATGGGTTTCTTGACCTTCGACAGCCTGATGAACTCCGCCGCGTCTTCCTCGGCCGAACCGCCGATTTCGCCGATCATGATGATCGACTTGGTCTCCGGGTCAGCCAGGAACATCTCCAGCACGTCGATGAACTCCGTGCCCTTGACCGGGTCGCCGCCGATGCCCACGGCCGTGGTCTGGCCGAGGCCGGCGTTGGTGGTCTGGAACACGGCTTCATAGGTAAGCGTGCCCGAGCGCGAGACAACGCCCACCGAGCCTTTCATGAAGATGTTTCCCGGCATGATGCCGATCTTGCACTCGCCCGGGGTCAGGACCCCCGGGCAGTTGGGCCCGATCAGGCGCGACTTGGAGCCGTCGAGCGCCCTGTGGACCTTGACCATGTCGGCCACCGGAATGCCCTCGGTGATGCAGACGATCAACGGCGTCTCGGCGTCGATCGCCTCCAGGATCGAGTCGGCGGCGAAGGGCGGCGGCACATAGACCACCGAGGCGTCGGCCCCGGTCGCCTCGCGCGCTTCCCTGACGGTGTCGAACACCGGCAGCCCCAGGTGCTGCAGGCCGCCCTTGCCGGGCGTGACGCCGCCGACCATGCGCGTGCCGTAGGCGATGGCCTGCTCGGTGTGGAAGGTCCCCTGGGCGCCAGTGATGCCCTGGCAGATCACCGTGGTGGTCTTGTCGATGAGGATGGACATCAGGCGGCTTTCACGGCCTTGACCACCTTTTCGGCGGCGTCGGCGAGATCGTTGGCGGGGATGATGTTGAGGCCCGAGCCATTGAGGATGGCCTTGCCCTGGTCGACGTTGGTGCCTTCGAGCCGCACCACCAGCGGGACCTTCAGCCCCACCTCCTTGACCGCGGCCACCACCCCCTCGGCGATGATGTCGCAGCGCATGATGCCACCGAAGATATTGACCAGGATCCCCTTCACGTTGGGATCGGCGGTGATGATCTTGAAGGCGGCCGTCACCTTCTCCTTGGAGGCGCCGCCGCCGACGTCGAGGAAATTCGCCGGCGCGGCGCCGTAGAGCTTGATGATGTCCATGGTCGCCATGGCGAGGCCCGCGCCGTTGACCATGCAGCCGATGTCGCCGTCGAGCGCGATGTAGGAGAGGTCGTGGTTGGAGGCCTCGATCTCCTTCTCGTCTTCCTCCGAGATGTCGCGCAGGGCGCGGACGTCGTCGTGGCGGTAGAGGGCGTTCTCATCGAACGAGACCTTGGCGTCCAGGAGCTTCAGGTCGCCGTCGCCGGTGACGATCAGCGGATTGACCTCCAGCAGGCTCATGTCCTTGTCGACGAAGGCCTTGTAGAGGCCGGCCAGCAGGGGCCGCGCCTGTTTGGCGGCGGAGCCCTCGAGCTTCAGGGCCTTCACCAGCGCCAGGCCATGATGGGGGAAGACGCCGGTCACGGGATCGATGGAGAAGGTGATGATCTTCTCCGGCGCGGTCTTGGCCACTTCCTCGATGTCCATGCCGCCTTCGGTGGACGCCACCACGGCGACGCGGGACGTCTCGCGGTCCACCAAGAGCGACAGGTAGAGCTCGCGGGCGATGGAAGCGCCTTCCTCGATGTAAAGGCGCCGGACCACCTTGCCCTTGGGGCCGGTCTGATGGGTCACCAGGGTCATGCCGAGCATGCGGGAGGCTTCCTGGCGCACCTCCTCGATGGACTTCACCACCTTGACCCCGCCGCCCTTGCCGCGGCCGCCGGCGTGGATCTGGGCCTTCACCACCCAGACCGGTCCGCCGAGGCTCTGGGCCGCCTGGACGGCGTCCTCCACCGAAAAGGCGGGGAAGCCGCGCGGGACCGGGACGCCGTACTCCTTGAGGACGGCTTTGGCTTGGTGCTCGTGGATGTCCATGGGGACCGCAGACTGTGGGGGTCATCAAGACAACGCCGAACGGCGCGTCGGCGCCGCTTATAGGCAGGGTCGTTGTGCGCCGCAATGACGGCCGGCGCGCTTGGACCAAAATGAGTTGATGGCGACCGTCGGGCCCCGTCATCCAAGATTGGGCTGGCGACCTTTTCACGGGCGTGTTACCGATGATCACGGGTCCGTGATCGCAAATCGTGGGATCCACTGACTGGGAGAGCGGGTCTTGAAGCGTGCTTCCCTGCCGATCCTCACCATCGCCGTCCTCGCCTCGATGCTCGCGTCCTGTTCGAGGAAACCCGCGGACGTCGCCCTCCACGCCGACCTGATAACCGCGTCCAAGGCCGCGGCCGCCGCGCCGGCGTCCAGCCAGACCGCTGCGCCCGCCGCCGCCGGTCCCATGCTGGCATACGACTACACCTACGACCTGCAGGCGCCGGGCGATCATGTCCGGCCGTTGCTCTCAAGGCACGAGCAGGCTTGCGCGGCCGCCGGCCCGGCGACATGCCAGGTGCTCAACGACAGCGTCAGCACGGTCCGGGACGATGTGTCGGGCACGCTCAAGCTGCGGGCAACAGAGGCGTGGCTGAGACTGTTCCGCAACGGCCTGGACGGCGACGTCAAGGCGGTGGGCGGCCGCGTCCTGGGCTCCCAGGTCCAGACAGAGGACCTGACGCGGTCGATCGTCGACACCGGCGCCGCCCTGCGGGCAAAGACTCTTCTGCGCGACCGGCTGGAAAAGCTGCTGGCGGAGCGCCCCGGCAAACTTTCGGATCTGGTCGAGCTGGAGACCAACATCGCCACCGTGCAGGGCGATATCGACACCGGCCAGTCCGAGCTCGCGGTCATGCAGCAGCGGGTGTCCATGTCGACCCTGACACTGACCTATAATTCCAGCGCCCGCCTCCTGAGCCACCGCGGCGCGGACCCGCTCGCGGCCGCGCTGGACAGCTTCGTGGACAACGTCGTCACAGTCGTTGCGCTCTTGATCACCCTGGCATCCTACCTGCTTCCCGTGCTGGCGACCGGTCTCGTGGGATGGCTGGTCTGGCGCCGGTTCGGGCGGCGGAAGACCCCGCGGCGCGCAGCCGCCTCGCCGGGCGACGGCAAGGCCTGACAGGACGGCCGGGTTCAGGCCGCCGCTTCGACCGCCGCGGTGGCGCGGCGCTCCAGTTTGCCCCATCCCACGCGCGGTCCGCGCACGGCGGTGAACACCGCCTTGACCACCACGTAGTACATCAGCTGGCGGTAGCCGAACCGCTGGATGGGTATCCAGATCAGGTCCTTCCACGGCGCCCGCCGCTCCAACGCCATGCCGAGCGCGCCGGCGGAGAGGTCGACCAGGACGAAGACCGCCCAGTACAACAGGGCCTGGGTCAGCTTGTCGCTGGACCATTCCACCGGATGCTGGAGGCGATCGAGCAGAGCGCCCACGATGCTGAACACCACGGCGAGGTCCACCAGGGGGGCGGCCAGGGCGAGGGCGATCTGGAACAGCCAGATCTGCGGCAAGGCCACGAACCCGAGCGCCGGATGGCGCCGGTCGAACAGGGCCGACCGATGCTTCCAGATGCACTGCAGGGTGCCGAAGGACCAGCGGAAGCGTTGCTTGAGCAGGCCCTCCAGGGTGTCTGGAGCCTCGGTGTACGCCCGCGCCGAAGGGTCGAAATCCCCCCGCCAGCCCGCGCGCTGCACGGCGATGGTCAGGTCCTGATCCTCCGCCAGGGTCTCGCCCGGATAACCGCCCAGGGCCTCCAGCGCGCTTCGCCGCCAGGCTCCCACCGCGCCAGGCACGACCGTGACCGCGCCGAGGGCCGCGAGCGCCCGGCGTTCCAGGTTCTGAGCCGTGACGTATTCGAGCGCCTGCCAGCGGGTGATCAGGTTGAGGCGGTTGCCGACGATGGCGTTGCCGGCCACCGCGCCGATGGTTGGATCGACGAACCAGCGGGCCAGCCGGCTTATGGTCTCTGGCGGGAACAAGGTGTCGGCGTCCAGCGCCACGATCACCTCGCCCTTGGCGGCGGCGAGTCCGATGTTCAGAGCCGCCGCCTTGCCGCCGTTGGGGAAGCGGATCAGCTGCACCCGCGGATTGTCCGTGAAGGCGTTCTCCACCGCTGCGGCGGTGCCGTCGGCGGAGCCGTCGTCCAGCACGATCACTTCCAGCCGGGACCACGCCGATTCCAGAATCCGCGCCACGGAGCTGGCGATCACCTTCTCCTCGTTGAAGCAGGGGATCAGCACCGTGACCATGGGGCCGGAGTCGGGGTCCAGCATCGGCGGATGGATGCTGGTGAAGCGATGGAACAGGGCGAGCGTCGCCAGGAAGACCAGGCGGCCGACACCCAGCGCGATGGCGGCGATGAACAGGAACTGCAGGCCCTCGTCCACGTAGCGGAAGAAATCGAAGCCCACCCGGTCCAGGGCGAGCTCCAGCGATCCCTCCGGCACCACCGGCATCGCCTGGGCCGGAGTCAGCCCGGCCAGCTGTCCCACCGTCACCAGCTTGTACCCACCGGCGCGAAGCTGATCGATCAGGGTCGGCAGGGCGGCGATGGTGCGGCTGCGGTCACCGCCCGAATCGTGCAGCAGGATCACCTGATGGGTCGTGGGGCCCGGCATTTGGAGGTTGTCGAGCGAGCGCTGGACGATGAGCGCCGCGTCCGGCTTTTTCCAGTCGTCTGGGTCGTTGCGCAGACCGGCGATCAGGTAGCCCAGCTTCTGCGCGGTGAGCAGGGGCTCCACTTCAGCCGGCGTCGAGGGTTCGGCGTCCCCGAAATAGGGCGGCCGGAACAGGCGCAGACTTCGGCCGGTGATCACCTGGAACAGCCGCTGGGTGACGTTAAGTTCCAGATCCGTCTCGGTCTTCGGCGTCGCCCCGATGTTGGGGTGGGTGTAGGTGTGGTTGCCCACAAGGTGGCCTTCGCGGATCTCGCGCGCCACCAGCTCCGGGTGCGACTGCATGTTCTTGCCGATGACGAAGAAGGTCGCCGGCGCATGCTTGGCCTTCAGGATGTCAAGGATCTGCGGCGTCCAGCGCGGGTCGGGCCCGTCGTCGAAGGTGAGCGCCACGAAGCCCGGATGGGAGCCATAGCGATCGAGGACATAGGCGGTGGGCATGACCTCGTAGTGCTCATCGGAGATCAGGCCGTTGTCGGGATCCATGGTGAGGGTCCGCTTGCCCGAGGTCGGCGTCGCCGAGACGTGCAGCACCTCGCCATTGCCGTCGAAGTCCACGTCTTCGGCGGGCGGCAGGAAGGTCATCCCCTTCGAGACGGCGGCGCCATAGGCGTGGGGCAAGATCGACCAGACGCCCGGATCTTCCAGGCCCATCCGCCAAAGACCGTAGCCCCGCGGCCGATAATCGTCCGCCACCTTGATCTCGTTGAACAGGGTGGGGGCGTCGAGGAACCACACGGCGTGCTGCTCGTCGTTCTCGTCGGCGTAGCTGTAGGTCGGATTCAACGTGGCCGGATCCATGTGCACGTCCGCTTCGGAGTCGTGCGCGGCCAGGGTCGCGTCGTGGAAGGTGCGCAGGTCGGCGCAACCGGTCCCGCTCTGGTCCTTCTGGACACAGGGCTTGCCGTCCTTGCCAGGGAGTCTCCAGTCGTAGCCGTAGCTGCCCAGCGCGACGATGGTCTTGGCCTCGTCCAGCTTGGACAGGCGCTTGTCGAGGTTCTGCTCGAACCAGTCCTGGCCGGAAGGCGGCCCCGGATCATTGGGCGCCCAGTGCTGGTCGAAGGCCTTCAGCACGACGGTGTCGCTCGCGTCCTGCAGCTGCTCGACGATCGGCGACTCATCGGCGAAATTGGCCGTGACCCAGACTTCCCGGCCCGATGGATCCAGCGCCTTGTTGGTCTCCGCGATCAGCAGCGGATAAGCCGCCATGGCCTTGGGCGAAAGGTTCTCGAAATCAAACACGTACCCGGCATAGCCGCGGGCGTTGGCCAGGGTGACGAGGTTCTGGACCAGCGCCGCCCTTGCCGCAGGATTGAGCAGCACGCTGTCCGCCAGGGGGCCGTCGAACAGCTGGTTGTGGGCGTTGTGGACCACGGGCAGCACGGAGGGCCGATGGGTCGCCTTGGCCAGGATCGCCTCCGCCACCGGATCTTCGGTGACGTCCAGCGCACCGCCGGGCCCTTTCAGGGCGATCCATTGCGGCGCCAGCACGTCCAGCTGGTTGACGTGCTCGCCCAGCGACACGCGGGAGCGCTCGTCCCAGGGCACGTAGAAGCCAAGGGTCAGGGGGCGCGTGGGCGCGCCGGTGGTGTCACGCTTGCGCTTGGGGATCTTGGTCCACGCGGGCCGACCGCGCAGTTGGTGCGCCGTCTCCACGTGCAGGGCGGACAACACCCGCGGATCCTTGAGCTGAAGATCGGGCAGGCGCGGCGCCAGGGCCAGGGTCGCGAAGAACGCGGCCACCACGGCGGCGGCCAGCGACAACAAGAGTCCCAAAGCGAGCGCGGCCTGCCTCGCCCGTCGCCCGGACGGATCGTGGAATACGAAGTCGCTCATCTGAACAAGGGGACGTCCGCCTGCGCGCCCCTTATCCCTAACAACTTGACGGAACAATGGCGACAGTTCCGGCGGCGGCTAAGACGATCGCCCACAGCAATCGGTCCCGGCGAGCTGGCGGCGACGCCTCAGGTCTTGGCGCGGGCGGCGGCGTCCGCGCGGCGGGCGCGCCAGGCCTCGCGCGTCTGGCCCCAGATCTCGACGGGTTGTGTGTCGTAGGGCGGCGGCAAGGCGCCGGTTCGAAGGTTGCGGCTGCCCAGCCGCCGGGCCACGCCCTGGGAAGGATGGTTCGCCGGATCGATGCAATGAATCACCTCGGTCCAGCCCAGCGTATCGAAGGCCCAGTCCATGGCCGCTGCGGCGCCCTCGGTGGCGTAGCCCTTTCCCCAGGTGTCGCGCGTGAGGCCCCAGCCGATCTCAGGTCCCGGCCAGTCCGCCGGCGTCCACGGACCGAGCCGCCCGATCCAGCGGCCGGTCGCGGTCTCGATCACCGAGAACATGCCATGGCCGAACAGCGTCCAGGCGCCGGCGACGCTGCACAGACCCCGCCAGGCCGTCGCCCGCGGTTGCACGCCGCCCAGGAAGCGCATCGCCGCCTCATCGGCCGCGAACCGCGCCCAGACTTCGAAGTCCTCGGCCGTCGGCGGGCGCAGGGTCAGGCGTTCGGTCTGAATGACGGGTCCGTCCATGACCGGTCTTATAGCCGCGGTTACGTCCAGCTCGAAATCACCCCGGCCTGACGGCGATGCGGTTCACGGCCGCGACCAGGGGCCCGAAGGTCAATCCCTGCACCGCCACGGAAAACACCACGACCGCGTAGGTCGCCGACAGCAGCAGCGCGCGCTCCGGACCCGGCGGAATGCTCAGCGCCAGCGCCAGCGACAGGGCCCCGTGGAGCCCGCCCCAGGTCAGGATCAGGCTCGGGGCCCGCTCCTGCCGGCTGAAGTGGAGATAGGCGCCCCACGGCGCGACCACGGCGAACCGGACCACCAGCACCAGCGGGATGGCGGCGGCCCAAAGGGCCAGGAACTGCGGATGAAAGGGCACGATCAGCAGCTCCAGCCCTAGGAGGAAGAACAGCAACGCGTTCAGGATCTCGTCCACCAGAAGCCAGAAGGATTCCAGATAGGTCCGGCTGCCGCCGCTGAGGGCTTCGCGGGCGCGGTCGCCGAACAGGAGTCCCGCCGCCACCACCGCGATCGGCCCCGACAGGCCCAGTGCGTCGGCCGCCGCATAGACCCCGACCGCCAGGGCGAGGGACAGCATGGCTTCCACCACGTGGTCGTCGATCGCCGCCATGGCGCGGATCGCGACGAAGGCCGCGAGGAAACCGAACGCCAGACCGCCGACCGCCTGGATCAGCACCTGCAGGCCGGCGCGCGCCGGGTCCGCCGCCCCGCCCGCGGTGGCGACCGCCAGCGCCGCGAGAAAGACCACGATGCCCACCCCGTCATTGAACAGGGCCTCGCCCTGCAAAATTGCCTGGAGGCGCCGGGACAGGCCGCCCTGACGCACCACCGCCAGGACCGCCACCGGATCGGTAGGGCTGATCAACGCGCCGAACACCAGAGCCCACGCCAGGGGCAGGCCAAGGCCCAGCGCCTTGGCCGCCGCCCAGACGCCCCCGCCCACCAGGAGGGTCGACGCCAGCACCCCGAGCGTCGCAAGGGTCAGCACCGCGAGCCGGCGCTTGCGCATCTCGCCGAAGTCCACCCGCATGGCGCCCGCGAAGAGCAGGAAGGCCAGCATGTAGCCCACGACGGTCTTCGGAAAATCCAGATCCGCGATCGCCCGCGTCGTCTGGGCGATTCCGTCCAGACCGGGCCACAGGGTTTGTACGCCGTAGAGCGCCGTCGCGCCCATGAGTCCGGCCGCCAGCATGGCGACGCCCTGCGGCAGGCGCGTCAGCCGCGCGTTCACCCAGCCCACGACCGCCGTGAACGTCAGGAACAGCGCGGCCAGCTGGAACAAGGACATGGACGACTGCTCCGCGGCGGACGACGGCCGCTTGAGCCTGTCCCTGGGCGGACCATACAATGGCTCGCATCCTGGGGAATCAGAACATGCGTAGACGCCTGACCGCCGGTCTCTTGATGGCCGTGACCGTTTTGGCCGCGCAGGGCGCCGCCGCCGCAACGAGGCCTTGCGACCGGGCCTGCCTGACCAGGGTCACCAACGCCTATCTGAGGGCCCTGGTCGCCCACGACCCCAGGGGCCTGCCGCTGGCGGCCAAGGTGAAGTTCACCGAGGACGGCGCGCCGCTGGAGCTCGGGGACGGCCTCTGGCGCACCGTCACCGGCCTGGGGTCCTATCGCCTGGACTTCGCCGACCCGTCGACCGGCGCGGCCGGAGCCCTGGTGCTGGTGCAGGAAAACGGGACGCCGGCGCTGATGGCCCTTCGGTTCAAGGCCGTGGGCGGCAGGATCAGCGAGGTGGAGACCCTGCTGGCCCGCAAGGGAGAGCTGCAATCCCTTCAGACGGACCTTCTGACCGAACCCCTGGCGATCCTGACGCAGGACGCGCCACCTCAGGGAAGGTCGTCGCGCGCGGAGCTGACCCGGATCGTAGGCAGCTATTTCGACGCCATCGAGAAGGCCGACGGCAGCCTCACGCCCTTCGCCGAGGACGGCTTCCGCATCGAGAACGGGGTGAGGACCTGCAACAAGCCGGCGTCCGATCCGGCGCCCGGCATGCCGGCAGAGTTCGCCAAGCTGGGCGCCATGCCCTGCGCCGACCAGCTCTCCACCAAGATCTTCACCTACATCCGGTCGGTGCGTCCGCGCCGGTTCGTGGTGGTGGACCAGCAACGCGGGCTCGTGCTGGCGCTGGTGAGGTTCAACCATCCGGGCGACACGCCCTATGCCGACACCCCCGGCTTCGGCCGCGTCAGCATGGCGGGCAACCCCTGGGCGGTGCGACCGACCAGCGCCCTCATAGCTGAGCTCTTCAAGATCCAGGACCACAAGATCCAGCGGATCATGGCCGTGATCACCAACGTTCCCTACCGCATGCCCACAGGGTGGGAGCGGTAGAGGTCGGCCTAGGCGAGCGAGGGGTCGATGACCTTGCAGGCCTCGAGCAGGCCCTTCACGGAGTCGAGGGACTTGGCGAACATCGCCTTTTCGGTCTCATCCATGGGGAATTCGACGATCCGCTCCACGCCGCCGGCGCCGATCACGGCCGGAACGCCGACATAGAGGTTGTCGACGCCGTACTGACCCGTGAGGTGCGCGGCGCAGGGGAGGACGCGCTTCTTGTCCTTCAGGTAGCTTTTCGCCATGGCGATAGCGCTTTCGGCCGGGGCGTAGAAGGCGGAGCCGGTCTTCAGCAGGGCCACGATCTCGCCGCCGCCGCCGCGCGTGCGCTGGACGATGCCGTCAAGCTCCGCCTGGGTCAGCATCCCCTGCTGGACCAGCACGGGCAGGGGCAGGCCGCCGACGGTCGAGTAGCGGGTCATGGGCACCATGTCGTCGCCGTGTCCGCCGAGGGTCCAGGCATGGACGTCCTCCACCGACACGCCGAGCTTTTCGGACAGGAAGTAGCGGAACCGGGCCGAGTCGAGCACGCCGGCCATGCCCACCACCTTGTTCGGCTTCAGGCCCGAGAATTCCCTGAGCGCCCAGACCATGGCGTCCAGCGGATTGGTGATGCAGATCACGAAGGCGTCCGGCGCGTTGGCCTTGATGCCCTCGCCCACAGCCTTCATGACCTTCAGGTTGATGCCCAGCAGGTCGTCGCGGCTCATGCCCGGCTTGCGGGGCACGCCCGCGGTGACGATGCACACGTCCGCGCCCTTGATGTCGGCGTAATCGTTGGCGCCCTTCAGGGCCACGTCCTTGCCGAACACCGGGGAAGCCTCCGCCAGGTCCAGCGCCTTGCCCTGGGGCACGCCCTCCACCACGTCGAACAGGATCACGTCGCCCAGCTCTTCGCGGGCCGCTACGTGGGCCAGGGTTCCGCCGATCATGCCAGCGCCCAGGAGAGCGATCTTCGCGCGAGCCATCTAGGCCTCCGTGCCGTTTGGGGAATGCCGGGGCGGTCTAGCCTTGGGCGAAGACGCCCGCAAGGCGCCCCGGGAGAGGGCGCGGCGATACGCGCCGCGTGAAATCCTCATGACGAGGTGGACGCGGCCATCCCGGCCCGTTAGAGACCGCCGCCTCGCACCGCCCGGACCTTTCGCCTTGGACAGATTCAACATCGCCTCGGCATTCCTGTCGACGTCCGAGCCTCTCGCCTCTCTCAAGCTGTGCGACGCGCGGCTGCAGGCCGACCGTCGCTACCCGTGGATCGTGCTGATCCCCCGGAGGGCCGGGGCGAAGGAGCTGGAGCATTTGGCCCCCGCCGACCGGGCGCTCCTGATGGATGAGATCATCGCCGCAGGCGCGGCCGTGCGCGCCATCGGCGCGGCCCTGGGACGGCCTGTCGAAAAGCTGAACGTCGGAGCGCTCGGCAACGTCACGCCTCAGCTGCACGTGCATGTGGTGGGCCGGCGCGGCGACGACGACGCCTGGCCGGGGCCTGTCTGGGGCGTGGGCGAGGCCCTGGCCTACGATGAGCGGTCCCTGCAGGCGGCGACCAGCGCCGCCCTGACCCTCCTGCGCTCCAGGCTGACGGCAGCGTAGATTAACTCAATATAATCAATATATTACCTGGAATGTCATCCCGGAAGCCGCGGAGCGGCTATCCGGGATTCACCCCTGGCCTGGGTGACGGGCCCTTCCCTTAGTCCCCGACTGGATGCCGGCTCTCCACGCTGCGCGTTCCGGCCGGCATGACACCAAATTGGGGGAGGGGTCCCGAGGGGCCGTAGCGGTCAGCCCGCTGGCGAGGCGCCCATGGGCCGCAGTCCCAGGTCAGCGAACAGCCGGGCGTCGTCGTCCATCCCCGGGTTCGACGTGGTGAGCAGCCGCGAGCCCACGAAGATCGAATTGGCGCCGGCCAGGAAGCACATGGCCTGCAGCTCGCGGCTCATGGTCTCGCGGCCGGCTGACAGGCGCACCATGGACTTGGGACAGACGATCCGCGCCGCGGCTATGCAGCGCACGAACTCCAGGCCGTCGAGGGGCTCCTGGTCGGCCAGCTTGTCGCCGAGCGGCGTGCCGTCGATGGGCACCAGGGCGTTGACCGGCAGGCTTTCCGGGTGCTCGGGAAGGGTCGCCAGGGCGTGCAGCAGGCCGGCGCGGTCACGGCGGCCTTCTCCCATGCCGACGATGCCGCCGCAGCAGACGGACAGGCCCTCGGCGCGGACCGCCGCCAGGGTGTCCAGCCGGTCCTGGTAGGTGCGGGTGGTCACCACCTCGGCGTAGTAGTCCGGTCCAGTGTCGAGGTTGTGGTTATAGTAGTCGAGCCCGGCGGCCTTCAGGGTCCGGGCCTGGCCTGGGGTCAGCATGCCGAGGGTGGCGCAGGTCTCCAGCCCGAGCGCCTTCACGCCCGAGATCATCTCGGCCAGCCTGGGCAGGTCCCGGTCCTTCAGCTCGCGCCAGGCCGCGCCCATGCAGAAGCGCTGCGCGCCGGCGGCCTTGGCCTGGGCCGCCTCGGCGATGACGGCGTCCGCCGCCATCAGCTTGGACGCCGCAAGGCCGGTGTCGAAATGGGCCGACTGGCTGCAATAGCCGCAGTTCTCGGCGCAGCCGCCGGTCTTCACCGACAGGAGCTGAGACATCTGCACCTCAGCCGGATCGAACCAACGCCGGTGGACTTCGGCGGCCCGGAACACCAGTTCGGTGAAGGGCAGGTCGAACAAGGCCTCGACCTCGGCGAGGGTCCAGTCGTGGCGCGGCTGGGCCGGATCGGCGAAACGGGTCGGAGCATTCATCTGCGGGCTTCCTTGGCGGCCCGTCCGACATAGCAAGCGCGAGGCCTGCCCGAAAGCGGCTAGGTCGCCATGGCCGCGGCGGCGTCGCGGCGGATGCGCTCGACCATTGAGAACAGCCCGTTGGAGCGCTGGGCGGTCAGTGCGCCGCCAAGACCCAGCCGGTCGTAGGCGGCGCGGGCGTCGAATCCCAGGACGTCCTCGGGCCGGCGGTCGGAATAGAGCCGCAAGAGAATGGCGATCAGGCCGCGCACGATGTGGGCGTCGGAATCCCCCCGAAAATGCAGGGTTCCGTCGGGCCCCGAATCCCGGACCAGCCAGACCTGACTGGCGCAGCCACGCACCTTGTTGACGTCGACGTGCTCGGCGTCGCTCAACGGCTCCAGGTCGCGGCCGAGATCGATGATGTAGCGGTAGCGGTCCTCCCAGTCGTCCAGGAGGGCGAATT
>FTHA01001355.1_pt1 | contig 16519 bp, 13 predicted proteins | sample 1640771 | NCBI WGS metagenome assembly FTHA01 (sample SAMEA3914789, study PRJEB12502) | metagenome | biome: forest; material: soil | place: Canada | collected 2011-07-03 | depth 0.3 m | reverse complement strand
TTGCGCTCCAGGATCGACAGGCGCAGCGACCGGTCGGCCGGCTCAATGCCGCAGACCAAACCCGCCGCCAGGTGTGAGCGCAGGCGCGCATCCATCTCGTCCAGGGCCGCGGGCGGCCGGTCCGAGGACAGCACCACGCGGCGGCCGTCGCCCACCAGGGCGGTCAGGGTCTGGAACAGCTCTTCCTGGGTCGAGGACTTGCCGGCGACGAAGTGCGCGTCATCGATCAACAGCAGGTCCGCCGCGCGCAGCTCGTCCTTGAACGCGGTCGTGGACCGCTCCATCACCGCCTTCACGAAGGTGGCCAGGAACCGCTCGGCGGTCAGGTAGATCACCCGCTTGTCGGGCCGCGCGCGGGCGGCCTCCCAGGCCAGGGCGTTCATCAGGTGCGTCTTGCCGAAGCCGTAAGGGGCATGGAAGAGCACGGGATTGAAATGGCCGTCGGCCCAGGACGCGACCCGGCGCGCGACGGCGTGAGCGAACTCATTGGTCGGACCGGGCACGAAGGTGTCGAAGGTGAAGCGCTCCTGCAGCCCTGACGGGCGCGGCGCCTTCGGGGCGCGGTCGATCGCCGCCTGTGCGGCTGCCGCGGCGATGTCGAGCGGCGGTTCGAGGTCGGCGCCGGGTCGGGGCAGGTCCACGCCCACGCCGCAGGCTTCGAATTCACCCTTGGACTTCAGATTGAGCCGGCGGCCTTCGGGATCGTTCTCTTCCCAAAGCTCAAGCATGCGCCGCCAGACATTGCGGCGGATCCAGTCGGCGGCGAAGCCTGTCGGCGTGACCACGACCAAGGCGCCGCTCGGCTCTTCCAGTAATGCCGTCTGTGCGACCCATGACCCGAAGGTCGCGTCGCCCAGTTCGTGCTTGAGCGCGGCCCTAGCCTTGCCCCACAATGCGCCGACCTGAGTGGATTGCATTTCGCCTGCGTGTCCCGACTTCGTCACTGGTTCCGTCCCCCAAACACAGCTCCGCCGTCCACCGCCGATACTTCCCGGCCGCGGTAAAAATCGAACAAAGACAGTCTGTTAGTGGCGGCGCAACTTTAGCTGCGCTCGCCGCTGCTTTCGTCCGTGATAAGATGGATGAACCCTCTGAAATGGACACTAGTCGGCGCCATTTTGGGGTCAATCATTAAAACTCGACGCTCCGGAAATTAACATGCTTGACAGTTCTGGAGCGCTCGCTCGCCAAGGGAAACGGCGGCATGCGACATTCCGTCTCCCGATCAAACCGCCTTCCGCCCCGCGTTTCACACAGTGCACAAACGAAAACGGCCCCGCCGAGGCGGGGTCGAAATTCTCTTACGATTACAGAGTATTAGGAGGGTGCGGCCGTCAGGCTGCGGACAGTCTCTTCAACTGAGCCGCGAGCCGCGACACTTTGCGCGAGCCCGTATTCTTATGCACCACGCCCTTGGAAACCGCCCGCATCAGCTCCGACTGAGCCTCCACGAAGGCGGCCTTGGCGAGGGCGGCGTCGCCTGCGGCGAGCGCCTCGTCAAACTTGCGCAGATAGGTGCGCACACGAGAGCGGCGAGCGGAGTTCACCTCCGTGCGGCGTTCGATCTTGCGGATCGCCTTCTTGGCGCCCGGCGTATTGGCCATGGACTGTTCCGTCTCAGGGTCGCGCGGCCGGAGTGCCGGCGCGGATGAATTTCAGGAGGCGCGGGATATAGCCAAACCACCCTCCTGGGTCAAACCCGAACTCGTCGCCTCGGACATTTAAGGCCGAACCCTGTCGGACAGGCCACAGCGCGCGCCTGCAAGCGGGCCTCTAGAGGAAGCTGTAGGGGTCGACGTCGATCACCACCCGCACGGCGGCTGGCGGCCGCGCCCGCGCCCTCCAGCTGGCCAGGAAGGCCTGCAGATCGACGGTCCGGTCGGCCCGGACAAGGAAGCGTTTGCGTCGGCGGCCACGCACCAGGCCGAGCGGTGCGTCGGCGGGCCCATAGACCTCGACCCCTTCGGCGTTGGGCGCGACGGCGGCCAGGGCGCGGGCGTAGGTCTCGAGCGCTTCGGGATTGGCGCTGGACATGATCACCGCCGCCAGCCGGCCATAGGGGGGCAGCCCCGCAGCCTGCCGCTCGGCCATCTCCGCGTCCAGGAAGGAGTCTCGATCCTGGGACTTCAGCGCCTGCATCACCGGATGGTCCGGCGCCCAGGTCTGCAGCAGGGCCCGCCCGTGCCGGTCCGCGCGGCCGGCCCGGCCCGACACCTGCGCCAGCAGCTGGTAGGTCCGCTCGCCGGCGCGCAGGTCCCCGCCCCGCAGCGACAGGTCCGCATCCACCACCCCCACCAGGGTCAGCTTGGGGAAGTTGTGACCCTTGGCCGCGGCCTGGGTCGCCACCATGATGTCGATCTCGCCCTGCTCCATCCGCGCGATCAAGAGGCGCGCCGCCTCCGCGTCCATCACCGTGTCGGACGAGAACACCGCCAGGCGGGCGTCGGGGAACAGGCCGGCGACCTCCTCGGCCACCCGCTCCACCCCGGGTCCGATCGAGACCAGGGAGTCCTCGGCCTCGCAGTGGGGACAGCGCTTGGGCTTGGGCATGGAAAAGCCGGTCAGGTGGCAGACCAGCCGGCCGGTATAGCGGTGCTCCACCAGCCAGGACTGGGTGTCGGGGGCGCACAGCTTCTCGCCGCAGGCCTTGCACAGCACCAGCGGCGCATAGCCCCGCCGGTTCAGGAACAACAGGCTCTGTTCACCCCGCCCATAGGCCTCGCCCATGGCCTGGATCAGCGGCGGGGACAGCCAGCGCCCGTGGTCGGGCGGGCTTTCGCGCAGGTCGATCAGATCCACCTGCGGCAGGAGCGCCTTGCCGTGGCGGTCCTTGAGCTTCAGCCAGCGGTAGCGGCCCTGCTCGGCGTTCCACAGCGTCTCCAGCGACGGCGTGGCCGAGGCCAGGATCACGGCTGCGTCCTCGATCTTCGCCCGCGCCACGGCCAGGTCGCGCGCCTGGTAGATGAAACCGTCCTCCTGCTTGTAGGAGCTGTCATGCTCTTCATCGACGATGATGAGCCGAAGGCGCGGGAAGGGCAGGAACAGGGCGGAGCGGGCGCCCACCACGATGCGGCACCGCCCGGTCGCCGTCGCCTCCCAGACCCGCCGCCCGCGCGGCGGCGACACCGCCGAATGCCATTCCCCCGGGGCTGCGCCGAAACGTTCGGCGAAGCGGGCGATCACCGCCTGGGTCAGGGCGATTTCGGGCAGCAGGATCAGGACCTGGGCCTCGGGATCCCGCTTCAGCACGTCTGCGACCGCTTCGAGATAGACCTCGGTCTTGCCCGAGCCGGTGACCCCGTCGATCAGGGCGGCCTGGAAGCCGCCCTCGCCCAACATGACCTTGAGCGCCGCCGCCGCGGCGGCCTGGCTGGCGTTCAGCGGCGGTCCAGGCAGATCGGGGTCTGGCGGCGGGAACGACGCGGGTGTCTCCCGAAGCTCGATCGCCAGCACGCCCTCGTCGATCAGAGCCTTTATCACGCCGGAGGAAACCCCAGCCTTGGCGGCCAGGGCGGCGGGTGACAGGGCCTCATCGACGGCGGCGAGGATCCTCTGACGCGCGGGCGTCATCCGGGCCGGCGTCCTGCCCGTGGCGACCACCAGCCGATCGGGCCGGGGCCGCGGCGCGCGCGCGCCGCGGAGCGCGATGGCGAGGGGCATGCCGGGGCTGTCCACGGCGTAGCGGGCGGCCCAGTCGATAAAGGCGAGGGTGGTCCGGGGCAGGGGCGGCTCGTCATAGCGGCCGAGCAGTTCCTTCAGCGGCCGGTTGTGCCCCTTGGCGTCCTTCAGCCCGACCACGACGCCGCTGACCACGCGTGGGCCCAGCGGCGCGGCGACCAGCTGGCCTTCCTCCAGGTCCATGCCCTCCGGCTCGGCGTAATCGAAGGCTTCCGGCAGGGGCAGGGGCAGCAGCACCTGGGCGATGCGGCTCATCGGATCGCTCTGCGGCTTGCGCCCGGCCGAGGCGCCGCTAGAACCCCTGGGCAAGCCGAGGAGCCCTCCATGCAGCTTTTCCTGGACACCACCGACACCGCCATCCTGCGCGAACTGGCGGCCACGGGCCTGGTGGACGGCGTCACCACCAATCCGTCGCTGATCATGAAGTCGGGCCGGCCCATGCTGGAGGTCATCGCCGAGATTTGCAGCATCGTCGAGGGGCCCGTCTCCGCCGAGGTCGCCGCGGTCTCCGCCGACGACATGATCGCCGAAGGCTCACGCCTCGCCCTGGTGGCCCCCAATGTCGTGGTCAAGGCGCCCCTGACCCCCGAGGGCCTGATCGCCACCCGTGAACTCGCGCAGCAGGGCGTCCAGGTCAATGTCACCCTGTGCTTCACCGCCGTCCAGGCCATGCTCGCGGCCAAGGCGGGCGCGGCCTACATCTCGCCCTTCGTCGGCCGGCTCGACGACCTGGGCGAGGACGGCATGGACCTGATCGCCGAGATCCGCGCGGTCTACGATAACTACGATTTCGACACCGAGATCCTGGCCGCCTCGATCCGCAGCGTCGACCACGTCAGGCGCGCGGCCCTCATCGGCGCCGACTGCTGCACCATTCCGCCCGCGATTTTCCGCGAGCTTTTCAAGCACCCGTTAACCGAAAAGGGGCTTGAACAGTTCCTCAGCGACTGGGCCAAGACCGGACAGTCCATACTCTGAGAAAAGGTGCGCGATGGGGGCGAAAGACACCGGCCAGACGAGGTCCGATCCCGCTCCCAGGCCCGCGCTCGACTGGGGCGAGGTGCGTGAGTTCCTCAAGACCGACCCCGGCCTTATCCGCGACGACGAAGACCTCTTGGGCGAGCTGGGTCTGCGCCTGCACGCCGCCAATGTGGTGGACTTCGTGCCGCCGGCCCTGGCCCGCCGCGCCCTCGCCCACGTGCATGAAGCCGCCGCCCGCAAGGAGCTGGAGGCCATCGCCCGGGCCAATTTCTCGGCCCAGGCCCAGACCCACGCCTCGGTGGTCGACCTCCTGGAATCGCGCAACCACGCCGACCTGGCTCGCCGGGTGGACGACACCGCGCGGCTCAGGTTCGATCTCGTGGCCGGAACCATCGCCCTGGAACAGCCCGGCCGCGCGCCCGCCGGCTGGCGCGACCTGCCCGAAGGCATGACCGACGCCCTCCTGGGGCCTCAGGGCCTGTCCCGCATGGGCGCGCCCCTCTACGCGGAGTCCCTGTTCGGCGAAGCCGCCCAGCATGTCCGCAGCCTCGCCCTTGTGCGCCTGGCCATCTGGGAGCCGGCCCGCCAGGGCGTCCTGGCGTTCGGCTCGCCGGACCCGGAAGGCTTCACCCGCGACATGGGCGCCGAGCTGGTCGCCTTCCTCGCCCGGGTGGTGGAGCGCACCGCGGAACGATGGCCAGTGCTCTAGACGCCCTCTCGGCCTGGCTGGGCCACCTGGCCAACGAACGCCGCGCGTCGCCGCGGACGGTGGAGGCCTACGGCGACGCGGTTCGCCGCTACCTGGTCTTCCTGCAACAGCACGGCGGCGGGCCGGTGACCCTGCAGGCGCTTGGCCAGGTGTCCGCCGCCGACGTGCGGGCCTATCTCGCCGTCCGCCGCCAGGGCAAGCGGCCGCTGGCGCCGCGATCCATTTCACAGGCCCTGTCCGCCATCCGCGGCTTCCATCGTTACCTCGACCGGCGCCTCGGCGTGCCCTGTCCGGGGCTTGAGCTGGTGCGCGGTCCGCGCGTCAAGCCGTCCGTCCCCCGTCCCGTCAGCGAGGACCAGGCGCGCGGCCTGATCGCCGAAGCCGAGGGCGACCCCGATCGGGCGGCCTGGGAGGCGGCTCGTGACGCGGCCCTGCTCACCCTGCTTTACGGCTGCGGCCTGCGGATCTCCGAGGCCCTGTCCCTGACCCGCGCGGACGTGCCGCTGGGACCCACCCTGAGGGTTCTCGGCAAGGGCTCCAAGACCCGTCTCTCCCCGGTGCTGCCGGTGGTCCGCGAGGCGGTGGACGCCTATGTCGCCCTGTTGCCCTTCGGGCTGGCGCCCGGCGAGGCCGTGTTCCGCGCCGTCCGCGGCGGCCCCTTCAGCCCGCGCCACGCCCAGGCCCTGATGCAGAAGCTGCGTGGCCGCCTCGGCCTGTCCGAGCGCGCCACACCACACGCCCTTCGCCACTCCTTCGCCACCCATCTGCTGGGCGCCGGCGCCGACCTCCGCTCGATCCAGGAACTGCTCGGCCACGCCTCGCTTTCCACGACGCAGCGCTACACAGGCGTCGACGCCGCCGGCCTGCTGGCGGTCTATGCCAAGGCGCATCCGCGCGCGTGACGATTGGGGTGAGGTTCGAGGGCGACGGCTGTGCGGCCGGCTCATGATATCAACCAGCGTATGATCGAATCGGCGCTCGACCGGTTCTTCGCCGGAGGTTGGCGCGGACCCCTGTTTGCGGCCCTGGTCGCCCTGGCCGCGGCCCTGCCGGGGCTGTCCGCCATGCCGGTGCTGGACCGGGACGAGGCGCGCTTCGCCGAGGCCAGCGCCCAGATGCTGGAGTCCCGGGACTTCGTTTCCATCACCTTCCAGGAGGAACCCCGCTACAAGAAGCCGGTGGGCATCCACTGGCTGCAGGCCCTGGCGGTGACCATGGTCTCTGGAGTCGAGACGCGCCAGATCTGGGCCTACCGCCTGCCGTCGCTCCTGGGCGCCATGGCGGCGGCCGCCGCCTGCGCCTGGGGCGCCGCCGCTTTCTTCGGCGCCCGCAGGGGCGCCCTGGCGGGCGCGATCCTGGGCGCCTGCCTGATCCTCTCCACCGAGGCCTTCATCGCCAAGACCGACGCGGCGCTCTGCGGCTGCGTGACCCTGATGATGGCCGCCCTGGCGCGGATCTACGCGGCCAGCCGGGGCGAAGCGATCGCCGGGGCGGGAACCAAGACCCTGTTCTGGCTCGGCCTCGCCCTGTCGGTCCTGATCAAGGGCCCCATCGGCCCCCTGGTGGCGGTCCTGACCATCCTCGCCCTGTGGATCTGGGACCGGCGCGCGCCATGGCTGAGGGGCATGGGCTGGACCTGGGGCCTCGTGCTGGTCCTGCTTGTGGCCGGCCCTTGGGCCCTGGCGGTGACGGTGGCCAGCGACGGCGCCTTCTGGTCGGGGGCGGTGATGGGGGACATGGTCTCCAAGCTGCAGCGGGGCCAGGAGAGCCACGGCGCCCCGCCGGGCCTGCACCTTCTGCTCGCGCCGCTCCTGCTGTTCCCGGCGACCGCCCTCTTGCCCGCCGCCCTCGTCAACGGCTGGCGCGAGCGCGCATCATCCGGCGTCCGCTTCGCCCTCTGCTGGCTGATCCCCGCCTGGATCGCCTTCGAGCTCGCCCCCACCAAGCTGCCCCACTACACCCTGCCGCTCTACGGCGCCCTGGCCTGGCTGATGGTCGCCGCGCTGGACCGGCCCGTCGGACGGATCAGCGGCGCCCTGGGCGCGGCCCTCTCGGGCCTCGGCGGCGTCGCCCTCGCCGCCGCCGGCGCGGTCCTTGCCATGCGGTTCGGGACGTCCGCCAGTCTCGTGTGGGCCATCGTCGCAGGCGTCCTGACGGTCGCCGCGGCCGGGGCCGGAAGTCTGTTGATCCTGAAGAGGCCCGCCTCCGGCCTCGTGCTTTGCGCCGCCCTGGGACTGGGGGCGCTCGCCCACGACGCCCTGGCGGCGGGCCTCGCGCCCACGCTTTCGCCGCTGTGGGTGTCGGACCGCGTCGCCGACGCCCTGCGCCAGGCGGGGATCGATCCCCGCAACGGCGTCACGCCCGGGCCGGTGGCCGTCACCGGCTATGAAGAGCCGAGCATCGTCTTCCGCCTGGGCGCCCGCACCGAGCTCGGCGAGCCGGACGACGCGGCCTCCGCCATCGCCGACGGCCGCCCCGCCATTGTCGAGGGGCGCCAGCGCGCCGCCTTCCTCGCCGCCCTCAAGACCCAGGAGGCTGCGGCCACGCTTGCCGGGGAGGTCAAGGGGCTGGACTATTCCAAGGGCAAGTCCGTCGATCTCTTCCTATATCGTTCGCTGGAGAGCGCTGAAGGTCCGTCATGAGCCGCAAGGTCGAGATCGTCGAGGTCGGTCCGCGTGACGGGCTGCAGAACGAAGCCGTCGTCCTGTCCGTGGAGGAACGCCTGGAATTCATCGCCAGGCTGGAGGCCGCCGGCGTCCGGCGGATCGAGGCGGTCTCCTTCGTCAATCCCAAGCGGGTGCCGCAGATGGCGGGCGCCGAAGCGATCATGGCCGCCCTGCCGCACACCAAGGGCCGCTCGCGCATCGGCCTTGTGCTCAACGAGAAAGGCTGGGAGCGGCTGAAATCCACCCGCTGCGACGAGGCCAATGTGGTGGTCTGCGCCAGCGACAGCTTCGGCCTGAGAAACCAGGGCGCCGACATCGCTGCGCAGATCGCGGCCATGCACGTCATCGCCGCCGACCATGCCGCGCACGGCGGGCCGCCCCTCAGCCTGACCATTTCAGTGGCCTTCGGCTGCCCTTTCGAGGGCGAGGTTCCCCTCGAGCGCGTGGTGACCATCGCCCGTGAGGCCGCCGCCGCCGGCATTCCCGAGATCGCCATCGCCGACACCATCGGTGTCGCCGATCCTTGGACGGTGCGCGCCCGCATGCATGCGGTGCGCGAGGTCTCGGGCGACGCCAAGCTGCGCCTGCATTTCCACGACACCCGCAACACCGGCCTGGCCAACGCCGCGGCGGCCCTCGAGGCTGGCGCGGACGTCCTGGACTCCAGCTGTGGCGGGATCGGCGGCTGCCCCTTCGCCCCGGCCGCCACCGGCAATATCGCCACCGAGGACCTGGTCTACATGCTCCAGCGCGCCGGCTTCGACACCGGCCTGGACCTGGACGCCCTGATCGAGACGGGGCGCTGGATCTGCGCCAGACTCGGCCGTCCCCCCACATCGGCCCTGGCCCGCGCCGGGGGCTTCCCAAAGCCGGCGGCGTCCGCGGGCAAGGCGGCATGACCCCGGCCGGACCCGCCCTCGATCTGAGCGGCTGGGACGGCCTGGACGCCGGCAAATATCGCGACGAGACCGAGGCGGTGCGGGACCTTCTCACCCACGCGCCCCTGTCGTCGGAAGACCGGGCGGCCGTCCGCGCGGAGGCCGAGGCGCTGGTCCGGGGCGCGCGCCGCTCCGCCCGCCGCCAGGGCGTGGTCGAGGGCTTTCTGCAGGAGTTCTCCCTGGGCACCCGCGAGGGCCTGGCCCTGATGTGCCTGGCCGAGGCGCTGCTGCGCACGCCGGACGAAGAGACCCGCGACCGGCTGATCGCCGAGAAGATCGGTTCGGCGGACTGGGCCAGCCATCTCGGCCGCTCGGACAACCTGTTCGTCAACGCCTCCACCTGGGGCCTGATGCTCACCGGCCGGCTGATCGACGTGGACGAGGAGGCGCGCCGCGACCTGCCGGGCTTCCTGCACCGCCTCGCCGGGCGGGTGGGCGAGCCGGTGGTCCGCACCGCCGTGGCCCAGGCCGTGCGCATCATGGGCGAGCAGTTCGTGCTCGGCCGCACCATCGACGCGGCCCTGCGCCGGGCGAAATCGGAAGGGTTCATCTGCTCCTTCGACATGCTGGGCGAGGGCGCCCGCACCGCCGCCGACGCTGAACGCTACGAGGCGGCCTACGCCGCCGCGATCGCGACCGTGGGACGGCATTCGGGGGGGCAGGGGCCGGAGGCCGGCCACGGGGTCTCCGTCAAGCTTTCCGCCCTGTCGCCGCGCTACGAGGCGACCCAGGAGGCGCGGGTCTGGGAGGAACTCTATCCTCGCGTCCTGCGCCTGGCGGTCATCGCGGCGCGGGGCGACATCAACTTCACCATCGACGCGGAGGAGGCCGACCGCCTGACCCTGTCGCTGAAGCTGCTGGACCGGCTGGCGCGCGAGCCTGAGCTGGCCGCCTGGCGGGGCCTCGGCCTCGCCGTCCAGGCCTACCAGAAGCGCGGGCCGGAGGTGATCAGCCGGCTCGCCGAGCTGGCGCGGGACAGCGGCCGGCGTCTGATGGTGCGCCTGGTCAAAGGCGCCTACTGGGACACTGAGATCAAGCGCGCCCAGGTGGCCGGCCGTCCGGACTATCCAGTCTACACCACCAAGGCGGCCACCGACCTGTCCTACCTGGTCTGCGCCCAGGCCATGATCGCGGCCGCGCCGCACCTTTACGCCCAGTTCGCCACCCACAACGCCCACTCCCTCGCCGCCGTCGGGCGCATGGCCAAGGGCGCCAAGGTGAAGATCGAGTTCCAGCGCCTGCACGGCATGGGCGAGGCGCTCTACCGCGCCGCCGACGACCTCTATGACGGCGTGACCGTGCGCGCCTACGCCCCCGTGGGCGGACACGAGGACCTTCTGCCCTATCTGGTGCGCCGGCTCCTGGAGAACGGCGCCAACACCTCCTTTGTCCACACCCTGCTGGATGAGCGCGTGCCGCCGGAAGAGGTGGTGGTAGATCCCGTCGAGGTCGTGGGCGCCAGCCCCGGACCCCACCCGCGCATCCCGACCCCGCCCAGGCTCTACGGCGAAGCCCGGGCGAACTCCTCGGGCGTCGACATCAGCATCAAGGCCGAGCGCGACCGCCTCGTGCGGGCGGTCAAGGCGGTGGACGCAGAGCGGCTGGCGTCAGGGCCCATCCTGAGCGGCGTCCTGGGACCGGGGATCGATCCTACAGACGTCCGCGCGCCGGCGGACCGGGCCCGCGTGCTGGGCCGTGCAGGCGAGGCCGCGCCCGGAGACATCGACGCCGCCTTCGCAGCGGCGCGGGCGGCACAGGGCGCCTGGAACGCCGCCGGCGGCCCCGCCCGGGCCGAGATCCTGCGCGCCATGGCGGGCGCCCTGGAAGCCGGCCGGGACCGCCTGATCGCCATCCTGGGGCGCGAGGCGGGCAAGACCCTGCCGGACGCCGTCTCGGAAGTGCGCGAGGCCGCCGACTTCTGCCGCTACTACGCCCATCTGGCCGAGATCCAGTTCGCCGGCGCCGAACCGCTTGCCAGCCCGGCCGGAGAGCGCAACGCCCTGGCGCTGCAGGGGCGCGGCGTCTTCGTCTGCATCAGCCCCTGGAACTTCCCGCTGGCCATCTTCACCGGCCAGATCGCCGCGGCGCTCGCGGCCGGGAACGCCGTGCTCGCCAAGCCCGCCGAGCAGACCCCGCTGATCGCCGCCGAGGCGGTGCGCCTCTATCACGGCGCGGGGCTGGATCCGCGCCTGCTGGCGCTGCTCCCTGGCCGGGGCGAGACCGTGGGCGCGGCCCTGGTCGCCCATGCCGGCTGCGACGGCGTCGCCTTCACCGGCGGGACCGACACCGCCCGGGGCATCAACCAGACCCTGGCCGGGCGCCCCGGTCCCATCATCCCCTTCATCGCCGAGACCGGCGGCCTCAACGGCATGTTCGTGGACACCACCGCCCAGCGCGAACAGGTGATCGACGACGTCATCCTTTCGGCTTTCGGATCGGCCGGGCAGCGCTGCTCGGCCCTGCGCCTCTTGTTCCTCCCCAACGACACCGCCGATGGCCTGATCGAGGGCCTGGCCGGGGCCATGGACGCCCTGGTGCTCGGCGATCCGGCCGATCCCCGCACCGACGTGGGCCCGGTGATCGACGAGGAGGCGCGCGCGGCGCTGGACGCCCATCTCGTCCGCCTGGAGGGAGAGGCCAAGGTGCTCCACCGCCTGACGCCGGCCGCTGGGCTGAAGGGCGGGGTCTTCTTCGGGCCGATCCTGGCGCAGATCCCCTCAGCCAGCTTTCTCGAGCGGGAGGTGTTCGGGCCGATCCTGCACGTGGTCCGCTATGACCCGGACCAGCTCGCCGAAGTCGCCGGCCAGCTGGCGGCGCGGCGCTACGGCCTGACGCTCGGGGTCCACAGCCGCATCGAGGCCTTCGCCGAGGAGGTGGCGCGGCTGGTCCCGGCGGGGAACCTCTACGTGAACCGGTCCATGATCGGGGCGGTGGTGGGGGTGCAACCCTTCGGCGGCGAAGGGCTTTCCGGCACGGGCCCCAAGGCCGGCGGACCTCATTCCCTGCTGCGTTACGCTGTCGAGCGCGCCGTCAGCGTCAACATCGCCGCCCAGGGCGGGGACCCGAGCCTGCTGAACCTTTAGGCCGGCCGCAGGAACAGCACCTTGGCGGCGCCGTAGCGCCGGTTGTCCAGGACCTCGAAACCCGGCGGCGCCATGTCGGGCTCGTCGGCGCCGACTTCGATCACCGCGACGGACGCCGGCGCCAGCCACCCGCCGGCCCGCAGCGCCTGGAGCGCCGGAGCGCCGAGCTCCTTCTTGTAGGGCGGATCGAGGAAGGCGAGGTCGCAGGGCGCCTCGACCGCCGCCAGGGGTGACAGCTTCGTCGCGTCCTGACGCAGGATCTGGCCGCGGCCTTCCAGGCCGAAGGCGTCGAGGTTTGCGCGGATCGCGGACAGGGCCGCAGCGGCGTTTTCCACGAACAGGCACGCAGCCGCCCCGCGCGAGAGCGCCTCGAGCCCCATGGCGCCGGAGCCCGCGAAGACGTCGATGACCCGCAGGCCTTCGATCCCCTCCGACCACGTCGCGTGCTCCAGGATGTTGAAGACCGCCTGGCGGGCGCGATCCGACGTCGGCCGGGTCGCAGCGCCTTCGGGCGCGCGGATCGCCCGCCCGCGCAGATCGCCGGCGATGATGCGCATATCAGGATCGGGACGGGCGGTCGGACATGGCCTCAGCATGGCCATCGGGCCGCGATGCGCAAGCGTCGGGCGCCTCGCCCCGGAGGCGAAGATTTCGCACGCGCGAGACTTATTAATCTGATATGCTGCACCGCAACAATTCCAGGCGACCATTATTGGAGGCCGAACCATGTTCCCGTCAAAGATCGCGTTCGAACGCAGCGTTTTCACCCCCTATGCCACCGGCTTCGGCGTCCCCGAGGCCGTCCGGGGCTATTGGCGGGAGGTCTTCAACCCCTCCGCCGACGCCGCCCTGTGGTGGACCGAGAAGTGGCTGGATGCGCCGGCCGCCTTCCTGGCCTGGGCGCCGGCTCGTGGGGCGGTGGCCAAGCCGACCGCCGCCGTGATCGATCTCGCCCGGGCCGCCGCCGCGCGGGCCGCGGCTGACGTCGCCGACGCCACCGCCACGGTTGTGGAGATCGTGGAGACCATCGCCGAGACTCCGGCGGTCGTGGCCGAGGATCTGACGTCCGTGGCGACCGTCGCCGCCGAGACCGTGGCGGAGGAGGTCCTGGCCGCCGACGACCTGACCTGCATGGTGGGGATCGGGCCCAAACTTTCCGCCGCCCTGGCCGAGCGCGGGATCACGCGCTTCGCCCAGATCGCCGCCTGGACCGCCGACGACCTCGCGGGGATCGACAAGGCCCTGGACCTGAAGGGGCGCGCCGTGCGCGACGCCTGGATCTCCCAGGCCAAGCGCTTCTCCGCGGCGAACTAACCCTCACGCGCCGAGGAACAGCTCCCGCGACGGGCAAAGGTCCGCGACCACGCACGTCTGGCACTTCGGCTTGCGAGCGACGCAGACGTAGCGCCCGTGCAGGATCAGCCAGTGGTGGGCGCGGGTCAGGTAGGGCGTGGGGATCTTGCCCATCAGCTCCGCCTCGACCTTGTCGGGCGTCTTCGCAGTGCTCAGCTTCAGCCGGTGCGCCACGCGGAAGACGTGGGTGTCCACCGCGATGGCCGGCTCGACGTCCAGTTCGTTCAGCACCACGCTCGCGGTCTTACGCCCGACGCCGGGCAGGGCCTGCAGGGCCTCGCGGTTCAACGGCAGCTCGCCGCCGTGCTGGTCCAGCAGGATCCGCGACAGGGCGACCACGTTCTTGGCCTTGGTGCGGTAGAGCCCGATCGACTGGATGAAGGGCGTCACGCCCGCCTCGCCGAGCGCCGCCATCGTCGCCGGGGTGTCGGCGACCTTGAACAGGGCCTGGGTGGCCTTGTTGACGGACTTGTCCGTCGCCTGGGCCGACAGGGCCACCGCCACCACCAGGGTGAAGGGGCTGGAATAGACCAGCTCGGTCTTGGGGTGGTCCACCGCCGCGGCGAACCGGTCGAAGATCTCCTGGATGCGCTGGCGTTCCTTCGGCGAGAGTCGCGGCTTGGCTGTCATGGGCCGGGACCATGCTTCGCCCAGGGGCTCTCGCCAAGACGCAACCGGGGCTAAGATCGCCCCATGGACGCCGCGCCCGCCGCCCGCCTCTATCTCGACGCCGTGGTCGCGCCCACGCGCTCCCTGCCGGCGAGGGGCTTCCTCATCCTGATCGGCGTGTTCACCGCCATGAACCTGGTGGTCGGGACCCTGATGTTCGCCCTGGGCGCCCGGCCCGTGCCGATCTTCCTCGGGATCGACGTCGTCGCGGTCTGCATCGCCTTCTTCGTCAGCTACCGCCAGGCGCGGCGGCGCGAGCGGGTGCAGGTGACCGCCGCCGAGGTGCGGGTGCTGCGCGAGCACGGCGAGACGGTCGAGACCCTGTGGACCTCGCCCACCGCCTTCACCCGCGTGGCCATGGAGGAGACCGGCCGCCACGGCGCCGCCGTGCGCCTCAGGCTGTCCGGCCGGCGGCTGACCATCGGCATCGCCCTTGGACCGGATGAGCGCGAGGATCTGGCGGAGTCGATCGATCGGGCGATCCGTGCGGCGCGGGCCGAACGGTGGGATGCGTGAAGACCGCAAGAACCGGGCGGATTGGCGCGGGATAGGGGACTATATCGATGGCCATGCCCCTGGATCTCATCCCCGACGATCAGTTCGAGCGCCTGCAAGTGCAGGCCCGCGACTATCAACGCATGGCCCACGCCCTGCAGTGGCTGGCCGAACGCTGGAGCGAACACCCCTCGCTCGATGACGCCGCAGCCGCCGTGGGCCTGTCGCCCTTCCACTTCCAGCGCACCTTCACCCGGTGGGCCGGGGTCAGCCCCAAGACCTTCGTAGCCGCCATCGCCCACGCCGAAGCGCGGGAGTCCCTCAAGGCGGGCTCCAGCGTGCTGGACGCCGCCTTCGACGCCGGCCTGTCGGGCCCTTCGCGCCTGCACGACCTGTTCATCGCCCAGGAGGCGGTTACCCCGGGCGAGGCGCGCCGGCGCGGCGAGGGCCTGGAGCTGAAATGGGGCCTGGCGCCCACGCCCTTCGGCGAAGGCCTGTTCGTGATGGCGCCACGCGGGCTCTGCGGCCTGGCGTTCTGCGAGGCCGAGGGCGGCAGTGACGCCGCCTACGCCGACATGCACGCCCGCTGGCCGGCCGCGGCCTGGGTCCGCGACGATGCCGCCGCGCGCGCCATGGCTGCGTCGGTGTTCATCGGATCGGACCAGCCCACGCCCGTGGTCCTGATCGGACCGCCCTTCCATGTGCAGGTCTGGAAGGCGCTGCTGCGCATTCCCTCGGGCCAGACCGCCAGCTGCGGCGAGGTCGCGGCGCTCGCGGGCAAGCCCGGCGCCTTCCGCGCCACCGGCGCGGCGATCGGCGCCAATCCGGTCAGCTGGCTGATCCCCTGCCACCGCGCCATCGCCCGCGACGGCCGGCTCACCGGCTACCACTGGGGCCTGGCCCGCAAGGCCGCCATGCTCGGAACCGAGGCGGTCCAGGCCGCGCGCGTGGCCTGAAGCCCTCGCCCATTCCACCGTCTTCCCCGGCCCTGCGCCGGGAATCCGTCCATCCGCGGCGTGGGCGATGGTGGTCCTGGCGCCATCGGGACGCTGCGCGAGGGGCCCCCGGCACAAGGCCGGGGGTGACGGTCCTGGGCGGTCAGAGGATGTACCGTGACAGGTCGCCATTGCGGACCAGTTCGCCCAAGCTGGTGGCCTGAGGCCCGGCCTCAGATCCCGGTGACGGCCTGGTACTGGCGGTGGGCCTCCGCGCGCTGGCCGAGCCTGTCGAGGGCCTGCGCCCAGGCGAGGTGGAGCGCGCTCCAGTGCGGGGCGTACCTGGCGGCCGCGGCGTACTTTTCGACGGCGTCCGGCCAGCGGCCCTGCGCCGCCAGGGCGTCGCCCCACCCCTTCAGGGCGTCGGCCCAGTGGGGTCCGCTCTGGCTGGCCTGCCGGAACTTCGCCGCCGCGCCGGCCCCGTCGCCGCGGCGCAACAGCGCCAGGCCCCAGCGCTGATAGGGCAGGGGCAGGTCCGGCCCCGACGCGACGGCGCGGGCATAGGCCGCCTGGGCGGCCGGCCAGTCGCCAGAGGCGTCGATCGCGTCGGCCCTGAAGGCGGCGCAGCTCAGCTGCAGCGGCAGTCGGTCGAACACCGCGACGGCCTCGCTCAGGCGGCCGGCGAGGCCGTAGGCCAGGCCGAGGTAACAGGGATAGTCGAAGTAGTCGTATTGCAGGTTCGCGTCGGATCGCCAGCGGGTGTCCATGACCTGCAGGGCGGTGACGGCGGCGGTGACCTGGCCGGCCTCCAGGGCGTGCAGCCCGGCGGCGAAGCTGCGTTCCGCCTGGGTGTAGCTGTCCTTGGGATCCGACTGGGTCAGGTAGCGCTCCGCGCTCGCCCAGTCGTGCATCCTCGCCGACGCGTCGGCGAAGATGGGCCCGGAACTCTGGAGCTGGGTGCCGACCGCGCCATTGGTCTTCACGTCGTTCATGTTGTCGTCGTAGACGGCCT